>Ga0307998_1000025_pt1 | contig 85053 bp, 83 predicted proteins | sample Davwhametageno37_FD_203147 | JGI IMG/M metagenome (GOLD analysis project Ga0307998, IMG submission 203147) | Marine microbial communities from Davis Island wharf, Antarctic Ocean - #37 | ecosystem: Environmental > Aquatic > Marine > Unclassified | place: Antarctic Ocean: Davis Island wharf... | reverse complement strand
CCATCGGGGGTAATAATAGTCGCGCCAAAATGGGCTTCAATCGCCGCTAGGGCTGGCATGCCCGGTTCAACCACAGCGCGAGACGCCTGGTCCGCATCGACAGACACAATCCCCAGAGCCGCAAACTGCTTAGCAATAGTGCTTTTACCGCTGCCAATACCGCCAGTCAGGCCAACAATTAAAGGGTTTTCTGTCACTGGGTTTCTCTACTTTAGTGTCTTTAACGGCGTTTGATTAAAGGCTGTTAATTAATAAACCATATTAGAAGTTAAAAAGCCCCAAATAACCAGACAAAATCTCCTCACCCCACACAAAGGCCATCCAGCCAGCCGCGGCCAAGAAGGGGCCAAAAGCCATGGGCATCTCTTTATTGCGACCGACAAAAATAATACCGGCAATACCCACAATGGCGCCCGTTGCTGTGGACAGCAAAATAATCATTGGTAACATTTGCCAGCCCATCCAGGCACCCAGTGCAGCCAGCAGCTTAAAGTCACCGTAGCCCATGCCTTCCTTGCCGGTAATCAATTTAAAGGCCCAGAACACAGTCCACAGAGACAGGTAGCCGGCAATAGCACCAATCACCGCTTCGTTAAGGCTCACAAAGGTACCGTTCAAATTAGCAAATAGGCCCAGCCAAATCAGTGGCAGGGTGATCTGGTCTGGTAGCAATTTCTCGTGCAGGTCGATCCCCGTTAGCACCAGCAAACTATAGGAAAATATAAGCCCATAAAGTGCGGTACTGCTAAGGCCATATTGATACACAAAATAAGCAGCCAACAAACCAGCCAACAACTCAACCAAGGGGTATTGAAACGAAATAGGCTCCGCGCAGGTCTTACAGCGGCCCCTTAAAAATAGGTAACTCAACAGCGGAATATTGTGGTGAGCCTTAATAGGAGTTTTACAGCCAGGGCATCGAGAGGCGGGTTTAGCAATGGTCACCGGCTCTTCAATTTCGGGCTCTAATTCAAGAAAGTCCCGGGAGTCACGACGCCAGTCGCTTTTAAGCTGTATGGGTAGACGCAGAATCACCACATTGAGAAAGCTGCCCAGCAGCAGGCCAAATAGACCGCCAATAGCCGCTGTAGCGGCTGGTGATATACCTAATTCGATCATCATGGGTGTGTATTCCCTTAGAGGTTAAAGCTATCGATGGCCGATAGAGTCCATGTTCAATAAAGTCGCAGAGTAGCCTCGTAAAGGACCTGCCTATTAACCAGGCTATCGATTAAATCAGCTGTCTCTTAACTAGGCTATTTATGCGCCGAGCAACTCAAGGGATAATACTACACAACATTACCAAGCTGGAAGATAGGCAGATACATCGCAATCAGCAAGCCACCCACTAGAACTCCCAGTACAGACATAATCATGGGTTCCAATAGGCTGGTCAGGTTGTCCACCGAATTGTCCACGGCCTCCTCATAATAGATCGCCGCTTTTTCTAGCATCTCATCCAATGCACCAGACTCCTCACCAATGGCGGCCATTTGGTGAAGCAATGTAGGGAATATCTTACGGCTTTTAATCGCCTGCTGCAGCTGAATGCCGGTCATCACATCGTCCCGTACTCGCATAATGGCATCGGAATAGAGCCGGTTACCCGCAGCGCCTGCCACTGACTCGAGAGCATCGACTATGGGTACGCCAGCAGAAAAGGTGGTGGCTAGCGTCCGGGCAAATCGGGCGATAATACTGTTGTACACAATCTTGCCCACCACCGGCACTTTAAGCATATATTTATCCACTTGATAGGCGAACTTATTTGATCTGAAGCGGGCCTCACGAAAGCCAATCAGCCCGGCACCGATAAGAAACAGCACCATCATCCAAGAGTTTTGCAAAGACTCAGACAGCCCCAATACAAAAAGAGTAAATGCTGGCAGGTCGGCACCAAAACCGGCAAAAGTTTCAGCAAAAATAGGTACAACTTTAATTAATAGAATGCCGGTAACAATCATTGCTACCACCATTACGGCTGTGGGGTAAGTTAGCGCCTTTTTGATCTTGGCTTTTAGCTGTTCAGTTTTCTCTTTATAGGTGGCTACCCGATCGAGCATAGTTTCCAGAGCACCTGCAGTTTCACCAGACTCTACCAAGCTACAAAAGAGATCATCAAACTGACGGGGGTGTTTGCGTAGGGCATTGGCAAAACCGCCACCGGCCGAGACCGCATCACGAATCTCATAAATGAGCTCTTTCATTAATGGTTTGTCTGAGCCATCAGCAACAATCTCAAAACTCTGCACCAAGGGAACGCCCGCTTTCATCATGGTGGCTAACTGGCGAGTAAAAATTGCAATATCGGCGGGCACAATTTTTTTAGGCCGATTCAATAATGGTTTAGCTTTCTTTTTCACCGAAGTGGAGATAATCCCCTGCTTACGCAGACTACTTTTGGCGCCGACTAAATTGTTTGCACGCACCTCTCCATCGACTTTTTCGCCTTTGCGGTTTTTACCTTTAAAGGTGAATAAATGGGTCTCTATTGCACTAGCCATAACTTAATCCTTGGTAATCCTGTTGGCTTCTTCAATACTTATCAGCCCCCGAGCTGCCTTGCGCAGAGCCGACACTCTTAGGGTTTTAAAACCCTCTTGCAGAGCCGTTTCTAAAATGTCTAGGGAGCTGCCGCCCTCCATAATAATTTTCGAGATAGCCGGGGATATTTTTAATGTTTCATAAACTCCCACTCTTCCTTTATAGCCATTGGTGCAGCTAGGGCAGTCACCTGCTTTAAAGATGGTGAATTCTTCTCGGGCTATACCAATCTCTTCAAAGCCTTCGTCCTTGAGTATCTTGTCGGGTATATCATCGAAGGCAATACGACACTGGGGGCACAGCTTGCGACCTAGGCGCTGAGCAATAATAAGATTGACGGAGGTTGCGACATTAAACGAAGGCACCCCCATATTGAGCAGGCGAGTTAAGGTTTCGGGGGCGCTGTTGGTATGCAATGTCGACATCACCAAGTGACCAGTTTGCGCTGCTTTAATGGCAATCTCTGCTGTTTCAAGATCGCGTATCTCACCGACCATGACCACATCCGGGTCCTGACGCAAAAACGAGCGTAGGGCTTCGGCAAAGCTGAGCCCCACCCGCATATTGATCTGCGTCTGGTTAATGCCTTCCATATTGATTTCGATAGGGTCTTCGGCCGTCGAGATATTACGCTCAGCGGTATTAAGAATATTAAGGCCGGTATACAGAGATACCGTTTTGCCGCTACCCGTAGGGCCAGTTACTAAAATCATTCCCTGGGGGCGAGCCAGAGCATCCATATATAGCGTCTTTTGATCATCTTCATAACCCAGAGCATCGATACCTAACTTAGCGCTAGAGGCATCGAGAATACGCAGCACAATCTTCTCACCAAACTGCAGGGGCAATGTATTGACCCGAAAATCAATCGACTTGTTTTTTGATAGCTTTAACTTAACTCGTCCGTCTTGGGGAATACGCCGTTCAGAAATATCCATGCGCGACATGACCTTTAAACGAGCAGCTAGGCGCTGGGCTAAATTGGCCGGGGGCTTGGCCATCTCCCGCAAAATACCATCTACCCTAAAACGTACACGGTAGCTTTTTTCGTAGGGTTCAAAATGAATATCCGATGCGCCCAACTTAATCGCATCAATCAGCATCTTATTAATAAAGCGCACAATGGGTGCCTCGTCTTCGCCATTGGACTCACTGCTGTCTTTGTCGTCATCATCGATAGCTTCCATATCCAAGTCATCGAGGTGCATATCATCAATAGTGCCCAGCACTTCGCCAATATCTTGGTCGGCATTGGTTTCTAGCCATTTCTCCAAGGCCTTGGTGATACTGCTATAAAGTGCCAAAACTGGCTCCACCGCAATGCCAGTTTGAAATTGTATTTCGTTGAGAGCGCGATGATTAGTGGGGTCGGCCACAGCCACAAAAAGGCGGTTGCCCCGCTGCACTAGGGGCATTACCTGATGCTTTTTAAGAAGTTTGGTGTCGATGATGTCTTTGGGAATATGGTCGTTGTTGTGATGCTCAAGGGAATAGATAGGGATACCAAATTCTTTGGCAGCCGAATTGGCAATAGCCGTATCCGAGACCAGCTTTTTTTCGCAGAGGTACTGTACTAGTGACAGCTTGGCGGTTTTAGCAGAGGTGGTAGCCACTTGCAGATCCTGTGGCTCGATAAGATGGTCATCGACCAAGCGTTTGGGTAAACCATGTAATGCCATTGGTGCCATATTCATAACTGTCGACCTTCCCTGTGCAAAAATCCAAGTAAGCAGATTCTACGTGTAGGCCTAAAAAACCGGAGTGCTGGGGCGCACAAAATCAGAAATAATTTGTGAGAGGCTTAACACTTTATTTAAAAATGGTTGGCATAAGAAGTGACTGACAAAAAGGGTCACATCTTGACGAAAATGGAGTACAAAACGGCTCTAAAACCAGGGGGCGCAAAAGTCTAAATTTGTTAACCCATTGAAATAAAACAACTTTCAAGAGTTGGCACGGCAATTGCGATACTCATGGGTAGTGCGACTAGTACCAAGATACAGGTTGCCAGTTAACTGGAATTAACCAAGCACAGCGATTATCGCCCGTGCAGACTTTACTTTTTGGAGATACATAAATGAAAAAAGCTCAATCAGGTTTTACTCTTATTGAATTAATGATCGTTGTTGCCATTATTGGTATTTTGGCGTCGATTGCTCTTCCCGCTTATCAGACCTACACGCAAAAAGCTCAGTTCTCAGAAGTGGTTTTGGCAACAAGCGCACCAAAGGCTGCTGTTGAGATTGGTTCTCAAACTGGTGTAGCGCTGGCTGACCTAGATGGTGGTTCGAATGGTGTAATCGATTTAACTGCTACAGGCTTTGTGACTAGTGTTAATACCGTTAATGGTGTGATTACAGCAACAGGTATAGCTGCACTTGGTAGCGTTACATATATATTGACACCAACAGTTCTAAATGGACAAGTACAATGGGCTGCGACCGGCAGCTGTGCTGCCGCTGGCCTCTGCTAGCTGGTTAGCTAGGGAAAAATAAAAAAGCCCCTGCGGGTAAAGCGCAGGGGCTTTTTTTACGTCTTTTTTTCAGTCACCCATCAACAAACCGCATCGACAAATCCACTGCCTGTATATGCTTAGTCAAACTCCCCGATGAAATATAGTTAACCGCCGAACTAATATATTGCTGCACCGTCTCTTTGGTAATATTCCCTGACACCTCAATCTTAGTCTCACCAAAATCAATCTCGCTCAAGGCCTTAATATCTGCGGGCGAAAAATTATCCAGCATAACCACATCCGCTTTAGCGGCCAAAGCCTGCTCAAGCTCTGCAATGGTTTCTACTTCAACCTCAACTAACTTATCGGCCGCGATAATACGTGCCTGAGATACCGCCTGAGTAATACCACCACAGGCCGCGATATGGTTTTCTTTAATAAGAAAAGCATCGTAAAGGCCGATTCGATGATTGCTACAGCCACCAATGGCCACGGCATATTTTTGCGCTAGGCGCAGGCCGGGAATAGTTTTTCTGGTATCGAGAATTTTAACTTGGCTGCCCTTGGTCAAGTCAGCGTATTGGCGCGCTAATGTAGCTGTCCCTGATAAGGTCTGTAAAAAATTGAGCGCAGCTCGTTCGCCGGTGAGCATGATTCGGGCATTACCCTCTAACGTAAATAATGTTTGCCCCGGGCTAACCTGATCGCCTTCTTCTATTTGCCATTCAATCTGGGTACTGGGGTCAAGCTGGCGAAAGACTTCATCGACCCAGGGTCGGCCGCAAATAACCGCTGCATCTCGACAAATCACAGTGGCTCGGGCGGTTTTGTCGGCCGGTATGAGCTTTGCCGTAATGTCGCCGCTGCCAATATCTTCTTGGAGGGCGCGGGCAACGCATTGGGGAATGTCAGAGGCTGTATCTTGAGGCAGTTGATGTTGAGTCATGCAATTCTCTTGGTGTCTTTTTTGTGCGGGCCGGCGGTGAACAATGACTCGGTTTCGAGCTTGCGCAGGATTATAACAGCAATAATGGGTTTGGATTTTGCGGGTTGATCTGTTTCAAAGGCGTTAGGAGTTTTTAAACCTTAAATACTCAGATTGCAGAGTGGTTAAAGTTCGGTTAGCCAAAGCGTTGGCAGGGTTGATGAGTAAGGGATTAAGTTATAGTAAAAAAGAGCTAATCAGCTCGCTGCGGCAGTCTTGCCAGCGGCATCTTGAGTATGTCTTTAATACCTTCTTTGAACTGTCTTCTAACACCTTACTTGGCTTGGCCGAAAAGGCCGACACCAACCGTTTACAAACCCTTTATCTTGATGCGCAACGACTTATCCGCACCCGCCGCTCTGGAATTGCAGTGCAGGTGATCGAGCAGACCCGAGACAGCTTTAACCTATTGGATACACCTCTAGTATCTGTGGCTTTAGAGAATGGCAGTGATTTCCCGGTTGGTACTCAGCATGCTAACGATAGCGCCAGCCATAACACACCCTACAACCACCTAGAGCTGCTGGGCAATGAAGACCTAGAAGTCATGATTGCCCTAGATAATGGCACGACCAAATCTTTAGAGACCTATAAACGGCCCCTGTATATGTTGCAGCGGCGTTTTGAAGCGTTAATGGGTAGCGAATTTAGCGGTTCTGACCCTATACCCATGTCTCCAGATGCTCTATTGGAAACCTTCGCCGAGTCTATATGCGATGGCATGGTGGCGGTCGAGATACAGGTGGTGCTGATTAATCTCTTTAATCAGACCTGCTTTAATCGTGACTATGGCTTGCTATTAGAGGGGGTTAATCGTGAACTTGAGGACGCAGGTGTTTTGCCTCTCAGTCATGACGATGATGAGCCGGTAAGAGTCCCTGTACCTAGAGCTAGGGAAGCTGTTGTTGAGGGTGTGTCCTTATTGCGGGGCTCTTTGTTAGGGGACGCTGATGGTGGCTCTTTATTCAGTTCCGCTGAGGGTGGCTCTTTATTCAGTTCAGCTGAGGGCTCTTTATTACGGGACGCTGAGGGCTTTTTATCACAAGCCGCTGAGGGCTCCTCATCTCGGGACGCTGGGGGTTCTTCGTTTCAAGCCGCGGAGGGCTCTTCATTACAAGCTGCGGAGGGCTCTGACTCGGCCCCTACGACTAGAATTCAGACGGAGTTTTTGGCGCGTATTTCGACGATTTTGGATAATGCGGGTCGGGAACCGGGTAATGCCGGTGGTACCTTTGTTACCAAGGGGCAGGTATTTGCCCAGATCGATGGGCTTATGGACAAACTGCTCAGCAGTAAGGTTGCTGCAAATGGTAGCCCGGGGCAGGTGACCTTTGATCTTGCTCAGTCTTTAAATACGGCCCAGAAGGACGGTCAACAGGGGCTTCATGGTAATGACGCAAGTGTATTTAAGCTGGTGGGCAATACCTTCTCCCGGTTTGGCGAAGTTAGCGGTATGGCCCCAGAGGCCCAACAGGTTATTACTCGCTGCGAATTACCTCTGCTCAAGTTAGCGCTCGAGAAGCCGACTTTATTAGAGCAAGAAAATCATCCCATTCGCCGTCTCTTTAATGAGATGGCAAAATATGCCATTGGTTTGGAGCAGGGCGACTGTGCCGAGAATGCTATTTATAAGCAGATGCTCGGCCTTTCAGAAACTATGCTCAGGGACGGTTTTGACGAGCAGCAAGTGCCCAAGATGCTCACAGAATTTATGTCGGCGATCGACACCGAAAGTCGATTGACTCGTCTTCAGGAACAGCGCCAATTAGAAGAAGTCGCCGCCAAAGAAAAAATTGACTGGGCCCACACCAGAGTCGATCAAGAGATGGCCGACCGGTTACTTGGCCATGAGGTGCCGGTAGCTATCTTAAATTTTGTGGAGCAACACTGGTGCAATGTATTACACATCGCCCACCTCCGAGGCGGTGAGAGCAGTGTTGATTGGCACGATGGCCTGCGTGTTTTAGAGGCATTATTAGCCATAGAAAAAACCGAACTAGCCCAGAGAGACAAGCAAACTGTGGCTCAGGTATTAGACGACATTGACTATCGTCTACAGCATATAGCTATAGACGCCGTACAGCGTGCCGAACAGATGGAGCGCCTGACCTTTATTCTGGACCCTGTGCTGCCCTCTAACGTGACTCCCCTAAATACTCAGGGGACAACCGGCACCCAAGATAAGGGCGATAAAATTAAGCGTATAGTTATCTCCACATTGCAATCAGAGATGCCTGGTAAAAATATTCTTCAGGCTGTGGATAGGGTCGAAACCCTAAACCTTCAAGACCAGCAGAGTTTGGCCCAGCTACAAAAGGGTTGTTGGATTGAATTATCGGATGATATACAGTCCCATAAACATAATGACAATGGCTCGAATGCCACAGCAAGTAACAGACGCGGCAAGCTTGCCGGCATTGTTGGGCCATCTTGGAAGTATGTGTTTGTTAACAATAAAGGCAAGCTAGTGGCAGAGCTCAATCGCGCGCGACTAGCAGAACAGCTAAAAGTGGGCGAGGTGAAACTGTTGGATAATTCCCATCTATTCGACAAGGCCATCAGAGCTGCGATCAACGATATCAAAGAGTTATCCATAGCCGGGTAGGGCAGGTAACATAGGATCCAACATGAAAATAGCCCAGGGTTGGCTTTGCGCCAGCACTCAGCTCCTGTCACCTAACACAGACCCAAGGCCCGACGAGGCCGATATCAGTCTATTAGTGGTGCACAATATCAGCCTGCCACCAGAACAGTTTGGTGGGCCCTATATTGGCCAGCTATTTGGTAACTGTTTGGACCCAGACCAGCACCCGTATTTTGCTGAAATAGCTCATCTTAAAGTGTCATCGCACCTATTAATTGACCGATCTGGCAGCATTATGCAGTTTGTGCCGTTTCAGCAACGAGCTTGGCATGCAGGAGTCTCTGAATTTGAGGGGCGAAGCAACTGCAATGATTTTTCCATTGGTATAGAGATGGAAGGGGCAGATAATATTGCTTACACTGACCGCCAATACAATGTGCTGGCCGAAGTGACTCAAGTCGTTCTGCAAGCCTACCCTTTAATAACCACCGACCGCATCGTGGGCCACAGTGAAATTGCCCCAGGGCGAAAAACCGATCCCGGCCCGGCCTTCGATTGGCCCCGTTACAAAAACGCGCTTATTTAGCGCCAGGAATACCATGAATTTTTTGATTGCGTTACTCGCCATTATCCTACTCGAAGCCTACAGTGAGCTTGGGTTTGTGCAGCGCGATAACTGGCTACGGCGTTGGAAAAAAAGCCTCTCGGCCCTAGGCTTGGGCCGTCAGCGGGTTTTGGGACTAGCTGTATTTGTAGCTGTGCCGGTTATTCTGTTGCAGCTATTGTTGGTGAGCCTAGCGCAGCATCACCTAGGGTTTGTAAGTTTTTTCCTCGAGTTACTAATACTTCTCTATGCCCTGGGTCGGGGAAATATGGATGCGCAGATTGCCCTGTTTACCTCAGATTTGAAGTCCGATGAGCTACAGGCCGCATTTCATAACGTAGGGGTAGTCGATACCTCCTACCGAGAGGGCCGGCTCGAAACAGCTGAGGGTATTAAAGAGCAAATATTTGCTGCGCTGCCTTACCGCATGTTTGAGCGGACCTTTGTAGTAGTTTTCTGGTTTTTCTTTTTTGGTGCGCCCGCCGCACTGGCCTATCGACTGTTGGCGTTGCATGGTGACCTTAAGCTAGATGCCTCTCTTGATGGTTCTTTAGATAGCTCTTTAAAGAGCTCTTTACATAGCAGTGATGATGAAAGACTAGATAGTAGACGAGAAAGCCGCGCTGTGAAGTGGCTGTGGCTTATGGAATGGCTGCCCGCCAGGTTACTGAGTTTGACGCTTGGGTTGGTCGGTAATTTTTCCCAGGCAGCCGGCGCAACTCGTCGACTGTTATTCTCGCGCAGCATTGGCACTAGTACTTTTTTACGCGAGGCTGTTTTTGGAGCCCTTGACCAGTCACAAGCATCAGATGCTCTTACCCCGCAATTGACTAGCGATGTAGTTTCTTTATTAGGTCGAGCAATGACAACTTGGCTAGTGATTATTGCGGTATTGGTTATTCTTGCTTAGTAACAGATTCGGCGTTATTCCAAGGCGCGACTTTTAGCAGTAATAGCATCCCAGGAATTGCCAAGACCGTGCACAGATAAAAGAAATTTTCCCAGCCCATACCCTCGACAATAATACCCGTGGCAGAGCTTGCTACCGTGCGTGGCACAGCAGTGATGGCGGTAAATAACGCGAACTGGGTAGCGGCAAAGGTAGGGTTGGTTGTGCGGGCAATAAAGGCAACAAATGCCGCAGTGCCCAAACCAACTCCCAAGTATTCAAAACTAATCACCAGCGCCAGCAACCACAGGCCTTCACCGACTCGGGCTAGTACAGCAAAGCCAAGTATTGAAACAATTTGCACCAGCCCAAATAGCCAAAGAGCACGATTGATACCAATTTTGAGCATCAGCAAGCCGCCTAAAATACCGCCAATAATCATCGGCCATAGCGCTGCATTTTTGGCAATATATCCAATCTCTGATTTGCTAAACCCCATATCCAAATAAAAGGGCGTGGCCAGTGCCGTCGCCATGCTGTCGCCCAACTTATAGAGCAGCATAAAGGCCAGTATAAGCAAAGCTTGCTGTACGCCCTGGCGCTTAAAGAATTCTTTAAAGGGCTCTACTACCGCCGATTGCAAATTGCTGGGATGGTTTTTTGGTGCCACCGGTTCTTTAATGCTGAGTGTCAGGGCAATACCTGACAGCATAAAGGCCGCAGTGATCATAAACACAGTTTGCCAAGGCAGGCTGTCGGCCAGTATCAGGGCTAATGACCCAGGCACCAGTCCGGCAATTCGGTAGGCGTTAACGTGAATTGAATTGCCCAGCCCCAGTTCTTCATCCGGTAAAATCTGTCGGCGATAGGCGTCCAAAACAATATCTTGAGTGGCACTGAGAAAGGCAATAAACAGGCAGATATAGGCAATGGTCCACAGCTCTTTTTGAGGGTCAAACATGCCCAGAGATAGAATACAGATAAGCAGGGCGACCTGACTCGCGAGCATCCAGCTGCGCCGCAACCCGGGCCTGTAGCTAAGTAGGGGAATCTGATATCGATCTAGCAACGGCGACCAGAGAAATTTCCAAGTGTAGGGAAGACCAATCAACGCAAAGAAGCCAATTTCCTTAAGCCCCACGCCCTCGGTCCGCAGCCAAGCCGGTACCAGCGAGATTAATATATACAGGGGTAGGCCAGAGGCAAACCCAGTAAATATACAGATCAACATGCGGCGGTTAAGTAGAGCGTCTTTAATGCTGGGAGAGTTCATTGTCGTCCGTTAAAATTATTAGGCCCGCCATCGGTATTTACTCAGGCTAATGCGGCCGCCTTTCACCACCAGCCCCTCTTCTTGTAAGCGCGCTATTTGTCGTTTACCACTATCACTGTCCAGCGGCAGGCTAATCTTGCCAGCGGCATTAATAACCCGATGCCAAGGCAAGGTGCTGTCAGCGGGTAAGTGACGTAGAGTTCGGCCAACCAGTCTAGCGGCTCTCGGTAAACCAGCCAGCTCAGCGACCTGTCCATAGGTCACAACCACCCCAGAGGGTATGGCTGCCAACACGGCATAAATCCTCTGTTCTGGGTCAATATCACGCATGCACGAAGATTACGCTATTCACGCACATGTTGAAATAGTGAAAACTACCCCAATACTAAGGACAGAATTAGTTCGACAGACTGAACAGACTGAGGTGCGACATGCGGTTTCTATTTTTACTATTTATTATCATGCCCGTCGCCGAGATGTGGCTGTTGATTACTGTAGGCACCGAAATAGGCGCCCTGTATACCATTGGCTTGGTACTGCTCACCGCCGTAATAGGCCTCAAAATGTTACGCCAACAGGGTTTTGACACCTTATGGCGCGGCCAGCGTAAGTTAGATGAAGGGCAGTTACCCGCCCAAGAAATAGGCGAGGGTATAGTGCTGGCTGTTTCTGGCGCACTATTGCTGACCCCAGGTTTTATGACCGACGCCATTGGTTTTGCCGGTTTGGTCTCGCCCATTAGACGCCTGCTTGTTGGCCAACTGCTCAGCAAAATGGTGGTCTCAGATCTACAGGGTAGGCGCTATGGGGCATACCAAGAGACAGGGAAGCCCGCAGATACTGGAAATGTTATTGAAGGTGAGTCTTGGGATAAACAGGATAGCGTCGCAAAACCAGAGCCACAAAAAAATGACGATTTACCCTAAATAAAAAGCCCGGGGGCTTGAAAAATGGTACGCAGCCTCCATATGAACAAACAATTGCAGAATCTTTCGGTTCGCAAGTGACTGTTGGATAGAGAACATTGATTAACTGGAGAGACAAACTATGAAAATTCGCCCATTACACGATCGCGTGATCGTGCGTCGCGAGGAAGAAGAGCAGAAAACTGCAGGTGGAATCTTGCTACCTGGTTCTGCGCAAGAGAAGCCCAATCAGGGTGAAGTTATTGCCGTAGGCAGTGGCCGAGTTTTGGACAATGGCGAAGTACGCCCAATCGACGTAAAAATTGGTGATGTTGTAGTGTTTGGCCAATATGCCGGCAACGATAAAATCGATGTCGACGGCGAAGAGCTGATTATTCTCAGCGAAGGCGATATTAAGGCTGTAGTTGAAGCATAAGCTCAACCTTAAATAAAATCTTAAGTGAATTTTTGTAACTGATTTGGAAGGAAAAGAATCATGGCAGCTAAAGAAGTAAAATTCGGCGACAGCGCTCGCCAAGGCATGTTAGAAGGCGTGAACATTCTAGCTAATGCTGTAAAAGTAACCCTGGGCCCCAAAGGCCGCAACGTAATATTAGACAAATCATTTGGCGCTCCAACAGTCACCAAAGATGGTGTTTCTGTTGCCAAAGAAATCGAACTCAAAGACAAGTTCGAAAACATGGGCGCACAGATGGTTAAAGAAGTCGCTTCAAAAGCGTCAGATGACGCCGGTGACGGTACCACCACTGCAACAGTACTAGCTCAAACCATTGTTAACGAAGGTTTGAAAGCAGTAGCAGCTGGCATGAACCCAATGGACCTAAAGCGCGGCATCGACAAAGCAGTGATTGCTGCTGTTGCAGAGATTGCAGCTATTGCTAAGCCCTGTTCAGAAAACAAAGAAATCGCTCAGGTAGGTACTATCTCGGCGAACAGCGACGCACACATCGGCGACATCATTGCTGAAGCCATGGGTAAAGTCGGTAAAGAAGGCGTAATCACCGTTGAAGAAGGCCAGGGCCTCGAAAACGAATTAGATATCGTTGAAGGTATGCAGTTTGACCGCGGTTACCTGTCTCCTTACTTCATCAACAACCAAGAGAGCATGAGTGCTGAGCAAGAGAGCCCAATGATTCTGCTGGTTGACAAGAAAATCTCAAACATCCGTGAGCTACTCCCACTGCTTGAAGCTGTTGCTAAAGCCGGTAAGCCGCTGTTGATTATTGCAGAAGATGTCGAAGGCGAAGCCCTAGCCACTCTAGTTGTAAACAACCTTCGCGGTATCGTTAAAGTGTCTGCCTGTAAGGCACCTGGCTTTGGAGATCGTCGCAAGGCAATGCTAGAAGATATCGCCATCTTGACTGGCGGTACAGTGATCAGCGAAGAAGTAGGCCTTGAACTCGAGAGCGCAACTCTTGAGCACCTAGGTACTGCCAAGCGCATCAGCATGACTAAAGAAGCGACAACGCTGGTTGACGGCGCTGGCGATCCAGCGGCAATCGAAGCCCGTGTTAAGCAGATTCGTGCTCAGATCGAAGACACTAGCTCAGACTACGACCGTGAGAAGCTTCAAGAGCGCGTAGCCAAATTGGCTGGCGGTGTTGCGGTTATCAAGGTTGGTGCAACCACTGAAATCGAAATGAAAGAAAAGAAAGCCCGTGTTGAAGATGCTCTGCATGCAACTCGCGCAGCGGTTGAAGAAGGTGTTGTACCAGGGGGCGGTGTTGCACTGATCCGCGTTCTACAAAAGATCGAAGCTTTGACTGGCGACAATGATGACCAAACAGTAGGCGTCGGTATTGCGTTACGTGCGATGGAAGCGCCACTGCGTCAAATCGTTCAAAACGCTGGCGGTGAAGGCTCTGTTGTTGTCGACAAGGTTAAGCAAGGTACAGGTAACTTTGGTTACAACGCTGGCTCTAGTGAATACGGCGACATGATTGAGATGGGTATTCTCGATCCTGCTAAAGTAACTCGTACGGCGCTTCAGGCTGCAGCTTCTATTGCTGGCTTGATGATTACCACTGAAGCTATGGTTGCCGATTCTGCTGATGAAGGCGGTGCTCCTGGCATGCCTGATATGGGCGGTATGGGTGGCATGGGCGGTATGGGCGGCATGATGTAAGCCTCTGGCTCCCAGAGAAGTGTTAAAAAGCCCTGGCTCTTCTGAGTTGGGGCTTTTTTTTGGGTTGGTGCGGTGGGTAATAGACCCTGGTGAAGCCCTGGCGATCGGTCCCATGGGTGCAACCCTTTTCAGCGTTCGCTCAACTCGCTGCGCTCAGACAGTGAGCTCTCTTAATCTGAAAAGGGTTACACCCATAAACGGGCCCTGACTGATCGCCAGGGCTCCCCCAGGGTCTATCTGGACTATCGCGGTACATCTAAGTAAAAAAGCGAAAAAATATATCTCTAGAACCTAGCTCCGATATCTAGGCTTGCCTACCCCTTTTCCCCTTTCAAAACCGTAGCCAGCATGGATGCTGGCTCCGAGACTTCATTGACGATATACATGGATGTATGAGTGTCGCGTTAGGCAGGATGCCGGTAGCGACCGTATTCACGTCGTGTTTTGAAAGGGGGAAAGGGGTAGGTAAGCCGGCCAGTGCTCGGAACCATCGGATCGTTCTCTGCGCTCGAGGTGACAGTAGCTAGAGATTCGAGATGACCTTAGGTCTGCCCTTCGAATACCACAGGAGCCCTCTAAAATAAGCAGTATTGCCAGCAGTCACCCTTGAGATAGCTTTTTTTAGCCCTTTTAACACCAAAAAAGCCTGTGCAGCGCCCTAACTTATTGCTATTTGGCGCAGATTGCAGAACAATTGCAGCGATCAAAAATACGACCCATACGGGCAAAAATCTAAGAGGAACTGTCATGATTGAATTTATTAATTTTCTAGCCCGTTGGGGCCACGTGCTGTTCGGCATTGTCTGGATTGGCATGCTGTACTATTTTAACTTCGTTCAGGGCGGCTACTTCAAAGCAGCATCTGCAGAAGGCTTGGCCGACGCCAAGGCAAAACTAGCGCCTAGCGCACTGTGGTGGTTCCGTTGGGGCGCCCTGTTTACCTTCATTACAGGTCTGTACTTGTTGCACACAATCTCAAGCGTGCTCAACAACTTCATCATCATGGGATCCGTCATGGGTACATTGATGGCAGCCAACGTATGGATGGTAATCTGGCCAGCTCAGAGAATCGCCCTAGGTATTGAAGAAGGTGGCGACAAAGCCGCAGCAGGTGCAAAAGCACTGCTGGCTTCACGTACCAACACATTGTTCTCAGCGCCCATGTTGTTTGGCATGCTAGCTGGCCCACATTATGGTCAGTATGGAACAGCGATTGGCGGCACAGGCTTAACAGTCGCGCTAGTGATAATCTTTGCACTGCAAATCAATGCCATCAAAGGCAAGCAGGGTCCAATGACCACCGTCAACGGTGTAATTGGTTCAAGCTTGGCACTGACAGCTGTATTGGTTGCTGCGCTTAGCTTTTTATAAGATTGTAATAGCGTCAAAAATACCGGTGCCGATTAGTCAGCGCCGGTTTTTTTACGCCCAAAATTTGCCCCGACAAAAACACCCATAAAATTGCCTCCTCAAGGATACCCAAACGCGCCTATGGGCGTATAATCGGCAAATAACGCATAGACCTATTAGGGACGATCCAACATGGTAACCAAACGTAACAACCCCATTGTCGCCGAACGCGATGACATGATTGGACGCTCTGCTTCTAGTGCTAGAACCGAAGGCAGCAGCGGTAATGGCTCTAATGGTAACGGCTCCAGCGGAAGTGCTGGTGGAATGTCCGGCCTCTGGAAATTTCTCGTGCTAGCCGCCTTCTTTGGCTTACTCGGAGCCGGTGGCTTTGGCTGGATGGAGTATCAAAAACTCTCCGCCAAACACAGTGCACTTCAAGAGCGCTTTGAACTGTTCGAGTCTCGATTAAGCAGCACCGACGAATCCGTCACCCAGTCCGGTGCGGCCATGCAGATGAATATTAGCAAAAATACTAGCCAGCTTAAAAAGCACTGGACTGAGATTAAAAAACTCTGGGGTGTGACCAACGATATTAATAAAGGCAAAATCGACAAGAACCAAAAAGACATCGCATTTTTGGGCAGCAAACGCACCGCCCTTGAAAAAATCGTCGTCAAAGAGGGCAAGAAAATCGGAGCTCTTAGCGCCAATTATCTTGGTCTATCGGCAGACGTCGATGCAACCAACGAAAGCATGCGCAACCAAAGCGACGGGCTAAACCGTTTAAAGACATCGCTACAGCTACTTGAGCGCGAGATCCAAAACAATGCCGATGGCGTTAAATCCATGGAATCGTTCCGCCGTCAGACCAACCAGAAAATTTATGCCCTAGAACAGGGTCGCACTGCGCCAGCAACCCCAACAGGACCGAGTGAATAAAACCCATGACAATTATTCGTCAGAAAGATGTTATTCAAAGTGTTGCAGACGCACTGCAGTATATTTCTTACTACCACCCCGCCGATTTTATTAAGGCCGTAAAACAGGCCTATGATCGTGAAGAGTCCAAGTCGGCCAAAGACGCCATGGCGCAGATTTTGGTTAATTCGCGCATGTGTGCCATGGGTCATCGGCCTATCTGTCAGGACACCGGTATTGTCACCGTGTTTGTGAAAGTGGGTATGCAGGTGCAGTGGGACGCAGAGATGAGCCTCACCGATATGATTAATCAGGGGGTGCGCGAAGCCTACACCCATCCAGACAATATTTTGCGTGCCTCGATTTTGGCCGACCCAGACGGCGCCCGCAAAAACACTGGCGACAATACCCCAGCGGTTATCCATTACGAGATTGTTCCTGGTGACAAGGTGCAAATTGATGTCGCAGCCAAAGGTGGCGGCTCCGAAGCTAAGTCTAAGTTTGCCATGTTGAACCCCTCAGACTCCGTGGTTGATTGGGTGCTTAACGTTGTACCTACTATGGGTGCTGGCTGGTGCCCACCGGGCATTCTGGGTATTGGTATTGGTGGCACAGCAGAAAAAGCCATGCTTATGGCCAAAGAATCCTTGCTAGAACATATTGATATTCAGGAGTTACAAGCCAAAGGCGCCGACAACCGCAACGAAGAGCTGCGCCTCGAGCTGTTTGACAAGGTCAATGCGCTGGGCATAGGCGCCCAAGGTTTGGGCGGTTTAACCACCGTGCTAGATATCAAAATTAAAGACTACCCGTCCCACGCAGCCAACAAAGCTGTGGCGATTATTCCCAACTGTGCGGCCACACGTCATCTGCATTTTGAATTAGACGGCAGCGGCCCAGCCCAGCTTGAAGCTCCCAACTTAGAAGACTGGCCAGACATTACCTGGGAAGCCGACGAGTCAGTTCGTCGAGTCAATCTAGATACAGTCACCCAGCAAGATATAGAACAGTGGAAGCCTGGAGACACATTGCTGTTGTCCGGCAAGATGCTCACTGGACGAGACGCAGCCCACAAGAAAATGACCGACATCTTAGCCAGCGGCGAGAAACTGCCCGTGGACCTAGCAGGTCGGTTTATCTACTACGTAGGCCCTGTAGACCCTATTGGTGACGAAGCCGTTGGCCCCGCGGGACCTACCACAGCCACGCGCATGGATAAATTTACTCGCACCATGCTAGAAGAGACCGGCTTAATGGGCATGATCGGTAAAGCCGAGCGTGGCCAGTTAGGTATAGATGCCATTAGAGACAATAAAGCGGTTTATCTTATCGCCGTTGGTGGTGCCGCCTATCTAGTGTCAAAAGCTATTACCCATGCTGAGGTTATTGCTTTCCCAGAGTTAGGTATGGAGGCGATTTACGAATTTGAAGTAAACGATATGCCAGTTACTGTTGCCGTGGATACTGCCGGTGAGTCAGTGCATCGCATTGGCCCGGAAATCTGGCAGGCCAAGATTGAGGAGAGGGCGCTAAAGCTTGAATAAAATTTTAGCTTAAATGTTAGCTAAAATATCAATTAAAATATTAGCTCTATATTTGAAGAAACCGCAGTCATTGCCTACACTTTGATAGTACTTAACCGCTAGCACTTACCCGCTAGTACCTCGCTAGTTCTAAACCCCTAGCAGGACATAGTGCAAACAGACAAAAATAGGACTCATGGACAGGAGTTCAATCTGCCGCAAAGGCACAACATAAATCGAAAGGAATACATATGAGACGTATTAAATCAGTCATTGGTGCACTGGCAATCATTGCTTCAGGTGCCGCAGCAGCATCAGATAGCTGGTATCTAGGGGGCACATTAGGACATTACGATCTGGATAGTGAACGCGCTATCGAGGGCGATATCGAAGGCAGCCAAGTAGGCCTGCAAATCGGTAAATACTTAACCGACAATGTGGCCCTAGAATTGGGTTACGGCAATAATATTGGTCACGATGACTTTAACGTCCTGACATTGACCAGTGTGATCTTTATGGGCGATGACTCTGCAGACTGGCGGCCATACGCACTGCTAGGTTTAAACCAGTACGATCTAGATGACAGCAGCAACCTAGTTGCCGGCCACAACAGAAACTCAAACCAAGTACTCTTTGGCCTAGGTGTTAGCAACATGATGACCGACAGCCTGCAGTTTCGTGCCGATGTACGCGGTATGGGCGGTATGAACGAAGATGGTGAAGACCTAGGCTTTCAGCTATCACTGAACCATGTTTTTGGCCACAAGGCTGCATATTCACCGGCACCAGTTACTGCGGCAGTTCCAGCGCCCGCGCCAGTGGTTCAAGAAGCCCCAGAAGAAGCGCCAGAAGTTCGCACCATTACCATTCGACTCAATGTTGAGTTTGAATTTAACAAAGACACTGTACTGGCCGTTTATGGCGATCAACTAGAAGCCATTGCCGCTGCCATGAGCGTTCACGAAGACATCGAGCTAGTATTGGAAGGTCACACTGATAGTCGCGGTGCCGACAGCTACAATGCTGACTTATCTACACGTCGCGCTGCTGCTGTGAAGCAGAAGCTCTCGGCAGACTATGGTATTGCCAGCAATAGAATTTCATCGGTGGGCTATGGTGAAAGTCGCCCAGTGGCAAGCAACGAAACTGACGAAGGGCGTGCGCGCAACCGTCGAGTTGTTGGCGAGATGTCCTTCTCAGAAGTCGCGCCAGATTAATTATTGGTTGCAGTATAGGGTTACAATAAAACGGCGCCTAATGGGCGCCGTTTTACTATCGGAATAAAAGGACTGCTCATGGCGAACACATTTTACTGGCATGACTACGAGACGTTTGGTGTCGACCCCTCCAAAGATCGCCCCTCGCAATTTGCAGGGTTGCGTACCGACGAAAACCTCAATCCAATTGGCGAGCCTCTGGTTATTTATTGCCAGCCGCAAAAGGATATTTTGCCCGCACCTATGGCCTGCCTTATTACCGGTATTACTCCCCAGCATGCCCTAGAGCATGGTTTGCCCGAGCCAGAATTTATGGCCCAAATTCATGCGCAGCTCGCTATGCCCGGAACCTGTGGCGTAGGCTATAACAGTGTGCGCTTTGACGATGAAGTCACCCGCTACGCCCTGTATCGCAACTTCTACGACCCCTACCAGCGCGAGTGGAAAAACGGTAACTCCCGCTGGGACATTATCGATATGCTGCGGTTATGTCGTGCCCTGCGCCCAGAAGGGATTGTTTGGCCAGACCATGAACCCGGCCGCCCAAGTTTTAAATTAGAAGACCTGACCCGCGCCAATGGTATTGCCCACGAAGCAGCCCATGATGCGCTGAGCGATGTCACCGCCACTATTGCCATGGCCAAGTTAGTCAAAGAAAAACAACCGCGCCTATTTGATTATGTGGTCAACCACCGGGGCAAAAAAGCTATCGCAGAAATGCTCAATGTGCAGCAGCGCAAACCCTTTTTCCATATCTCCGGCATGCTTTCAAAAGAGCATATGTACGGTGCCATTATGATGCCTCTCGCCATGCACCCAACTAACAGCAATGGCATTATTTGCGTAGATATTTCAACAGACCCAGAAGCACTAATTAGCCTAGATGCTGAACAGATACAGCGCAGAGTTTTTACCCGTGCTGACGAGTTAGGTGAGGGTGAAGAGCGTATTCCGTTAAAAGTTGTGCACGTCAATAAGGTACCTGTAGTCACCACCCACAAACTGGTCGATGAGGCCGCCGCAGAACGCCTAGGTATCGATGTACAGCGCTGCGAGCAACATTGGCAGCAACTGCACCAACTCGACCTAAAAGCCAAGCTGCAGCAGGTGTTTGCCGAGCAGAGCTTCCCCCCCAAGCCCGAAGCCGAACAGCAACTCTATGGCGGCTTTTTACCCAATCAAGACAAGCCGATGCTGGACGAGGTACGGCGCGCCAGCCTAAAGGACTTTACTCAACATAGCTTTCACTTCACCGATGCCCGCTACAACCAATTACTGTTTAGCTACCGGGCACGATATTTTACCGAGTCATTGACTGCTGAAGAGCAAAAAACCTGGCACGAAAGCTGCCAATGGCGTTTAACCGACGAAAATTCTGGGTATTTAACCCTTGAGCAACAAGCCACTGAAATTAATGCATTATTGGGTGACAGCAGCCTAGGTGCAGACAAACGGGCAGTTTTAGAGTCACTTCAGCAATGGGCGAGCAATATAGCGACGGAATTTGGCCTTACAAGCTAGAGTGAAACGCCTAAACAGGCTAAAATCCGTCAAATCAATTTGCCCCGAGGTGACCGCTTGAATTTTACCGGCGCGCATATTCTCTCAATCAACCAATTCCAACGTCAGGATGTCCAGCGAGTGTTCGCCGTGGCAGACCAGATGCAGCCCTATGCACTGCGTAAAAAAGTCACTCGCGTGCTCGAGGGAGCCATTCTCGGCAACATGTTTTTTGAAGCCAGCACCAGAACAAGAGTGAGCTTTGGCTCCGCGTTTAATCTACTGGGCGGGGAAGTTCGCGAGACTGCTGGGTTTGAAAGCTCCGCACTGGTTAAAGGCGAATCACTACAAGACACCGCACGAGTACTGTCAGGTTTTAGCGATGTAATCTGTATGCGCCACCCTCAAGCTGGGTCTGTGGCCGACTTCGCCTCGGCCAGTCGCGTGCCGGTCATGAACGGTGGTGACGGTGCCAACGAGCATCCCACCCAAGCACTGCTCGACCTCTATACCATTCGCAAAGAAATGGCCGACAAGGGCCGCGATATCGACGGCTTAAAAGTAGCCATGATCGGTGACCTGCGCCATGGGCGCACAGTGCATTCCCTGAGTAAGCTACTCTCCCTCTACGATAATATTGAAGTTGTTCTAGTGTCCCCCAAAGAGCTCTGTCTACCCGAACCCATTGTTGAGCATATGCTCAGCGCCGGGGTAAAAGTAACCATTTCCCACGAGTTGACTGGCGGCATTAGCGATGTGGATATTGTGTACTCCACCCGTATTCAAGAAGAGCGCTTCTCCAGCAAAGAAGAAGCCGACCTTTACCGTGGCAAGTTCCGCCTTAATCAGGCCATTTACACAGAATTTTGTCAGCCCAATACAGTGATTATGCACCCATTGCCCAGAGACTCCCGGGCCGATGCCAATGAACTGGATAGCGATTTAGACAACAACCCCAACTTGGCGATATTTCGCCAAACAGACAACGGTGTACTGGTGCGTATGGCGCTATTTGCCCTAGTCTTGGATGTTGCCCATCTGGTTGACGACTATGCCTACGATGTGCGCTGGTATAACTCGCGCCAGAGTTGATAACCATAATAAAAAAGCCGGCTGACCTATGACAGAATTTGACGATATTCGCCCCTACAATGACGCTGAAGTGCCAGCCGTTATAGCGCGTTTAGTAGCCGACCCAGAATTTTTAAATTTACTGCTGTCACGCAAGTTGCCCACCCTTAGCAAGCTACCTTTTTTAAAACTTATCGCGCGGCCCTTTTTACGCAACAGTCTGCGTAAACTCGCGGCAGATGTACGTACCGTTGAAGACTTTCAGGCCCATATGTCTGCTGCCCTTAAGAACGTGTTGGACAGAACCACAGACGGCTATACATTTTCTGGTATCAAAAATCTCGACGCCAGCAAAGCTTATTTATTCATGAGCAATCACAGAGATATAGCCCTAGACCCCGCCATTATTAATTTGGCATTGATTCTAGAAAAGCTCAACACTGTGCGTATTGCCATAGGTGACAACCTATTGCGCAAACCCTATGCCTCAGACTTGATGCGCGTAAACCGCAGCTTTATCGTCAAGCGCTCAGTCAAAAGTCGCCGCGATAAACTCGAAGCCCTTAAAACCTTATCGCGTTATATTCGCCACAGTGTGGTCAGCGAAAAAGTGTCCTGCTGGATTGCTCAAGCAGAGGGGCGGGCTAAAAATGGCCGCGACCGTACCGAAACCGCGCTGCTAAAAATGCTCGCTCTCTCAAGGGCACAAGGGCAGACCTTTGGTGCTGCCATTACAGAGATCAATCTTATCCCAGTAGCCATATCCTATGAATATGATCCCTGTGCTGGCGACAAAGCACGAGAGCTTCATGCAGCCGAGCAGGGCCTCACCTATATCAAAAATGAGTTCGAAGATCTGGATACCATTGTAAAAGGTTTGGTTGAATACAAAGGTCGCATGCATGTTCATTTTGGCGAGCCGGTGACCACAGAATTTGATAATGCAGACCAACTAGCAGCAGAAGTCGATCGCCAAATACTCAGCCATTACAGGTTGTTTCCCAGTCATATTATTGCCTGGCAGATGCAGGGCAATAAAGACAAAACGGTCTTGGCCACATTAAAGCAGCAATGGCCTAATGAAAACTGGTTAGAAGCAGAGACAAGATTTCAGTCACAGGTGGCGACGATACCCAGTATCCATCGCCAGATAGCTATTGATGCCTATGCAGCGCCGGTAGACAATCAACTGGCCCAGCAAACCCAATCACAGGAAAGTTAATCATTGTTAGACACTGACGTCAGAGACCAAATTCAGCAAGGCTATCGACAATTCCTAAAATCTCGCGAGCTCAGTCCAAGACTTGGCCAGAAGCAGATGATTGGTGCTATTGCCAATGCCCTAAGTGATGACGATGCCGATAAACGCCTGGCGGTTATCGAAGCCGGCACAGGTACAGGTAAAACCGTTGGCTATTTAATGGCTGCACTGCCCATCGCCCGAGCCCTGAAAAAAACCGTAGTCGTAGCCACTGGCACCATTGCCCTGCAAGAGCAGCTTATCCACAAAGACCTGCCTGAACTACTCGAGACCTGTGGTTGGGATTACAGCTGTGCCCTAGTCAAAGGCCGCGGGCGCTATGCCTGTAATCTGCGTATGGAACAGATTATCGACTCGGTTAAATCCAAAGACGCCGGGTTATTTTTATTTGAAGACGAACAGCAATTTAACCCCAACGTAGAAACCGAAGAGCTGTATCGCGAAATGGCCCTAGCCTTAGAAGATGGCACCTGGGATGGCGAGCGGGACTCATGGGAATCTCGCATCAAAGATATTGAGTGGCGGGCGCTGACTGTCGACCGTCGCCAATGCACCGGCCGACGTTGCCGTTTTGTTAATCAGTGCCCATTTTTTAAGGCCCGCAACGACCTCGACGAAAGTGAAGTAATTGTCGCCAACCACGATCTGGTCATGGCCGACCTCGCACTGGGAGGCGGTGCCATATTGCCGCCGCCAGAAGACTGCATCTATATCTTCGATGAAGGTCACCGTTTAGGTGACACCGCCGTTCGCCACTTTGGTGCCGAATGTCGTATTAATGGCACCCTCACTTGGTTGGAAAGATTACCCAAACAAATCAAAGGCCAAACCCCAGTGTTTGCTAAAGACACTGCCCTGGCAGACCAGCTGCCGCGCATAGAAAAAGAAGCAATCAAGATCACCGAACTGGTTGCCATGACATACCCCTTGCTCAAACAATATGTCGATCAGTCGGACCATGCCGAAGGCCGCTACCGTTTTGCCCATGGTGATGTAGGCGACTCTATAAGAGATCTCGCCTCTCAAATAACCATGAGTACCAGCGGCTGGTTAGGCCGCTTAGAGGTACTAGAAGATACTCTTAGCGAGGCTCTAAGCGACAAACAATACCCAGTGCCACTACCCGACATCGAACTGTTTTATCAGCAGGTGGGCAATTGGTTGGGTAGAGCAGAAAAGCTATTAGCCCTGTGGGATAGACTCCATAAAGAACTACAGCAAAATGACACGCCCATGGCTTGCTGGTTAAAACTTGAAGAAGCGGGCGGCGGCAATGTAGACATCAGTATTAATGCCAGCCCAATTCAGGCCGCTGAGATTTTGCGAGAGCGACTCTGGGGCAGCTGTTATGCCGCCGTAGTCACGTCGGCCACATTGCGATCTCTGGGTAACTTTACGACCTTGCAGCGAGAGACCGGAGTGCCAAGCTCCGCTAGCTTCCTGTCTGTAGCCGGTGCCTTCAACTATGGCGAAGCTGCCGTACTGCGAGTGCCCAGCGATGCTGTAGAAGGCAACAGTGTCGACGAACACAGCCGTTATATTGTTGATAAGTTTGAATCACTGGTTGAAGAGCGTGCAGGCACGTTACTGCTATTTTCGTCCAAGCGACAAATGGAACAGGTCTACGATGAGCTGTCCAGAGACATGCACAAACTCATTCTTATTCAGGGCCAGTACTCCAACCGCGAGATGGTGCGCCTGCATAAAGAGCGCATAGATCAGGGCCGCACCAGCATCCTCATGGGTCTAGCAAGCTTTGCCGAAGGGGTGGATTTACCCGGTGACTACTGCAAGCATGTGGTGATTGCCAAGCTACCCTTCGCCGTACCAGATGACCCATTGCAAGAGGCGCTGGCAGAATGGATTGAAGACAATGGCGGCAACTCCTTCTTTGATATATCTCTGCCTATTGCGTCGTTGCGCCTGATCCAGGCCTGTGGTCGCTTACTGCGTACCGAGTCAGATACCGGCACAGTGACTATTTTGGATAAGCGCCTTATCACCAAGCGCTACGGCGCCCAGCTGATTAATGCACTACCACCTTTTAGGCGCGAGATTGGTTAATGGATGTCTATAGCGAGCTAGCGGAAAGGTTGCTGCAAGTAGAAGCCGAACTGCGAGCCATGCAACTGTGGGAGCTAGATAGCCCGCCAGCCGAAGCAATGGCCAGCATAGAACCCTTTGCCCTAGACCAGCTAAGGTTTAGCCAGTGGCTACAGTTTGTGTTTTTGCCGCGTATGAATCTAATGATCGAAACAGAATCTCCTCTGCCAGCTAGCTGCAGCATTGCACCTATGGCCGAGGAGTGTTTTAAAGCGGAGAGTATCAATGGCGCGGCAATGGTTGCCCATTTAGCCGCGATTGATGGTTTGCTTACCCAAAATTAGAGCTAATCCTTTTTGGGCTTCTTGGTGTAAGTTTTCTTTTTCTTGATTGGGCTGCTGCCATCGGCAGGTTTACTATCTCTGAACGAACGACCTTCACCGCCGTCTTTGGCAAACTTTCCGCCCGCTGGCTTTTTCTTGCCAAAAGCTTTTTTGTCCCCTAGAGGATTCTTGTCAGCAAAAGGTATTCTATCGGCTGAAGGCTTTTTATCGCCAGATTTTTTGTCACGAAAGTCTTTCTTAGGTGGCTTCTGGGTATCAGCAGTGCGCTTATTCTCAACGTCACGGCTCAGAGTTTTCTTCTCTCTAGGCTCTCTGTTGTCTTTATTAACCGGCGCAGCATTGGGGTTATAAAGGCTTAGGCGCATTGGCTTAGCGCAGACACGGACCTTCTTCAGGTGAGCCATCAACTCGTCAGGCATACCTTCGGGCAGATCAACAGTGCTGTAATCGTCGTGTAACTTAATCGAGCCAATAAACTTGCTGCTGATATCGGCTTCGTTAGCAATCGCGCCCACAATGTTAGATGGCGTAATGCCGTCGTTATTGCCCACTTCCAATCTGTAGGTGGTCATAGGCACTTCTTCGCCATCCGCATTAATACGGTTTGGCTCGCGAGCAGGGCGATCGTCTCTGTGATTGTCTTTACGCTCGCTACGGTCACCGCGTTCGCCACGAGTGTCGTAACGATTTTCTTTGCGGTCACGTTTCTCGCCACGATCCTTATTACGTTCACGACCAGAGTCGCGTTCGCGATTATTTTCCCGCGGAGCAACAATGTTATCCAACTTAGGAAACAGTGGGCGTTCCTTTTGGTTCTCGTAGGCAAGTGCGCCAGCAATATCTGCCATGTCTAACTCATTTTCCGCGGCGAACTTAGTGATCAAATCGCGGAATTTATCTAGACGAGGCGTTTCAAGAGTTTTAACCAGCTGGTTAGTAAACTGCATAATACGCTGGTCACTGACCTGCTCATTACTAGGCATAGTCAGAGGCGTAATAGTCTGGCGCGTCGATTTTTCGATCGAACGCAGCAAACGAGTTTCTTTAGGGGTGATAAACAGAATCGCCTTACCGTCACGACCCGCACGGCCAGTACGACCAATACGGTGAACATAAGATTCATTGTCGTAAGGAATGTCAAAGTTGATCACGTGGCTAATACGCTCAACGTCTAGCCCGCGGGCTGCAACGTCTGTCGCAACAATAATATCAACCTGACCCTTCTTGAGGCGATTGATCGTGCGCTCACGCAATGTCTGACTCAAATCGCCGTTCAATGGCGATGCAGAAAAACCGCGAGCTTCCAAGCGCTCAGCAATATCTACAGTCGATGACTTGGTGCGCACAAAAATAATCATGCCGTCAAATTCTTGTACTTCCAAAACGCGAGTAAGAGCATCCATCTTCTGGTGGCTCTTCACCGTCACATACTGCTGTTCAATACGCTCAACAGTTTTGGTTTTTGCTTCAATATTAACCGACTCAGCATCGCCTAGATACTTGGTAGTAACACGGCGAATAGCGGGTGGCATGGTGGCAGAGAACAGCGCACGCTGACAATTAGCAGGCGTCTGAGCCAAAATAGTTTCAACATCATCGATAAAGCCCATACGCAACATTTCGTCGGCTTCATCAAGAATCAGGCCACGTACCTGGCTAAGGTCAAGGCTGCGACGACGCAAATGGTCGAGCATACGACCAGGCGTACCCACTACAACCTGAACACCGCGCTTCAAACTACGCAGCTGGCCACCAATATCAGCACCGCCGTAAATAGGCAGAACATTGAAGTTCTTCATGTACTTGGCATAGCTCTGGAAAGCCTCAGCCACCTGAATCGCCAACTCACGAGTTGGTGTCAGCACCAAAATCTGCGGTGATTTCTGCTTCTCATCAATCTGGCTCAAAAAGGGCAGTGCAAAAGCGGCAGTCTTACCAGTACCAGTCTGTGCAGTACCTAGCAGGTTTTTGCCCGCCAACAGAATAGGAATACTCTGCGCTTGAACAGGGGAGGGTTGCTCGTAACCGAGTTGCTTAACGGCTTTGAGAACGGGGGCTGAAAGACCCAGTGATTCGAAGTCAACGGATGACATTAATTTACCTGTAGCTTGGGGAGTTTATGCCCCGGTTTGTGAGGCGGCGGAGTATACGCCTAAGTGACTAATTTTTATAGGGGTTTTTGGGGTATTTTTGTAGTGAAGGGGGCTTGTATGGAAGCTTGTTCATAATGCGATAGGCGTCCTTTTTTAAACCGAATCTATCGCTAGGATGGACCTTCAAACAGCAAGCAAGTCACCCATGAAAGAATTCCGTTTTGTAAGCAGGCAATCTCTCAAGAAATTTAAGACTTTACCTCGCAAAATTCAGGAGTGCTTTGCTGCTCATTTACATGAAATTTGTAAAGGTAAAGCGCCTTATTCTTCGTTTAAACATATCACCAACTCTGTTGGGGTTGCCACTATCAGAGAGATCAATGCGCCGTATACCCGCAATCCGGCTACCCATCGCCCGGAAATTAGGTTTAAATAAACGGCATAAAAAAACCAACACCCTGCAGGAACACCCCATGAGTGAGCTCTACCTCGTTCGCCACGCCCAAGCCTCCTTTGGCGCCGACAACTACGACCAACTCTCCGACCATGGCCACCAGCAATCTCGATGGTTAGGAGACTACATGGGTATGCGCGGCCTCAAATTCGATACATTGTTAGTGGGCGACATGGTGCGCCATCACGAGACCATGAATGGTATATGTGCGGGAATGGATATTGACGGCAGTGGCCGTTTGGTGTTGCCTGGGCTCAATGAATACAACTTCGTTGCCATGATCGATTCCTACAAAACCACCAATGGTGACGACCCCATGTTCCAATCAATTGCCGACAACCCTAAAGATAACCGGTACCATTTTCGACTGCTGCGTAAGGTATTGAGTCTTTGGACCCAAGATAAGATAGAAAACTTACCAGAAAGTTGGGGCGATTTTAAAGCGAGAGTACTAGACGCGCAGCAGCAAATTAAAGCCATGGCAGACAGTGGTAATAGTGTTTTAGCGATTGGGTCTGGCGGCTCTATTAGTGCTTTTGTGGGACTGGTTTTGGGTATTCCCGATGAGAATATTTTTGACTTAAATCTACAGTATAAAAACACCGCGATTAGTCATTTCTTTTTCAATAAAAAGAAGATGAACCTGACTGGGTTTAATAGCATTCCCCACTTGGATACCAATGATATGAAGCATCATATTACGTATGGGTAGCCAGGCCTCCAGAGCCTAAATAGGTCGTCCAGGCCCTGAAAAGTTGTCATGAGCCTACTACGTCTTCTAGAACTGCAAAGTCCGATTTACGCTGGTGGCATCGGCCCTCACAGGTTAACCTAGGCACATAACAAAAAAATTCAAACAAACAACAATAAATAAAAGGAATGAAACGTGAACTCAGAATTCGATATGACTGACAAAGTTGCCATGGTAACCGGCGCATCCAGTGGTTTTGGCGTTAATTTTGCGAAAATCTTGGCCGCTCGTGGTGCTAAGGTTGTAGTGGCGGCGCGCCGTATAGATCGTCTTGAAGCGCTAGTTGCTGAGATCAAGGCTGATGGTGGTCAAGCAGTGGCAGTGGCGTTGGATGTGACCAATGCTAAGTCGATTACTGATGCGTTTGATGCTGGGGAAGCGGCTTTTGGTACGGTGACGGTTATCTCTAACAATGCCGGTGTTGCTGATGGCCGTAGTGCGCTTAAAGCGACTGAAGCTGATTGGGACTTGGTAATAGATACTAACCTTAAGGGTGTGTGGATGGTGGCTCAAGAAGCGGCTAAACGTATGGCTGCGGCTGGCGTCGGTGGCAGCATTGTGAATACGGCGTCAATTTTGGGCCTGCGTGTGTCGTTTGCTCAGTCGGTTTACTCCGCCTCTAAAGCGGGCGTTGTGCAGCTGTCTAAAGCGCTGGCGCTGGAGCTGGGCCGTAAGGGTATTCGTGTAAATGCACTTTGCCCTGGGTTCTTTTTAACTGAAATGACCGAGATGTTATTTAACTCCCCTCAGGGCAATGCGTTTCTTGCTTCGGCTCCTTTAGGTCGTCCTGGAGATATGGACGAGATTAGTTCGCCGTTCTTGCTGCTGGCCAGTGACGCGGGTAGTTATTTGACTGGTGTTGCATTGCCGGTCGATGGCGGGCAATGTATAGGGAATATGTAGGTCTTTTAATTCAACTGCACAGAAGGACATGCCGTGAGCTTGCAAGATAATCGCCGAGAATACGACCAAGGAAAGCTGTCTAGGGAATCGTTGCTAGATAATCCCTTTGATCAGTTTAATCTTTGGATGGCGCAGGCCATAGAGGCTGATATCCTAGACCCAACGGCCATGAGTGTGGCCACGGTGAACGCCCAGGGCAAGCCTTGGCAGCGTATGGTGTTGTTAAAGGCCTTTGATAAGCGCGGTTTTGTGTTTTACACCAATCTTGGTAGTCGCAAGGCCACTGAGATTGAGGGTAATGCCCAGGTGAGCTTACATTTCCCTTGGTTGCAGTTGGACCGTCAGGTGATTGTGGGTGGTCGCGCCGAGCGACTATCCACTGTTGACGTCATGAAGTATTTTTTGAGTCGCCCTAAAGGTAGCCAGCTGGCTGCTTGGGCCTCTAAACAAAGCAGTCGTATTAACTCCCGTCAGGCGCTTGAAACCCAATTCGAGCAGATTAAAGAGAAGTTTGCCCAAGGTGATATTCCATTACCAGATTTCTGGGGGGGCTATCGCGTTATACCTGAAGAGATTGAATTTTGGCAGGGCGGAGAAATGCGCCTGCATGACCGCTTTAGCTTTCAACTTGATGGCGATGATTGGGATATCAGCAGGCTGTCGCCCTAAGCTAATATTGAAGTAGCAGCGCTAAGCTTATGTAAGCTTGCAGCTTTGGTTAAACGTAACTAATAACCTTTTCCAAAAAATACCCATGGTGAGTGCACTTGCAAAAGGGGAGTTGAAAAACTCTGCTAGCTTAGAAATACCCATCAAGATAACCTCAAAGACTATAGAAATTAACACCAATCATAACTCTATCCTCATCTCCACCATAAACTGCAGAATGCAGTCGTTCTGTAGGAATAATAATTATTGTTCCTACAGATTGAGATGACGGTTTTAGTTTTCATTTTCTGTGCCCATACGTCCAAATTTAGCTATATTACAGAGTATAGATTCAAAAGTGTTCATTGAGATCCCTTAAGCGTAAGTTGTATTACATACTTAATACACTTATGAGATTCAGTAGGTGCTTCAGGCGGGGCAATATGATCAATTAGCTGCGGTTAAAGGCTTTATTGAGTGGTTCGGTTTTCCTGGAACAGCTGGCTAGCCGCATTTATGGGTTCGGTACCCCTATACCAATGGCTTTAAAGCGGTTAGCTTCGGGTGGGCTTAATATCTAATCCCAGTTATCACCAAACCTCGGTCTCCGGCCGGGGTTTTTACGTTCACTTCTTCATCAATCGATTTGCCCACCAGTGCCCGCGCTATGGGCGAGTCGATGCTAATCCAGTTGAGTGCGGTATCAATTTCGTCTGAGCCTACTAATCTGTAGACATGCTCTTCGCCACTGTCTTCGTCTTCTACGGTGACCCAGGCTGCAAAGAATACTTTTGAGGGATCTCTGGGTTTGTCTTCGACGATGGTGGCGTTTTCGATGCGTTTGGTGAGGTAGCGTACGCGGCTATCGATTTCTCGCAGGCGGCGTTTGCCGTAGATGTAGTCGCCGTTTTCTGAGCGGTCACCATTTTTGGCGGCTTCGTGCACTATCTGGGTGACTTGGGGGCGCTCGATTTTCCATAGCTGGTGAACTTCCGCGCGCATTTTACTGGCGCCCTCTGGTGTTACATAGGGTGAGCTTTTGGGCCCCGGTGGGCGGTAGCGACCCATGGCTTAGGCCTCGGCCTTTAGATTAAATACATCACAATAGAAGGCTAGTTCGCTTTCCATTGCTTTGATTATATTGTTGGCTTTTCTGAAGCCATGGCCTTCGTCGGGGAAGGTGATATGGGCGACTTTAATACCTTTTTCTTGAAGTAGTTTCACCATCATTTCTGCTTGGTTGGGGGGCACGACTTTGTCTTCTAAACCTTGTAGAAATATGACGGGGCAGTTTAGGCCTTCGGCATGATGGATAGGCGAGCGCTCTAGGTAGATGTCTCGGCGTTCTGGGTAGGGGCCAATAAGACTGTCTAGGTAGCGTGATTCGAACTTGTGGGTGTCTTTGGCCAGGGTTTCTAAGTCGCCTATGCCATACAGGCTGGCACCGGCTTTAAAGGTGTCGGTAAAAGTTAGGGCTGACAGCACTGTGTAACCGCCGGCACTGCCGCCTCTTATTAAGCAGCGCTCTGGGTCGATCTGGTTTTGCTCTGCTAGGTAGCGAATGGCGTGCTGGGTATCTTCGACGTCGGCTATGCCCCAGGTGCCTGCAAGGGCCTGTCGGTAGGTGCGACCAAAGCCGGTGCTGCCGCGATAGTTAATGTCGACGACGGCAAAGCCTCGATTAGTCCAGTATTGGATCTTGAGGTTAAGGCCGCTGTTTGTAGCACCGGTGGGCCCGCCATGGCAGATGGCAATAACTAGGGGTAGTTCTTCATCCATGCCCTGATACTGGGCGTTGGTGGGCGGGTAAAAGAAGGCGTGCACCTGCTGGTTATCGCTGCCATTAATACCACTCGGGAACATAATTGATTGGGGTTGCGCTATATCTGCGGTGTCTAAATCTAGGGTGGAAGGGGCATAGACTGACTTAAGCTTACCCTCTGGGCTTATACCCACAATCTGGTTGGCAATAGAGGCTGCACCAGCCACCATAAAGAGTTGGCCCTGATGGCAACAGGCTGCTTCTAGGCTGCTGTATTGGCTCTCGGCGGGGGTGAGTTGCCCTGTGGGAATGTCGATAAACCCGCTGTACCAAAGCCCTTGCTCGGTCCACAGGCAACCTATGGTATTGGCGTCGATAAAACCGTAGGTGCTCATGCCAAATTGCCACAATGGCGTGGCAAATTCGGCGTTTTTACTAAGAACTATTTGCCCATCGCCGCGATACAGGTTCCACCAGTTATTTTTGTCGGACACATAATAGAGTTGATTGTCGGGCGACCAGCTAGGCTGAAAAATAGCTTCGGGGCTCTTATTGCTAGTGTTGCCGGCAACTAGTATTTTATCGCTGAGACCGTCGGCCGTAATATTGGCCTGCCAGAGTTGCGTGCTATCCCAAGGCATATTGGGGTGCTGCCACTCTATCCAGCAGAGCTTATTTTGATCTGGGCTAATACGCGGGTAGGCGTAAAAATCTGCACCACTGGCTATTGTTGTGACCATGTCATTGTTGATGCCGCTGTCTACGCCACTCCCACTGCCTATGCCGATACTTACAATAGTGTTTTCTGGTTCGCGATCGTCATAGTGTATTTCACACACGGCGATAAGCTGCTGGCGTGCCTGATCAATCACTAGGTCGGCAAAGCGTGGGCCCGCTGCGGTTATGGCGACGGGCTTTTTATCTGTGTTTAATGGGAGCTGATAAATACGCTGGTCGGCGGCATTGACGAAGTACAGATGGGTGTCGTCTATGGCATAGGCCGTGCCGCCGTATTCGTGAACCTTGCTGTAATGGCTATAGCGGGAGGGCAGCAGATCACTGATTTGACCTTGGCTGTCGCGGCGCATAATCACACTGCGGCCAGCATCCCAGGGGCGGCCTTCAACCCAGTACAGGTTGTCGCCGTGGCTTTGTAAAAAGTTTAGGCTGGGGGCAGCTTTGGTGATTAATTCTGCGCTAATCACAGAGGGCCAGGTACCAAATGCTTGTTGGATTTTTTTGGTCACGGGTTAACCACCTGCTAGTTTGACGGTATGGCCAAGTTTTTCTAACTCGGCTTTTAATGTATCGCGGTGGTCACCCTGAATTTCAATGACGCCTTCTTTGATGGTGCCGCCGGTAGAACATTTTTGTTTAAGCTGCTTGGCGAGTGCCTTTAGTGCAGCGTCGTCTAAAGCAAGGCCGCTAACCAAGCTCACGCCTTTACCTTTACGACCTTTGGTTTCGCGGCGTATTCGCACTATGCCGTCGGTGTCTATGGTCCGTGCAGCATCGGTTTGTTTAACGCGGCCGGTCTCGGTTGAATAGACTAATCTGGATTCTTTGTTCGCCATTAACGGTCTCTTTAACTGCTAGTGGTTAGCAGTAATTTGCCAATATGTTGATTGGTTTCCATGAGTGTATGGGCTTCGCTAGCCTGGGCTAGAGGAAAGCTGCTATTAATCACGGGCTTAAATTTGCCCTGTGCTATTAATGGCCAAACCTGCGCTTCTACGCCCGCTGCAATGCGTGCTTTGTTTTCGATGGGTTGAGCGCGCAATGTGGAGCCTGTCAGCACTAGCTGCTTTATCATCAGAGGCATCAGGTCTACTTCTACCTTGGAGCCACGTAAAAAGGCGATACTAACGATGCGTGCTTTGGGGGCGCAGGCGGCAAAATTTTGCTGCACATAGTCACCGCCCACCATATCTAAGATCACATTGACGCCAGTGCCGGTTATTTCTTGGCAGGCCTGTACAAAATCCTGCTCGCGATAGTTGATGGCTTTAAAGGCGCCTAAATTTTCGCAGGCAGTGCATTTTTCATCACTGCCCGCGGTAGCAATCACCTTAATGCCCATGGCACTGGCCATTTGGATGGCGGTGGTACCAATACCACTGGAACCCCCGTGCACTAGCAACCATTCACCCGGTTGAATTTGGGCGCGCTCAAATAAGTTGTGCCAAACCGTGAAGCAGGTTTCGGGTAGGGCTGCCGCATGAGCCACAGACAAACCATCGGGAATCGGTAAGCACAGGGATGCTTCTGCTACAGCGTATTCGGCATAACCACCGCCTGACAGCAGTGCACAAACCTGATCACCCAGGGCCCAGCGCTTTACGGCAGAGCCAACAGCAACAATAGTGCCGGAGGCCTCTAAGCCGGGAATGTCGGTAATACCTGGGGGTGGCGGGTAAAACCCCATTCGCTGAAAGACATCGGGGCGGTTAACGCCAGCGGCTACGACCTGAATCAGCACCTGATTGTCGGTGGGCACGGGCATATCTCTTGAGGTTGCTTGCAATACCTCGGGACCTCCCGGTTGGGTGATTTCGATGCTGGTTTGGCTGGCAGGTAGATCGGTAGTTTGGCTCATAATGTCTAGGCTCTTTTTAAAGGGGGAGTTTAGCTGTTTATGGCTTAACTTCTCAATGCAACAAACACACCACCACCCATTAATAACGCCCCAGAGCCAAACTTCAGATATTTGGTCTTGGGTGAGGCTGCAAATGAGGATTTAGTTTTTGCAGCAACATAAGCATAGCCTGCCATCACCACACCTACCGATAATGTTGCGATCACAAATAACAGAACCACATCTGTGCCAGACAGCGTTTCTATGTCGAAAAAGGCGGGGAAGAAGCTCAGGTAAAACAGGGTGACCTTGGGGTTGCTTACTGAGGTGACTAGCCCAACCAGATAGTTGGTGGAGTAGTTGGCGGGTTTGAGGGTTACTGTGGCTGCGCTGGTGCCGGCAGAGGTAATTAGCTGGAAGCCCAGATACATAAGGTAGGCTGCACCGGCGTATTTGATAATGACAAAGAAGTTACCCATAACGTCTGCTAGAGCGGCCAGCCCGAATATGGCTAGGGCGATAAAGATAAAGTCACCACTCAGAATACCCATGGCGGTGGCAAAGCCTTGGCGAAAGCCTGAGTCCAGTGCGCGGGCGACGACGACCACAACTCCCGGGCCGGGAATTAAGGCCAGTATGATCATGGTGCTGTAGAGCGCTAATGCGGAGGCGATGGTCATTATTTAAATGCTGCCTTTAGTTTATGCCAAAGCCGCCCGTCGATAGCGGCTAGCCCTAAGCCAATGAAGGCCATGCCAACAAAGTATCTGCTGTGTAGCTGTTCGCCGAGTATTAACCAGCCCAAAAAGCTTGCGGTTATGGGCACTAAAAAAGTGACCAATACTACGTTGGTGGCGCCGGACGACGACAGTATACGGAAGAACAATGTGTAGCCCAGCGCAGTGCAAAATATGCCGAGACATAAAATGGACAGCCATGTGTATAGGCTTGGGTTGGCCAGCTGGTCGGGGCGTTCGAGCATAAATGTTATGGGCAATAATATTATGGTGGCTGCGGTCACCTGCCCAACAGCGGTGGTAAAGGGGCTGATGCCTAATGCTTTAAAGCGTCGACCAAATACCGAGGCACAACCATAGGAGATAGAGGCGCCCATAATGGCGAGCTGGGCTAATGTTTTTAGGTCCATGTCTAGGCCGATGTCTGCTAATGACTCGGTACCAATTAAGACAGCGACGCCGAATAGGCCCACGATAACCCCGGTGATTTTTTGTGGGGTCATATGTTCGTCAGCTAAAAAGGTGCCGGCGATTAGTACGGTAAACAAGGGCGTTGTGGCGTTAATAATTGAGGCTAAGCCAGCGCCTATTTGGGTTTGCCCTGAGACGATCAGGGTAAACGGAATGACGTTGTTGAGCAGCCCGAGCATAAAAAAGGCGCGCCACAGTTTGAATGTTTTGGGGACTTGGTAGCCACCGATTAGCATGACGGCCCAGAGGGTGAGGGCGGCAATGCCGACTCTTAGGGTGACGATGGTTAGGGGGGGTAATTCTGTGACTACCACGCCAATAAGAAAGAATGAGCCACCCCACAGGAATGACAGCAATAGCAACATTGCCCAGTCTTTGGTGCCCATACGCTGGTTGATCATTGGATGTTTCCTAGGTGATCTTTAGCTAGCTCTTGTGGCCAGTACTTTGATGCCTAAGAGTAACATAGCGCCTCCCGCGATGCGGTCTAGCCAATGGCCCATGCGCTGGAATTTACTGGTGACGGCTGGTCTTGAGAGCAGCATGGTCAATAGAGAGAACCAGGCTAGTTGCAGCGCCATCATCCACAGGCCATAGATCAGTAAATGCTGAGCTGGGGTGTCTTGGGAGAGCACGATGGTAAACAGCGATACAAAGTAGATGGGGGCTTTGGGGTTTAGGGCATTACACAGAAAACCTAGGCTAATGGTTTTGAGGGCGGACTGTGGTGCTACTTGTCCTACTGCTATGGCTATATCTGTGTCTACAGCACTGCGGGCTCTGGCTCGTAGTCCGCTAATCCCCAAATAGATTAGATAGCCACCACCCAGCAGTTTAATGCCCCACAGGGCTGATGATGAATTGGCGATAATGGCAGCTAGGCCAAGCGATGAATAGAGTATATGGATCGATAACCCAAGGGCGATACCAACGCTGCACAGCAGGCCAGCGCGCTTACCGTTGCATAAGGTCTGCTGGGACACCAGTACAAAATCTGGGCCCGGTGCTGCGGCGGCCAGAAGGTGTATTGAGGTGATGAGGAGTAACCCTTGGTAAAGATCCATGCCTATTCCTAGTCAGTTTTGTCGCTGGTGATACTGAAGTCTACGTAGATTTCTGCTGTGTATATTATCTCATCGAAGGATGATTCGGCAGTTTTTGGTGCCGGGCTATGTAAATAGTCAGCGGACTCATTTGCATAGCTTCGGCTACGTTTTTGAGCAGTCACAATAATCTCTTCAAGCATTTCGGCGCCCTGGGTGCCCTGGACTCGCAGGCGGTTTTCCCGAAAACCCATGGGGGTCAGTATGACGCCCAGCGAGGATTCATACAGCGCTTTTTGCTGCATTACCTTGTCCAAGGCAAGCTGTTTTACTCTGGCTTTAAAAGCATCTTTTTGCGAGTGTTCAAACGCTGTGTCTGACAGCTCTATTTCATCTTGGCTATCGGCGACTGTGGCGATATTTTTGAGCTGCGATTCGTCGTTAATGGTTATGGCCATGCGGTTCACTACTTTATAGCTGTCGGGTTTTTTGCCGAACCAGCCATATTGGGGTGAGGTGGAGAATGTTGAGCTTTTGATGTGTTTGCCACTGATACCAGCATCGACAAGCTGCTGGCGAACGGATTGTCGCAGGGCGCTGTTAGTCGCGATGGAGGCTGAGAGCAACCGATCTTCGGTAGTAATCACCAAGCTGATGATGGCTTGGTCTGAATAGGCTTTTTCTTCGGCTTGGCCCTGAATGCTGACGGTGCGTTCGGTGGGGTGCAGAAAATGCCTCAGTTCTTCGGGGCTGCCTTTGAGTTCTGGTTGGCTGTGAGCTGCTACGGGCAGTAGTAATAGTAAAAGACTGGCGGCAAGTGCTGGGATTAGTTTTTTCATTATGTCCTCCTGACATTTGTAAAATGATCTTGTAGTCGAGTGATTTTGTAATAAAGTATTCCTGTAATCAAGCATTCCTGTAATCAAGCATTCCTGTAATAAACAGACACTGTAATAAAAAGACCCTGTGCTAAAGATAGTCAAAAAACTCCCTCATAGTCATGCCGCTGATTACTGCCTACAATACATGTCTCAGATAATGGTTTTATTAAGGTACCCCGATGGTTGCTGAAACGTATAGAAAAAAAATCTACCGGATTATTTTTGGTACTGACACACCAGCTGGGCAATACTTTGATATAGCGCTGATCTACCTGATATTACTCAGTGTGGTGGCTATTATTTTGGACTCCATAGAGTCGGTTAACAGTGAATATGGCCTGTGGTTATTTCGTTTGGAATGGCTGTTTACGGTGCTGTTTTCGGTGGAGTACCTGATGCGAATCTATTCTTCGCCCAAGCCTCTGCATTACATTTTTAGTTTCTACGGCATAGTAGATCTACTGTCGATTGTGCCCACTTATCTTGCGCTATTTGTGCCCGGTGCCAGTTATTGGCTGGTGGTGAGGCTGTTGCGGGTGCTACGGGTATTTCGTGTGCTTAAGTTGGTGCGTTATTTGTCTGAGGCCAATATATTGCTGCGTGCCATGTATGCAGCGCGGCGTAAGGTGCTGGTGTTTTTTACGGTAGTACTGGTGCTGAGTGTTATTTTTGGCAGCCTAATGTTTTTGGTCGAAGGGCCGGAGCATGGGTTTACCAGTATTCCTCGCAGTATTTATTGGACTATTGTCACTATTACTACGGTTGGCTATGGCGACATTACGCCCCAAACGGTGATTGGGCAGATCATTGCTACTATGGCGATGCTTACGGGTTACTCAATTATTGCGATTCCTACGGGCATTTTTACGGCCGAAATTGCTCGGGAAATGAATGTTGAATCTAATACTCGCCGTTGCAATGTGTGTGAGCGTATAGGGCACCATAGGGAGGCAGAGTTTTGCTATCACTGTGGTGTGACTCTGCCGGCGAGTGCTGTGTAACCTGTGCATTCTATTTAGGATTGATCGCAGACCTGTAGCTAAGGGCTTCTTGGTACTGCGGTATATCTGGCCACTCTAGGCCTGCTAGATCAGCCAGAGTTCTGGCGACTTTTAATACTCTATAAAAACCTCTGGTGGACAGGGCAAAGCGATTAATGGCCTGATCCATTAATGTTCGCTGCTCTGGGTTTAAGGGGCATAGCTGTTGTAGCTCTCTGCTGCTCAGTTCAGCATTAATTTTGCCTTGCCGTTGAATCTGAACCCGTCTTGCGTTGCACACGCGCTGTTGAATTATCTGGTTACTCTCGCCTGTCGGCTGGTCTTTTTGGTCTAGCAGTTGATGGTTTTCTATGGCACTCACCTGCACCTGTAAATCAATACGGTCCATGAGGGGCCCCGAGACCTTGGTGCGATAGCGAGCAATCTGGTCGGGGGTGCAGATACAGCGTTGGCTGCCAAGATAGCCACAGGGGCAGGGATTCATGGCGGCGATCAGTTGGAATTTGGCGGGGTAACAAATTTGTGCGGCGACCCGGGAAATAATGATTTCTCCAGATTCTAAAGGCTCTCGTAAGACTTCTAATACCTGCCGTTGAAATTCTGGCAACTCGTCCAAAAATAATACGCCTTGGTGGGCGAGGGATATCTCTCCGGGTTTAGGGGTGCTGCCACCACCCACCATGGCTGCGGCCGAGGCGCTATGGTGGGGTGTGCGGAAGGGTCGGTTGCGGCTATGGACTGCGCTGTTAACGTTAGCTCTGCTATTAACTCTGCTATTAAATTTGCTATTAGCTTTGGCGTTGGTATTAAGAGACCCTCGGCCGATCTTACCAGCCACAGAATGTATGGCGGCGACTTCTAGTGCCTCCATACTGCTTAGCGGCGGCAAGAGCCCAGGTAAACGGCTCGCCAACATGGTTTTGCCGGTTCCTGGTGGGCCGTAAAATAGTAGGTGGTGACCTCCGCTGGCGGCTATTTCTAGAGCTCTTTTGGCATGGTCTTGGCCGATCACTTCGTTGAGTTGGGGGCCATGTTCCTCAAGGATAGTGGCGGTTGGCTGCCAGGGTTGCAGGCTTTCCCGCTGATGCAGGTGGGCGGAGACTTCTAATAAGTGGTTGGCGGGCAATACGGTTAATGAATCTACTAATGCAGCTTCATTGGCATTGCTGGTACTGATGATGAGCTGTTTTTGATTTGCTGCGCAACCTAGTGCGGAGGGTAATACGGCTTCCACTGAGCGTAGTTCGCCGGAAAGGGCCAGCTCACCAATAAATTCATACTGCTCTAAAAGGTCTGTTGGCACCTGACCCGAGGCGGCAAGAATGCCTATAGCTATGGCTAGGTCGAAACGGGTGCCTTCTTTGGGGAGCTCTGCTGGCGCTAGGTTAACGGTAATGCGCCGTGCGGGAAAGTCGAAGTGGGCATTGATAATAGCGCTGCGTACTCGGTCTTTACTTTCTTTAACGGCGGTTTCTGGGAGACCCACTATATGAAAGGCGGGTAGGCCGTTGGACAGGTGGACTTCGACGGAGACGGCGGGCGCCTGTATACCTAGTTTGGCGCGGGTCTGCACGGTGGCCAGTGACATGACAACTATTCCTTATGGTGGATGATAGTGCATGCGATTCCGTTCTTGTCACGAAGTGGCAATTGCTCGTGCAGACAGCTTATGGGTCGCTGTGGGTTGTTAGTTAGTGATTAGTAGATAGCTTTGATTCGATTTCTGTAAGCAGTATTTCTAGTGCCTCAACCTTTTCTCTGGAGCGTACCAGTACTGCTTTTTGGGCGTCGAACTCTTCTCGCGTGATTATATCTAGCTTACTAAAGGTACTCATCATGGCGCTGCGCAAATGGCCTTTAACTTCGTCGCTCATGGCTTGGGCACCGTCAAAGGTTTTGTTGAACTGCTCTAAGATTTGTTTGTGTAGGTCTTCAGGGTTCATTGGTTAGCCTCCATTTGGCCCGCTACTTTAGCAAATGTTTTGCCCCTGATGGGTGCAGTTTTATGGGCGACGTCACATTTGTCCAGATTGGTGCGCCTGATTACGGGCAGCACCTAATTTACGCACCAATCTGGTTCAAATAACCCCTGTAACACAAATAATAGCCCGTATTTTAAGGGTTTTAAAGGTTGGCACGGTAAATGCAATAACCCAGATGTAGCCTCACTACAAAAACAGAATTTTAATTTTTAATTTACTTGTTACTTATAACTTTACGTCTTGGGAGATGTACCTATGAAAGCTTTAAAAACTGTAATTTTTGCCGCAACTCTAATGTCTGGCGCCACTGCAATGGCTGCTGAAGTATCTGGAAATGTTGCTATTGGTTCGGACTATTTTTTCCGCGGTATTGACCAGTCGGGTGGCGAAGCATTGTCTGGTGGTTTTGATGTCGGCTTTGAAAGCGGATTTTACGTGGGTACCTGGGCGTCTAGCATCGACTTTTCTGGCGGTTTAGAGCTGGATTATTATGCGGGCTACGGCGGTTCGTTTTCTGACGAAGTCAGCTATGACATTGGTTACCTCTACTACGGCTACCCACAGGGTCCAAGTTCAGAAGAGTTTGAAGAAGTTTATGGTAGCGTTTCTTTTGCTGATGCGACTGTAGGTTTTGCTATTTCAGATGATTACTACGCTTCAACGGGTTCAAGCACATACCTCTATGTCGATTACTCCGTTGCTCTGGGCGACGATTTTAGCCTAGGTTTCCATTACGGCACCATGAGTGCAGATGACGTTGCTAATGAAGCTGACGATTACGGTTTGTCATTAAGCACTGAAGCTGCTGGTCTTGGCTTTGACCTGTCTTGGATCGACTCTTCAGAAACTGGCGCTTTGTATGCCGATAACGAGTTTGTTCTGACTATTTCTAAGTCGCTTTAAATGGCCGCTTTAAGTAGCCGCAGTAAATAGCTCCTGTAAATAGTTTCTGTGATAAAGGCTGTAACAGAAACTGTAATTTTTTAACCTTCTAATTTTCTCATTCAAAAAACGGGTAGCTTCGGCTGCCCTGTTTAGATGTCGATTGAGATGTTCTATGGAGATGCCCAATGAAATTAGTAACTGCAATTGTAAAACCTTTCAAGCTCGATGAAGTGCGAGAGGCTCTAGGTGACCTTGGTGTCGCCGGTGTGACGGTAACCGAAGTCAAAGGTTTTGGTCGTCAGAAAGGCCACACCGAACTATATCGTGGTGCCGAATATGTGGTCGATTTTTTGCCCAAGGTAAAGTTAGAAATCGCACTCGCAGACGAGATGGTAGAAAGCGCTGTTGAAGCGATTACCAAAGCGGCACAAACCGGGAAAATCGGCGACGGCAAGATTTTCATCACAACTCTTGAAGAAGTTATTCGCATACGTACCGGTGAGACCGGCGTTGAAGCGGTCTAACCTGAGGATTAAATAATGACTGATGTATTTCAATTACAGTACGCACTAGATACCTTTTATTTTTTGATGTGTGGCGCCCTAGTGATGTGGATGGCAGCTGGTTTTGCCATGCTCGAAGCTGGTTTAGTCCGCTCTAAAAACACCACTGAAATTCTCACTAAAAACATTGCGCTCTATGCCGTTGCCTGCACCATGTACATGATCTGCGGTTACGGAATTATGTACGGCGGTGGAAGTTTTGATTACTTCTTAAGCGGTATTACTGGCGATGGCGCCACTGGTGTTGAAGAGCCTGCTACCTATGCACCATCGGCTGACTTTTACTTCCAGGTTGTGTTCGTTGCTACAGCTATGTCGATTGTTTCTGGCTCTGTTGCTGAGCGCATGAAGCTGTGGGCATTCTTAGCCTTTGCTGTTGTCATGACTGGCTTTATCTACCCAATGGAAGGTTCTTGGACTTGGGGCGGCGCTTCTGTCTTTGGTATGTACACTCTAGGTGACCTTGGCTTCTCTGACTTTGCCGGTTCCGGTATCGTGCATATGGCTGGTGCTTCTGCTGCGCTTGCTGGTGTGTTGCTGCTGGGTGCTCGTAAGGGTAAGTATGGTCCCAATGGTCAGGTCAATGCGATTCCTGGTGCGAACTTGCCTATGGCAACCCTGGGTACGTTTATCCTCTGGCTAGGTTGGTTTGGCTTTAACGGTGGCTCGGTTCTTGCGACTGCCTCTGTTGAAAGTGCCAACGCTGTTGCGGTTGTGTTTATGAATACTAACGCTGCTGCCGCTGGTGGTCTTATTGGAGCTCTGTTACTGGCTCGCTTGTTGTTTGGTAAGGCTGATTTAACCATGGCCCTTAACGGTGCTCTGGCTGGTCTAGTAGCTATTACTGCTGAGCCATCTACACCGACTGCATTGCAGGCGACTCTGTTTGGTGCTGCTGGTGGTGTGTTGGTGGTATTTAGTATCCTAGCCCTCGACAAGTTGAAGCTCGATGACCCCGTTGGTGCAATTTCTGTCCACGGTGTTGTGGGCCTGTTAGGTCTGATGCTGGTACCTGTTACCAATGATGCATCTTCTTTCTCTGGCCAGTTGATTGGTGCTGCCACTATCTTTGTTTGGGTATTTGGTGTGAGTGCAATCGTCTGGGGTATCTTGAAAGCCACTATGGGCATTCGAGTCAGCGAAGAAGAAGAGTTTAGCGGTGTTGATATCGCTGAGTGTGGGATGGAAGCCTATCCTGAGTTTGTTAGCTCAAGAGGTTGATACCTGTGAAACTATATAGAGCTGATCGTTAATTAATAGGCTCTGTTCAATAAAAAAGCCGAGGCAAATGCCTCGGCTTTTTTATGCCAGATCGTTCCTGTGTCTAATGGTTATGGGCTTGTAGATGTAATTTCAGATAGAAATAGACGGCCTTTTCGGTCATACTTTTCAAAACATGACCACAAAGAAGAAATGCGATTATGAAATTGATTACTGCTGTTATTAAACCGTTCAAACTTGATGATGTTCGTGAGGCGCTGGCCGATATCGGTGTTCAGGGAATAACTGTTACTGAAGTAAAGGGATTTGGTCGCCAGAAAGGGCACACGGAACTTTATCGCGGCGCAGAATATGTGGTCGATTTTCTACCCAAAATCAAACTTGAAATTGCCGTGGGCAAAGATATGGTCGATAGCATTGTTGAAGCTATTACCAAAGCTGCTGAGACGGGCAAGATCGGCGATGGCAAAATCTTTATATCATCTCTAGACGAAGTGATTCGTATCCGCACTGGCGAGACTGGCGAAGAAGCGTTATAACAAGCGCAATTAATGGCATTTAAGCTGGGTCGTTGTGAGGCCCGGCATGCTTTGCGCCATGTGCCAATGTCTTGTATGTACTTTATATCTGCCGCTAGCATAAGGGCTAGATTGGAACCCCTGCGGGTAGAAAGACTCCAACTCTGTAACCATTCTTTTATCAGGACTCTATCTTGTTATTAACCAACCTATTTAGAAGCACGTTTGCGCAAAAACTAATGGCCCTAGTTCTATTGGCTACATTAACCACACTTGGCTCTCTTTCCTCTCAGGCGTTTGCCGAAGTGCCAACCGCGGTGAATGACCTGATTACCAAACAGCTAAAATCTGCGCGATCTGATATGGATTATCAGGTCGTTGGTGAGGCTCCTCTTGCCGGGTTTTACGAAGTGCAGGTTGTCGGTGGCCCCATGCTCTATGTGTCTGCTGACGGCAGCCATTTCTTTGACGGCAGCCTTTACCAGGTGCGGCCTGGGCAATTTGTGAATATCCGTGATGTGCGTTTAAGCGAAGAGCGACGCGACCTGTTTGCCTCTCGAGGCACAAGCGACATGATTATTTTTAAGCCCAAAGGGCCAACTAAGGCGATCATGAACGTGTTTACCGATGTTGACTGTGGCTATTGCCGCAAGCTGCACCAAGAAATCCCGCAGCTTAACGCCATGGGTATCGAGGTGCGATATCTGGCATACCCAAGAGCCGGTATTCCCTCAGAGTCTTACGATAAGATTGCGACAGCTTGGTGTGCCAAGGACCAAAATGATGTATTGACCAGAACCAAGAACGGAGAAAACATAGCCACTGCAGTCTGTGCAGACAATCCGGTTGCTGAGCACTTTGCGTTGGGCCGCCAACTTGGTGTGACTGGCACTCCTGCGGTGATTCTAATGGATGGCACTTTAATTCCTGGATATCAGTCTGCTGAGGACTTTGCCAAAATGCTGGGCCTTTCAGTTGCTGCTAACAACTAAGTCAGGCTAAAAATAACCCTAAATATTTTCTGTAATAGCATAAAATTAAAGCGTTGACAGGGTCTTGTAAGACAATACACTGTTACCTTTCTACATAGGTCAGTGCCCGAGGGTGCTGGCTTTCACTATAAATAGCTTGAGGAAAATAAGGTGCGATCGGTAAATATCGGCATCTGCGGTTTAGGCACAGTCGGTGCCGGCGTCTATAACGTTATAGGCCGCAATTCAAATCAGATAAATTCACGGGCAAATTGCGATATTGTGATTTCCCAAGTGGGCGCGCGCCGCGATAATCCTAATTGTGATATCGCTGGCACCAGCGTTACGCGAGATATCTTCGATGTGGCTAAAAACCCCGACATCGATATTGTTGTCGAGCTAATCGGTGGCACAGATGTCGCTTATCAGCTAGTCATGACCGCCCTAGAAAACGGCAAGCATGTGGTTACGGCCAATAAGGCCTTGATAGCCCAACACGGCATGGAGATTTTTGCCGCCGCTGAAGCTCGAGGGCTTATTGTTGCCTATGAAGCCGCAGTAGCCGGCGGTATCCCTATTATCAAGGCACTTCGTGAAGGCCTATCAGGCAACCGCATTAGCTGGTTGGCCGGTATTATCAACGGCACTACCAACTTTATCCTCTCAGAGATGGACAGCAAGGGTCGTGATTTTGCCGACGTGCTGACCGAAGCTCAGGAGAAAGGCTATGCCGAAGCCGACCCCACATTTGATGTAGAAGGCATTGATGCTGCTCACAAACTAGTGATCATGGCGTCTTTGGCCTTTGGCATGCCTCTTAGCCTCGATGGCGTTTTTACCTATGGCATTACTAAACTTGAGCCCCAAGATGTGTCCTACGCTCGCGAGCTGGGTTACGCCATCAAACATTTGGGTATCGCCAGACAAACGGATACCGGTGTCGAGTTGCGAGTACACCCAACATTAGTGCCCCAGAGCTGCTTGATTGCAGGTGTTAACGATGTTTCCAATGCGGTGATGGTCAATGCCGACGCAGTGGGCACCACGTTATTTTACGGCCCAGGCGCAGGTTCAGAGCCCACGGCCTCTTCAGTGATTGCCGATATTGTTGATGTAGCACGCGCCATGGCAGCCAGCCCCGATAGCTGGGTCCCCGCGTTGGGATGCAATACAGCGGCACTGCAGTCAAAGCAAATCATGAAGATAGAGGATATCGAAACTAGCTTTTATATTCGCTTCTCAGCGTTGGATCAGCCAGGAGTATTGTCCGATATCACTAAAATAATGGCCGATGCCGGTATTAGTATCGAGGCCATTATTCAGCGTGAACAGCCAGCAGGTGAGGATTACGTGAATGTCATTATCCTAACCAATGTCACCAAGGAGAAACTCCTTGATGCCGCGGTTGAGCATATAGAACATCTTGAAACAGTACGCGGCAATGTTAGCTTTATCCGCGTCGAACACTTGGATCAGTAAATGAGATTTGTCAGTACCCGCGGTGGCGGAGAGCCGAAAACCTTTGAAGAAGTCATTCTCACGGGCCTAGCCCCAGATGGTGGCCTGTTTGTGCCAGAGCAGCTTCCTCAGTTTAGTCAGCAAGAAATAGCCTCTTGGGCCGGTCTGTCCTATGAAGATTTGGCCCTCAAGATTATGACGCCGTTTGTCGATGGAGCGATTCCTCAGCAGGACCTCAAAAAACTTATTGACGATTCCTATTCTACGTTTCGCCACAAGGGCATTGCTCCCCTGATTCAAACCGGCCGTAACGAGTGGATCATGGAACTGTTCCATGGCCCCACCCTAGCGTTTAAAGATTTTGCCCTGCAGTTTTTAGGCAATCTGCTCGATTACACGTTAGAAAAGCGCAATCAAAAAGTCGTGATCATGGGGGCAACCTCAGGTGATACAGGCTCTGCAGCCATCGAAGGTTGTCGCCGTTGCAAAAATATCGATATTTTTATACTGCACCCACACAACCGCGTCTCAGAAGTGCAGCGCCGCCAGATGACCACAGTTATGGCAGACAATATTCATAATTTGGCCTTACACGGCAACTTTGATGATTGCCAAAACATGGTTAAAGCCAGCTTTGCCGACCAGTCATTTTTGCCCGACGGTCGACAGTTGGTTGCCGTTAACTCCATTAACTGGGCGCGCATTATGGCTCAGATCGTCTACTATTTTTGGGCGTCCCTGTCTCTGGGCGGTCCCTCTCGCAAGGTTTCTTTTTCGGTTCCAACCGGTAATTTTGGCGATATATTTGCCGGCTATTTAGCGAGCAAAATGGGTCTACCCATTGAGCAGCTAGTGATTGCCACCAACCAAAATGATATTTTGCATCGCTGTATCAGCAACAATGATCATAGTACCCAGCCCTTAGAACAAAGCCTGGCACCGAGCATGGATATCATGATCTCGAGCAATTTTGAGCGGCTGCTGTTTGACCTTTATGATCGTGATGGCGCTGCTATTGCAGGCTTAATGGCCGATGCTAAGGCAGGTCATATGGATCTGAGTGACAGTGCTCTGACCAAAGCTAGAGAGCTTTTTTCGAGCTATCGTTGCGATGATGAGGGCATGGTTAAGATTATTCGCGATACCTATGCTGATAGTAACTATTTGCTCGACCCGCATACTGCCATTGGTCTTGAGGCGGCACGTCAATGCCGGTCTAACCCTGAGACTCCTATGGTCACTTTGGCTACGGCTCATCCTGCTAAGTTTCCTGATGCGGTTAAAAAGGCGGGTTATCCTAATGACCCTGAGTTGCCGGCGCATATGGCTGATTTGTTTGAGCGCGAGGAGCGGTTTACTGTGTTGGATAATGATCAGGCTGCTGTTCAGGCGTTTATTGCTGGGCATATTACGGTCTAATTTACTGACTCTTTATCTGTTTATTATTCTGATAGAGCATAGCTACGAAGGATCTTGTTGGAATGGTGCGGGGTGGGTAATAGACCCTGGGGAAGCACTGGCGATCGGTCCCATGGGTGCAGCCCTTTTCAGCGTTCGCTCAACTCGCTTCGCTCAGACAGTGAGCTCTCTTAAGCTGAAAATGATCACACCCATAAACGGGCCCTGACTGATCGCCAGGGCTTCCCCAGGGTCTATCTGGACTCTCGCAGTACATCTAATAAAAAAAGCGAAAAAACACACTTCTAGAACTTAGCTCCTATATCTAGGCTTGCCTCCCCCTGTCCCCTGTCAAAACCGTAGCCAGCATGGATGCTGGCTCCGAGACTACAGGGATGTATTCACGTCGTGTTTTGAAAGGGGACAGGGGGAGGTAAGCCGGGCCAGCGCTCCGAACCAAAATATATCTCACTGCGGGCGCCATGCCTCGCAAAGTGCTTTGGATGCGAGATGACAGTAGGGCGTTGAAATGGCCTTGGGAAGTAAAGACGTGAATCCGCGGATTGAGTGGGACAATTGTAGAGCAGAGCGCTAGGTTAAGGGCGTAGCAAGGGAGTAGTTCAGACTAGCCAGCATTTTGCATCAGGCACAAAAAAACCGGCTATCGCCGGTTTTTCTAGATCCAAGCTGCTAGCTTAGTAGCAAATTAAGCAGCGAGGGCCTTAACTTTAATGTTCAAACGACTCTTATGACGAGCAGCTTTATTCTTATGAATGATGCCCTTATCCGCCATGCGATCGATAACTGGAACAGCAGCATCATATGCGGCTTGAGAAGAGGCATGATCGCCAGTCTCGAGTGCTGCGTCGACTTTCTTTAAGTAGGTGCGGACCATAGAGCGCAGGCTGGCATTATGCTGGCGGCGTTTCTCGTTTTGGCGTGCGCGTTTCTTTGCTTGTACTGAATTTGCCACCTGAAATTTCTCCTTTCAAAGGGTCACACTGAAGGCGCGGAAATATACAGGGTTATTCCCATACATTCAACTCAATCTTTGACCTAATTTATGGACACTATTATAGGGATTGCAGCAGTTTTGATAAACCCCTAATTACCCTCTGTAGAGCAAGTGGCCAAGGGATTCTCGGATTAACTTGGCCAAGTAGCCACCGATGGTTAAACTGGCAGCCTCGCAACCTATAGCAAGGCCGTATTTTGACCCAAGATTCAGCGCCACAAGACCATCAGGCAAAAGACAGCGGATTGCTGCGTTCCAGTGGCGTCGTAAGCTTCTTTACCATGATGTCGCGGTTTATGGGTTTAGCGCGAGATGTAGTATTTGCTCGAGTTATTGGTGCAGAAGCACTGGCCGACGTGTTCTTTGTTGCATTCAAAATTCCTAATTTTTTCCGTCGATTATTTGCCGAGGGCGCATTTGCTCAAGCCTTTGTGCCGATTTTGGGTGAATATCGTGAAAAGGGCAGTCAGGCAGCCGTAAAAGCACTTGTTGCTCGAGTGATGGGCACATTGGGTATCAGCCTGCTAGGGCTCACCGCCATCATAGTGCTGGCATCCCCCGTGATGGCCGCGATTTTTGCACCCAAATGGTTCTTTGACGACCCCACCAAATTTGCCGCCACCGCCGATATGCTGCGCATCACCTTTCCCTATCTGCTGTTTATCTCCATGACAGGTGTGGCCGGAGGTATTCTCAATAGCTATGACCGTTTCGCCGTGCCTGCATTTACACCGCTGCTGCTGAACGTCACCTTAATCGCAGCGGCATTAATAGCTGCACCCCTGTTTGACGAGCCCGCCTATGCATTGGCTTGGGGCGTCTTAATTGCAGGTGTGGTTCAGTTTATGTTTCAGCTGCCATTTCTCCATCGTATCCATATGTTGCCCACACCAATTATCGATTGGCGAGATTCAGGGGTGCGCAAGATATTAGCGCTAATGGGGCCGGCCATCTTTGGCGTGTCAGTGAGTCAGATCAACTTGCTGCTAGATACCATGCTGGCAACCTTTCTACCGACCGGTAGTGTGTCTTGGCTGTATTACTCAGATCGATTGGCAGAGTTGCCCCTAGGGGTGTTTGCGGTGGCGATAGCGACGGTGATACTGCCCAATTTATCTCGGCATCATGCGGCAGATTCTGGGCGGGCCTATTCGGAGACATTGGATTGGGCGCTCAAAATGGTACTCATTATTGCTGTGCCAGCGGCAGCGGCGCTAATTTTGTTGGCCGAGCCAATTCTGGTGACATTGTTTTATTACGGCGACGTCATGACCGCTCGCGATATGACCATGGTGACCCTGAGCCTGCGAGCCTATGCGTTCGGTTTGGTGGCCTTTATGCTGATAAAGGTCCTAGCCCCAGGCTTTTTTGCTCGTCAGGACATGCGCACGCCTGTGCGTATTGGTGTGATTGCCATGGTATCTAATATGGTTCTGAATCTGCTGTTTGTGATGCCATTGCATTATTACTGGCAGATTGGCCATGTGGGTCTGGCGGCAGCCACGTCTGTGTCGGCGTTCTTGAATGCAGTACTGCTGTTTATCTATCTGCGTAAAAAGGGAATTTACTCCCCGGCAGGCAACTGGCTGAGTTTCTTTGTCGGTCTAGCTCTTTCGGTTGGCCTAATGATTGTGGTGTTAGTGCTGGTGGCTAATCAGATAGGGGCGTTGGATTCTGCGTTATGGCAGCAGCTGGCCTGGTGGCAGCGTAGTGGCAATATTGTTGCGCTGTGTACAGCAGGGTTTATCGCCTACGCTGTCTGTATGTTTGCCACTGGTTTTAGGCTGGCAGATTTACGTGGGCCAGCAAAAGCGACCTCAGTGGATCACTCGAATTAGGGCTGAGTAAAACAGTGCTAATTTGTCCGTATGAATCTGCTGCTATGCCTTACCTTTCGGCGCTTTGCTAGGTATACTCAAGCCCTTGTGCGGAGAGCAATAACCTTGTCAGTAGAACCTAGCAAAATGACCTTTATTCGCGACTTGCAGAGCTTGCAGTCGTTCGATCAGCGCTCGGTAGTTACCATTGGTTCATTCGATGGTGTGCACCTGGGTCATCAGGCTATTCTCACCCAGGTTAAAGACAAGGCAGCACAGCTTGGATTACCGTCGGTGGTCATGACGTTTGAGCCTCAGCCTCAGGAGTTTTTTTCTGGGGAAAAGGCGCCAGCCAGACTGATGCGTCTGCGTGAAAAGGTCGAGGCTCTCTTTGAGTTTGGCCTAGACCAAGTGGTTTGTCTGCAATTTAATCGCGCTTTGAGCCACCTGACTGCCAGTGAATTTGTGCAGCGGGTATTGGTCGAAGGGCTCGGCACAGCGCACCTAATTGTCGGCGACGACTTTCGGTTTGGCTGTGACCGCAAGGGTGACTTTGCCATGCTCGCCGAGATGGGCAAAACCTGTGATTTTACTGTGCAAGATACAGCAACATTAGAGATTGATGGCGAACGTGTGAGTAGCACGTTGGTGAGGCAGAGATTACAGCAAGCAGATTTTGGTCGGGCTAGCCAGTTACTGGGCCGGCCTTTTTCGGTTAAAGGGCGAGTCGTTTATGGTCAGCAGTTGGGGCGAGAACTAGGGTTCCCAACGGCCAATGTGCAGCTCAATCGTTACAGTGCACCGCTGTCAGGCGTGTATGGAGTGTTAGTAAACATTGACGGCGTTATTTATCAGGGTGCGGCGAATGTGGGCATTAGGCCGACGGTAGGCGATTTGCTTAAGCCGATACTGGAAGTGCACCTGCTGGACTTTAACGCCGACCTATACGGTAAACGAATCGAGGTGGAGTTTGTCACCAAGATTCGCGATGAAGAAAAATTTACGACGTTGGATAAGTTAGTTGTGAGTATCCAGCGTGATGTTAAACAGATTAGAGCCTGGTTTGCAGGCGCCAAAGAGAGCATAAGTTAAGGCTGATATGAGCGAACCAATGGATTACAAAGCAACATTAAACCTCCCCAAAACTGACTTTCCCATGCGGGCCAATTTGGCTCAGCGCGAGCCGGGGATTCTTAAACATTGGCAGGAAACTAATCTGTATCAGCAGATTAGAGAGGCTCGGGCCGGCTGCGAAAAATATATTCTTCACGATGGCCCTCCCTATGCCAATGGTGATATTCACCTAGGCCATGCGGTGAACAAAACATTAAAAGACATTGTGGTTAAGTCGCGGACGTTGAGCGGCTTTGATGCGCCCTATATTCCCGGTTGGGACTGTCATGGTCTGCCTATCGAGCACAATGTTGAAAAGAAGATTGGCAAGGCTGGGGTGAAGGTTGATTACTCGACGTTCCGCCAAAAGTGCCGCGACTATGCCATGAAGCAGGTCGAAGGCCAGCGCAAAGACTTTATTCGCATCGGTGTATTCGGTGACTGGGATCGCCCCTATTTGACTATGAACTTTGGTGTTGAAGCCGACATTATCCGCGCCCTGGGTAAGATTGCTGAAAACGGCCATTTGGTCAAAGGCTACAAGCCAGTTTACTGGAGTGTTGTCGGTGGTTCTGCCCTAGCAGAAGCCGAAGTGGAATACCAAGACAAAACCTCATTCTCTATTGATGTGGCCTATCCGATTATGGAGGCTACGCAGCTAGCCAAAGTAGAGGCGGCATTTGCCGGCTTGCCGGGAGAGGGTTCAGTCAATGTATTGATCTGGACTACAACCCCTTGGACCTTGCCTAGCAGTCAAGCCATCTCTGTGGGTGGCGAAGAGCAGTACAGCCTAGTGCAGTGCGCCACAGGCGCTGGCCCTGTCCGCTTGATCTGTGCCCAGGCATTGCTTGAATCTGTCATGGAGCGTTTAGAGATTACTGATTACAAAGCTCTGGCTAGCTGCCAGGGCTCTGCTTTAGAAAATGTAGTTGCTCAACACCCGTTTTACTCAAGGGATATTCCCGTGTTACTGGGTGATCATGTGACCACAGATGCTGGTACTGGCTGTGTGCATACGGCGCCAGATCACGGCGCAGAAGATTTTACAGTGGCCAAGCAGTACGGTATCGGCACCCTAAACTATGTCATGGACAACGGTCTGTTTCGAGATGATGTGGAGCTGTTTGCGGGGGAGCATGTCTACAAGGTCGAAGAGCATATTATTGAGGTTCTTCGCGAGAATAATAGGCTCATGGCCTGCGGTAAAATTACCCATAGCTATGCCCATTGCTGGCGCACCAAAACCCCATTGATCTATAGAGCCACACCTCAGTGGTTTATCTCTATGGACAAAAATGGCCTTTTAGACAAAGCCAAAGCTGCCATTAAAAACGTTGCTTGGCACCCAGAGTGGGGCGAAGCGCGCATTGAAGGTATGTTGGACGGCAGCCCAGACTGGTGTGTTTCTCGCCAGCGCACCTGGGGCGTACCCATTGCCTTGTTTGTACACCGCCAGACTGGTGAGATTCATCCGGATACCCCGGCGCTGATCGAAAAGGTCGCTCTGCTGGTCGAGGATGCTGGTATCGATGCTTGGTACGAAGTCGACGCCGCTGAATTGCTGGGTGCAGATGCAGAGAACTATCAAAAAGTGACTGACACTTTGGATGTTTGGTTTGACTCTGGTGTCACTCATGCATCGGTTATTGGTGCTCGTGAAGAGCTGCAGTACCCCGCCGATTTATACCTCGAAGGCTCGGACCAACATCGAGGCTGGTTCCAGTCGTCTCTTAAAACAGCGATTGCCATTAATGGCACTGCTCCCTACAAAGCAGTACTGACCCATGGATTTACCGTGGACGAGAACGGCCGCAAGATGTCTAAATCCATCGGCAATGTGATTCCACCCCAGAAGGTGATCAATGAGCTGGGCGCCGATGTATTGCGTCTATGGGTTGCCAGCGCAGACTTTAGTGCTGAGATGACCGTGTCGGACGAAATTCTTAAGCGCGCCGGTGAGTCCTACCGTCGCATTCGTAATACTGCCCGCTACTTTTTATCCAATATCGATGGTTTTGACCCAGAGACTCATGGGGTGGATCACAGTGATTTATTGGCCCTGGATCGTTGGGCCATCGACTGTGCGGCGCAGCTGCAAGAAGAGATTATCGACGACTATAATAACTTCCGCTTTCACCTGATTTACCAGAAATTACATAATTTTTGCGTGCGTGATATGGGTGGTTTTTATCTGGATATTATTAAAGATCGAATCTATACCTGCGCTGAAGATAGCTTGCCGCGCCGCTCTGCACAGACAGCGCTACACCAGATTGCCGAGGCCTTTGTGCGCTGGATAGCACCGATTCTAAGCTTTACCGCTCACGAGATATGGGACTTTATGCCCGGCGACCGCAGTAGTTCAGTGTTTGTTGCCCAATGGTATCCGTTGCAGCGCTTGGGTGATGACGAGACCATTAGCAAACAGGATTGGGCGGTTATTTTGCAGGCGAAAGAAGCCATTAATAAGGTCATCGAAGGTCAGCGCAGTCAGGGTAATGTGAAAGGCTCCCTTGAAGCGGATATCGAAGTGTTTGCTGATGAGGCTTTAACCAAATCTCTGGCTAAGCTGGGGGATGAGTTGCGGTTTGTGACGATCACGTCGAAGGCGACTCTTTTACCACTTTCTCAAGCGGCTGATTCTGAAGACTCGCTAATGGACGGCCTCAAGGTTTCCTTAAAGCGATCTAGCGCTGACAAATGTGTCCGCTGCTGGCACTTTATTGATGATGTTGGCAGTAATGCTGATCACCCTGAAGTCTGTGGGCGGTGCGTGAGCAATATTAGCGGCCAGAATGAAGCGCGCCACTATGCTTAGATTTACTATGCTTAGACCTAGATTACAGGCCTATACATTAGTTTGGTTTGCTATTGCCGCTGCGGTGTTGCTGTCTGACCAGTACACCAAACTGTGGATTATGGAACGCTACGCCTATGGTGACGGGGAGTTTTTTACTGGCTTCTTTAACCTGGTGCGGGCCCACAATTATGGTGCTGCTTTTAGTTTTTTGAGCGATGCCGGTGGTTGGCAGCGCTGGGGATTTAGTATTTTAGCCGCAGGCATCAGCATAGTGATAGCGGTTTGGCTGGCGCGCTTGCCCGTAAACCGTAAGCTCGAAGGCATTGCTCTGGCACTGATTCTCGGGGGTGCCCTTGGCAACCTCTACGACCGTTTAACCCTAGGCTATGTGGTTGATTTTTTAGACTTTCACTGGTCTGGCATGCATTTTCCAGCGTTTAATGTTGCCGATAGCGGTATCTCGGTAGGCGCAATACTGTTGATTTTGGACGGCTTTATTAATAAGCCAAATAGCTCAGGGACTGATAGCGAGTAGACATATGATGACAATACCTATTGAAACTGGAACTAACGTAACCCTGCATTTTGCCCTCTCTTTAGAGGACGGGCATGTGGTGGACTCAAATTTTGAAGGCAAACCGGCGACCTTTACCGTGGGCGATGGTAATTTGTTGCCAGGTTTTGAAGTTGCATTGATGGGCTTGGTCGATGGTGATGAGCGTGAATTTACCATCACCCCAGAAAATGCCTTTGGGCAACACAATCCGCAAAATGTGCAGGCGGTCGAGCGAGGCAATTTTGATGACGATGAACTCGAAGTTGGCGCTATGTACTCTTTTCAAAATGGCGACGGCGAGCTGCCAGGAGTTATTGTGGAGCTAGACGATAAAGAGATTATGGTAGATTTTAACCATCCGCTGGCGGGCGTGAATATTCTCTTTCGCGTAAATATTCTCAGCGTCTCTCCGGCGCAGGTTCACTAATGGACATTAAGCTGGCTAACCCCCGTGGTTTTTGTGCCGGTGTTGACCGCGCTATCGATATTGTCGACCGCGCGTTGGATGTCTTTGGTGCCCCAGTTTATGTGCGTCACGAAGTAGTACACAACAAATTTGTAGTGGATAAATTGCGGGATCGCGGTGCTATTTTTGTCGATGAATTAGACGAAATCCCCGACGATGTGATTGTGATTTTTAGTGCTCACGGTGTTTCCCAAGCCGTACAAAAAGAAGCTGCCGAGCGCCAGTTAAAAGTATTTGATGCGACCTGTCCGTTGGTGACCAAGGTGCATATTGAAGTGACTAAATATTCTGGCGATGGTATGGAATGCGTGTTGATTGGCCATGCGGGGCATCCAGAAGTTGAAGGCACCATGGGTCAGTACCAGCAATCAACCGATGGCAAAATTTATTTGGTCGAAAATGAACAGGATGTTTTGGCCCTTGAAGTTAATGACCCTTCTAAGCTGGCTTTTGTTACCCAGACTACATTGTCCATGGATGACACCGCGCTGGTGATCGATGCTCTGCGTAAAAAGTTTCCTCTGATTCGTGGGCCCCGCAAAGACGATATATGCTATGCCACCCAAAACCGTCAAGATGCGGTTAAACAGCTCGCCATTGAATCTGATTTGGTACTGGTGGTGGGTTCTGTGGCCAGCTCAAACTCTAACCGCCTCCGCGAGTTAGCCGAGCGCTGTGGCTGCACAGCCTATCTGATTGATGGGCCCCAAGATATTCAGCCGGACTGGCTGGCCAACATCGACTCCATTGGCCTGACTGCCGGTGCCTCTGCACCAGAAGTGCTGGTGCAAGATGTGATTGATCGGCTGGTTGAGCTGGGTGCCAAACCACCCATGGAGCTGGATGGTGTTGTGGAGAATGTTAGTTTTTCACTGCCAAAAGAACTTCGGGCAGAAAAAGCCAGCTAGCTATTTTCCTCAATAAAGGCAAATAAAGCCTGGGTCGACGGATCAAAATCAGCAGTTTCCAAATCACCAGCCAAAAATTCATTGGCCATTTTTTTGCCCAATTCTACGCCCCATTGATCAAACGAATTAATGTTCCAGATGCTGCCCTGCACAAAGACCTTGTGCTCGTAGAGGGCAATCAATGCGCCGAAATTCTTTGGTGATAGCTCCTTTAACAGCAGAGTATTAGAGGGTTTATTGCCGGGATAAAATCGGTGTTGTTGGCCTTCTGGAGCTGCCTGTCCAGTCATTAGTGCGGCGGACTGGGCGAGCATATTGCCTAGCAGCACTGGGTGATGCTCTGCGTTGCTGAGGTTATCTTTAGCGGCAGCAATAAAGTCGATGGGAACCGTTCTGGTGCCCTGATGTAACAGCTGAAAAAAAGCATGCTGGCCATTGGTGCCTGTCTGACCCCAAAGTATGGCGCCGGTTTCATAGTCTACGGGCTCACCATTTCGCTGGGTCGCTTTGCCGTTGCTCTCCATATCTAGCTGCTGTAGGTAAGAGGGTAGTAATAACAGCCGCTCACAGTAGGGAATAACAGCAGTGGATTCGATATTCAGGAAGTTGCTGTACCAGATGCCGAGCAGGGCCATGATCACTGGCATATTGCGTTCTAGAGGAGCTTGCTGGAAATGGATATCCATCTCACGGGCGCCGGCTAACATCTGCTCAAACTGTTCAAAACCGATGCTGATGGCAATGGACAGGCCAATGCTTGACCAGAGGGAGTAACGACCTCCAACCCAGTCCGCAAAGGCCAGAATCTGGTCGTCGGGAATACCATAGGCTTTGGCGTTATCTGGATTAGCGGTTAGGCCCACAAAGTGGCTGGTGCTCTGGGCATTTTCTAGCCCTAATTTTTCCTTAAACCAGTCTATCGCGGTCTTGGCATTCAGCAGGGTTTCCTGAGTCGTAAAAGTCTTACTGGCAAGAGCCACTAATGTGGTCTCAGGATTAAGCTTCTTTAAGGTGGTTAAAATCTCGGCGCCATCGACATTGGAAATAAAGTGCAGGTTGAGATCTGGGTGAGAATACTCTTCCAGCGCAGCACAGGCCAATTTGGGGCCTAAGTCAGAACCGCCAATGCCTATATTGACCACATCAGTAATCGCTTTGCCCGTACTGCCAAGCCATTGGCCAGCACGAATTTTATCGCTGGCCTGCTTTACCGCTTGCAGCTGCTCTTTAACCTGAGTAATTCGGGCTTTTTCTTCATCAGTTTTGGCGTCTGTTAGCTCGGCTCTCAGGGCCGCATGTAAAACGGCGCGACCTTCGGTGTTGTTAATGGGCTGGCCAGAAAACATAGCACTGCGATGGCTTTCTAATGGCGACTGTTCAGCCAGGGCCAGCAGAGCTGACCAAACACTATCGCTCACCAAGTTTTTAGAGAAATCCAAAAATAAGTCACCGACACTCAATGAAAATTTGTTAACGCGCTGGGGGTCAGTGGCAAATAGGTCTGTAATACGAGCCTCTTTCGTGTCGCTGGCCTTTGAATGCAGAGCAGACCAAGCTGCGGTGGAAGAGGGCGAATAGGATTTATCGTTCATTGGCGGCTTATTTCCTGTTTGAGGCTGTTGGTTAACAGCGTAAACTTGCATTCTTTTAGAGCTGCTATTAACAGGGCAAATTGTAATAAAATTACATAGTTACCCCGTTTAATGGATTAAATATGGCTAATTTGTGTAATTTTGTTACACTTGGCCCATTGTCATTTCGGAGCCATTATGGGCCAGATTAACCCCAAAATCGCTGCTGTTACGCAGCGCATTATAGAGCGCAGCGCGACGTTGCGTGCTGATTATTTGCGTCAAATAGCTGAAGATTATAGCAACCGCCCAGAACGTGGAAAATTGAGCTGTGGCAATCTTGCCCATGGTTTTGCCGCCTGCGGTGAAGATGATAAAAATAGCCTGCGTATGATGGAAGCGGCCAATATGGCCATTGTGACTTCCTACAACGATATGCTCTCTGCTCACCAGCCCTATGCCACCTACCCAGATAAGCTCAAGCAAGCCATGCGTGAAATTGGCTGTACAGCTCAGGTTGCCGGTGGCGTTCCCGCCATGTGCGATGGAGTGACTCAGGGCCAAGACGGCATGGAGCTGAGTCTGTTAAGCCGTGACCTGATAGCCCAATGTACCGCTATGTCGTTGTCCCACCAGATGTTTGACGGGGTTTTAGCCCTAGGTATCTGCGACAAAATTGTTCCCGGTCTGATTATGGGTGTACTGAGCTTTGGTTATTTGCCCGCGCTATTTGTGCCGGCGGGTCCCATGGAGTCAGGGCTGCCCAATAAAGAAAAGCAGCGTATTCGCCAGTTATATGCCGAAGGTAAAATTGACCGCGAAGAGTTACTTCAAGCCGAATCAGATTCTTATCATAGTGCGGGCACCTGTACTTTTTATGGCACTGCTAATAGCAACCAGATGGTACTTGAAGCCATGGGCTTGCAGATGCCTGGTAGCTCTTTTGTTAACCCCGAAAACCCGTTGCGGGATAAGTTGACCGCTGAAGCCGGTTACCAGTTGGCGCGCATTACTGCCCTAGGCAATGACTATCGCCCTGTGGGTGAGGTTGTTGACGAGCGATCTATTGTCAACGGCACTGTGGCGCTGTTGGCTTCTGGAGGCTCAACCAATCACACCATGCACCTTGTTGCCATTGCTCGAGCCGCTGGCATTATTCTTAACTGGGATGATATTTCTGAGCTCAGTGCGGCGGTACCACTTTTAGCTAGGGTTTATCCCAATGGTCAGGCCGACGTGAATCACTTTCACGCAGCTGGAGGCACTAGCTGCCTATTTCGGCAGCTGTTAGGCGCTGGTTTTATGCACGGCGATGCCAGAACCTCTTGGGGGACCAGTTTTGCTGAGTTTACACAGGAGCCAAAGCTCAACGAAGACCACAAAATTGTTTGGCAACAGTCGCCTATAACGCCGTTAGATACAGAGGTCTTAACTACTGTTGATCAGCCGTTTTCTAAAGAGGGCGGTCTGCGTCTACTAAGCGGTAATCTAGGTCGCGGTGTAATCAAGGTATCTGCGGTCGCCCCAGAAAACCATATTGTTGAGGCGCCAGCTGTAGTGATTGACGCCCAGGATAATTTGGAGCCTTTATTTAAGTCTGGGTCTTTGGACCGGGACTGTGTCGTTGTCGTGCGCTTTCAAGGTCCAAAAGCCTTGGGCATGCCCGAGCTACATAAGCTGACCCCATTTTTGGGTATCTTGCAGGACAAGGGGTTTAAAGTGGCATTAGTCACTGATGGCCGCATGTCTGGAGCCTCAGGTAAAATTCCTGCGGCGATTCATTTGGTACCAGAAGCCGCTAATGGTGGCCTGTTAGCCCGCATTCACGACGGCGATATAATTCGTGTTAATGCAGTGACCGGCGAGCTGATGTTTGTTGGTGATATTAATGAACTTGAAGGTCGTGAGCCTGCGCAGCAGTCTAGTGCCGGTCAGCGAGGCTGTGGCAGAGAATACTTTGCGGTTAATCGCCATAATATTAGCAATGCAGAGCAGGGCGCTTCTTTCCTGTTTGGCGGGGAATAAGCTATGACAACTCAATGGAATTTGGTGGCCGATATTGGCGGCACTAATGCGCGTTTTTCAGCTCTATTAGATGATGGCAGTCTGGAAAGCGAGTATGAGTTTCATCATTCCGTTGAGGAGTACCCGCAGTTTACTGATTTGATCGATGGTTTGTTGGCAGAGATCGCCGTAGCGACTGGCTGGGAAAATGCGCCAGCCAATGTTTGTTTTGCCGTTGCATGCCCTGCCGATAATGAAGAGATTGCCTTTACCAATAGCCATTGGAAATTTACCAAAAGCCAGCTCAAACAGTCTCTGGGCTGTGACAATGTGTCAGTTATTAATGACTTTGAAGCCGTGGCCCATGGTATTACCGAGCTAGATGAAAGCGACCTTGTAAAAGTGGGTGGTAGCGATGCAGTCAGTACTAAACCTATTGGTATTCTGGGCGCTGGTACCGGGCTCGGTGTTGCGGGTCTAGTGCGTCACTCCGACGGCTACCATGTCGTTGATACCGAAGGTGGCCATGCGGACTATGCGCCCATCGATGATGTGCAGAGCGCGGTGGTTAATTGCCTGCGCGAGCGTTATGGCCGGGTGTCATTAGAGCGACTGCTATCGGGTAAAGGCATTCTTAATATTTACACAGCTCTGTGCTCCATTGAGGGCGTTGAGGCTCAGTACGAAACCCCCGCTGAAGTAGTCGCGGCGGCTTTAGAAAATAATGACAGCAAAGCGCTACAGACATTAAATATGTTCTGTGAAGGCATGGGCTCGGCTGCCGGTAATTTGGCCCTGACCTTTGGAGCAAAGGGTGGTATCTATATTGCGGGTGGCGTTATTCCTCGCTTTCAAGAATTTTTTATCAACAGTGGTTTTCGCAGCAAGTTTGAGGATAAGGGTCGGTTTGTTAGCTACTTGCAGCCGATACCTGTCTATTTAGTGGTCCGCAGTAATCTGGGCCTGCTGGGTGCAGCGAAGAAATTACAGCAAATTTAAGGAGTTGTAAGTGCGACATTTATTGGCTGGTAATCCAGTCATTCCAGTGATTACGTTAGATAGAGTAGACGATGCTGTTCCCCTAGCTCAAGCCCTAGTGGCCGGCGGGCTAAAGGTTCTTGAAGTGACCCTTAGAACAGAAGCAGCGGTAGAGGGAATACGGCAAATTGTTAAGCATGTTCCCGAGGCCATTGTGGGCACGGGAACCGTTTGTACCGAACAGCACATAAAGCTGTCCGAAGATCTGGGCTGCCAGTTTATGATTTCACCCGGTGCCACAGATAAATTGTTACGCGCCGCAGAAAACAGTTCTGTGCCTTTTTTACCGGGTATATCTTCTGTGAGTGAGCTGATGCGCGGGATGGAATATGGCTACAGTGATTTCAAATTCTTTCCAGCAGAAGCCTCTGGCGGCGTCCCTGTATTAAAAGCCATGGGCGGGCCCTTTGGCGATATTAGATTCTGCCCCACTGGCGGTATTGGTTTACATAATGTGTTGAGCTATTTAGCTTTACCTAATGTTCTCTGTGTCGGTGGCTCCTGGATTGCTGAGACAAAACTTATTCAAGAAAAGCGTTGGGCTGATATTGAACAGCTGGCGAGAGAAGCAGTTACACTTGCAGGCTAGGTTATATGCAGTCTAAAAGTGGTATAAAGCACTCTGAACATGAGGTTTATGATGGACAGTAATATTGATCTGGTTATTTTTGGCGCTCGTGGCGACCTTTCTAAGCGCAAACTATTTCCTGCCCTATATCAACTCGACAAAGCGGGTTTGCTGGCCGACAGCGTGCGCATTGCCGGTGTTGCCCGAGAGGATATGGACAGCATCGCTTTTATTGAGCAGATGCATGTGTCGCTTAAGGCTACGATAGAGCAAGCCGACTGGGACGATGCAGTGTGGGAAAAATTTAGTCATCGCCTGCAATACATCCGTATCGACTTTACCCAGAAAAAGCAGTTTGCGGCACTAAAAGCTTGGACCATTGAAAAGCGTACCATGATTTATTACATGGCTACTCCGCCGAGTATTTTTGGTTCTATCTGTAAACATTTGGACGAAGCTGGCTGTGTGGAGAAAACCTCACGCATAGTGCTAGAAAAGCCAATTGGCCATGATTTAAAAAGCTCTCAAGAAGTGAATGATACGGTCGGTCGTTATTTTCCTGAACGTAATATTTATCGTATTGACCATTACCTAGGTAAAGAGACAGTACAGAATTTGTTGGCCCTGCGTTTTGCCAATCGCATGATTAATTCCCAGTGGGACAATAGCTGTATTGACCATGTGCAGATCACGGCCGCTGAGACAGTCGGTATTGAGGGGCGTTGGTCTTACTACGATAACGTCGGCCAGCTGCGTGACATGGTACAGAACCATCTGTTGCAGCTGCTGTGTATGGTTGCCATGGAGCCGCCAAATTCTCTTGAAGCCGACGAGATAAGAGCAGAGAAAGTTAAGCTACTTAGAGCGCTGAGCCCTATAGATACAAGCAACGTAGTGGACCAGGCTGTGCGTGGCCAGTATTCCGCTGGTTGGGTCGCTGGTGAGCCCGTTGTGGGCTATATGGAAGAAGAGGGCTGTACTGGAGATAGCAGTAACAACGAAACCTATGTGGCTCTCAAAGTTTATATTGATAACTGGCGCTGGAATGGCGTGCCGTTTTATCTGCGCACCGGCAAGCGTATGAAAGACAAGGTGACTCAGGTGGTGATTACCTATAAAGATAATCCTCATTCACTTTTTCCTGAGACCAACAATGACGCCAACAATCGCCTGATTATTAATTTGCAGCCCAACGAAGGTATTCAGCTGGAAATGGTCTCTAAAAGACAGAGCCTTAAGCAGCGTATGGGTGTCGAAAAACGCACCCTGAATTTGGATTTCTTTGACTCCGAGGGTGAGTCACGGATTGCCGATGCCTATGAGCGGTTACTGTTAGAAGTGATCAAAGGCGACCAATGGCTGTTTGTGAGCCGCGAAGAAATCGAAGCTTCCTGGCGCTGGTGTGACACATTATTGGATGCTTGGTCTGAGCAGAAAATGGGCACTAAATCCTACAGCGCTGGCTCTTTAGGCCCAGCAAAAGCTGAAATATTAATTGAAAATGATAATCGCAGCTGGCACGAGGACTAGCCATGAATATGCTCGAATTTGAAAACACCTCTGCGCTTGATATCGAGTTGGCGGAAAAGGTCGTTGGCTTACTAGCGGCTGATATTGAGTCTACAGGTACTGCCTCTCTTGTAGTATCTGGGGGTCGAACGCCGATGGGTTTCTTTCATCTGCTCTCTCAGCAAGCATTAGATTGGCGTCTGGTAACAGTGACCTTAGCCGATGAGCGCTGGGTAGATTCTGAGCATACAGATAGCAATGAAAAACTGGTGCGAGAAAATTTACTGATCAACGAAGCTCATCAGGCGCAGTTTATTTCCCTCAAAAATTCAGCGGCTAATGCTGTTGAGGGTGAGGCAGATTGTGAGCTTGCTCTAGCCGCGATACGGCGATTTACGGTAGTTATTTTAGGTATGGGAGATGACGGCCATACGGCGTCTTTATTTCCAGCCGCCGATGCGCTGACTCTTGGCTTGGATATGAATTCAGGGCGCACGGCGATTGCAGTGACGCCACCGGCGGCGCCTCATGAGCGTATGAGCATGACATTGCCACGGCTCTTAAATGCTCAGCAGATTATTATTCATATCAGCGGTGCTGGTAAGCAGGACGTATTGAAAGCTGCCCAGGCGGGCGGGGATGTTACCGAGCTGCCTATTCGGGCAATCTTAAATCAGCAAGTTGCGCCATTGGCAATCTATTGGTCTAAATAAGTAGGCCATCCATGGCCTGGGAAGAGACGGGTTTTCAAGCTAGCGAATAATATCGCCCACTCGAACAATTTTTAATGTATTGGTGCCACCGTGCACATTGACGAAGTCGCCTTTGGTGATCAGAACTAGATCACCGTCACTGATGGCATCGTGCTCCCGCAGTTTTTCTACCGCGCAATGATTAACCTCAGATGGGTCAAGATTTGATGTGTCGAACGGAATGGGTACCACACCTTTATACATCGCTGTAATTTCGCAAGTACCCAGCTTTTCAGCCATGGCGTAAATAGGCAGTGATGACGTAATGCGCGACATTAGCAGTGGTGTAAACCCAGTTTCGGTCATGCAGATAACAGCCTTTACACCTTGTAGGTGATTGGCCACATACATGGCTGACAGAGCCAGTGATTCGTCGATGCGCTCGAAGGTTTGGTGCATTCTATGTTTGGATCGTTGCGCTAGGGGGTGCTTCTCTGCACCTTCAATAACACGCGCCATGGCCTTAACTGTTTCTATGGGGTACTTGCCCACGGCAGTCTCTGCTGACAGCATCACTGCATCTGTGCCATCGAGCACTGCATTGGCGACGTCAAAGACTTCTGCGCGGGTGGGGGTGGGCGCGCTGATCATAGACTCCATCATTTGGGTCGCGGTGATCACTACTTTATTGGCTGCGTTGGCTGCCTCGATAAGTTGCTTTTGTACAGCCACCAGATTGGCATCGCCAATCTCTACGCCTAGATCTCCACGAGCTACCATTACCCCGTCTGCACTCTCGATAATGCCAGGTAAAAATTCATCGGTAATAGCTTCGGCCCGCTCTATCTTGGCAATAATATGGGCTTTACTGTCGGCGGCGGCGAGTAACTTTCTGGTCTCTTCAATATCGGCCCGAGACTGTACAAAAGAGATCGCTAGGTAATCGGTATGTAATGCTGCAGCGGTTTTAATATCTGCTTTATCTTTTTCGGTTAGTGCCTTGGCAGAGAGCCCGCCACCAAATTTATTGACGCCTTTTTTACTGGATAAAATGCCGCCCTGCACCACAGTGCATGTGACCGCATGTTCTGTTTTAACCTTTACTTCAAAGGTTAATCGGCCATCATCGAGAATAAGGATATCGTTTTGGTCTATATCTTCAAGCAGGTCCTGGGCTATATAAACAGCCTTGTCATTACCCAGCTCTGGGTCTAATTGGCTGTCTAGAGTAAATAGGCTGCCATCGGCCAAATCGATTTTTTGGTCGTCGATAAAACTGCCAATGCGTATTTTCGGGCCCTGCATATCGCAGAGAATACCCACGGGGGTTTTTAATTCTTTGCCTATACGGCGAACAGCCTGTGCCCGCAGAGTATGTTCCTCTGCACTGCCATGGGAAAAGTTGAGGCGGAATACATTTACACCCGCCTCGATAAGCCCTCTGATGCTGCTGTCGCTGCTACTAGCGGGGCCCATGGTGGCTAGGATTTTAGTTCTGCGTGGCATAGGGTTAAGTGCTCTGCTCAAGCTGTGTTGTGCTTTTGCTGACCAGCCCTGCGCTTTTATTGGACAGCCCTGCGCTTTTATTAAGCAGCCCTGTGCTTTTATTAAGCAGTGCTACGCTATTGTCGAGCATACGGTTAGAGAAACCCCATTCGTTGTCGTACCAAGCCATGACTTTTACCAGGGAGCCATTGACGCGAGTTTGAAGCGAGTCAAAATTGCTAGAGTAGGGAATATGGTTGTAGTCCACCGACACTAGGGGCTGGTCGCAATAGCTTAGAACTTCACTCAGATCGCCATCGGCAGCCTGCTTAAGAATTTGGTTAACTTCTTCCACGGTGGTATCGCGGCCGGCATTAAAGGTTAAGTCAACGAGAGATACATTAATGGTGGGGACACGAACAGCGAGGCCATCGAGTTTGCCGGCCAGCTCTGGCATCACATCACCGATGGCAACCGCAGCGCCAGTTTTGGTGGGGATCATAGACTGAGTAGCGGACCGCGCCCGATAGACATCTGAATGATAGGTGTCGCTTAGCTGTTGGTCATTGGTATAGGCATGGACTGTAGTCATGTAGCCGCTCTTAATACCTAATGCCTCGTGAAGAGGTTTGACAAGAGGGGCCAGGCAGTTAGTTGTGCACGAAGCGTTGGATATGATCTGGTGCTCGGCGGTAAGAATATTGTCATTAATACCGTAGACAATGGTTGCATCAACATTGGAGCCTGGTGCGGAGATCAGTACTTTTTTGGCGCCGCCAGCAATATGCAGGGCAGCTTTGTCTCGACTGGTGAAGACTCCCGTGCATTCGCACACTAGGTCTACGCCTAGATCACCCCAAGGAATATTGGCCGGATCTCGCTCACTGAACCACTGGATTCTGTGGCCATTGACAGTGAGTGACTCTTTATCAGTTGTCACCTGCTGGTTAAAACGACCGTGCACAGTATCAAATTGAAGTAGGTGGGCACTGACACTCACATCGCCTAGGTCATTGATGGCGACAATTTGAATTTTATCCTGCAGGTCAGGGCGTTCGTAGAGAGCTCTGAGAATATTTCGGCCAATGCGGCCAAAGCCATTGATAGCAATTTTGTACATAATGGGAATTTCTTTTAATGTAGTAATATTACGCAAAGTATACGTTTTATACTGGGTTTGGGCAATGTAATTGCTAAATATGTACGTATAATTACATTATTTAGCGCCATTTCGTTGAGTTTTACCTGTGGCGTAGCTTTGCAGTAGATTTTCTTTCGAGACTGTCATTTTTTACGGACTTTTCCTGTTTAAAACCCTAGAATAGGCTCATATTTACAGAAAATTACGTAATTTAGTTCCAATTAGAGGGTGACAGCTCAATGCATAGCCAAAATCTGATCAATGTTATTACCGATGCACTGCCGACGTTAAACAAGTCCGAGACCAAGGTGGCGCAGGTTATTTTGTCTGATCCTGATGCCGCTACTCGCTCTAGTATTGCTACTTTGGCCAAAAAATCCCAAGTCAGCGAACCCAGTGTTAATCGATTTTGTAAGCGGTTTAATGCGGCGGGCTTCCCTGATTTCAAGTTAAAGCTCGCTAAATCTCTGGCTAGCGGCATCCGATTTGTGAATCGCAACGTGAACCCAGATGACGATGTGACTAGCTACACGCCCAAAATCATTGATAGCACCATTAATACTCTGGCTTTGGTACGCGATAAAATCAGCCACGTACGGGTCAATCAGGTGGTGGATAAACTGATTCAAGCGAAGAGAATTTATTTTTTCGGGCTTGGGGCTTCAGGCTCTGTTGCTCGGGACGCAGAGAATAAGTTTTTCCGTTTTAACCTTCCAGTGTCGAGCCATGACGATGTGCTTATGCAGCGCATGCTTGCGTCTACTGGCGGCGCTGGTGATGTGTTCTTTGTGATCTCTCATACCGGGCGCACTAAAGAGGTGGTGGGGGTTGCTGAGATTGCCCGCAGTAATGGGTCGACGGTAATTGGCCTTACTGCCGCTAATTCTCCTCTGGCTGACATGTGTACGCTGACTTTAGATGTGGATGTGCCGGAGAATACCGATGAATACATGCCCATGGCGTCGCGTATTGTGCATCTGGTCATCTTAGATGTGCTGGCAACCGGTGTGACATTGCGCCGTGGTCCAGATTTTCTTCCCCATCTCGAAAAAATCAAAAACAGCCTCAAGCCTACGCGATTTCCGAACGAGGATTGATGCTTTATATTGATTGGCGCTTCTTTGGTGCTAACTAGTAGCTACCAAAGAAGAATGAATCTGCGCCAAAACCTTGGATTAGCTTGAGCAAGCCTGCATAAATCTACTAGACTCTGCCTTCTATAAACGTCGTTAGCTCGGCATAATTTTGGTTTAAGGGTTATCTCCATGTCTGAATCTCTAATTCATCCTGTCCCTGCTCAATGGCGCGAACACGCCTGGATCAATAAAGAAAAATATAGCGACATGTATCGCCAGTCGATAGAGCAGCCCGATCAGTTTTGGGCTGAGCAAGCGGCTGAATTCTTAAGCTGGGATACGCCCTGGGATACTGTCTCTAGCTATAACTTTTCGGTGGGTGAAGCGGCTTGGTTTGCGGGGGGTAAGCTGAATGTAGCTGCCAACTGCATCGATCGCCACCTTCCCGAGCGCGCGGACCAAACTGCATTAATTTGGGAGGGGGATGAGCCCACTGATGATAAAACTATTACCTATAGGGAGTTGCATGACAAAGTCTCGCGACTGGGTAATGTACTTCGCGACCGCGGTGTAAAGAAAGGCGATCGAGTCTGCATCTATATGCCGATGATTCCAGAGGCAGCCTATGCGATGTTGGCCTGCGCGCGAATTGGTGCGGTGCACTCCGTGGTATTTGGTGGTTTCTCACCGGAAGCATTAAAAGATCGTATTCTTAATTCCGATTGTCAGGTGGTTATTACCGCTGACGAAGGGGTGCGCGGTGGCAAGGCAATCCCACTGAAGGCTAATGTTGATAAGGCTCTTGAGAGTTGCGCTGCTGTGCATACCTGTCTTGTGGTGGAGCGCACCTCTGGATCTATTGATTGGGCTGAGGGCCGTGATGTCTGGTATCACCAGGCCATAGAGGCTGTATCCGCTGAATGTCCTGTTGAAATAATGGACGCTGAAGACCCTCTATTTATTCTTTATACCTCCGGTTCTACGGGCAAACCCAAAGGAGTCATGCACACCACTGGTGGCTACCTGCTGATGGCGGCAATGACCCATAAATATACCTTTGATTACAAAGAGGGTGATGTTTACTGGTGCACTGCAGATGTAGGCTGGATTACTGGCCATAGCTATATTCTCTATGGTCCGCTGTGTAACGGCGGTATTTCTCTGATGTTTGAGGGCGTGCCTACCTATCCAGACGCCTCAAGGTTTTGGCAGGTAATTGATAAGCATCAGGTCAATCAGTTTTACACGGCACCTACAGCGATTAGAGCTCTGATGGCTGCGGGTGATGACCCGGTAAAGAGTACGTCGAGGAGCTCGTTGAAGTTACTAGGGACTGTAGGTGAACCGATTAATCCAGAGGCTTGGGAATGGTATTACAAGGTTGTTGGCGACTCTCGTTGCCCCATTGTTGACACCTGGTGGCAGACCGAAACTGGGGCTCATATGTTAACGCCCTTACCAGGCGCAACTGATCTAAAGCCCGGCTCAGCGACCCAGCCATTCTTTGGTGTGCAGCCGATTTTATTAGACCCTGAGGGGGTCGAAATTGAAGGCGCTGGTGAGGGGTTGCTGATGATCAAATCTTCTTGGCCCAGCCAAATTCGTACGGTCTATGGCGACCATCAACGCTGTATTGAAACCTATTTTAGTGCCTATCCTGGTTATTACTTCACCGGTGACGGTGCTCGCCGGGATGAGGATGGATACTACTGGATCACGGGCCGCGTAGACGATGTGCTCAATGTGTCCGGTCATCGCATGGGGACTGCTGAAGTTGAGAGTGCTCTAGTGTTGCATAAGAGCATCGCAGAGGCTGCTGTGGTTGGCTACCCCCATGATATTAAGGGGCAGGGCATCTACTGCTACGTCACGCCTATGTCCAATGTTGAGCCTAATGAAGCTCTGCGCAAAGAGCTTATTGCCCTCTGTGTTGCCGAGATTGGTCCCATTGCCAAGCCAGATCTTATTCAGTGGGCTCCGGGGTTACCGAAAACCAGATCGGGAAAAATTATGCGCCGTATTTTGCGCAAAGTGGCGGCCAATGAGCTAGATAGTTTGGGGGACACTTCAACCCTAGCCGACCCAGCCGTGGTTGAGGAGTTAATTGCTAATCGATTGCATCGATAACTAAGATAAAAAACAGCCACATACAAGGCAGCCAAAAGAGCATACAGTTGAGCAGGCCAAATAATAGGTGTGCTTTATGAAAATTCTCTTTGGGCTGCTTGTTGGCACAATGCTGGCCTATGGCCTGCTTCTGACCTTGCCCACGGCCAAGAAAGTGCCGAATGCGGCATTTTATGGCTCGGATTCTGTGCAGGTGATTGCCCATGGTAATGGCCGCGCGCTTTTGCCTGGCAATACGTTGGAGGCAGCGATAAATGCCCTTGCGGTTGGCACAGATATTCTTGAATTAGATATTCATCTAACGGCGGATCAGCAGTTGGTGGTTCGCCACGACGCTATTATTGATACCACAACAAACGGTTCTGGGGTTATTGCCGAGATGACTGTAGCGGAGCTACAGCAATATGACGTGGGTTTTCACGAGGTGGATTATCCTGAGCTATCTCATGGGGGTGGAATAGTGATTCCGACACTGGCGTCCCTGTTCGAAACAATGCCCGACAGCCGTTATTTGATTGAGTTAAAGCCAGAAGAGACCCCTGCGGCGGATGCTCTCTGCGCGTTGATCAAAACACATAATCTTGCTGACCAGGTCGTCGTTGGCTCTTTTCATAGCTCAGTGCTGGTGCACTTTAGGGGTATTTGCCCTGAGGTCCCCACTTCTCTGGGCCAGTCTGAGGTAGTTCTTATGGTGCTACTGAGCCGTCTTGGTTTAGGGCATCTTTACAGCTCTCCTGGTGTTTCTGTGCAGGTGCCGGTTACCTATGGCGGTTTTAATATCTTAACGCCAGCCATTGTTAAAACCGCCCATCAGTTAAATATGCGCGTCGATGCTTGGACTGTAAATGATCCGCAGATTATGCAAAACCTAATCAATATAGAGGTGGATGGCATTATCACTGATCGTCCAGATGTGCTGCGGAAAATGATGAACTGATGAGAAATTCAGGATAGCTAGGGTATTAGCGAGTAAATTAATGTCGCATTTAGGTCTAAATTGGTCTAAAAATAATACAGAGATGGATAGCAATGGATAGCATAATGGCCAGTATGAAACTAGATATAAGTAAACAGCTAGCAAGACTAATGAGGGAGCGTAGGCTTTCCCAGAGTGCACTGTCCCGTGCAACTGGTGTACCGCAACCCACAATTAATCGTATTCTGAGTGAAGTTACTCGGGAGCCTCGCCGTGACTCGGTAGTGCGCATAGCCAATTTCTTTGGCGTGACGCCTGAGTCCATGTACGGGCCACCTTCAAAAAAGGCTGGTGACGCTGCCGTCTCGATGGATGAGCTTTACGAGAAGATCAGGTCTCTTAGCGATGCGGACAGAGCCGCTCTTTTTGCTAAGGTCGCAGAAAACCTTAAGTAACTATCAACCAGCACTCTAACCGGCACCTTCGCCTCGCTGATAATAGAGCGCCCTTATTAGAAAGGGCTCTTAAAAGAAAGTGCTCTTAAAAGAAAGTGCTCTTACTAAAAAGTGCTCTTACTAAAAAGTGCTCTTACTAAAAAGTGCTCTTACTAAAACGTGCTCTTACTAAAGAGCACTCTGCTCTACAAGGTCAAGTACCTTCTTTCGTTGTAACTTTGGCAGGCCTTCTAGCCAGATTGTGAGACTTTCAAGGCCGCCGTCAAAGGCTTCTTGAAATTCACTAGTTTCTATATCGTTAGCTATTTTCTTCACACCTTTCTCACTTTCAGTCTTTCTAAATTCCATATTTCCATGGGCCTCAAAACTTATACGCCAAGTTGTTCGTCCTTGAGAGTCCGTTCTAAGGTAAAAAACCGAATAGATTAGTTGCTGCTGTCCTTATTTTCTAGGCGCTCTTCATTAGGCACGGCACCTTTATCACCGGAGTAAAGTAATGGATGCTGGGCTAAGTTGATATAATGCTTAAGAACTAATACTAAAGTATTAGCTTTGAATGACTTAACTAAGCTAGCTTATGGTTACAATTAACTTGTTTTATCCCCTCAAATCTGTATAAAAACCCCATGGATATTATTTTTCAAACTTGGCCAAATGTCATGTTCTGGTTTTCAGTGACCATTGTTTGCCTACTCGGCGCTATGTCCCCTGGGCCCAGTTTGGCGATCATTATCAATCATTCTCTGTCTCAGGGAAAAATTGCAGGTTTTTTTGCTGCGGTAGCCCATGGGGTAGGTATTGGGCTGTTTGCCTTTGCAACGGTGTTTGGTTTGGTCGTAGCCGTCGATAAAAACCCATTGCTGTTTGATGTTATCCAAACCCTTGGTAGCTTATTTTTATTGTACTTAGCGGCGAAGCTTTTATTAGCGCCAATCCAGAGGGAAAACAATCTATCTGTGGCGGTGAAATCGTCTTATTGGGCCGCCGCCCGTGATGGCTTTCTGATCGCTTTGGTTAACCCCAAAATTATCATATTTTTTACGGCTTTATTTAGCCAGTTTGTGCGCCCCGAAAGTGATACAGGGGAAAAGTTAGCGCTGACGGTTATAGCGGGTGGTATTGATATGCTCTGGTATATCTTAGTGGTGTTACTGCTGTCTCGCTCTGCCTCTATGGCTGGGTTTTATCGTAAAAGTTGGTTGATCGATAAAGCCTTTGGGGTTGTTCTTGCTATTATCTCTATCTATTTCATTACCCAAATTTTACAACGCGGTGGCTTTATTTGATGGGCTGTCCGTATACAACGCCGCAAGCGGCTTTCCATATACAGGGACGCAACCGGCGTTCCAGTAATTAGACAAACAATAACTATCCTCCCTCTTACGCCTAACTTTAACAGTGACCTGATCCATGACCTCATTTGATGACCTTTATACGCTAGCTGCTGCCAATCGTGGTGGTGCTGAAATACTTGAATCGGCTCTGCCGACACCAAGAACAGCTAAAGAATTAATGGCGCAAACAGACGATCGATATCTGTCCATGATGGCGCGGTGCGTTTTTCGTGCGGGTTTTGTGTGGCGTGTCATTGACAATAAATGGCCTAGATTTGAAGCGGCGTTTGCACAGTTTAACCCCCTGGCTGTGGGGCATTTCAGCGACGAGAAGCTCGAAGAGCTAGCTCAGGACAAAAGCATTGTTCGTAACTTCACTAAGATCGTTTCGGTGCGTCACAATGCCGTCTATGTCTTAGACCGCAAACGCAGCCATGGTAGCTTTGGTCAATTTATTGCCGAGTGGCCTGAAGATAATATTACTGGGTTGTGGTTAGAGATGAAAAAGCAGGGAAGTCGGTTGGGGGGTAACTCTGGGCCGATGATGTTGCGTAGTATGGGCAGAGATACCTTTTTGTTGACCAATGATGTTTGTAATGCGCTGGTTCACCATGGGCTCATGAAAAAATTCAGCCCTAACTCGCAAAGAGATTTAAAGCTTGTTGAACAAGTATTCGAGAACCTTCGCCAAGAGTCCGGGCGACCACTGTGCCAAATTAGTCGTATCCTTGCCTGCACCGTTTAGTTTTTGGGCGAAAGCCCTGCAGTGTGTTGCGCGCCCAAAGAGTCGGGTGCTACTATAGCCGCGTTTCCTAAGGGGCGGTCGATCATAAGATTAGACCTGAGAAGTACCCTTTGAACCTGATCCGGATTATGCCGGCGTAGGAATAGGACTACTTGAATTTTGCCCTGCACTTCGTCTTTACCTCCGGGTCTCCTTAACTAATGTTACTGAGGCTCAAGCTATGAATTTCTCTCCAAACCGTTTTTCCAGCTCCTACTATATTGTATTGGCTAGCTTAGCTGTTGCAGGTCCCAGCTCAGCCGATGATGCTATCGTTGAAATTATTGTCAGCGCAGATTTGCGCAATGCTACGTTACTCGAATCAGCGGCGAGTATTAGTGTTATCAATAGTCAGGCCATTAAACAGCGGCAGGCTCGCCACCTAGAGCAAGTATTAAATATAGCCCCCAACGTTAATTTCTCCAGCGGTGCGTCCCGTGGTCGGTTTATTCAAATTCGTGGCATTGGCGAGCGCAGCCAGTTCATCGAACCCCTGAATCCGTCGGTAGGTATTTTGGTTGATGGTATTGATTTCACCGGTATTGCAGGCGCCGCCACCACCATGGACATTCAGCAAGTAGAGATATTGCGTGGGCCTCAGGGTACGCTTTATGGCGCCAATGCACTGGCAGGGTTGATCTATTTACAGTCAGTACAGCCAGGCACAGAAACAGAGGGCAATCTTTCGGTCTCTCTCGGTGACTACGGTACTGAGACCATATCAGGTGCCCTAGGGGGGCCTATCAATGATACCTTGGGCTATCGATTGGCGGTACAGCAGCACAGCTCGGACGGTTATATAGAAAATGACTTTTTAGGCCGTGACGATACTAATAATATCGATGAGTTAAGCCTGCGCTCTATTTTGGACTGGCAAGCAAGTATTGATACCAACCTTAAACTGACCATTTTTCATGTCAATGCGGACAATGGTTACGATGCATTTTCCCTGGACAACACTAGACACACCCTCTCTGATAACCCGGGTCACGATCGCCATGAAGCGACAGCATTGGCATTGCAGAGTAGCTGGCAGGGCAACCAAAGCTTTGAATTAGCCAGCACTCTAAGCTATGCCAACAACAATCTTGAGTATGGCTATGACGAAGACTGGACCAACCCTGATATCTGCGTCGACTTTGTGTGCGTTTTTGACGGCTATGCCTCCGAAGATAACTACAGTCGGGATCGTGAAAATACTAGCCTAGACGTGCGCCTGGTATCCAAGGAAGGCGGCCAGATATTTAGGGGCGATACAGACTGGGTTATAGGTGCTTATTGGCGCGAGCAAGATGAGCAGCTGTTACGTGAATATACCTTTGCGGCTGGGGATTTTGCCAGTGACTTCGATACAACTAGCAAAGCTATTTACGCACAGCTCGATACTCATCTATCTGATGCCCTCACACTGACCACTGGGCTGCGATTCGAAAAGCGCAGTGCAGATTACGGAGATAGCGAGCTAGTTGCTCATAGCGTGAATGAGAGCCTCTGGGGTGGACGTATTGCTCTGCAGTACCAAGCAGTTAGCAATACTATGATTTATGGCCTGGTCTCCCGCGGTTATAAAGCTGGCGGTGTTAACAGTGACCCTGATCTAGATGCTGCTGATCGTGAATTTGGCACCGAACAGATGTGGAATATTGAAACCGGCGTTAAAGGGCTGTGGTTAGATGATACTTTGCAGACCCAAATTTCAGCGTTTTACCAGCTCCGCGATGACATCCAGATTAAGCAGTCGCTGGTGCAGCCGATGGTGAGTGGTGGTTCTAGCTTTACAGACTACTTCAGCAATGCTGCCGAGGGCACAAATTATGGTGTCGAAGCTGAGTTTAACTGGTTGGTGACAGACATGGTGGCTCTGTTTGGCTCTGTTGGCCTGTTGAAAACAGAGTTTGACACACCATTATCAGACACCTTGGATAGCCGTGAGCAGGCCCATGCCCCCAGCCATCAGTTTGCTTTGGGTACCAGCGTGCAACTGACTGATAGCTTAGCCCTCACCATCGATATTGAGGGCAAAGATGAGTTCTTCTTGTCATCGAGTCACGAAACCAAAAGCGATGCCTATGAGATGGTTAATGCCAATATGACCTACGATACTGGAGATTGGGAGCTATCGATATGGGGTCGCAACCTTACCGATGAGGACGTGATTGTGCGTGGGTTCAGTTTTCCTAATGACCCTCGTAAAGGCTATATCAATGAGCCTTACTATCAATTTGGTGCACCTCGAGTATTCGGCTTTACCGGTCAGTATGATTTTTAAGGACCGCTAAAAAATGTATATCGCGGCTGCATTTAAAGGGCTTTAAAATTGGAGGACCGTCAAATTTATAGGCCAGTTAAATTTAGAGGACAGTTAAATAAAGAGTACAGATACATCTAATGGAAAGAAACACTACAAGGAGCAGCACATGCAAGTAACCATCGATATTAGTATGTACCCAAATCGGGAAGATTTTATTCCCCCGATTGAGGGTTTTATTGAGAAAATTAATAAGTTCGATAACCTAAAAGTGACAACTTTCCCCACTAGCACCGTGGTGCAGGGCAATTTTGATCAGGCCATGTCAGCAGTGCAGGATACCGTTGCTGAATGCTACCGTGAATTTAATATGGCCATCTACGTGGCTAAAATTATTCCCGGGTACGAGGCGCTATAAAACATGTTTGATTGGGTCAATCTAGAAACTCTGGCGGTCATACTCGCTATAGCCTATCTGGTGTTAGCCATGAAAGAGAGCAGGCTATGTTGGTACTGCGCTTTTTTTAGCACCGCTATTTATGTGTGGATATTTGGTGACGTCAGCCTGTATATGGAGTCGGCGCTAAATATCTATTACATGGCAATGGCTGTGTATGGCTGGTATCAATGGGGCTATGGTGGAGACAACAAAGAGGGTGTTGCCGTTTGCCGCTGGACGGTTGGCCAACATGTTCAGATTATCGCGTTAGTGTTACTGGCTAGTTTTGTCTCTGGGTATTTTTTAGCCCTCAGTACAGACGCAAAATTACCCTATCTCGATTCATTCACCACTTGGGCCAGTATAGTGACTACAGTGATGGTTGCGCGTAAGGTACTTGAAAACTGGCTGTACTGGATAGTGATTAATACCGTATCTATATTCTTATTTATAGACCGAGAGCTCTACCAAACGGCCGCTATGCTTACCCTTTATTTAGCTTTATCTGTCATCGGCTACTTCGCTTGGAGAAAGACCTATCTCGAACAGAACCCAAACAATCCTCAAACAAGCCCTGTCTAACTGGCAACGATGGACGGTTAGTGAAGACCAGGGCCTGCTAGCGCAGCCAGAAGTGGTTAGGGAACTGTTGGGTGGTCGCACTAATAAAAGCTTTTTAGTGTCCTCTGGGGCCTTTCAGGCCGTGGTGAGAGTCAACTCTCCAGTGAGTATCAAACTGGGTATAAACCGCCGCCGCGAGAAAAAAATTCTTGGCTTATTAGAGCCTACTGGCCTAATCCCTAAAGTATTCTTTATCGATGATGAGTTGTTGGTCTCTGAGTTTATAGAGGGTAGTTGTCTCACGGATAAGAGTTTAAAAAATAGCCATATCATGGAGTCCCTTTCTAAGGCCTTGGCTGTCGTGCAAGCGGTTAAGATGATTGATACCGGGCCACGTAACTACCTAGATTACTGTCAGCAGTATCTTTCTCAGCTGTCGGATAAGACAGTTTCTCCTGCAGTCGTAAAGCAGATAAAAGATGCGGCGAAAGCCGTGGATGCTGCAGGCTGGGAGCCAGTGATCTGTCACCATGATATGGTGCCTGAGAATATTATTATCAATAAGGAGGGGCTGTTTCTTATTGACTGGGAATATGCCGCTCTAGGTCATCCGGGTTTGGATTTTCTGCGTCTATATGGTCCGGACTATGCATCGCCTGATCACCAAAATGGCTCCCTACGTGCTCTGTTTAAAGTGAAGCAGGCGATGGACAAACTCTGGTTGGCAGTGCAACTTTAGAAATTATTAGGGGAATTAGTTAATGAGTAGTAAAGACTATAACGAGTTAAATACTGAAGAGCAGTACGTGATTCAACAAAAAGGCACAGAGCCACCTTTTGTCGGCAAGTACACCGACCACAGTGCCCAAGGCATGTATCTGTGTAAGCAGTGCGATGCGCCACTATACCATTCAGAGCATAAATTCCCCTCCCATTGCGGCTGGCCTAGCTTTGATGATGAGGTAACGGGCGCCGTGCGGCATGAGCCGGATGCAGATGGCCGACGTGTCGAGATAGTCTGCGCTAACTGCAGCGGCCACTTGGGCCATATCTTTGAGGGGGAGGGCTATACAGACAAAAATATCCGCCACTGCGTCAATAGTATTTCAATGGTATTTGTTGCCGCTGATTGACGCTACAGGTCAGTCCCGCTGGTTTTTAAACTGGAAGGGCTGGCCCAGATCTGCGGCTCGCACCATGGCCATAACGGCCTGTAGGTCATCCCGCTTCTTGCCGGTGATTCGCACCTGGTCCCCTTGGATAGTCGCCTGCACCTTTTGCTTTTCGTCCTTGATGAGTTTGACGATTTTTTTGCAGATTTCGGCGCTGATACCCTGTTTAAAGGTAACATCCAGAGTGAATGTTTTTCCTCGATGAATTGATTCATCTTCACATTCGATAACTCGGGGATCAACCTTGCGCTTGATCAACTGGCCGCGAAAAATATCCAATAACTGCTGACATTGAAAATCGGCTTCGGTTTTAATGGTCACTATGTCATTGGCGAACTTGATGCTGGCATCGACACCACGAAAATCAAATCTGGTGGCTAGTTCGCGTTCAGTGTTGTCGGTGGCATTGAGTATCTCGGCGGTCTCAATTTCAGAAACAATATCTACGCTTGGCATGGTCGAACTCTCAGCAGGTTATGAGGTATGATTTTAAACCAGTCTGCGCACCACAGGCCAGCTTAAATACGATAGGAATGTAAGAGAATGAAGCGAAATTGCGTTTGTGGCAGCCCCAAGCTATTTACTGCCTGTTGTGAACCTCTTCTGAATGAAGCGGAGCTTGCGGTTACCCCGGAACAACTTATGCGTTCAAGATACAGTGCCTATTCCCTGGGTGGCTATGGCGGATATCTATTGAAAACTTGGTTTGCGCCAATGGCCAAAGACCTTTCAGTTGAGGACCTGTCTCGGTCGGATACCGAATGGTTAGGGTTGCAGGTGCTAGGTTCAGGTACTAGCGGCAATAGTGGGTGGGTCGAGTTTAAAGCGATCTACAAAGATAATGGCCAGCATATCGAAATGCATGAGAAATCAGTGTTTACCCAGCTAGGTGAGCGGTGGTTTTATATAGGTGGCGAAGTGTCACGCACTAAAGCAGGTTCCTGAAATCTACTATAAAGCCCATTGTGAGAGGGCTTTTTAATATAGTGCTCTGTAATATAAAGCTTTTTAATATAGTGCTTTTTAATATAGTGCTTTGTAATAGAGCGCGTCCTAATAGAGCCACTTAGGACGACGGCTTAACCAGCCGGCCAAACAGAATGCCGATCTCAAAGAGTAGCCACATAGGGATGGCCAGCAGGGTTTGCGAAATAATATCTGGTGGCGTCAACAGCATGCCGAGTACAAAGCAAAGTACAAACACATAGGGGCGTTTTTTGGCCAACTTGTCCGGGTCTACTGCGCCCATCCACGACAGAATAACCACGGCAATCGGAATTTCAAAGCTCAGGCCAAAGGCAAAAAATAATTTTAAGACGAAATCTAGATAGCTGCGAATATCCGGCATTACCGTAATACCCTCAGGCGCTATGCTGGTGAAGAACATAAATACCAGGGGGAATACTATGTAATAGGCGAAGGCCATACCGCCATAAAACAAAAATACACTAGAAAAAAATAGTGGCAGTACAATCTTCTTTTCTCGCTGATACAACCCAGGCGCCACGAAGGCCCACACCTGATAGAGGATGTAAGGCATGGCGGCAAACATAGATAGCACTAAGGTCAACTTGAACGGCGTTAAAAACGGCGAGGCGACCTCTGTGGCAATCATGGTTGAGGTGGCGGGTAGATACTGGCGTATGGGTTCAGATACGTAGAGATAGAGCTCTTGGCTAAAAGAAAATAGGCCGGCAAAAATTACTAGAACCGCTATAAACATGCGCAGTACACGATCGCGGAACTCTATCAGGTGAGCCATAAAGGGCTGGCTTTCTAATGTCTCGCTTTCGCTATGGGACTTTCCTTTACTTTCGCTAGTGGCATTTGTCTCGTTATCACTCATAACTTTTCTTCTACAGGAGGCTGGGCTGCATCATTAATGTCTGCGGCTGCTTTTTTCAACTCAGTTACGCTGTCCTGCATGGAGTTTTCGAAGTCTGACTTACTGTTTTCGATATCGCGGAGTATTTTTTCATTGTGGAGTTGGCGGCGAATTTCACCCATTCCGACTTCATTTTCTAAGTCAGTACGGGCAGAGGAGAGCACCTGTTTCAGCCGCCCAATCCACAGGCCTATGGTTCTCACAGTCTCGGGCAGGCGCTCGGGACCCATTACAATTAATGTAATGATGGCGATTACCATCAGTTCGGAAAAACCTATATCAAACATGGCTTGCTGTTACTCTGACGCGTCTTTCTTCTCGCTAGTTTCTTTATTAGCGCCTTCGCTTGCCTCTTTGCTATCGTCAGATGCTGAATCACTGGCTATGCCATCCTTAAAGCCTTTGACTGCGCCACCCAGATCAGAGCCAATATTGCGTAATTTCTTGGTGCCAAAAATAAGCGCCACAATCACTAAGATAATTAATAATTCTTGCCAACCAAAACCCATCTTAACTCTCCTTATCAGCTGTTCGTTGTGCCTTCTCTTGAAGACCGGATAAATCAAAGCGTCTTTCCAGTTCCGCCAATACACCGTCGGCATTTTCACCGAGGTGAGATAGCATCACTAGGCTGTGAAACCACAAATCAGCGGTCTCATAAATTAGTTTTTCATTGTTGCCGCTCAGCTCTGCATCTCGCGCAGCAAGAATAGTTTCTATGGATTCTTCACCGACTTTTTCGAGGATTTTGTTAAGCCCTTTGGCATGCAAGCTCGCCACATAGGATTCGTCGGCGGAGTTGTTTTTGCGGGCCTCTAAAACCTGGCTGAGTTGGCTTAATACAGAGTCGCTCATCGGTACATTTCCTTAGGGTCTTTGATCACGGCATCAACGCTTTTCCAATCGCCATCGCGCAATACCGAATAAAAACAGGAGGTTCTCCCAGTGTGGCAGGCAATACCGCCAATCTGCTCAACCTGCATCATGATCACATCGTTATCGCAGTCGAGGCGCAGTTCTTTGAGCAGCTGTACATTCCCCGACTCTTCGCCTTTACGCCAAAGCTTTTGTCTTGATCTCGACCAATACACAGCGCGGTTTTCGCTAACGGTGAGTGCAAGAGCGTCGCGGTTCATCCAGGCGACCATCAGAATCAGGCCAGATTCAGCATCCTGCGCAATGGCAGGCACCAGTCCGTCAGAATTCCAAGCTATTTGATTGAGATAATTGTCCATGGGATCAGTATAGCCGAACTGCTACTAGCGCAGTAGCAGTAACAGTAGGCCAACACTCACCATGACAAGGCTGTTGCCAGGCAGTTGGCTCATGGACTCTGACCAATTTGAGAAACCAATGCCTACACCAATACCAACCAGTGCGGCACCCAAGCGGTTAAGTAACTTACTAAGTTTGCTGGTGTCTTCGGCAACTGGCGTCTTCTCTGATGATGGGGCAGAAGTCTCTGGCGTCTGCATATTTTGCAGGGCCTGAAAAACCAGCGGCGGTATCTGAGGCAGATGTTCGAGCCAGTCCGGCACATGGCGCTTAAATTGTTTGAAGATACTCTTGGGCGAATAGCGATCTTTTAGCCACTTATCGAGAAATGGCTGGGCGGTGGCCCAGAGGTCGAGTTGGGGATACATCTGCCGGCCCAGGCCTTCAATATTTAGCAATGTCTTTTGCAATAGCACCAGAGATGGCTGCACTTCCATATTAAAACGTCGTGCCGTAGTAAACAGGCTAATGAGCATATGGCCCAGGGATATTTCGCTGAGTGGTCGCTCAAAAATAGGTTCGCATACTGAGCGAATGGCTCCAGTAAACTCATTAACTGGGGTATCGCTGGGTACCCAGCCAGAGCGAATATGTAGCTCCGCCACCTGGCGATAATCCCGCTTAAAAATGGCTAGTAGGTTGCGGGCTAAGTAAAACTGATCGTCGCTAGACAGTGATCCCATAATGGCACAATCAATAGCGATGTAATTGGGAGATTTAGGCTTACTGGCATCGACAAAGATATTGCCTGGGTGCATGTCGGCATGAAAGAAATTGTGCTCGAATACCTGGGTAAAAAATATCTCTACGCCGCGCTCAGCCAGTAATTTCATATCGACACCAGCGGTCTCTAGGTCGACCATATTGGTCACTGGAATGCCGTAAATGCGCTCCATGACCAGAACCTTTTCATTAGAGTAGGGCCAGTAAATTTCTGGAACATTTAGCAGTGACGACTGTTCAAAGTTGTGGCGCAGCAATGAGGCATTAGCCCCTTCGGATTGCAGGTTTAGCTCATCCAAAATGACCATTTCATAGTCGGCAATGACCTCGACCGGGCGCAGTCTGCGGCCATCTTCACTGTACTTGGCTAATAGACGCGCCAATGTGTACAGCAGGGCGATATCCTTGCGAATGGTTTTTTCAATGCCTGGACGCACAGATTTAATGACTACTTTGCGACCGTCGGCGAGCACAGCGGCATGGACTTGGGCTACCGAGGCTGAGGCCAAAGGCTCAGGCTCGAAACTTTGGAACAAATCGTCCACAGAGCCCTCAAGGGCAGTTTCTATATTAGCTTTGAAAACAGCAGAAGAAAAAGGCGCAACATTATCTTGCAGCTGGGTAAGTTCGGTGCAGATATCGCTGGGTACCAAGTCTGGTCTAGTCGACAGCAGCTGACCGAACTTAATAAAAATAGGCCCTAGTTCTTCAAGAGCGAGACGCAAACGTTCACCGCGGTTGGCCTTATTTTTAGCCTTGCCAAATAAAACGGCAGGGGCCAGTGCGGCGCGCACAGTAAAGGGTAAATTGTCTTTATCTAAGAGCTCATCAAGGCGATATTTACCGACTACTCTGACGATCTTGGCTAGGCGACGCAGGCGAATCACAGGCTGGGTTTCCTGTCTTGGATCATTAGGCGGAGTTTATTCGCTCGTGCCGCTAGGCGATCAACGTCTGGGGCTAAATGGCGCACGGACTGCACAAAGGCGTCATATTCGTTCTTGCTCGGCGTTAGGCGCAACTCTTCCTGGGAGACTTCTGCCAGAGCAGACTGAGCTCGCTGTACTGTGCTTTTGCGGAAGCTAGCTGACTTACGAATGCTTTCAGCCAATAAATGAGCGGGCACATCGCCAATTAGCTCAGCTAAGGCAGCTTCCCAGTCAATATCTAGCCCAGCCATAATAAGGTTGAGCTGGCGTAGGATTTCTAGGTTGCCAGTGACATTAACACCGGTACCAGAAAAGGAAACCATATCTCCTGAATTAATCGCCATACCAGCAAGAGATACAAGGGTGCCACTAACAGTGACGTCGGCTTCATCCTGCCAGTTATTGTGCAACATAATACCCTTGGAGCCAGGCTCTACTGCAAGCCGCAGTGGCGGCATTGGACTGTCGATTAACAGAATTTTACCTTCCAGTGCGCTCAGCCGTTTGGCCGAAGCTGGATCATGGGCTAGGGCGGCATTGATGATTTTTTCAACGCCTTCTAAAGCGGTCGATTGCAGTGCAGCAAAAAACACTAAGGCTTAACTCCCCTATGGAGGGCGACAACACCGCCTGTCATATTGTGGAAGTCTGTATTGGCAAAACCAGCGTTATCCATCATGCCTTGCAACGTCTCTTGGTCTGGGTGCATGCGAATGGACTCTGCTAAGTACTGGTAGCTATCGGCGTCACTGGCAAATAGTTTGCCGAGCTTGGGTAAAATACTAAAAGAATAGGTGTCGTAGACCTTAGACAAGACGGGGTTTGCCGGCTTAGAAAACTCGAGTACCAGCAGGCGACCACCGGGCTTTAGCACGCGTAGCATCGAGCGCAGAGCCATTTCTTTATCGGTGACATTACGCAAACCAAAGGCGATGCTAATCACGTCAAAGGTATTATCTGGGAAGGGCAGGTACTGGGCGTCGGCTTGGGAAAATATCACATTGTTCACGACACCGCGGTCCATCAAGCGGTCGCGGCCTACTTGCAGCATAGAACTATTAATGTCGGCCAGAACCACTGTGCCCTCTGGGCCCACAATGCGTGAGAACTTGGCGGTTAAGTCTCCCGTGCCACCGGCGATATCTAATACTGAATTACCTCGACGCACACCAGACATTTCGATGGTCATGCGCTTCCACAGGCGATGCACGCCGGCAGACATAAGGTCATTCATCAGGTCATATTTGCCCGCGACAGAGTGGAAAACGTCGGCGACTTTGCCGGCCTTTTCTTCAACATTGACGGTTTTGTAACCGAAGTGGGTGGTTTTATCAGACATGGGTGCCGCTATCTCAATAAATTAGGAGGCCATTGTAGCTGTTGTTGGGGGTTTCAGGAAAGCTTAACGACCTGAGTATCTGGATCACGGGATTGATTGGCCTGGTGCAGGCGCTGAACATAGTCTGCCCAGTTGTCGGTTTGGTTAGAGCCCAATTCAAACAGGTAGTCCCAGGTGAAAATTCCCGAGTCATGGCCGTCGTCAAAGGTGATCTGAATGGCATAGTTACCGGATTTAGCTATGGCTTTGATCAACACATCACGCTTACCGATCTGCAGAACCTCTTGGCCCCTGCCATGGCCGCGAACCTCCGCGCTAGGGGAAAAGACGCGCAGATACTCGGCAGGCAGGTTAAAACGAACATCGCCCTGGTATTGCATATTCAGGGCATCTTTCTTTTCGCTGACAACAATGCGGCTGGGGACTGGCATTAGAGAATAAACCGAGTGAGGTCTTCGTTGCTGGCGAGTTCGCCCAAGTTCTTCTCAACGAAGACAGCATCAATGGTAATGGTCTCGTCTTTAGCGCCCAAATCAGAGGCATCAAAAGAAATTTCTTCCAGTAAGCGCTCAAGAATAGTGTGCAGGCGGCGGGCACCAATATTTTCTGTTCCCTCATTTACCTCAAAGGCTATTTCGGCCATGCGTCGCACACCATCAGCCGTGAACTCAATAGTCAGGCCTTCAGTCGCCATGAGCTCGCAGTACTGCTTGGTTAAGGATGCCTTGGGTTCGGTTAAAATACGCTCTAAATCATTGATTTCTAATGAGTTTAATTCAACCCTAATAGGAAGGCGACCCTGCAGTTCCGGAATCAGGTCCGAGGGTTTGGAGAGGTGAAATGCACCTGAGGCAATAAACAAAATATGATCAGTTTTGATCATGCCGTATTTGGTGGACACCGTGCTGCCTTCAATTAATGGCAGCAGATCACGCTGCACTCCCTCTCGGGACACATCTGCACCACCGCTGCCTTCGCCACGACGGCAGACCTTGTCGATCTCGTCGAGAAATACAATGCCATTTTGCTCCGCGGCTTCAACGGCGCTGGCTTTAATCTTTTCTTCGTTTACCAGCTTGCCCGCCTCTTCATCTTTAAGCTGCTTTAGGGCTTCGGCTACTGTGACCTTGCGGCTGGTGGTTTTGCCTTTGCCCATGCTGCTAAACATACCCTGCAG
>Ga0307998_1000023_pt1 | contig 87337 bp, 68 predicted proteins | sample Davwhametageno37_FD_203147 | JGI IMG/M metagenome (GOLD analysis project Ga0307998, IMG submission 203147) | Marine microbial communities from Davis Island wharf, Antarctic Ocean - #37 | ecosystem: Environmental > Aquatic > Marine > Unclassified | place: Antarctic Ocean: Davis Island wharf... | reverse complement strand
AGCTAACACCAACTAATAAAAAGCCCCACCAAGGTGGGGCTTTTTTGTGCCTTTGAGAAACGACTGACTATTAACTTTAGTCGCTAAAATGTAATGCATCGTCGGCCTCTATGGGCACCTTAAACAATGCGCGTTCCTTACGAAAATCTTGGCTGTTCACCCAGGGTGCTCGATCTCCCTGTCTGGGTTGCAGATGCATGCCTCGCTTTAGGTAGCCGGCAGGGAAGTCTGTAATCCAGTCTTGTGTGGGCATGTCTTTTAATGCGTCTGGTACTAGCGGTACTACTTTGCTGGTGTGGGTTTTGCTCATGTGATTTAACGTTCTGCACACCCATTCGGAGATTAGGTCTGCGCGCAATGTCCATGAGGCATTCACATAACCGAAGGTTGATACCATGTTGGGTACGTCTGAGACCATGAGGCCTTTGTAGGTGGTCAGCTTTGAGAAGTCTACGGTTTCGCCGTCTACGTTAAAGATTGCTCCGCCCATAACTTCTAGTTCAAGGCCGGTGGCGCTGACGACTATATCTGCGTCCAGGTGCTCACCTGATTTCAGCTCAATGCCGGTCTTGGTAAAGCATTTAATGTGGTCGGTGACTACGTTGGCGCCGCCACCTTTTATGGCTTCAAATAGATCGTCGTCTGGCACTAGGCAGAGGCGTTGATCCCAGGGGTTGTACTTGGGGGTAAAGTGTTTGTCTACGTCGTAGTCTTTGCCCAGCTGCTTGCGTACCTGACTAATTAAAAAGCGCTTGGCAACGACTGGATATTTACGAAGTTGCTTAAACAAAAATTCCTGAAAGAGGGTGTTTCTGATACGTGTGAGCCCATAGGCCCAGGTTGCGGGCAGAATTTTACGTAGGCCATTGGCAAACCAGTCTTGGGACGCTCTTGAAACCACATAGGTAGGTGATCGCTGCAGCATGGTGACCTGCTTGGCTTTTTTAGCCATGGCGGGCAGTAATGTCATGGCGGTGGCGCCGGATCCAATGATGACGACGTTCTTATCTTGGTAGTCGAGATCTTCGGGCCAAAACTGTGGGTGAACTACCTTGCCTTTAAAGGCATCGACTTCTGGAAGCTTGGGATCGTGGGGTTTGGAATAGCTGTAGTAACCGGAACACATGTAGAGAAAGTTGCAGGTCATTTGCACGACTTTTTCGGAGTCTGCTTGGTTAATCTCTAGGGTCCATAGGGACTTTTCTGATGACCAGCTGGCAGAGATCAAGCGGTGACCATAGCGTATATGCTGGTCGATGTTACTTTCTGCGGCGGTTGCTTTTACGTACTCAAGTATAGAGGGGCCGTCGGCAATGGCTTTTGCGCCTTCCCAGGGTTTAAAGCTGTAGCCCAATGTGTGCATGTCGCTGTCGCTTCGAACACCGGGGTAGCGGAACAGGTCCCAGGTGCCACCCATGGTTTTGCGTGATTCCAGTAATAGGAAGCTGCGGTCGGGGCATTTTTCGGTGATGTGGCAGGCTGCGCCAATACCGGACAGGCCGGCACCAACGATAATAACGTCTCTGTGTTCAATGCTCATTGTTAGGCGGTCTCTTGTGTCTTATTTGTGTCTGCTTTAGGGGAGGCTGATGTGGGAGTGGCGATTTCAGCGGGCATGCCTTTAAGGGGCTTCTTATTGCGTAGCAGAGTCAGGGGCAGGGTGAATAATGGAAACAGTGTTTCATAATGCATGGGCGTCAGGCGCTGGGCTAGATCCATTAGTTTGGCATCTGTACCGACCATTATGCGGCTGCGTTTTTTGCGGACGCCGTTAAGAATAACTTCGGAGGCGCGGCTAGCGTGCATGCCGTTCTCTCTAAAGAATTTGGCTAGCTCTTCTTGGCTATCGCCTAGGCCCATCACTTTGCCCACTAAGCGCTCCATTGAACTGGCGGATTCTTCGCTTTTGTTCATGCGGGCATTGGTCACTATGTTGGTGCCGATGTGGCCGGGGTGTACGCAATGTATCTGCACTGTGCTGTCTTTCATCTCTTTGGCGAGGCACTCGGTAAAGCCACGCACGGCAAATTTGGCGGTGTGGTATACCGACTGTCGCTCTAGGGCGATCATGCCAAAGATAGAAGACGTGTTAACAAGTGCGGCTTCTGGGCGCTGTTTCAGGTGGGGTAAAAAGGCCCGACTTGAATTAATTACGGCTTGCAGGTTGATATTAAATACCCAGTCCCAGTCGCTCTCGGACAGATCTTCAAAGGTGGAGTCAACGGTGACGCCAGCGTTGTTAAACACTAGGTCAACACAGCCATGCTCGGCAATTACCTTGGCGGGCAGGGCTTCAATGGCGGCTTTGTCGGCGACATCAAGAATATGGCTAGAGACTTTAACGGGGTAGTCTGCGAGCATCGCAACAGTTTCTGCGAGGGTTGTTTTGTTGATCTCACAGGCGGCTATGTTGGCACCCGCTTGGGCGAGGAGTATGGCTAGGTAGCGTCCCATACCTGAACCGGCACCGGTGATGACTGCGACTTTGTTGTTAAAGTTTTTCATTGGAATTGCCCCTGTTTATAACGCTCTGTTGCCTGAAACTGATGGCCCTGTTGCAGGTGGCGTTTTGTTTTTTCTTATCCTACTACAGTAGTTGGGGTGGCTGTTGGGAATGTGGAGAATTTGTTGACCACAGAGTCAGGGTCTAAAAATGCTATCTAAAATTCCGCGATTGAATATTTACGCTGTCACTGCCGTCTATACGCTTGAGTAATTCGGAACAGTCGGTTAACTCCTGAGCAATAATATGCACCACAGCGCCGTCGGTCTCTACGACTCCTTTAATCATCAATAGCTGCGCCTTTAATAATGCTTGGCGGCAGTTCTTCTGGACGTTTTGCCAGACCACTACATTACTGTTGCCGGTTTCGTCTTCTAGGGTTAAAAACACTACGCCAGAGGCTGTGCCTGGGCGCTGCTTGCCGGTGACCAGGCCGGCAATGCGTACAAAGCGACGGTGGCCTAACTCTGCGAGGTCTGCATGGCGTTTGCATTGGCGGAAGATGGGAAACTGTTCTCTGAGTAGCTCCATGGGGTGGCGGCCTAGTGATAGCCCTGTGTGGCTGTAGTCTGCTTGGAGGTTTTCGGTTTCGCTGGGGGCTTGGAAGTTAGTAGGTGTATTGGCTGGCTGCAACAGTTGCTCGCTGTTGTCTGTGGCCAGTGCCTGCCAGTGGGTTTGACGGCGATTGTCGCTGAAAAACTTAAGGGCTCCGGCGCTGCTGAGTAGGTTTAGATTGGACCTTGATAGGTTGGCCGCAGTGGCGAGTTGGTTAAGGTTTTTAAACTGCCGGTCGGTGTTTTCTATGCGTTGGGCAGCCTGATAGGAAAATCCTTTAATTAGGCGAAACCCCAGCCGCAATGACGGACTTTGGGTATCGCCTTCACTCTCACTCTCGGTCTCACTCTCACTCTCACTCTCACTCTCACTCTCACTCTCACTCTCACTCTCACTCTCGGTCTCAAGGGCATGGTCCCAGTTGCTGTAGCGAACATCGATGGGTAGTACTTTTATGCTGTGGCGCTGGGCATCCTGCACTAGCTGTGACGCCGAGTAAAAGCCCATGGGCTGGCTGTTTAAAAGGGCGCAACAAAAGGCTGCGGGATAATGGCATTTGAGCCAGGCGGACACATAGGCGAGCAGGGCAAAGCTGGCGGAGTGGGATTCTGGAAAGCCGTACACACCAAAGCCCTGTATTTGCATAAACAGCCGTTCGGCAAAGTCTTGGTTATAACCTCGGGCTAACATGCCATCAATTAGCTTTTGTTTAAAACCCAGTAGCTCATTGTTACGCTCGGAGTTTTTACCCCAGCTGGCCATGGCGCGACGCAGCTGGTCTGCTTCGCCACCAGTAAAGCCAGCGGCGACCATGGCGAGTCGAATTACCTGCTCTTGAAAGACGGGAATGCCCAGAGTGCGCTCTAATACATTTTTAATATCGGGGTGAGGGTAGGTGACTTCTTCTAATCCCTGACGACGTTTTAAATAGGGGTGCACCATGCCACCCTGAATGGGGCCGGGGCGCACTATGGCGATCTCGATCACTAGGTCGTAAAAGCAGCGGGGTCTTAGTCGCGGTAGCATGGCCATCTGGGCTCGAGACTCAATTTGGAACACGCCTACAGAGTCGGCTTTGCACAGCATGTCGTAGGTGGCGCTGTCTTGTTTTGGAATAGACTGCATATTTAGGTTAATGCCCTGATGACCCTTAATAAGATCAAAGCAGCGATGTATGGCAGTTAACATTCCCAGAGCCAAAATATCGATTTTCAACAGCCCCAGAGCTTCAATATCTTCTTTGTCCCATTGAATCACTGTGCGGTCGGGCATGCTGGCATTCTCTACGGGCACCAGAGTGCTTATAGGGCTGCGGGTAATAATAAACCCGCCCACATGCTGGGAGAGGTGGCGGGGAAAGCCCTGAATCTCTTGGAGCAAGCTGTGGAAGTGCTCGGCCATATTGCCTCGGGCACCGGCTTTGGCAAACTGGTCTTGCAGGTCACTACTGCGGTCCCACCAGGCCAGAGACTGGCTGAGCTGTTCAATAAACAATGGGTCTAGGCCCAGTGCCTTGCCCACATCACGCACGGCACTGCGCGGCCTATAGGTGATCACTGTGGCGGCCAGTGCGGCGCGGTCTCGGCTGTAACGCTGGTAGATATATTGAATCACTTCTTCCCGGCGCTCGTGCTCAAAGTCCACGTCGATATCTGGCGGTTCGTTGCGTTCGGTGGAGATAAAGCGCTCGAATAGCAGGGAGATTTGGTCTGGGTTAACTTCGGTAATAAACAGGCAGTAACAGACTACTGAGTTGGCGGCTGAGCCACGGCCTTGACAGAGAATATGCCGGCTGCGAGCAAAGGCCACCAGGTCATGAACGGTTAAAAAATAACATTCGTACTGCAGCTCGCTGATGACCTTCAGCTCATATTCAATCTGTTTATGGATGGCTTTAGATAGGCCGTCGGGCCAGCGTTTTGCTGCTCCTTGCTCGGTTAATAGCCGCAGCTGTTCGGCGGGGGTTAGGTGTGCGGGTACCACTTCGTCTGGGTATTCATAGCGCAGTTCTTCGAGACTGAAATGACAGCGTTTGGCCAAGTTGACGGTTTCGGCTAAAAGAGCCGCGGGGTAGAGCTTTTCTAGGTGGGGCAGGCTACGCAGCCGCCGTTCGGCATTGGGGAAGCGGCGGTCCCCTAGCTCCATAACCGAGCAGCTATAACGAATAGCTGTGAGTGTGTCCTGTAGCGCCCGGCGTTCTTTGCAGTGCATGTGCACATCGCCACAAGCCAGCATGGGTAACTGCCAGAGGGCGGCAAGATTGCGGTAATAATAGTACTGGTAAGCTTCGTTGCCATCTAGCAGGTGTTCAATGCCAATCCACAGCCGTTCTTTAAACCAGTGGCTCAGTCGCTCACCTACCTCATGGTCGGGCTCTAGATTGCCGCTGGGGAGCCAAATTAATAATGTATTGGGTAGGTTACTACTCAGGTCAGACCATTCTAGGCGGTACTCGCCTTTGCTGCTGCGTCTGCGAGCTAGGGTAATGAGCGCCGAGAGCTCGGTGTAGGATTCACGGTTGCTAACCAGAGCGATTAGACGCTGGCCATCAAGGATAAATTCACTACCAATAATTAACTGTAAATCACAGTCCACGGCTGCCACATGGGCTTTAACCACAGCGGCCAATGAGCATTCATCGGTGATTGCTAAGGCGCTGTAGCCCAGTGCTTTAGCAGTACGGACTAATTCTTGAGGGTGGGAAGCCCCGCGCAGAAACGTGAAGTTGCTGACGCAATGAAGTTCGGCATAGGCCATAAGGTATACAACTGCTAGTAGAGATTAATACTGTATATATAACCAGTATAACCTCAGTGCAGTGTAATTTCCAGAATGGATGCTTATGTGAGCTTATTGATACCCGGTATATGGTCTTGCATTTATTTACTTTGGTTTAAGAGGTGTAAGCTCTCAAGCCTGTGATGAAGTAATGGATATTTTGCAGCGCAGCTTTTATGATTGAGCCAATCAAAAAATAAGGGATAGCCGCGGGACAGCGAGCAACCCAATAACACAATAAATCTTAGGGGATTTTTCATGTCAAATTTACAGACCGCAGATATCGGTTTAGGCCAGACTATTTTGCGTCGCGCAGCTATTTCACCAGATAAACCAGCCATTACTTTTGAAGGCCACACGCAAACCTTTGCCGAGCTAGGTGATCGCGTGCGCCGCATGGCCGCTGTGCTCCGCGCTGGCGGTATTTCTACTGGTGATCGTGTTGGTTATATTGGTCTTAATCACCCAGTGTTTTTAGAGATGCTCTATGCCTGTGGCTGTCTGGGTGCGGTATTTGTGCCTTTAAACTTTCGTTTAACTGGCCCTGAAGTTCGCTTTATTGCCAATGATGCGGGTATTAGTACGTTGGTTGTGGACGATATGCTGCGCCCGGTTATTGATGAGGAGCGAGCTAACCTTGAGTGCACTCGCTATATTACTGCCGAAGCCGATGCCGATAATTGGGAAGCTCTTGAGCCTCTTATGGCTGCCGCGCAACCTATCGCCGCTAGCGAAAAAGTCGACGGCGATGAAGTCGCCTTTATTATGTACACCTCTGGTACCACCGGTTTGCCAAAAGGCGCAATGCTTACTCATGGCAATATTTTCTGGAATAGCATCAATGTGTGCTTTGGCGAAGATGGCCTTTCTGGCACTACGCTAACTTGCGCTCCGCTATTCCATATTGGCGGCCTTAATGTCACCACACTGCTATCGCTGGGCAAAGGTATCGAGGTTGTTTTACTGCGCAGCTTTGATGCAGAGCAGGTGTTGGCGCTAATTGAGAAGCACAGGGTCACCACCATGTTTGGTGCACCGACTATGTTCCTGATGATGGTTCAGCATGAAAAATTTGCTACTACCGATCTGTCTAGTATTGAGACATTAACCTGCGGTGGTGCACCTGTGCCTGTACCGCTGATTAAAACCTATGGCGAGCGTGGCATTAACTTCTGCCAGGGTTACGGCTTAACGGAGACTGCACCTTTTGCCAGCCTGTTAGCCAGTGATTTGGCTATGGTTAAAGTGGGCTCTGCAGGTAAGGCCCCTATGTTTACCGAAGTGCGTATTGTTGATGAACACAATAATCCTGTTGCTGCTGGCGTGCACGGAGAGGTCTGCATTAAAGGCCCCAACGTGATGAAGGGTTACTGGAATCGTGAAGATGCCACTGCCGAAGCTATTGATACTCAGGGTTGGTTCCACAGTGGTGATATAGGTTATTTGGATGACGAAGACTTTTTATTCCTCTGTGACCGCGTTAAAGACATGGTGATTAGTGGTGGCGAAAATGTTTACCCCGCGGAAGTTGAGTCGGTTCTCTATGGCCACCCATCAATTGTTGAGGTAGCTGTTATTGGTCTACCTGATGATAAATGGGGAGAGGCTGTGACGGCGATTGCTGTATTGGAAGAGGGTGCTGAACTTACCTTGGAAGAGCTGCGCGATTTTGCTGGTGAGTCTTTGGCTCGTTATAAGCTACCTAGCAAGTTACAGTTTATCGATATACTGCCGAGAAACCCGGCGGGTAAGGTTCAGAAGTTCAAACTAAAAGAAGCCTCTTAAGAGGGAAGGTTTTTCATAAAAGGCTAAAGGCTTTTTATAAAGGGCTAAAGGGCTTTTCATTAAGGTTAGCTAAAGGCTTTTTTAAACACTGGTTTGTTGATGGGTTGGTTAGGAAAAGAGCCCATGGACAAACCAGCGTTGATTAGCTGTCTCCCTAAATAACCAATAGCGTGCCCCTTTATTGTCGCAAGCCAGATAATAATCGCGCTGTTGTTCGCTCTGCCACCAGTTACCACAAACACGTTCTGGCCCGCTGATAATAGACAGCGGCTGGCGCCAGTACAGCTGTTGATTGCGCATCTGTACGGGTGCAGGTTCTGTTAATAACCACAGGGGTTGGGGTGCTTTAGATGGGTCCTTAATATTGGATTTACTCAGCACACCAGGCAGCCCCAATGTGCTCGCCTGTTCGGGCAAGTATTCTTCGCTGAGTATCGGCTGTGATAGGGCCTCTATGCCTAGGCGCGCATTCAGACGGTCAATTAACTCGCAGGACTCTTGGGTGGACTGCTGGTCACCGAATAGGTCCAGATTAAACACGCCCATTGGTGCCTCGATAAACTGTTCGCTGTAGAGGCTAATCTGTTCAATGCTTCTAGGTAGCTCCAGTCGCTCTAGCTGTAATCGGCTTAGGGTTAATAAACTCGACCAGTTGTTTTGGCTGCCAGAGAGCTGCATCTGCATCTTTTGTGGCTCTCCTATCAAAGGCTCAAAGCGCCATTCAATTTCAAGGCAGTGACATTGCCGTGCAGTCAAATACTGGCATAGCCGTTGTAATAATCCTTTCATCGGGAACAACAAACTCTCTTTGTTAAAAATGCCCTGAGGGTTTTGAACCACATCATGAAATATATTGGCCGGTTGAAACGGAGTTGCAGTAAAAGGCTTTTCGCTTTTTAACTGTTGGATGATGGCCATGAGCTGCCCATCAAAACGACGGCTTAGGGCGCTACGGGGTAGAGCAAATAAATCCCCCAAGGTATTTAAGCCAAGCTGCTTAAAACTCTGCTGCTGTTTGTGGCTAGTGTCTAGGCGAGTTAAGTCTGTTGCCAATAGATTGCGCTGCATAGCTGTAGAACTGGGCAGCTGGGTCTGAAAGCTAGATTGGCAGAGTAGCTGTGCCGCGAGGGGGTTTTGGGCAATACCATTAATCGCCGTAATAGACTGATCACGCAGCCTTTTCTCAAGATCTTGTAACAGAGTATCGTAGCCTTTAAACAGCTTATGGCAGCCAGATATCTCTAGCCATAGACCAATATCGTTATACAAAATAACTAGGGGGCTAAAGCTATAGGCCACTAGTGCCAGCTGTTGCAGGTGACGCTGTTCCTGTTCGAGCTGCCTTGGCAATACCAACAGATCAGGGCACAGGGCCAGCGCGGTAGAAAGCGACAGCTCGGGCTCTATTCCCCAGGCCGATGCCTGAGTATTGCAGCACAGCACCAGCTGGGCATTTTTGTGCAGCCTGACAATGGCGAGAGGTTTATGGGCTTGTTCTTCAGGCATCTGCGGCAATAATGTTTCCATTGCCAGCAGCGGGAAGTGCAGATATAGCCAGATATCCTGCTTCAAAGGTTAACCGTTTAATCGCAAAATAGGGTTACTTAAATAACCATGATGGCGATCAACCGGCAACATGGCTAAGTCGGTTCTTTGAGCCCAGGGCTCACCAAGAGAGAGTGCGAGTTTTTCCCCGGCGGCTTTACCGCGCATCTTATGCAGGGTTAATAGCAGCTGGTTTACACCCAGACTCTCGAGCTCCAGGCGCAATGCCACTGGTGATGGTGAGCCTAATACCTTACTTGGGCTGCTAAACAGAAATGCCGCATTGCCACTATCAGCCGCAGCCAGTTGCAGTTTACGCAGGTCGGCATAGCGCGGTGATGGCTGCCTTGTCCATGCCATTAATAGCGCGCCACTGCGAATAGACTGCTCAGCAGCCCACAGCCATTCGCCATGGCTTTTGCTGCGCACTAATAGAAGCTTATTCAGCGCAATATTGGCGCCGACAAGCGCCGGCGCATAGGGCTGGTAAGGAGGGTCAAGCCAGACGCAGAGCTGATTGTTGTCTGCATAATATTTAAGGGTAGGCAGCAGTAAACTCAGCTCACCAATACCAGGCTGCTGGGGTAAAAGTTCAGTAATCGAGGAGACCGGCCAGCCACCCTGTAATAGAAGATCTAAGCTGCGATGACCAGTACTAAGAGTGCGGCGAGGTGAGCGCCGGTTGCGACCACGCCATGTATCTGTGCGGGTTAATACTGCCGCGATATTGTTATTAGGCATTGGATGGAAGCTGCGTTACGAGTAAGACTAATTTCTTAACTACTGTTAATATATACAGTATTTATGGATATGTCATCTTCTACATTGCAGGCTAGATAAAAATTAATAAGAATTAATATAAAGTGGCTCAGCCTCTTTATAGCCGCCATTTTATAGTCGCAATACTCCCGCAATGATTGGATCGGCTTATGCGCTGGTGTTAAAGTAATAATTGAGCAATACGAGAATAATATCGCTAGCTATGCCGACAGTCTCTGACAGTAAATTCCCAATAGACCCGAGCTGGACTGTTTATGCAGCGCCAGTGCAGACTATTTTGCAAGTTTCTGAGCAGCTGGGCGTTAACAGGCAACAGCTGCTAACAGATTCTGGCTTGGATGATGCTGAGCTTAAAATCCCCGATCGACGTTTTCCGGTTAACAGCTACTTTAGGTTGTTTCAGCTGGCCGCCAACGCGACCGGCGATGCGGACATTGGCCTTAGGGTAGGGCGCGTGACTGCCCTTAAGGGGCTCAATTTGCAACTCTATATGGCAACGGTCTGCCAGTCTTTTAGAGACTATCTCAACTTACTGCCAAACCTGTTAGAGCTGCGTGGTGATATTGGTAAGGTGACCGCTCACCGAGATATGGACCTTGTAGAGTTGCGCTGGGAGCCTCTATTAGCAGAGACCGGCCGCAAGCGATTCATTAGCGATGAGGTACTGGGAGCCGCGACGAGCATTATTAACTCTCTTTGCGCGATGCCCGTGCCTGTGGTGAAAGCTCAGTTTACCTATGCTAAACCTCAAGACCTATCGGTGTTAGAAGATACCTTTGGGTCTAATCTAGATTTTGATCAACAGTACAGTAGCCTGTTTTTTAATGCTGTCGCCTTAGACTTTCCTCTGCTTCAACAGGACCATCATAGCGGGCCAGATCAAGAGCATCCGTTTCGTGACTTTTTTGCCGGTGATGACCCAGCCGATCAACTGCTGTCGAGCCTGAAACGATCGATTATTCAGTATTTGCCCGAGGGCGAAGCGACCATCGATAAACTTGCTAGCAAGCTTAATATCTCTAGGCGTACGTTGCAGCGCCGGCTCTCTGCACGTGACACTAACTTTTTAAATGTTTTACAGGAGGTTCGTTCGAAGGTGGCCCTGCGCTATCTTGCCGATAACCGCCTGGGTATCACTGAAATAGCCTTTTTGCTGGGCTATGCAGATCAGGGTTCTTTTTCTAGTGCCTTCAAAAGCTGGCATGGGGTTTCGCCTCGAGACTATAGACGTAAGTAATAAATAGCCGACGTAAGTAACATCAGCCGGCGTAAGTAATAAATAGCCGGCGCAAGTAACGATTTTCATTGCAGGTAGAGGCCTTTTTGGTTGGCATTTATTCCCAACTAAATGGCACTCATTAGCTTGTCGGCAATTAGCATCGAGCCTAATATCTAAGTCTAAATTCTATCTGCCAATAAACAGAGAGTTACTATTATTATGTCACTGGACTTCGATAGCGCACGTTTGCCTAATAGCAGCCTAACGGCTGAACACCATGAATGGCGGGCGCAACTGCGTCGTTTCTTCGATCGTGAGGTAATCCCCTACGCTGAAGACTGGGACGAAAACGGTGCTATCCCGGATGAGTTATGGCCCAAAGCTGCTGAGGTTGGTTTGTTGGGCCTTGGGTTTCCAGAAGAATTCGGTGGTACCTCTGAGGGCATAGATGTCTGGCACAGCATTATCGTCAATGAAGAGATGGCGCGTATTGCAGTGGGCGGTGTGGCCGCCACATTGATGGTGCATGGTATTGGTTTACCGCCGGTGATTAACTTTGGCAGCGACGCTATTAAACAGATGGTAGCGCCGCCTGTACTGGCCGGTACCAAGCGTATTTCCCTAGGTATTACCGAACCTGGCGGCGGCTCTGATGTGGCGCAATTGCAGACCACGGCACGCCTCGACGGGGGCCACTATGTGGTCAATGGCTCAAAAACCTATATTACCGGTGGCATGAATGCCAACTGGATTACCACCGCAGTGCGCACTGGTGGTGAAGGTGCTGGTGGTGTGTCTGCGCTGTTGATTCCGGCAGATGCAGAGGGCTTTTCGCGCACCTCTCTGGATAAAAAACAGGGCTGGTGGTGCTCCGATACAGCGACCATTTATTTTGACAATGTACGGGTGCCGGTTGGCAACTTGTTGGGTCAGGAAAATAAAGGGTTCAGCGTAATTATGAATAACTTTAACTCTGAGCGTCTAGCCATGTCAGCGGCAATGGAAGCTTTCTCAAGAGTATGCCTAGAAGATGCAGTGATCTGGGCTCGCCAGCGCCAGACCTTTGGCAAACGCCTGGCCGACCATCAGGTAATACGCCACAAGATTGCCGAGATGAAGCAGCGTATTAATGCCACTCAGGCCTATTTGCAGCTGACTTGTCAGCAGGTGCAGGCGGGCAACGAGAACGCGGGTGATATCGCCCTATTAAAAGTGCAGTGCAGCCAGACCATGGAGTTCTGTGCCCGGGAAGCGATGCAGATATTGGGTGGTGCTGGTTATATGCGCGGCAACCGTGTTGAGCGTATTTATCGCGAGGTGCGGGTTAATGCGATTGGCGGTGGCTCTGAAGAAATTATGCGTGACCTTGCCGCACGTCAGTTTGGGCTGTAGCCCAAAACAGGGGTTGTGGTTTTCGAGAAATAATCGACTTAATAGGTTGGCTTGTTATCAGCAACGCATCGTTCAAAACGCTGGTGCTGAACGTCCATATTTAACTTGAAGGCAGTCTTAGAGACTTCTAAAGACTCGAGGGTTGGCTTGGACTTCACTCGCTTGTTGTCCATCAACCACAGGCCCACTTCATAGAAGTGCCAGAGCGGCACGCTGCCAGTGGCGCTAGGCTGGGGAAAAGGCGTTTTTGTGTCGGCGGCTAGCTGGCGAATATTCTGGCGCGAACAGCCCACCAGCTCGGCAATATCAGAGAGCCCTACAAGGTCTGGCTTGACCTCCAATAATTCTGCCCCCGCAATAGCCATAGTGACCTGCGCAATTGACTGCCGTATCGCGGACTCTGCTGTGTCGCTGTGTCGATCAAAGGTCAGGGCAATAGAGTTCGCTGCACCCACGCCAACAACCGCGTCATCGCAACCGGCCTCAAACAAAAGGTCAGTGCACTCCTCAGAGGTTTTGGTGGCTTTGGCCAGAGAAAAACTCAGGCTGTATTCATAATGTTTCATGGTTTGATCTCATATAATTTCGTTGTTGGGTAAATATAACCATCAACAGTTTTCTTTAGCTGTTTTGCAAAGTTACGGGGATTCTTTGGGGTGCTCCAAATAGAAATTTGGCAAAACGTCCCGCAGCGGCAGTCGGGTTTGTTCTTTGGACAACGTATGGTTGCTCAGGCATGTCCGCTTGCGGCCTTAATCGCCCAACCTTGTGATATGGCGTGCTGAACGACTTTATTTATATCCTTATTGGGGTGCTTCATCCTTTTGGTCTCGGTAGATAAAGCATTAGTTGCTAAGACGATAATTGTCAAATGACAATTAAATATTAATGTGCTTTTTGATAACTTACAAAAAAGCTTAGGCCAGGTTTTTTGGCGCGGCCTATGGGAGTTCTCAAAAACAGAAGGGGACTTGCTAAACGAGGTGACTAAAACAAAGAGGCGGAAAAGTAACAGACAAAAAAATGCCCCGCTGGTTTGCAGCAGGGCAGTTCTGTTTAGAGCAAAACAATAACGCTTAAGCTAGGATCGGTGCCAACTTCATGGCAATACCCATATCCCCTTGGATCTTTAGCTTACCGCTCATAAACGCCATAGTACCGTCTAGTTTACCGTCTGCCATTTCCATAAAGTTTTCTAAGCTGAGGACCATAGTACAGGCTGCTTCAGCATCGTCATTGCTTACTACGTTTGGCACCTGAGAGGCGTCTAGTACTAAGATGCCATCGTCACCGAAATCAAACTTTAGTACTGCGCCCAAACCACAGTCTTCCCCAACTTTTTCTTTTAAGCCCGCTGTAACTAATTCCAATGACATATCTATGTCCTCTTTTATTGTTGAAGGGCCCTGATTCGTTAGGACCCATTTAATGTTTTGACAGAGTTACTGTAAAAACATTAACAGCCAAACTCAAGATAAACTTTGACCGCAGAATACTAGCAGCTTGAAAAGTGCCTGTGTTACCCCGAGTGTCATAGTTTAGGTCATAGTTTAGGTCGTGTTTTAGGACATAGTTTAGGTCATAGTTTAGGTCATAGTTTAGGTCGTGTTTTAGGACAAACTCTGCAATAGTATTGCAATAATAATATCCGCCCAGCCTGGGTTTTAAGTCCATTATGCTTTTGGCGCAGTTAATCCAATATTTGGCATGCTAAACGAAGCGAGTGAGGCGCTGACTGGGTATTTTAGTTATCTAAACGCTTAAAGGCCTTGGGTTTTAACTAGGGTTTATCAATAACAATAATAAGAAGGCCGTAAATGGACCATATTCAAACTACGTTAGCACCGGAATCTGCACCAAAAGCTGCTCCGAAAGCCATGGGTATTCTGCTATTTCTAACTCTGCTCAATATTCTCAATATGGTCGACCGCACCCTTATCACCAGCTTTGGCACTGCGATCATTACCGACCTCGAGTTAAGTGATTCCCAGTTTGGCCTGCTAACCGGCCCGATCTTTGTGTTCTTCTACTCGATTATGGGCCTATTTATGGGTGCCCTGGCTGACCGGGTGCATCGGCCTCGCTTGATTGCTGCGGGCCTTATTCTGTGGAGTGCCCTGACTGCTCTATCTGGTATGGCTAAAAGCTTTGCCCAAATTGGTGTAGCGCGGTTATTTATTGGTGTCGGTGAATCGGCAATGGCGCCGTCGGCTCTTTCAATGATTGCTGATCTGTACCCAAAAGCAAAAAGAGGTACTGCTACGGGTATTTATTATCTTGGTGTGCCACTGGGAGCGGGCGGTAGCTTTATTGTTGCCGGTATTCTTGGGCCTATGATCGGCTGGCGGAATTGTTTCATGCTTTTGGGTGCCATAGGCTTGGTGTTGGCACTGGTTCTGCTGTTCTTGAGGGACCCGAAGCGTGGGGCTATGGAGGAGAAGCAGGGGCAAGAAAAGCAGGGTCAAGAAGAGCACGCGGAAGAGGGTCAAGGACCACAAGAGGATTTAATTGGCGGCAACTGGCGCCGAATTGTTTCTGATGTGTATGGCATCGTAAAAAGCACGCCAGCGCTTGGCTGGACGATGATGGGCGCTGTGTTTCTGCATATACCATTGGGGGCAGGGCAGTTTGCCATTGTTTGGCTTGAGCGCGAGAGGGGCTTTGGTGTTGGCGAAATCAGTGCTCTCTACGGCCTAATTTATATAGTGTTTGGTACGGCAGGTACTTTTTTAGGGGGCATTTTGAGTGACTGGTATCAGGCTCGCTTTAAGGGCGGCAGAGTCCGGTTTCTCGCTTACTTAATGCTTGGTATGACACCTCTGTTAATTTCTTTTCGTTTTGTCGACCCTTCATCGGCTCTATTTTACGTGGGTATGGCTGCTGGTATGTTTAGTGTCAGTTCGTTTTATGGCCCGGCATTTTCAACGGTACAGGACCTTACGCCGGTGCGACTGCGAGGTGTGATGACCGGGTTGTTACTGGTTGCCTGCAATCTTCTTGGACTGGGTATTGGCGCAATGATGACGGGCCTACTTAGCGACCTGTTTTCTGCCAATGGCTTTATTGAGCCCCTAACTAAGGCTTTGTTAACGGCCGATGTTTTGTCCTGGGGAGCACCCGCCAGCTTTATTGTGGCATCGATTTATCTGGAAAAGGCGCTACATAAGCAGCCATAGTGATAACCGTTTCGGGGAATGAACATGAGCGATAAAAATATTCGTATTGCAGGGGCTAGTGGCTTTTGGGGCGATGCTGCCCGCGCTACGCCGCAGCTGTTAAAGGGCGGTAATGTCGATTTTATCGCCTATGATTATCTGGCCGAAATCACTATGTCGATTATGGCTAGGGCCCGAGCTAAAAACCCTGACTATGGCTATGCACTTGATTTTGTTACAGCTGCCATGAAGCCAAATCTTAAAGAGATTGCCCGTCAGGGCGTTAAAATTGTTTCCAATGCAGGTGGGGTAAATCCTCAGGCCTGCGCCAATGCATTGCGCGCTGTTATAGCAGAGCAGGGTTTGAGCCTAAAAGTCGCCTGCGTATTGGGTGATGACTTGATTACCCAGCGGGATGAGTTAGCTGCGCAGGGCCATACCGAAATGTTCACTGGTGGGGCTTTTCCTGCGACTGACAAAATCGCCAGCATCAATGCTTACTTGGGTGCATTCCCCGTGGCCAAGGCTCTGGAAGAGGGTGCCGATATTGTGGTCACAGGCCGCTGTGTGGACAGTGCCGTGACACTGGGCGCCTGTATTCATGCCTTTGGTTGGGGTCGTGACGATCTCGATAAGTTAGCTATGGGTTCGTTAGCTGGGCATATTATTGAATGTGGCCCCCAGGCGACCGGTGGCAACTTTACCGATTGGGAAGAGGTTCATAGTCTTGAAACTATTGGTTACCCCATTACCGAAATTAGCGCTGATGGCAACTTTGTTTGTTCCAAGCCGGAGGGTACTGGCGGTCTTGTAACCAGAGCAACCATTGCTGAACAGATGGTTTATGAGATTGGTGACCCCCAAGCTTATATGCTGCCCGATGTAATTTGCGACTTCTCAAATGTTGAGCTTGAGCAGGTAGGTGAAAACCTAGTTCGTGTTACCGGTGCTATCGGCTCACCTGCACCGGATACTTACAAAGTCTGTACTACTTATGCCGACGAATTTCGCGGCGGTACCAACATGACCTTTTATGGAATTGATGCGGACCGCAAAGCGCAAAAGCTCGCCGATGCTATTTTTGTTGCAGCACGACGAACGTTAAAGCATTTAGGGCTGCCCGACTTTAGTGAAACCAGTGTTGAGATTCTGGGCGCAGAGAGTCAGTTCGGTAGTGCTGCCACAGTGACTAACTGCCGTGAAGTGGTAATGAAAATAGCCGCCAAACATCCCGATGCTGCTGGTATTGGCATTATGTTAAAAGAGACTGTTGGTCTTGGTTTGGCAACACCGCCGGGCCTCTCTGGTTTTGCTGGGGCGCGTCCCAGCCCGTCCCCTGTTGTTCGTCTTTTCTCATTCGCTCTTTTGAAAGGTGCAGCTGAAGGCTCAACTAAAGGTGCAGCTAAAGGGGCTGTCAAACCTCAGGTTGAGCTGGATGGGGTTGTTTTTGATGTGCCAGATACTGCTGGTGTCACGTTTAATCGCCAGAATATTACAAGGCCTAAAGTGCCAACATTACCCGCAGCACCTGCCGGTGATCTGGTTGCAGTGCCGCTCATCAAGCTTGCTTGGGGTCGTAGTGGCGACAAAGGTGATAAAGCCAATATCGGTATTATTGCTCGCCAGTCAGAGTATTTACCCTATATCTATGCCGCGCTGACCGAGCAGGCTGTTTTTGAAAAATTCGCGCACTTTTTACCTGAGGGCGCTACCAGTGATAAATCTGTTGAGCGCTACCTAATGCCCGGTACCCATGCTATTAACTTCCTGATTCATGATGTTTTGGGCGGTGGTGGCATGGCCAGTATTCGCAACGACGCTCAGGGCAAAGGTTACGGTCAGCTGTTATTAGCCGCGTCAATTCCGGTTAGCGCAGAGATTGCTAACAAGCTAAATAATTAAAATAAGAAACACGGAGATAGCCCAATGGCAGTATTTGCCTCAAAAATAAACACCAGTTCTGAGACTTTTTTGCGCCAGAGAAAAGAGATGCTTGAGCTGGTTGATAGGCTCACCGAACTCAATAGTCGCGGCCGTGCCATATCAGAAAAACGTAAACCACGCTTTGATGCAAGGGGGCAGTTAACGCCCCGTGAGCGTCTGGCACGATTGCTTGATCCCGGCATGCCGTTTTTAGAGATTGGTAATATCGCAGGTTATATGGTCGACACCAAAGACGAAGCGAAGTCGATTCCAGGCTCTACGGTTATTGCAGGCATTGGTTTTATTTCTGGCGTGCGCTGCACAGTTGTTGTGGACGACAGTGGCATTATGGCGGGCTCTTTAACCACGGCGGGGGGTTACCGATTGCGCCGCGCAGAGCAAATTTCTCTCGAACAAAAATTACCCTTTGTGCATTTAGTAGAGAGCGCCGGCGGCGACTTAATGAACTACACAGTGGAAGGCTTTAGTGTGGGTGGTGCGCTATTTGGTGCGCTGGCGCAGTTAAGTAAGGCAGGCATTCCCGTTATTTCAATTCTTCATGGTTCGTCGACAGCAGGTGGTGCTTACATGCCCGGCCTCAGTGATTATGTGATTGCCATTAAGGGCACTGGCCGTGCCTTTTTGGCCGGTCCACCATTACTTAGAGCGGCTACCGGTGAGATTGCCACCGAAGAAGAGTTGGGTGGTGCAGAGATGCATGCCACGGTTTCTGGTCTGGCCGAATACCTCGCAGAGAATGATGGCCAGGGTATTCAGATCTGTCGCGAAGTTATTGACCGTTTGCAGTGGAACGACAACTGCCCGCTGCCAGCCAAGCGCGCTTTTCTCGAACCCATTTATGATCCGGATGAATTGGCTGGTGTTATACCCACCGATTACCGCACGCCTTACGATATGCGTGAGCTGGTTGCACGAGTGGTTGATGGTTCAGATTTCTTAGATTTTAAGCCTCGCTTTGGTGTGTCTACCGTTTGTATTCAAGCAGAAATATTTGGTCAGGCTGTTGGCATTATTGGTAACAATGGGCCGATTGATCCCCAGGGTGCCAATAAGGTTACTCAGTTTTTACAGCTGTTAGATCAAGCCAATATTCCCGCACTGTTTTTTCAAAATACTACGGGCTATATCGTCGGCACTAAGTCTGAGCAGGCGGGCATGATTAAACATGGCTCTAAGATGATTCAGGCCGTGCGCAATATTGATGTACCACGCATTACCTTTATGACCGGTGCCAGTTTCGGTGCCGGTAATTACGGCATGTGTGGCCGTGGTTACGACCCCGATTTTCTCTATACCTTTCCCAACGCCAAGATGGGCGTTATGGGTGGCGAGCAGGCGGCCAAAACTATGTCTATGGTAGCTCGCGGTAAGGCTGCGGCTATGGGTGTAGACCCTGATGAAGAAGCTTTAGCCAAGCAAGAAAAAATGATGGCACATATTTTTGATTCCCAGTCCGATGCCTTTTATACCTCGGGCCACATGATGGACGACGGCATGATCGACCCACGCAATATGCGCGATACATTGGGTATGATTTTGGAAACGGTGCGCGAAGGTCGTGGAAGAAAAGTACGCCCCAATAGCTTTGGTGTTGCCCGCTTATAACCCTATTTAAAGGTCGAAAATAATTATGAGTGATCTGTCTAAAAGTGAATTACCTGCAACCAAGTCTCTAATTTTAGAGCGGGATGAGTCGGTTTTAAGAATATGGTTGAACCGCCCAGAGTCTAAAAATGCTCTGTCAGCAGAGATGACCGATGAGTTAAATGCAGTACTAGATGCTGTGCACCACGACCGCACTATTCGCACCATTGTGCTGCGAGGTAAAGGCGGTGTTTTCTGCGCCGGTGGTGATATCAAGGGCTTCAAGTCTGATATGCAAGCGATTAGCGCCGACGCAGTCGCTAAGAGCAATCGTAGCTTTGGTGATCTGATGATCAAGCTTAATGAGCAGCCTCAGGTCGTGATTATCTTGGTAGAAGGTGCTGCTATTGGCGGAGGTTTGGGTCTTGCCTGTGTGGCTGATGTGACTCTAGTAACCGCCGATGCCCGTTTTCGGTTAAGCGAAACCAGCCTGGGTATTCCCCCCGCGCAGATAGCGCCATTTGTTACCGAGCGTGTGGGTCTAACTCAGGCACGTCGGCTAATGCTGACCGGTGCACGCTTTAAAGGTGAAGAAGCGGTTGCTCTGGGAATAGCCCATGGCGTGGCCGCAGATGTAGCTGATTTAGAAGCCCAGTGCGAAACCATACTGGGAAATATTAAGGCCTGTGCACCAGGTGCTAATGCGGTGACCAAAAGTATTTTGTTTGAAACATTACGCCGTCCCCGGGCGGAAGCATTGGACTTTGCCTCAAGAGGTTTTGCTAGCTGCATGCTAAGCCCTGAAGGTCTAGAAGGCATTGCCGCCTTTGTTGAGAAACGTAATGCTTCCTGGAATAAATAGTAGGAACCCTATTAATGAAACGTTTTAACAGTATATTAATTGCTAACCGCGGCGAGATTGCCTGCCGCGTTATTCGCACAGCAAAAGAGCTTGGCTATCGCACTATCGCGGTTTATTCCGATGCCGATTCAGGCGCTCCCCATGTGCAGCTTGCCGATGATGCCGTGCGTATTGGTCCCGGGCCTGTTGGAGAATCCTATCTGCTGGCAGGGAATATTCTTGCTGCTGCGGCCAAGAGCGGTGCCGAAGCAATTCATCCCGGTTATGGCTTTCTTAGTGAGAACGCGGCCTTTGCCGATGCCGTTGAGTCTGCTGGGCTAGTGTTTATTGGCCCAACTCGTGAAGCGATTGATGTGATGGGCAATAAGGCCGAGTCAAAGCGGCGCATGATTGCGGCTGGTGTTCCCTGTGTACCAGGTTATGAAGGCCATGATCAGAGCGATGAGGTTTTGCTGGCTGAGGGTAATAAGATTGATTTACCACTAATGGTTAAGGCAGCCGCTGGCGGCGGTGGTCGCGGTATGCGGCTGGTGCACGACTATGCCGAGCTCGCCAATGCTATTAAGCTGGCTCGGGCTGAAGCGGAAGGGGCCTTTGGTTCCGGCGAGCTGATTCTCGAGAAAGCCATTATCCAGCCACGCCATGTGGAGATTCAGGTGTTTGCCGACACCATGGGCAATACTGTGCATTTGGGTGAGCGGGACTGTTCAGTGCAGCGTCGCCACCAGAAGGTGATCGAAGAAGCACCCTGTCCGGTGATGACCCCAGAGCTGCGAGAGCAGATGGGTCAGTCGGCTATTGATGCAGCTAAGAGTGTTAACTATCGCGGTGCCGGTACGGTCGAATTTTTATTGGATGCCAGCGGCTCATTCTATTTTCTAGAGATGAACACGCGCCTGCAAGTAGAGCATCCGGTAACGGAATTAATTACCGGCCTTGATCTGGTGGCGCTACAAATTAGCGTTGCTCAGGGCGAGCCTCTCGGCATGAGGCAAGATGATGTAAAGCTAGAAGGTGCTGCTATAGAAGTACGTCTGTACACAGAAGATCCTAGCCAAGACTTTTTGCCAGCCTCTGGTCCAGTGGAATTATGGCAGCCAGCCACCGGTGTTGGCGTTCGTGTCGATGCCGGTATCTGCACTGGCCAGGCTATCTCGCCGTTCTATGACCCCATGGTAGCCAAGGTGATCGGTTACGGCCCTGACCGTGAAAGCGCCCGTTTGCGTTTGATCGAAGCGCTTAAAGAAACCGTGTTATTTGGTACTCCCAACAATAAGAACTTCCTGATTCAATGCCTCGAAAAGCAGAGCTTTATCGACGGCGCAGCGACTACAGCTTTTATTGCCGAGGAATTTCCAGCAGTAGATTTACAGACGACTCCACCGAGCTTTGCTGACAGCGCCGTTGCAGCGGTAATTGATTTAGCGCTAGAGCATAAAAAGCTGTTTGACCATTCTGTGTTGGTTAGCCGCCGCCTTAAAAACTGGGCCAGTGCTAGCGCTATAGTATCGCGCAAACAGTACCAGTTTGGTGACTTGACTCATGATTTGGCTGTGACGCCCATAGGCTCTGAGACATACAGAGTATTTGATATTGCCGGTATTGAGGCGGATGTAGAAGTTGCTATGCTGGCTATGGATTTATCTATTGCAAAGAATACCGCCAAGGTAATGGTCAATGGCCTGACCCTGACGGCCACCCATATGTCGACTGCCAAAGGGCAGTTGCACTGCTCGATTGAAGGTCGAGGTGCATTCTTCAAAGATATGATTATTGTCGATGGCGTAGTCGAGGATGCAGCAGGCGGTGGTCGAGTTATCTCGCCTATGCATGGTTTGCTATTGGAGGTCTTGGTTAAACCGGGAGATACGGTGTTAAAAGGCCAGACTTTGGCGGTACTCGAAGCCATGAAAATGCACTATGAAATTGTTGCAGAGATTGACGGTGTAGTAGCCGAAGTTACTGCGGTTGCCGGCAAGCAGGTTGCGGCAGATGATGTACTAATTGAAATTACTGAACAGAATGAGGAAGCATAATGGCACTTAAACTTTGGCACTGCGCTGGTTCGCGATCAATTCGCCCACTGTGGACATTGGAAGAGATGGGCTTGGATTTTGAGTTGGAAGTGATGAAGTTTCCGCCACGTTTTGTACACCCTGGTTACACTGATATTAACCCTATTGGCACCGTGCCTTTCTTTACCGACGATGCTGGCGGGCCGGATAATGTGATCCAGATGACCGAGTCTGCGGGTATTAGCCAGTATGTAGTGGACAGATATGGGCCCACAGATTTGGCTGTTGGTGTCGATGAGCCAGATTACGGAAGCTATCTGAATTGGCTGCACCGCAGTGATGCGACCCTGACTTTTCCTCAGACATTGGTGTTGAGATATACCATTCTTGAACCAGAGGCGACTCGTTTGCCTAAGGTTGCTGATGACTACAGCAAGTGGTTCCACTCGCGCCTGCGTTCTGTTGAAGCTGCTATGGCAGATAGAGAATTTCTGTGTGCCGATCGCTTTACCATTGCGGATGTTGCGGTGGGTTTTGCCCTCTATTTTGCGGAATTCTTGAAGTTGAGCGATGGCTTTAAGCCCAATACAAGGGCTTATTATGAGCGCCTAAAAGCGCGCCCAGGATTCCAACGTGCGACTCAGTATGATTCGCCGTCGGCACTTCCAAAAGTAGATTAGTATCAACTTCCTAGTAGGAGTCTGTTATAAGGCGCGAAATAGGCACTAGTCATTCGACAGCACCTAATAAACAGCAGCTAATAGACAACAATAAATAGATCTTAATAAACAGAACAATAAAGAGAATTAATCATGACCGCTAGCACCACCGCCAATGCCCCGGACCATAAAAAATACCCCAATCTTTTTACACCACTAGACTTGGGTTTTACCCAACTCAAAAATCGCGTAATCATGGGTTCCATGCACACGGCCTTGGAAGAAGTGGAGGGCGGGTTTGAGCGCCTAGCCATTTATTTTGCCGAGCGTGCTAAGGGTGGCGTTGGCATGATGATCACCGGTGGTATAAGCCCTAACGAAGAAGGCAGTATGGGCTCAGAGATGTCGACCCCGGAACATGCCATTGGACATCGTCAGGTGACTGAAGCAGTGCATGCCGTGGATTCAGGTATTAAGATTTGTATGCAGATACTCCATGCAGGCCCTTTGGCTCATACGCCAACGATGGTTGGCCCCTCAGCGGTGCCTTCGCGCCTTTCACGAATGGTGCCCAATGAGCTTGACGAAGCCGGCGTACAGAAACAAATTGATGACCATGTTAACTGCGCCAAAATGGCCAAGTTGGCTGGTTATGATGGCGTAGAAATTATTGGTTCAGCGGGCTATTTACTGAGCACGTTTTTGGTCGAGAAAACTAATCAGCGAGAAGACCAGTGGGGCGGGAGTTACGAAAATCGTATGCGCTTCCCTCTAGAAATTATGCGTCGCTGCCGTGCAGAAGTTGGTGAAAATTTTATTCTGATCTTCCGTATCGCGGCTATGGATATGCTGCAGGGCGGGATGTCCTGGGATGAGGTTGTATTGCTGGCCAAGGAAATGGAAAAAGCTGGTGCGACTATTATTAGCACGCACTTTACCTGGCATGAGTCTGCGGTACCCACAATCGCAACCATGGTGCCTCGTGCGGCATTTTCCGGTGTCACCGGGCGTCTGCGTAAAGAGCTAAGCATTCCTACTATTACTAGCAATCGAATCAACATGCCCGACGTGGCTGAGAAAGTACTGGCCGACGGCGATGCAGATCTAGTCTCTATGGCAAGACCCATGCTGGCTGATGCGGAGTTAGTTAAAAAAGCCTTTGAAGGCCGTGAAGACGAAATTAACACCTGTATCGGTTGTAACCAAGCCTGTTTGGACCATGGTTTTGAAGGCAAGGAAATTAGTTGTCTGGTTAACCCACGAGCCCTTAACGAAACCGTTTTAAATTATGTGCGCAGCACAGTGCCCAAGAAAATTGCTGTAGTGGGTGCCGGCCCGGCAGGCCTAGCTTATGCAACTGTGGCAGCCGAGCGTGGTCATTCGGTGACTCTCTATGATGCGGGTACTGAGATAGGCGGCCAGTTTAATCTTGCCAAGCAGGTGCCTGGCAAAGAAGAATTTTACGAAACCCTGAGATACTACGCGCGAATGCTTGAAGTGCATCATGTAGATGTACGCCTAAATACCAGAGTGTCTGCCGATGATTTAAAATTGGAGGGTTACCAACACGTGGTTGTAGCTACGGGCATTACACCTCGGGTTCCTGATCTTGAAGGTATTGATCACCCTAAAGCAGTGAGCTATGTCGATGTGATTCGCGGCAACGTTGAGGTGGGTAAGACTGTTGCTGTGATGGGCGCTGGCGGTATTGGCTTTGATGTGTCTGAGTTGATTATGCACAAAGGGGTTTCGGCGGCCATGGATAAAGAAGTCTTTGCCCGAGAATGGGGAGTGGATTTTAAGAATCACCCTCGTGGTGGTGTCACCGGTGTAGTTCCTCAAGTAGAAGCCGCAGATAGACAGGTTTTTCTATTGCAGCGCAAAACCACTCCCGTAGGACGTGGCTTGGGCAAGACTACAGGTTGGACTCACCGTATGTCATTGGCAAAGCGTGGCGTGCAGATGATGAATGGTGTGGATTACCACAAGATTGACGATGAGGGCCTGCATATTAGTATCGAAGGGCAGCCTCAATTACTGGCCGTTGATACCGTTATTATCTGTGCAGGCCAGGTACCCGCCAGAGGTTTATTTGACGATTTGGCTAGCTCGGACATTGAGACAAGCCTAGTGGGCGGTGCCTTTGAGGCGAATGAGCTGGATGCCAAGGCAGCCATTAAGCAGTCGAGCTATTTGGCCGCTGCGATATAGCAGGTCGGGCGCAATAACCTGACTGCCGAGCCACAGTTTGTGTATTGACATAATAAATGCCACATCCTATTGTGGGGCTCTGTTAGGTGCTCTGATAAGGGCTCTGCTAGGTGCGCTAATAAGCGCGCCAATAAGTGCAGTAATACCTGCCGTAATAAAAAGTCTTAAGCTAGAAGGCTAGTCTTGAGAAAATAGTGAATAATTTTGGGAGTGAACCTCAGTGGATATTAAGTTTTCAGCAGAAGACCTCGCATTTAGAGACGAAGTACGAGAGTTCTTTGCGACTGAATATGATGCCGATATGGCAGCAAGACTAAGCGGTGGTCAGGGAAGTGATTACAAGCCAGCAATCGTTGCATGGCAGAAAAAACTCCATGCCAAAGGCTGGATTGCTCCAGGCTGGCCTGTTGAGTATGGCGGCACTGGCTGGAACGCCACGCAGAAGTTTATCTATGAAACTGAGCGCGGTTTAGCCGGTATCCCCGATGTTGTTCCCTTTGGTTTAAAGATGGTCGCTCCAGTTATCTATACCTTCGGTAACGAAGAGCAAAAAGCTAAATTTTTACCGCGTATTTTAGAAAGCGAAGACTGGTGGTGTCAGGGTTATTCTGAGCCCGGCGCTGGTTCTGACTTGGCTGCACTAAACACCACTGCAGAATATGCAGGCGATGACTACATTGTTAATGGTCGCAAGATTTGGACTACATTTGCTCAGTATGCAGATTGGATTTTTTGTCTGGTGCGTACTAGTAAAGGTATGCGTAAGCAGCAGGGTATTAGCTTTCTGTTGATCGACATGAACACTCCCGGTGTGACTGTTAAGCCGATCGTAACTATCGATGGCAAGCACAGCCTCAATGAAGTGTTGTTTGAAGACGCTAGAGTGCCTGTTGCTAACTTGATTGGCGAGCAGGACAAAGGTTGGACTTACGCCAAAGCGTTGCTAGCCCATGAGCGCACAGGTATGGCAGAGATTGCTGACTCTACTCGTTCACTGGACGCCTTGAAGCGTCGCGCCACTACCGAAATTAATGGTGGCCAAGCGATGATTAATGATCCCGTTTTCCAAATGCGCCTGTCGGACATTGAAATGGAATTGATGGCATTGGAGTACACCGAGTTGCGCGTGTTCGCCTCTATGGCTGCCGGTGGTATGCCAGGGCCAGAGTCCTCGCTATTAAAAATTAAAGGCACCGAAATTACTCAGGCGATTCAAGAACTTCAGCTTCAGTTAGCAGCAGATTACGGCGGTGCATTGCCGGAAGATCTAAATGCCGAGCAGTTGGGACATGATTATGCGTTCGAAGCCCGTGGCAAGTATATGTACGGTCGCGCAGCAACTATTTATGGTGGTTCTAACGAAGTGCAGCGCAATGTTATTGCCAAAGCGGTTTTGGGACTTTAAGTTGCCAAAGCGGTTCTTGGAGTTTAAATAGCCAAAGCGGTTCTTGGGCTGTAAGTAGCCCGTTGCATAAGTGGCTCCCTGCGGGTTGAGCCTTTAAAAGATTGAGGAGTAGTAATTAGATGAATTTTGATTTTACCGAAGAACAAACAATGATCAAAGACAGCGTCTCGCGCTTTGTTCGTGAAGAGTATGACTTTGATACCAGGCGTGGAATCATTGAATCAGATGAAGGTATAAGCCGTAAATTCTGGTCAATGTTTGCAGAGTTAGGTTGGTTGTCAGTGCCCTTCGCCGAAGAGTACGGCGGCTTTGGTGGCACAGTAGAAGATATTGCAGCAGTGATGGAAGAGCTAGGCAAAGGTATTGTCGTTGAGCCCTACGCATCGACGGTTGTTGTGTTTGGTGGCTTACTGTCAGCTTCAACTAACGAAGCGCTTAAATCTGAGGTTATCCCTAGTATTATTGATGGTAGCTGCATGGGCTCGTTTGCCTGTGTTGAAGCCCAGTCTCGTTTTGAAATGGCCGATGTTGCAACAACCGCAACGGCCTGTGATGGCGGTTACAAAATCAATGGTGAGAAAACAGTTGTCGCCAACGGTGGCACAGCGGATAAGTTTATTGTGACAGCGCGCACTAGCGGTTCTCAGTTTGATCGTTCAGGAGTGAGCCTATTTTTAGTCGATGCCTCTACTGCCGGTGTGACGGTTAAGAGCTACAAGATGATGGACGGCCAGAGTGCAGCCACAGTGACCTTTACTGATGCTGTAGTTGCCGAGTCTCAGCTGCTTAATACTACGGGCGAGGGCATGGACCTGGTTGATCAGGTAATGCCACAGATTCTTATGGGCCTGTCTGCGGAAGCGCTAGGCATTATGGCGACATTGAATACATTGACCGTTGAGTACACCAAGGTACGCCAGCAGTTTGATACGCCGATTAGTTCTTTCCAAGTGTTACAGCACCGCATGGTCGACACGTTTATGGCTTGCGAGCAGACCAAGTCGATGCTTTACCGTGGCCTGTGCCAGGCGGGTGAGGATGATGCTCATGAATTGTCGAAGACTGTTCATGCATTGAAGGCAACAGTCGCACGCTATGGCCGATTGATTGGTGAAGAAGCGATTCAAATTCACGGCGGTATTGGTATGACTGATGAGCTTAATGTCGGTCATTTTGTTAAGCGCCTGATGATGATTAATGTGACCTTTGGCGACGGAGATTTTCACCAGAAGAAGTTTAATCAACTCAGCTACTCAGCGTGAGTATGACGACGCAGCTGTGGTTACTATCAAGCATTGCAACCACCGCTTGGGTCGCCTATTTGATCTTGCGCAAGGACAGCCTTGCGCAGTTTGATCAGCCTGCAGGTCAGCTCTTTAAACTGAATACCAAAGCAGCACAGGCCGAGTCGGTTAAGGCGCTTAAGGCGATTAACCAACGACTCAGGGGCAATGCAGCAAATTCTACCAAGATGTCGATGCGTGAGCGTCTACCGATTATGCGTGAGTCCATGGACACATTCTTTGCCTCCGGTGAGGTTGACTGTGTCAGTGATTTTATCGCTGTCGACGCTGGCGGTGTGCCCGCAGAATGGGTTACAGCGCCTGGTGTCGATGCCAATAATAGTCGCCGCCTGCTGTATATCCATGGTGGTGCCTTTATGGCAGGTAGCCCTAAAAGTCATCGGGTTATCACCAGCAAATTATCAGAAATTACCGACTGCACCGTACTCTCAATTGATTATCGATTAATGCCAGAGCATTCGCGAATGGCTGGTGTTGATGATTGCCGATTGGGCTACGACTGGCTGTTAAGTCATGGGCCTAAAGGCGAGAAGGATGTTTCTAGTCTGTTTGTGGCGGGTGACTCTGCCGGTGGTAATCTCACGCTGTCTCTGTTGGCCTGGGCGCGAGACACAGGGCGCAGATCTGCAGATGCGGCTGTGGCGCTATCGCCGGTGACTGATGCACGCTTCGTGAGCCCCAGCATTAAAGACAACCTTGATACGGATGTGATGCTTAAACCGCTTGCCAGTCGCATGGCGAAGATACCGAGGTTTATGATTTCTGTGGCAGCCCGTCTAATGTCAAAGCACAGCACTACAGACCCTGTTGTTTCGCCGTTGCTGGGCGACCTTTCTGGCTTACCACCAATATTGGTGTTAGCTAGCGACCACGAAATTCTCCGGGACGATGGCCGTCGCTACGTTAATAAAGCCAAGGCAGCGGGCACCGATGCTACCTTTCTGTACTGGAAAAATATGCCCCATGTGTGGCCTATTTTTTACCCCGATTTACCTGAGGCCCATCAGGCCTTTGAGCAAATCGAAGGGTTTGTTAAAACCCATTCTTGAGTCAGTAGACAGCCCCGCTAGACTAAGTGCGGGGCTTTCTTAATATCAATGCAGGCGTTGATTTTGTATAGGCAATAAACTCCGGATCTTCTCCCCATTTCTTTTGCGCTAATCTCTCTAGAAGAGGAATGCCGCTCACCTTAGTCAACAATAAATACACGAAAATTGGTGAGATCATGGTGGCCAGTTGCCAGCCAGATAACACAGGAAGGGCCAGCAGTCCTAGACCTAACCAAAGTGTAATTTCACCAAAGTAATTGGGGTGTCGAGACCAAGCCCAGAGCCCGGTGGTGATAAACCGATCGCGATTTTCTGGGTTTTTCCTAAACTGGGTTTTCTGACTGTCGGCGACCACTTCGATTGCCATGCCTGCTACCCACAAAGTAATACCCACATAGGCAAGGGGCCCAAGGGCGATTGTGGTGTCCGATGTCATTGCGGCTAAACCAGCGGCCGTGGTGACAAGCACCCAGAGCCCACCGAGAGTCCAGGTTAGTAGAAACCATAGAAACTGAGTTTTCATGACAATAAAGCGTTTGTCTTGGCCGTCTTTTTTGATGCGCCAGAACAAGAATGACCCAAGCCGTAGCGCCCAAATTAATATCATCGCGCAGATAATAAGATCGCGGACATCTAGGTTAGGGTTAAGGTAGATCGCGGCTATTACCGTGGCTATATAAGATAGCGAACCGGTCAGGTCAAAGTAATGTTCAGTTTGGAATGCGTAGGAGGGTAAAAATATCGTCCAGTGCAAAGCGAAGCCAATGGCGCCACAGACAAAAAATAATGGCAACCCAAATACCGTGATACTGCCTTGACTCCCGGCGAGTAAGATTAGGGCGCCAATGATGATGGATACGGTAATCCCGATGATGCTGTTAGCTTTTTTCATTTTTATTATTCTCAGCTATTGGTTAACTCAGTTTTAACTAGAGTTTATACGGCAAATGGGAGAATACCAGATTGCTGGGTTGTAATCCTGCTCCCCAAAACTCTAGAAACTGCTAGAGCTTGGGCTAGAACTTAACTTAGAGCTTGGGTTAGAGCTTGGGTTAGAGCTTAACTTAGAGCTTGGGTTAGAACTTGACTTAGAGTGCTCGCTAGAGATTTCTACAAGGCATCGACAAACTGCAAGGGATCATGCTCCGCACAGCCACCCCCGGTGAGATTGGCATAGCGCTCGGGATCCCAGTAATCACTGCTGTGATAGGAGATCAAAAAGCTTTTAACAAATAGCTTACAGCGATCTTTTTGCTTAGGTATTTTTGTGTCTGCGGCAATGCGCTCCATCAGACCCTCTGGCGTCGGACTATAGTGCTCCATTCGCCAGCCACCGCCCTCGGGGCTGTCTAAAAGCATAATGTTGGCGCCAGTTTCTTGCCATGCTACCCATTCGGGTTGCTGGTCAAATAATCCTTTGCCTGGAGCGCCGCTGTGGGCAAATCGGCCCCAGTAATTCATCATTGCTTTGGAAAGCGCTTGGCGGCCGGGCTGGCTGTCTTCACCGTACAAAAATGGCAGTCTCAGGCCGCCTTTAAAGTCATTGAACACAAAGCTAATTTCACTGCCATGGCCAGCGCCCACTAGGGTAGGCAGGTCAACAATCCAGCTACTTGGGGACTCGTCCCAGTCAAATCGATAGCCATAAATGCCTATCTCTGGGTTGGCGGCTTGCATCGACCGAGCCATTTGGCCAACGCCCAATATGTGCCAGCGCTCGGCATAGTAGCTGGCGTAGCGCTCGTAACGCTCTGGGTCTTTGATGCTAGGAATCAGGCCAAACTTGAGGTCAACAAAGGCAGGGTCGCTGGCCATAAAGGACTTATCTTCATCGCGATTAGCACCCATGATCATTGGCACTGCGTTATAGCCATTGGGCTGGCTAAATAACTCTGCCATGGTTTCAGTGGGCAACACATGGCCGTCGCGCAACAATTGGGGTATCTGAGGCATTTCTGGGTGGTTGGTCAACTGCACACTGGCATTGATCAATGCTTCGGAGCTCTGCTGGTACAGCAGGGCAGCAATGGCTTCGTCGGCCATTATGCTGAGATCAGCCTTGGCTTCACCGCGATCACTGGCAGCATTTTGATTGATTAAAACCTGGGCCAATAATTCATTGGAGCTATTCGGCCAGCCTGGCTGTTCCGCGTCGGTAAAGTTTTCGGCGCTGGCAGGGGTTTCGGTTCTAGACGACCCGCTCTGGCTAATGGCCTTGTGAAATAGACCCTTGGCTAGGGGCGAGGCGAGCAACCCAAAGACATTGCGCCCGCCGGCTGATTCACCAAATACGGTGACATTAGAGGGGTCACCGCCAAAGGCGTGGATATTGGTCTGTATCCATTGTAGAGAGGCAATAATGTCTAAGAGGCCATAGTTTCCAGAGGCGTCTTCTAAGTTGACGGCGGAGTTGCGCAGAGCACTGTTGCTCAGCCAACCAAATAGACCGAGACGATAATTAATTGAGACAAAGATAACTTGCTCGTCGTTGGTGATATTTTGCCCGGTATAAAAACGCGAGGAGCCGACGACATTGCCGCCGCCATGAATCCATAGCATCACTGGGAGTTTGCGGGCTGCACTATCATTATTAGCATTACTATCATTACCAGCATCGCTATTAATAGCACTGGCATCGCTATCAATAGCAATGGTATCGCCATTGGTACCACTAGTATCAGTACTGATACTAGTGTTGGCTGACAACTGGCGGGGCGCCCAGATATTAAGGTACAAACAATCTTCAGCGCCGACAACGTCGCCTTTCTCGCCAGGTTCTGCGGCGAGAAATGTCCAAGGCTGAGAGCATGCAGTGGTGGTTGTTAAAGCGGGCAGTTGTTGCTCCCAGTCCTGTGCTGGCTGCGGAGCACGCCAGCGCAGGTCATCTACTGGTGGGGCGGCATAGGGTATGCCAAGCCAAGCGTAGGTATTGTTGCTGTCAGAGAAGCCAATCACGGGGCCATTTGCTGTGTTCCGAATAGTAGCGGGGTCAGGGTCATGGGGGATTGGCGCTGAGACTGCCATGTTATCAAGATCAACCGTGTCGTCACGGAGCACAGTATAGAGGCCGGCCACTAGAGCCACTGAAAGGCCTACTACCGCTAAAATACTGAGTACTGTTTTGATCGACATTATTAACCTGCTGTTTTTTTAGTTTTATAGGTATTTATTATTCGGGCATGCAAATGCATGCCCGGGTCTGTATCAAGCAATATAAAAAAGCTTAATCGAGTAGCAGGTTCGCCAGGTGTAAACGGTGATGTTGGGCATCGCCATACTGGTGCTGAACCCATAGGGCGCGACGCAAATAAAGCTGCGCATCGCATTCATAGGTAAAGCCCATGCCACCATGAAACTGAATCCCTCGATCGCCAGCAAACAGCAATGCGTCTGTAGCCTGTGCCTTGGCCATGCGGCAGGCAATCTCAGCATCCTGGTCCAAATGCTCGTCACCAACCACTGTGGCTGCGTGATAGATAAATGAGCGTGCAGAGTCCATACCGATCAACATCTCGACCGTGGGGTGCTTTAGGGACTGATAGGAGCCGATAAGACGGCCAAACTGTATTCTGCTAGTGAGATAGGCAACCACCACATCTAAAGCGGCAGCAGTGCTGCCTGTAGCCTCTGCCGCAGTAAGTAGCGCGCCAATTAGCTTACTGTCCCGCAGGGCAGCTTCACTATTGGGTAAAATGGCATCGGCTCTTAGCTTTACACCGCTAAAGTTCACACTGCAGGCGCGTTTGGTTTCGTCGATGAGTACCTTCTTGCTAAGAGCTTCGCTAGACAGCTGATCTGCGGTCACTAATACCAGTACCTGTGCGCCCTGATGGTTGGCCGAGACAATAAAGAAGTCGGCCACAGCGGCATCGTTGACTAATAACTTGGTGCCCTGTAGTTCAAGATCTGCAGATAGGTTACAGCTTGTAGAGGTGGCGCCCCAGTCTTCGCTGTCTAGCAGGGCCATGGTGCCAATACTGCCTTCGGCGACCAGCGGTAACCAATGTGCTTTGTGTTGCTCTGAGCCACCGCGCAGCAATGCTTGGGACGCAAGGGTAGTCGAGATATAGGGCGTGCTTAATAAATGGCGGCCCATGCTTTCAACTAAGGGAACAGTAGAGCCAATGCCCAGTTCTGAGCCACCGTATTGTTCGGGGATAGCGATACCCGTCCAGCCTAGTGCGACCATTTCAGCCCAGATGTCGCCACTGTAGCCATTGTCTGAATTGAGTAGGCTGCGCACAGCGGTGATATCTGAGCGGTCGCGACAAAAACCTTTGGCGCTCTCGAGAATCATTGCCTGCTCGTCGCTAAAGGCGATAGCCGTATTCTGTGTTCTATTGTTAGTCATAGTTTGAGTCCTCGCCCTAATCTTTTGGAAGGCCGAGCACGTGCTCGCCAACAATATTTGCCTGTACCTGGCTGGTACCCCCACCAATAGTGGTGGAGAAGTTGTTCATATAAGCGCGCTGCCAAAAACCACCATCGATGGCGTCATCATCACCCACATAGAATGACCCCTGAGTGCCCTGCAGGGTAAGTGCATACTGGCGCATACGTCGGTAAAACTCGGTACTACGCAGTTTGCCTGACAGTGATAGGGAGTTGGGGTAGTCCGCGCACAGGGCCGGAATGGCAATGCGCTTGTTGGCCAGAGTGAGGGCTTTTTCTTCAATCAGAAACTTGACTAGATTTTCTCGTGTCACCGGGTCTTTAAGTAGAGGTTGGCCCTCACGCTCAAGATCCTTTGCCATGTTGAGCAGGTCGTTCATCACAATCGATAAAATAGAGATACCGCCGGCTGCGCCTGCTTCTGCACCACGCTCATATTGCAGCGTCTGCATGGCGATACGCCAACCCTGACCCTCTTCACCCATAAGGCAGTCTGCGGGGATGCGCGCATCAGTAAAGAAGGTTTCGGTAAAGCCGTATTCACCGGTCAGTTTCTTGATTGGCTGGGTGCTAATGCCTTCAGCGTCCATTGGGGCAAGAAAAAATGACAGGCCGTTGTATTTGCGTTCTGTCTGGCTAGCGGTGCGAGCCAGTAAGATCATATATTTGGCGTAGTTACCCATGGTGGTCCAGATTTTACTGCCGTTGACCACATAGTCAGAGCCGTCTCGCTCTGCTTTTGTTTGAATGCTACCTAGGTCTGAGCCATGGTTGGGCTCGGAAAAGCCCTGGCACCAGATATCTTCAGCATTAAGAATGCCTTTGAGGTATTTCTCTCTTTCGTAGTCTGTGCCTTTGTCGAGTATCAGTGGGCCAGCCCAGCCCAAACCAATCACGTTAAAACAGATGGGAACACGAGCCAGTTTCATTTCGGCATCGACAATGTTCTGGTGATCGGGGGAGAGGCCTCGGCCGCCATACTGCTCGGGCCAAGCCATACCTAAATAGCCGGAAGACCAGACTTTGTGCTGCCATTCACGAAGAAAGTCCAAGACTCTTTCTGAGCCAACTTCCATAAAAGTTTGCGGTAGTAAAAAGCCGGGATCAGCTGGTTTATTGTGTTTTATCCAGTCGACGACTTCAGCGCGTAATTCCTGTAGCTCATTGCTCATACTTGGTATTCCCCTCGGTAGGATGTCACTTCTCTTAACCTTAGCTAGGACTCTTGTATGGGTCTCTTGAATTGGTGCCATTTGATAGAGATTTGGCGCCAATAAAGCTAATGCTGGCGTCTTCTTAAAAGTATGCGCCAATGGGGCTAGATAACATCGTTCGATTACCTGTTCTGTCAGGCTTTTTATTAGTTAATCCTATTTATTACAATAGCTGTATAAATTACTGATAAATATAATAAACATTAATTATATTTTTGTTGTTTTATGTATGGGTATGCACTCTGACTTTACGGCTAATCTTGTGTCTAGTCGCCATGCTAGTCTACACAAAATTATGCTGCGGATGATACTGATTTACAGGGTCTTTAGTATTCTCAGATGTATTAAATTTGGATAGCCGCAATGGTTAACCCGAGGTGGGGTCAACTAACAAGCTATAGAATATGATCTTCGCCTTACCTGAGGCTTTGCTCTGTGATAATGTTGCCCACCTAAGCGCAGCCGAGCAGATTGCGCAGTTAATAATAATTAATTTAAGGAAACTCACTATGGCTGAGTCGGCCGAAAAAACTATCTTGGGTCACCCCCGCGGTCTGGTTATTTTGTTTTTAACCGAAATGTGGGAACGCTTCTCTTATTACGGGATGCGCGGGTTACTGATTATCTATTTGACCCAGCACTTTTTAATGTCAGACGAGAGCTCTAGTGTGCTCTACGGCGCCTATGGTGCGCTGGTGTATGTGATGACTATTATTGGTGGGTCTCTGGCAGACCGCTATTTGGGAGCCCGTAAGGCGGTGACCTTTGGCGCCATACTGCTGACCTTTGGCCATTTTGGCATGACCTTTGAGGGCGATGGTGCTAAACAGCTGCTCACCCATGGCGAAAATCAGTATGAAATCGTACTGGATGGCCGTGGCGGTGATGCACGCCAGCAGATCGTCACTGACCTGGGTGCTTCCTATGTCAACTTTACAGAGACCACTATGGATATTGCCGAGCCGGCCCTAGTGGGTCTTCCGGCCAGTATTGATCGCTCTGAATTTACCATGAGCGTGCAGACTGAAGAAAAGTACCTCAATATTCTCTATTTGTCTCTGGCACTTATTATTGCTGGGGTGGGATTTTTAAAGGCCAATATTTCAACCATTGTTGGTTCGCTGTATGGCTTTGGTGATACCCGCAGAGACTCTGGTTTTACCATCTTCTATATGGGCATCAACATGGGCGCATTTTTGGCGTCACTGTCCTGTGGCTACCTAGGTATTGTCCATGGCTGGAAATATGGCTTTGGTCTGGCGGGCATAGGTATGCTGCTGGGTCTGGTTATCTTCCTTTCCTGCCAGAGCTGGCTTGACGGCAAGGCTGAGCCGCCGAATCCAGAGAAGCTAAAAGAGAAGGTTTTCTTTGGCTTAAATGTTGAATGGATGTGCTACTCGGTAGGCCTAGTGATTATTGCTGTGTCTATGTTGCTGGTGATGAACGCTGATCTGGTGGGCGGCATATTAGGGCCCGTTGGTATTCTGATGTTTGTGTGGTTAGTGAGCCATGCATTCACTCAGCTAAAGGGTGATGAGCGTTCACGAATGCTCGCCGCCATCTATTTTGTATTGGCGCAGATACCTTTCTGGGCGCTGTTTGAGCAGGCGGGTTCTTCACTGAACCTGTTTACAGCCAGACTAGTGGATAGAGAGATGTTTGGTTGGTCCGTTCCCGGGCCAGTGTTCCAATCATTGAATGCCGGCTTTATCTTTATGTTTGCACCGATCATGGCTTGGCTGTGGATTTATCTCGCCAGACGTAAGCTCAACCCATCGACACCGGTTAAGTTTGCTCTGGGTGTTGCAATGGCTGGCCTTGGCTTTTTAGCGTTGGTTGCTGGTATGAAAGGGTCGGGTGCTATGGGTTATACGCCAGTCTTCTTTATCTTCTTGATCTACTGGATACACACCATGGGTGAATTAATGGTCTCTCCTGTAGGCCTGTCAGCGGTAACTAAGTTGGCGCCGGTACGTATAGTTGGCATGACTATGGGAGCCTGGTTCCTCTATTCAGGTCTATCCAACTATCTGGCCGGTATTATTGCGCGCACTACGGGTGCCGAGACCATTGGCGGACAGATGATCAATGTTGCCGAAGCTAAGGCTGGCTATGTCGAGGTCTATTCGCAGGTGGGCTATATCGCCCTGGGCATTTCAGTACTGATGCTACTCATTTCGCCGACTATCACCAAGATGATGCGCGGCGCTGACTAAGATACACCTCGAGGGAGGGGATTTATGAACATTAAATTATTACTGATTGCCGCCAGCCTATTTATGGTTGGCTGTGGTGACGCGACTAGAACCGAGTCGGCTGCGGACTTTGTTGCCCGTATGGAAGTGGAGGGTAATGAATTATCCAAAGAGGCGAGTGCCGCCTATTGGGTACGCAGCACCTATATCACCTCTGATACCGCCATTTTGGCTGCCAAAGCTGGTGAGCGAGGCCTGGCATTTGAAAGCGCCATGGTCAAACAAGCAAAGCAGTATCTGGGTACAGACATGGACCCAGATACCACAAGAGCTATCGAACTGATGTTGCGTGGCTCTTCGGCCCCAGCGCCAGATGATGCTGCACTGCGGGCGGAGCTGTCAGCCATTCTTACAGACATGGAAGGCCAGTATGGCGCAGGTAAGTACTGTAATGCCGAGGGTGTCTGTAAAGAATTACAGGAGCTAGAGGCAGTACTCGCAGAATCCCGGGACTATGATGAGCTGCTAGAAGTCTGGAAAGGCTGGCGTGAGGTATCGCCGCCTTATCGCAAGGAATATCAGCGTTTTGTTGAGATTGGTAACCTAGGTGCACAGGAGTTCGGCTATGACAATTTAGCGGAGCTATGGCAGGGTGGCTACGATATGGACAGCAAAACCTTCACTATCGAGTCGCGTCGCCTGTGGGATGAGGTAAAGCCACTTTATGACGAGCTTCACTGTCATGTGCGCGCAAAGCTCAGCGAGACCTATGGCGCCGATAAGGTGGCCCTAGACAAGCCTATTCCCGCACATTTGCTGGGTAATATGTGGTCGCAAACCTGGGACAATATCTACGACATTATGGAGCCTTTTCCGGGCGTAGCTCCTGTGGACGTCACCGCAGCCATGCAGTCGCAGGGTTGGGATGAGATTAAGATGACTAAAACCGCAGAGGGGTTCTTTACTTCTCTGGGTATGCCGGCACTACCAGATAGCTTTTACAAGAACTCCATGCTCAAAAAGCCTCGGGATCGCAATGTTGTCTGTCATGCCAGTGCTTGGGATATCGACAATGGCAATGACCCGAGAGTAAAGCAGTGTGTCGAGGTCAATGGTGAGCAGTTCGGTACCTTGCATCACGAGCTGGGTCATATCTACTACTACCTGCTGTACAAAGACCAGCCCTCAATCTTTAAAGGGGGTGCGCATGATGGCTTCCATGAGGCTATTGGTGACACGATTCAGCTGTCTATGACACCGAGTTATTTGCAGGAAAAAGGCTTAATGGGTGAAATCACCGAAGGCCACGAAGCGACTATCAACAAGCAGATGAAGCTGGCTTTGGAGAAAATTGCTTTTTTGCCCTTTGGTAAAATGATTGACGAGTGGCGCTGGCAGGTCTTCTCTGGGGAAATTGCCCCAGAAGACTATAACGCTGGCTGGTGGAAGCTGCGGGAAGAGTACCAGGGCATAGAAGCCCCAGTGGCGCGTTCTGAGCAGGATTTTGATGCGGGCGCTAAGTACCATATTCCGGGCAACACGCCTTATACGAGATACTTTTTGTCATTCATTATGCAGTTCCAGTTCCATAAGGCGCTCTGTGAAGCGGCCGGACAGGAAGGCCCATTGCATGAATGCTCAATCTACAACAATAAAGCGGCTGGTGAGAAGCTGAGTAATATGCTGGCCATGGGTCAGAGTAAGCCCTGGCCTGATGCGATGGAAGCCATTACGGGCCAGCGCGCAATGGACGGCAAAGCCATCACAGATTATTTTGCACCGCTAAATGTCTGGCTAAAAGAGCAGAATAAAGATCGCTCTTGTGGCTGGTAATTGACTCCAGGGTCATAAAAACAAAAAAGGCAGCCCTATGGCTGCCTTTTTTCTATTGGGCGATCTTGTCATTTATGGCATTATAAATGCCAATATATAAGTGCTAAAAAATAAGCACCAAAAGTAAGGTCCATAAGCAAACACCAAAAGCTGTCGCCGCTAACCCAAAGGCAAAGGCAGATTTAGAAGAAGAGAAAGAGCATAGGCATCAAACCTGATGACTGGAATCAGTTCCAGTGATAGGGCATGTGCACTCCAGCATTTATGATACCGAAGCAAAAAGTTCGGAGAGGCAAGTTCCTCCGGCAGAATTTAACCTGGCGCTGAATCAACAGCTGGCGACAAGAAATAAGACTAACCTAGGATCAAATTTATGCCACAAGTTATTAAGAAATCTGAAATCGAACAATATATTGGCCACGTCTGCGAACCCACTGATTGGTTCGAAGTAACCCAACAGCAGGTTAATGAATTTGCCGAGTGCACCTTAGATCGGCAGTTTATTCATATTGACCCAGAAGCAGCGGCTAAAACTCCCTTTGGTGGCACCATCGCCCACGGGTTTTTAACTCTGTCGATGCTGTCGTACTTCTCAGAGAGCTACAACCTGCTGATTGAAGGCATCTATATGGGTGTTAACAAGGGTTTTGATAAGGTGCGTTTTGTTGCTCCCGTTCGCGTTGGTAGCAAGATACGCTGTCATGCCACAGTTGCTGAGATCGTTGAAAAGCGCCCAGGCCAGTTCGACTTTAAAGTCGAAGTCTCCGTTGAAATCGAAGGTGGTGATAAGCCAGCTCTGGTTGCCGAGTGGTTAAGCGTTCAGATGGCCAAGTAATCCAGGTGGCAAGCTAATTCAGACGGCAAGCTAATTCAGACGGCAAGCTAAATCAAATTTTAAGGAAGTTTAGTATGAGCATTAATTTTGACGGAAAAGTCGCCATTGTCACAGGTGCAGGTAACGGATTGGGTCGCTCTCACGCGCTGGCCCTAGCCGAGCGCGGAGCCAAGGTCGTGGTAAACGATCTGGGCGGAGCAAGAGATGGCACTGGTGCCTCTTCAGATGCAGCTATGGAAGTGGTTGCAATCATAGAAGCAGCTGGGGGTGAAGCCTTTGCCCATGGTGCCAACGTGGCCAACTTTGACGAAGTGCAAGATATGGTTGCCCAGGCAATGGCGAAATGGGGTCGTGTCGATATCCTAATTAACAATGCCGGTATCCTGCGTGACAAATCATTTAGCAAAATGGATCTGGCCGACTTTAAATTAGTAATGGATGTTCATCTCATGGGCTCGGTCAACTGTACTAAAGCTGTATGGGACATTATGCGCGAGCAGAACTACGGCCGTATTGTGATGACAACTTCTTCAAGTGGCATGTACGGTAACTTTGGCCAGAGTAACTATGGTGCTGCCAAGATGGCTGCACTGGGCCTTATGAACACATTGGTCCTAGAGGGCGGCAAGAACAATATCCATGTTAATGCACTGGCACCTACTGCTGGCACACGCATGACCGAAGATCTTATGCCTCCAGAAATATTAGCACTGCTGACCGCAGAATCTGTCACCGCAGGAGCTCTAGTTCTCTGTGACGAAAAAGCCCCAACCAGAACGATTCTTTGTGCTGGAGCCGGCGGTTATGCCAAGGCCAACATGTATGAGACCGATGGTATTTTTATGCCGGTAGACGAGCAGAGCCCCGACGCCATCGTGGCCAAGTGGGATGAGCTCAGCGACCCGGCAAATCATCAGGCTCTTGAGTCTGGTGCTAAACAAACCGAGAAGTTTTTGACCAAAGCGATGGCTGCTCTAAAAGGTGCCTAGTTTTAAAGCCTAAAATTAAAAATCAAAAATAACAGAAAAATAAATAAAGGAAATCCTTATGAAAGAAGCAGTAATAGTTTCAGCCGCTCGTACCCCAATCGGTAGAGCCTTTCGTGGTGCATTTAATAATCTTGAATCACCGTCTATGAGCTCCCACGCAATCACCGCTGCTGTTACACGCTCTGGTGTTGACCCCGCAGAGATTGATGACTGCATCATGGGTGCTGCTATGCAGCAGGGTACTCAGACAATGAACCTTGGTCGTCAAGCGGCTATGGCTTCTGGACTGCCTGTTTCTGTTTCTGGTATGACAGTTGATCGTCAGTGTTCTTCTGGCCTGATGGCAATTTCAATCGGTGCTAACAACATCACTAACGACGGTTCTTCAGTGGTTATTGCCGGTGGTTGTGAGAGCATCAGCTTGATCCAAAATGAAAAATTCAATGTTCACCGTGTTGCGGACCCGTTGGCCATGAAGCATGCGCCTCTGATTCATATGCCTATGCTGGACACTGCTGAGACTGTTGCTAAGCGTTACGGTATTTCTCGTGAAGCCCAGGACGAATACTCAGTGATTTCTCAGGCTCGTACTGCCGCGGCTCAAGAAGCTGGCCTGTATGCAGATGAGATTGTTCCTGTTACTGCTACTAAGCTTGTGACTAACCGTGAAACTGGTGAAGTGACTGAAGAAGTTGTGACTCTGTCTAAAGATGAAGGCAACCGTCCTGGTACTAACCTGGAAGGTCTCTCTGGTCTGAAGGCTGTTCGCGATGGCGGCACGATTACTGGTGGTAATGCCTCTCAGCTATCTGACGGCGCTGCTGCTGTTGTTTTGATGGACGGCACTTTGGCTTCTCAGCGTAACCTTGAGCCTCTTGGTGTTTACCGCGGCATGGCTGTTGCTGGTTGTGAACCTGATGAGATGGGTATTGGTCCGGTTTTCGCTATTCCTAAGTTACTTAAGCGCAATGGCCTAAAGATTGAAGATATTGGTTTGTGGGAGTTGAACGAAGCTTTCGCTGTGCAGGTTATTTACTGTCGCGATAAGTTGGGCATTCCTATGGATCGTTTGAATGTTAACGGCGGTTCTATCTCTATCGGTCACCCATTTGGTATGAGTGGCGCTCGTATGGTTATGCATGCGTTGATGGAAGGCAAGCGTCGCGGCGAGAAGTACGTTGTTATCACTATGTGTGTTGGTGGTGGTATGGGTGCTGCTGGTCTGTTTGAAGTACTGTAATTTAAGACGTTTTTGAATTAGAAGTAATGTAGTAAATGTTAAATGCGCCACCGGGTTCTTTTTAGAGTCGGTGGCGTTTAAACACAGGGATTCCCTTATAAAACACGCTGTGAATACATCCCTGTAAGCTCAGATGCCGCGTCCATGCGGCATATGGTTTTATAAGGGAATCCCTGTGTCTAAACTTTATGCGCACCATTGCGATACTTAATAAGTTTTTTTGTTGAAAATAGTGCACAAATAGTGATGCTAAGGTGGGTGTGAAATCTGCTGAGGAGGACCGTGTGCAGCAGGGATGCTGCACCCGAGCTTACAAGGATGTATTTACAGCGTGTCCTCATCAGCAGATTTTACAGCCAACGCTACAAACCTATTCGATGGGATAAAAATAACAATAAGGGCAGCACAATATGAACAAACATTTCAGCTGTAAATTAGCACTTTCCTTTTTTATCCTTCTAATATTTACCGGTTGTGAACAATCACAGCAGGCGTCACAAACCGCCAAATCGGAAGCAAGCAAATTCACTATAGCCGCCAATCAGAAATTTGCCGACAACCTAGATCTTGATCATCAGCAAGACTTTGAAGATGCAAGACGCGGCATGGTAGCCGAAGCACCTAATGATTCTGTTATTGCAGCTAGTGGCATACAGATCTGGGATGGGGCTGCCTATGATTTTATTCAGGGTGAAGCGCCAGACACTGTTAACCCAAGTCTTTGGCGTCAGGCCAAATTAAATAACATTCGTGGACTGTTTAAAGTCGATGAAGGTATTTACCAATTGCGCGGTTTTGATCTTGCTAACAGTACATTAATTAAAAGTGACAATGGTTGGATTCTAGTCGACCCACTGACTACCTTGGAAACCACAAAGTCTGCCATGGACTTTGCAGAGCTGCACCTCGGTAAAATCAATTTAACCGGTGTCATTTTTACTCATAGCCATATTGACCATTTTGGTGGCGTCTTGTCGTTAATTAATTCACAGGAAGCAGTGGCCAAGAATGTGCCGATTATTGCACCTGTTGGATTTATGGCAGAGGCCACCAGTGAGAATATTATTGCCGGCCCCACCATGACTCGTCGTGGCAGTTATATGTTTGGCGATCTGCTTGAACGTTCGGCCACTGGCCATGTGGACGCGGGTCTTGGTAAGCAGGTTATCTTTGGCAGCATTTCAATTCTTCCACCCACCGTAGTAATCGATCAGCCTGAAAGTAAAATGATTGTCGATGGTGTTGAATTCGATTTTTATAATATGCCGGGTACTGAAGCTCCTGCGGAACTGACTTTTTATCTTCCCAAATGGAAGGCTTTTTGTGGTGCCGAAATTCTTAGTCATGTGATGCATAACGTGCTGACCTTGCGTGGTGCCAAGGTTCGCGATGCGCTGTTGTGGAGTGATTATATTGGCCAGTCCATAGATCGCCTTGATGAGGTTGAGGTGTTCTTTAACAGTCATCACTGGCCGACCTGGGGTCACGATCGCATTATCACCCAGATGCAGCAACAACAAGATATGTACAAGTTTACCCATGACCAGACATTGCGTCTGGCCAATATTGGTTACACGCCAAGAGAAATTGCCGAGCGGTTAAAGCTGCCTGAAACCCTGGCGGGAAATTTCCATCTTCGGGGCTATTACGGCACTTTGAGTCATAACAGTAAGGCGGTGTATCAGCATTATTTTGGTTGGTATGAGGGTAACCCGGCACAGCTTAATCCGCTGCCGCCAGTTGAATCGTCGCTGCGCTATGTTGAGTTTATGGGCGGATCGGATGCGGTTCTTGAGAAGGCGGCACTCTATCTGGAAAAAGGCGAATATCGCTGGGTGGGTGAAGTTCTAAACCATGTTGTTTTTGCTGAGCCAGATAATATGCAAGCGCGAAATATGTTGGCCGAGGCCTATCGTCAGATGGGTTACCAGGCTGAATCTGGTCCCTGGAGAGATATTTACTTATCCGGTGCTCAAGAGCTTGCTAAGGGAAAGGCCGTTGAAGGGTTTACTAAGCTGGCCTCTCGAGAGTTTATTTTACAGGTTCCATTGATTGAGTTCATGAAACTGTTATCTGTAAGTTTGGACGCTGAAAAAGCTGCAGGTGAGCGGTTGAAAATTAATGTGTTATTCAGGGATCTTGATCAGAATTTTGTTCTGACCATTAGGAATTCCGTAATGCACTATTCTGAATTACCCTATGATGAAAGTGCAGATGCTAGTGTCATTCTTACTCGAGAATTATTTTTTCAGGTGCTGATGAAGCAAGTAGGCATTGCGAGCTTGTTGACCTCTGATGACTTAGAAGTTGAGGGCAGTGCCTTAAAGCTTATTAAGTTTTTCTCGCTGCTGGGCGAGTCTAACGATAACTTTAATATTGTTCTTCCGTAAACATTGGGCACAGTATGAATGTTATTGAAGCGCGAATGAAAAGCGCGAATGAAAAGCTCTAATAAAAATCTCCAAAGGTATTTCTAGGGTAATAAGATAGCAGTCTGATTTAGTTCAAGCTGTTAGGTTAACGAATAATAAAAAATAATAATAAAAATAGGGATAGGCTCGATATGTCTACAACACTTTCTTCTACAAAGCTTTCTTCTACAAAGCTTTCTTTCGCACAACAAAAACTCATTGAGCTAAATGTAGAAGGCTATGCCAGTTTGGTGGATGCCTTTGATCAATCTTGCGCTGAGTTTGCAAAAAAGCCCGCATTTCATTGTTTGGGGCAGACATTATCCTATGCCGATATAGAAGCCCATAGTCGTAATTTTGGTGCCTTTTTGGCGGAGTCTTGCGGTCTAAAGCCTGGTGATCGCATAGCGATTCAGCTACCCAATATCAACCAGTTTCCTATCGTTGTGTGGGGCGCACTGCGTATTGGTTTAACCGTTGTTAATACCAACCCCATGTATACCGCGCGCGAGCAGCTGCACCAGTTTAATGACTCTGGAGCTAAGGCGCTGGTAGTGTTAAGTGACTTGCTGCCGGTGACCGAACAGGTAGTGCCTAACACTGGCATCGAAACCGTTATCGCTACCCATGCAATGGATATGTTGCAGGCGCAGCCCGCACCACAGACAAGCTTGACCAATGTAGTGACCTTGCCCGATGCTTTGGCGCTGGGGGCTGATCTAGTGATGCCCAAGGTGATTATGAGCATGGATGATTTGGCGGTATTGCAATATACCGGCGGAACCACAGGGCCAGCTAAGGGTGCCATGTTAAGCCACGGTAATGTATTCGCCGGGCGTCGCATGTCCAAGCTGAGTGTTTTTGAAGAGACTGATGACGATGAAATCTTAATTGCGCCTATGCCGCTCTACCATGTATTTGGCTTCACCATGAATGTAATCGGTGGGTTTATTGCTGGTAGCCTATCGGTGCTGGTGCCTGACCCAAGGGATGCAGATGCGCTGGTGGCATTGATGCGGCAGTATAAATTTACCAGCATGGCCAGTGTGAACACATTACTGCAGGGGCTGATGAGTCACCCTGACTTTGATAAAATTGATTTCTCTGCTGTAAAAGGGATTGTTGCTGGCGGTACGGCATTGGTTAAAGAGATTGCCGACGAGTGGTTTGAACGCACTGGGTCGAAAATTTTTGAAGGTTACGGCCTTTCGGAAACGGCGGCGGTACTTACCTGTAATAGCCCGGCTAATAGACGCCTTGGCACAGTAGGTAAGAGCATGATTGCTCAGGAGATTAAGCTAGTTGATGATACAGGTGCCAGCGTTGGCCATGATGAGCGTGGGGAGATCTGCGTTCGCGGTGCACAGATTATGCAGGGCTATTGGCAGCGGCCAGAGGCTACTGCAGAGGCGATTGATGCCGATGGTTGGTTCCGTACCGGTGATGTAGGGGTGAGGGGAGCTGATGGTTTCCTGAGTATTGTCGACCGAATTAAGGACATGGTCTTGGTGTCTGGTTTTAATGTGTATCCCAACGAAATTGAAGATGTTGTTTACAGCCATCCCGATATTATTGAATGCGCAGTGGTGGGTGTGAAGGATGATAAAACCGGTGAAGCGGTTAAGCTATTTGTGGTGTCCAGTAATCCCGCGTTAACCGAAGCCGAAATCAAAGATCACTGTCGCCAGGAGCTTACGGCTTATAAGGTACCCAAGATTATCGAGTTTTCTGATGATCTGCCCAAGTCTCCAGTAGGTAAAATCTTGCGCAGAGAGCTGCGCGACTAGTAACGTTTATAGTTTCGCTAACAGTAACGCTAATAGTTGTGTTGATAGCTATGTTAATAGTTTGTTAATAGTTATGTAAATAAATAGACGAGTAATCACGTGAAAACAGATGCCACCAAGTACCTAAAATCCAATGGTTTGAACATGGCCTATGAGGAGTTTGGCGACCCCTCTGCTCCAGCAATATTGCTGGTTGCCGGCCTTTACAACCAGCTGGTGCGCTGGCCATTAGCGCTCTGTGAGCTGCTGGTCAGTAAAGGGTTTCGCGTTATCCGTTTTGATAATCGCGATATAGGCCTGACCGACAAAATGGATGGAGTTAAGGCGCCGGGCTTTGCCCGTCTATTGCTGAAATATTATTTGGGTATTCCGGTGACTGCACCCTACAGTCTTGATGATATGGCAGCAGATACTGTAGGTATCTTGGACGCACTCGACATTCAACAGGCCCATATTGTGGGTATGTCTATGGGGGGCATGATCAGCCAGCTGGTCACCGCAAAGTATCCCGATAGAATTTTATCTCTATGCTCAATTATGTCTACCAGTGGCGAGCGCGGTAAGGGAATGTCTTCACTTAAAGTGGCTGCTAGTATGGTTAAACCGGTGACCAAAGAGCGCAGTGCATTGGATAACTCGGTGGAAATTTGGCAGATGATTGGCAGCCCTGCCTACCCTATGTCTGATGACGATGTGCGCAGTTTAATCAAGGCTGAGCATAAACGTTCGAGTAACCCCGCAGGCTATCTGCGTCAGATCGCGGCCATCCGCACAGCACCAGGACGAGCCCATTTATTGAGCACCATTACTGCGCCGGTATTGATTATTCATGGCAATCAGGATGTGCTGGTGCCCGTGAGCGGCGGTATAGATACTGCCAAGCATATTACCCATGCTCAGCTAGCGTTGTTTGAGGGGATGGGCCATACCTTGCCCCATGAACTGTTGCCAAGCTTTGTTGATTTAATTGCGGCCAATGCGAATAAAGCACGGCTTTAAATATTAGGCTCTTTTAGCTACAGCTTTGGGGTAGGGGTGATAGGCCACACTATGTGCTAATGTCAGGGAAACAACTGTATAGCCCATATTGAAAAAAGAGGTCGTTAATGGAAAGTTTCGGTGCAATAAGCCTAATCCCCACCGTTGTTGTTATTAGCATTGCGGTGCTGACTCACCGTCCTATCTTGGCTCTTTTGTCTGGTGTTATAGCCGGGCTTTTGTTAATTAACCCAGCTACTGTCATTGGCGGTGTGGCTGATCTCAGTCTAGAGATTATGATGGATGAGACCATCGGTTGGGTCATTATGGTCTGTGGCCTGATGGGCAGTTTGATTATGCTGCTAATTAAAACAGGTGCCGCTAGCGCCTTTGCCAACACCTTGGCTGCTAAAGCCAATACGCGGGATAAATCCTTGCTGGTCACCTGGCTGTTAGGCATGGTTATTTTTATAGACGATTATCTCAATGCCATTGCCATTGGCTCTTCTATGAAAAAGGTCACTGACCGTTATAAAGTATCCCGCTCTATGCTTTCCTATGTGGTTGACTCAACCGCAGCACCCACCTGCGTGATTGTGCCCATTTCTACTTGGGCTGTTTATTTTGCTGCCTTATTAGAAGATACAGGTACTGCGGCAGCCGGTGAGGGTATGCGCATGTATATTTCTGGCATTCCCTATATGTTCTACGCTTGGATCGCGATTATGCTAGTACCTTTGGTGGCCACTGGGCGGTTGCCATTAATAGGCCCCATGAAGCGTGCGGAGGCGATGGCCCAGAAGGGCACTCTGGCACTTGAACAGGTAACTGAGTTTGATGAGGGTGCAGACCCTAGCGACACGGGCGCAACTCTGTGGACGTTCTTGCTGCCACTGCTATCGTTAATTGGTTTCTCTTGGTACTTCGATATTGATTTACTCAAAGGTGTGATGGTGACCTTGGCGATTACGGTACCCATGATGGTGCTACAAAACCTATTACCATTTAAAGCGGCCCTAGATGCCGTAATGGATGGTTTTAAAATTATGCTGCCGCCTCTAGCGGTGGTGGTGACTGCCTTTATGTTTAAGGCAGTCAATGACCAACTGGGTCTACCTCAGTATGTGATTGATTCGGTGACGCCATTGATGTCTCCCCTAATGTTGCCATTGGTGACGTTTATTACCATGGCGCTAGTGGCCTTTGCCACTGGGTCTTCTTGGGGTGTTTTCGCTATTGCCATACCCATCGTAATGCCTTTAGCCGTCGCTATGGATGTGCCAATGCCACTAATGATCGGTGCACTATTGTCGGCGAGCTCTTTTGGCAGCCACGCCTGTTTCTACAGTGATTCAACGGTGTTGGTCGCCCAGAGCACGGGTAGTGGTGTGATGGAGCATGCCTTGAGTCAGCTGCCTTACGCATTGATTGCGGCGAGTCTTGCGGGGCTGTTGTTTGTGCTTGTTGGCTTATAAGGGATATTAGTCTGCTCATGGCTATTTATCAGGCTTATGGCTATTTATTAGGCTCATGGCTATTTAGTAGGCTTTTAGCTTTTAGCTTTTAGCTTTTAGCTTTTAGATTTTAGATTCTAGTGAGTGTGGTTAGAAATCGGGGCGAAAAAAAGGGCCTTACGACACAACAGTAAGGCCCAGAGGGGGAGAAAGAGACTCTATACGCAGCCTTAAAATAGGCTTTATCTCTCGATAATAGCGGTGACACCTTGGCCACCAGCAGCGCAGATAGAAATAAGACCTCTACCTTTCCCTTTTTGTTCCAGTAATTTTGCCAATGTCGCAATGATTCTTGGCCCGGTCGCGGCAAAGGGGTGACCGGTGGCTACGCTTGAACCATTTACATTGAGTTTTGAACGATCAATGCTGCCTAGTGGGCCGTCTAGCCCGAGTTTATTTTTGCAGAAATCTGCGTCTTCCCAAGCCTTCATTGTGCATAGCGCCTGAGCGGCGAAGGCTTCGTGAATCTCATAGAAATCAAAATCCTGTAATGTTAAGCCAGCGCGAGCTAGCATTCTTGGCACCGCGTAAGCTGGGGCCATGAGTAGGCCTTCACTCTGTTGACCCCCTGTATAGAAATCCACCGCAGCTACTTCGCTATGCGTGAGATAGGCCTGTACTGGTAGGTTACGCGCGGCGGCCCATTCCTCGCTGGCGAGTAAAACCGCGGCAGCACCGTCGGTGAGGGCGGTGGAGTTGGCGGCGGTCAATGTGCCATTTTCACGGTCGTAGGCGGGCTTGAGTTTTGCCAGCTTTTCTAGAGGCGTATCACGCATAATGCCATCGCGGCTGACACCATTAAAAGGCTTAATAAGATCATCAAAAAATCCGCGCTCGTAGGCTGCGATTAGATTCTGGTGGCTGTTATAGGTCAGCTGATCTTGGTCTTCACGACTAACGCCCCATTCTTTAACCATAAGCTCACAGTGCTGGCCCATAGAAAGCCCTGTCCGAGGCTCGGCATTGGCTGGTATGGCAGGCACCATAAAGCTGGGCCTAACACTTGCCAGTACTTTTAAGCGTTGGCCTAAAGTTTTGGCACGGTTTAGGCGCAGTACCATTTTGCGATATTTTTCATTGAGGGCTATAGGTGCATCACTAGCTGTATCTGTGCCACCCGCAATACCAGAGTCAATTTGCCCCAAGGCTATTTTATTGCCGACCAAGATAGCGGCTTCGAGGCCAGTACCGCAGGCTTGCTGTACATCATAGGCTGGGGTTTGCAGAGACAGGCCAGAATCTAAGGTTGCTTCGCGAGCCAAATTAAAATCCCTAGAATGCTTCATCACGGCCCCAGCGGCGACTTCACCCAAACGTTCACCTTCCAAGTCAAAGCGCTGCACAAGCCCCTTTAAGGCGGCCGTGAGCATGTCCATATTGCTCGCGTCGCTGTAGGTAGTATTGCTGCGAACAAAGGGAATTCTACTTCCGCCGACGATGGCTACTTTGCGAATCTTGGTCATAATGGCTTTCCAGTGGTTTGGTTTTTATTAGTGATATAAGAATGTTCTCAAGAATAGGTGATTAGACTACATAAGCCAATGACTGTAATAATGAAAAAACTGTCATTCGGGTCAATACCATTATCTAGGTTGGGAGTAGAATGACCGCAAATCATGATTAATTCAGGAAAATAATAATGTCTGATACCTATTTGGAACTTGCCAACTCGGCGCTGGGAAAAAAACTCTTTTCTGCCATGGGATTACCAGAGCCTTTAGCTCTAGTGCGTGAGGACCCAGAGCAACCCCATAAGCTAAGTGGTCAGGTACTTTTAGGGGCTAGTCTGGGTGCTCTATTCGCCGACCAAATTGGATCTTCTTTGCAGGACACGTCCATGCAGATCAGTGACCCTCTTGTCACAGAAAAACGCCACCTTATTTATGATGCTTCTGGCATTGCCACAGCGGAGCAAAGCACAGAGCTCTACGAATTTTTTCATCAGCATATCAAATCACTGGCAGCCTGTGGCCGAGTCATTGTGATTGGCTTAAAGCCCAGCGCGGCGGCCAACTCTGAACAGGGTGCCGTGCAGCGCGGTCTGCATGGTTTTATTAAATCACTGGCTAAAGAGATTGGACGAAATGGTTCGACTGCTAATTTATTGATGGTCGATAATGGCGGTGATACTGCTATAGAAGCGCCGTTACGATTTCTACTCTCTGGTGGCTCTGCCTTTATGAATGCGCAGATATTAACCAGCGGCAAACCAGTTGCGGCGATGGCGGCGGATTGGACGCAGCCATTACTTGGCAAGATGCTAGTAGTCACTGGTGCAGCGCGAGGTATTGGCTTGGCGATTGCCGAGGTGCTGGCCAGAGATGGCGCCATTGTTATTGGTGTTGATGTGCCCCAGGCGGAAGAGGAACTTAGAGCCACCATGACAAGGCTGGGCGGGTTGGCACTACCTTTGGATATCACCAGCGAAGGTGCGGCAACTATTCTGCGGGACTTTTGTTCCGCTCAGACTTCGTCTCTCCATGGCATTATTCACAATGCCGGTGTCACCAGAGACAAAATGTTATCGCGCATGACCGATCACCAGTGGAATATGCTCATGCAGGTTAATTTGGGAAGTGTGCAGCGTATTAATACTGCACTGCTTGAAACAGAGCTTCTCGATAATGGCGGCAAAATTGTTGGCGTCGCCTCGATCAGTGGTATTGCCGGTAATGTTGGGCAGACTAATTATGCCTTTTCTAAGTCGGCGGTGATTGGCATGGTGGAGACCTCAGCTCAAGCCTGCGCCTCACGAGGTATTACAATTAATGCAGTAGCGCCAGGGTTTATTGAAACTCAGATGACCGCAGCGATTCCCTTTGTGACTCGACAGATGGGCCGGCGACTTTCTTCATTGGGACAGGGCGGCTTACCTATTGATGTCGCAGAAGTGATTGGCTTTTTTGTCAGCCCTCAGGCTGCGGGTATCAATGGCAATGTGGTGAGAGTCTGTGGACAGAGTATCTTGGGTGCTTAATCAGACCTGAGGGGCTACTTAGCTCAAATAGCTCAAATAGGTCAAATAGGTCAAATAGGTCAAAAAAAATGGCGAGGAGCAAAACTCCCCGCCATTTTTTTATGCATAATTTTAAGCGTGAAGCGCTGCGTTAAGCTCAACTGCACTCTTGTTAGTTAGGCATTCAACAGTACCGGTAACCGAATTGCGTCTAAACAACAAATCACTTTTACCGGAAAGCTCGCGAGCTTTTACTTTGCCGGTGGGCTGCTTCTGATCATCAAGCATAGTGACAATGGTGCCAGCGGTAATATACAGACCAGCTTCTAATGTACAGCGATCTCCGAGAGATATACCAAGGCCAGAGTTTGCACCAAGTAGGCATTTCTCGCCTAGGGCAATTACCATGCTGCCGCCGCCGGAGAGGGTTCCCATAATAGATGCTCCGCCACCAACGTCAGATCCAGCTCCACAGAATACTCCTGCAGAAACGCGACCTTCGACCATATTCGGGCCCATGGTGCCGGCGTTAAAGTTAATAAAGCCCTCATGCATAACTGTGGTGCCTTCACCTACAAAGGCTCCCAGTCTCACCCTAGAGGGGTCGGCGATACGAATACCTGAAGGCACAACGTAATCCACCATCTTGGGAAACTTATCAACACAGTTTACGCTGAGAACCTGTCCTGCCATGCGAGCCTGTAGCAGGCGCTCTGGCAGCTCATCAATGTCTATGGCGCCAGCACTGGTCCAAGCAACATTTTTTAGTGCGCCAAAAATGCCGGTAAGGTCTGTGCCATGGGGTTTCACTAGGCGATGACTCAGCAGGTGCAATTTTAAGTAGCTTTCAGGTACCGTGGTTGGTGCGCTGTCTTGGGACAACATAACTGCGACCACGGGACGATTGGACTCTGCCAGCAGGGCAATGTCAGCGGCTAACTCGGTAAAGCCATTGTGGCGCAGAGCCGACTGCAGGCTCGCTAGCTGTTCAAGGCTGGGTTCAATTTCACCGGAGTCTATTCCTAAGCTAACCTTGAGAATATCCCCAAGGGTAGTATCTGGATTTAATAATGGTGCTGGGTAAAAAACTTCCAGCCATTCGCCGCGACTATTTTTAGTGCCAACACCTATAGCGAAACTGTATAGATTACTCATGGATTTACTCTTTAATATTAGTTAAAAATTGTTTGGTATTGATCGGCTTTAAAGCCAATGGTGATAGCGCCATCCACATCGAGGACCGGGCGCTTGATCATAGCCGGGTGCTCTAGCAGAAGGGCGGTTACGGTGTCTGCATTAATGGTCTCTTGAATACTGCTGTCGAGCTTGCGCCATGTGGTGCCACGACGATTTAAAACGCTCTCCCAGCCAGCCTGTTCGATCCAGTACTCGATTTTTTCAGCATCGATACCATCGGTGCGCACATCGTGAAATTGATAGTCGATGCTATGGTCGGTGAGCCAGTTGCGAGCCTTTTTGATGGTATCGCAATTTTTGATGCCGAATACTGTTATCACGTTGGTTCTTCCTTGTTAGATAAAATAGCTAATAAAAAAGGCTATCTAAAATATTTAAGACCAGCTCTCAAGCGTTAAGCATAGCAAAGCTGTCATGGTTTGTGCGCGACAAACGGGTTTTTACGATTGGGGTAGCAGGTGGTACAGATATCGCATACTCGGCCATCACAGCCATGGGCGGAGCAGAACTCGCGGCCATAAAAAATAATTTGTAGGTGCAGCGCGTTCCACTCTTCACGGGGAAATAGTTTTTTTAAGTCCGCTTCGGTCTTGGTTACATTCTTACCCTTGGTAAGACCCCAGCGTTGCGCCAAACGATGGATGTGGGTGTCGACAGGGAAGGCAGGGTGGCCAAATCCCTGGGACATTACTACTCCGGCAGTTTTATGACCGACCCCCGGCAGTGACTCAAGAGCTGTCCAGTCATCCGGTACTTCGCCCCCATAGTTGTCCACCAGGATTTTTGACAGCTTGGATATGGCGCTTGATTTTTGTGGAGCCAGGCCGCAGGGGCGTACTATTTTATAGATGCTGTCGAGGGGTACGTGCTGCATATCAGAGGCGTTGTCGGCAAGAGCAAACAGGGCTGGTGTAACAATATTGACACGAATGTCGGTGCACTGGGCACTGAGCAGAACAGCGACTAATAACTCGAAGTTATTGTTATGGTCGAGGGGCACTGGAGTCTCTGGGTACAGCTCATTAAGTCTCTGTAAAATAAACTCTGCCCGCTGTTTTTTCAGCATACTGATAGCCTCGTTTTAATCATTAGGGACCTCTTGCTAATCGAATGGCTGCTAATTTTTTTCATTCAGAGAGACTTTCGACATAGCGCACAATACGTTTAGCGGCTTCAATACATTCATCGATATCAGCGACTAGGGCCATGCGCACCCGGTTTTGTCCGGGATTACCGGTGGCTGTCTGTCGTGACAAATACTGTCCAGGTAGCACGGTAACATTTTGTTGGGCGTAAAGGCCGCGAGCAAATTGTTCATCGTCTATAGGCGTTTTTGGCCACAGATAAAAGCTGGCATTAGGATCCGTAAACTCTAAGGTGCCGCGCAAAATATCGGTGACGGCGGCAAACTTTTTTCGGTAAGCAGTGCGATTGGTTACAACATGGGCCTCGTCGCTCCAGGCTGCAATAGAGGCTTCTTGAATAGGGAGCGACATAGCACAGCCATGATAGGTGCGGTAACTTAAAAAGGCCTCTAGTACCTTTGCGTCGCCGGCTATAAACCCTGATCTTAGACCCGGTAAATTGGAGCGCTTCGACAGGCTGTGAAACACAACACAGCGATTAAAATCTGTACGGCCCAATTGCTGGCAGGCATCTAATAGGCCAAGAGGGGGATTGTCTTCCTGCAAATAGACTTCGGAATAGCATTCGTCGCTGGACAGAATGAAATTATATTTATCGGCGAGTTCGATGGCCTGCTCGTAGTCGGCTAGGGACATGACTGCGCCTGTGGGATTGCCAGGCGAGCAAATCTGTAACAGCTGACAGCGCTGCCAAATCACTTCGGGCACAGTGCTTAAGTCTGGAATAAAACCTAACTCAGATCGGCAGTCGAGATAATAGGGCTCGGCGCCAGCGAGTATGGCTGCCCCTTCATAAATTTGATAAAACGGGTTAGGTGAGATCACCACAGGCTTATGGGTGCTGGTATCGATCACCGCTTGGGTAAAGGCAAATAATGCTTCTCTGGTGCCTGCAACGGGCAGCACATTAGCCTCTGGGTCTATGGCAAGGTGGGGCAACGAAAAGCGCACCTCAAGCCAACGGCTAATAGTTTCACGGAGTTCTAGGCTGCCTTTGGTGGTTGGGTACAGGGCGAGTTTGTCTATGCTATCGCGCAATTTCTGTTTGACAAATTCTGGAGCTGGGTGCTTTGGTTCGCCAATAGATAGTGCTATATGGCTTAAATCTTTGGGTGGCTCGATGCCTGCCTTAAGTTGCTTAAGTTTCTCAAAGGGGTAGGGGTGCAGCTGCTGTAAATTAGAGTTCATTGTACGCCTGCAATTGGGTCGCTAAACTTTTGCTTGTTTTTTTGGTAGGCATTTCTCAATCCTGCTTGTCTGGAATATTACGAGAATCTAATTCATTACAGATTGTCTGCTGCAGATTTTCACCAAAGCCTACATCTGTCAGTGATTCGTGGTTGTAATCAGTCAGATAAAAAGTATCTTCTACACGCTCGCCCAAAGTAGTAATTTTTGCATTGTAAAGGTTGAGCCCATAGCGCAAAAATATGCTAGCTAGATGCGCTAATAGCCCAGGGCGATCAGGCGTAACAACTTCGAGTATTGAGGTATTGGTTTCGCTGTCATTGACCAGAGAAGTCACAGTTTTTAATGTGAAGTTTTTTAGCTGTCGAGGGGTGCGACGCGAGATATCAAAGCTAACACTGCTGGGGTCTGTAATGCCTTGATTAATGGTATCAATTACCAACTTGCAGAGGTTAGTGTCTTTGCCAATAGGCTGGTCATTGTCGTCCAGAACATAGAACACATCAAAGGCACGATTGTCGTTAGTCGTGTGTAATCGAGCGTCCTGAATGTTGAGTTGCAGCTGGTCTAGTACCGCCGCAATAATGGCAAAAATATTTTGTTGATCTGTGGCGTGAACAAATATTTGTGTGGCTACAGGAACTTCGACGCCGACATCTCGCATAAGAATAACTGGGTCGTCGATATTGTCGTTAGCAGCAATCGCTTGAGTAAAGCTGGCGATGTCTTCGACGCGCTCGCGCAGGAAAAATTCTTCATCGACATCATTCCACACGCTAAGTGCTTGCTGCTCGGTAATCTGCTGTTCATTTAACAGGCGAAGTGCGGCTGTTTTGGCGTACTCGACCCAATCTGACTTGTCGATGGGAACACCAAGGCCCTGTTGCAGTGCACGCTTGGTTTCGAAATACAGGTTGCGCATCAACAAGCCTTTCCAGTCTGTCCAGAGCCTGGGGTTGGTTGCGTTAATGTCGGCTACCGTGAGTACATAGAGCAAGTCGAGATGCCACATGTCACCACAGTGTTTGGCAAACTTGTAAATCACGTCTGGATCAGATGTGTCTTCCCGCTGGGAGACTGTGGACATCAGAAGGTGATTTTCAACCAGCCATTGGAGTAATTTTATTTCTTGAGATCGCAGACCGTGGCGTTCGCCGAACTCTGCAATGTCCTTGGCGCCAAGTATCGAATGATCACCACCACGACCTTTGGCCACGTCATGATAGAGAGCTGCAATAATAAGTAGTTCTGGTTTAGGTAAATTCTTAAAGATGTGGGCGCAAACAGGGAATTGCTCAGCGACTTCCGGGCGAGTCAGGCGCCTAATATTGCGCACCACTTCTAACGTGTGCACATCTACTGGATAGATATGGAAAAGATCGTGCTGGGTCTGGCCGACAATTTTTCCGAACTCGGGAAGATAACTGCCGAGAATGCCGTAGCGATTCATACGCTGTAGCTGGATTGACAGCATGTAGGGAGCCCGCAGTAGGCGCATAAAGAGTTCCCGATTAACAGGGTCGGCTCTGAAATCGTCGTTGATCAAATTTCTATGCAGGCGAATCTGCCTAATGGTTGAGGCGCGAATGCCGGTGACATTTTCGTTTTCACCTGCAATGACAAAGAGTTCAAGTAGGGCCGAGGGCCTATCTATAAAGACTGTCTCGCTGGTGGTATCCAAATAGTTATCACGAATGACAAAACGGTCATTAATGGGTACCACTCGTTTAGTTTTATCTTTTTGATAGATCGCTTCGTCGAGATACTGTAAGAGTACATCGGTGAGCTCGCGAATCGATAGCACTGCGCGGTAGTAGCGCTGCATAAACTTCTCGACACCGAGTCGCCCTGGGCTATCGGTATAGCCAAACATGGTGGCAAGCTTACGTTGGTAATCAAAGAGTAGGCGCTCTTCTGGGCGGTCGGCAATAAGATGCAGGCCGTAGCGAACCTTCCACAGAAATTCTTCTTCCCGGCGTAGGGTTAAATATTCTTCGTCAGATAAAAACCCTGCATGCACTAGCTGGGAGCGTCGATCAACTTGAAAGTGTCGCTTGGCGGTCCAGTTGATTAGCTGAATATCTCGCAGTCCACCCGGGGCTTCCTTTACGTTGGGTTCGAGGTTGTACTCGGTATCATCGTGTTTGCGGTGACGGGCACTTTGCTCGTCAATTTTGCCGCGATAAAAATTGCTCGATGACCATATTTTGTTGGGCCCGGTCTTTTTTAGCATTATTTCACGCAATGCTTCATCGCCGCATAGCAGCCTGGTTTCCATGAGGTTGGTTGCGACGGTGATGTCGGCTTTGGCTTCTTCTACGCATTGGGCGAGAGAGCGGACGCTGTGGCCTATCTTGAGTTGAATATCCCATAAAAAAGTTAGGAACTGTTCGATACTCTCGCGATATTTTTGTGGCCGATTGCGGCGCATCAGAATAAGCAGGTCGATGTCGGAATGCGGGTGCAGCTCTCCGCGGCCATAGCCTCCAACGGCAAGAAGACTAATATTGTCGTCCCACTCAAAGCGACTCCAGGCATAGCCAAGAATAAGATCAGCGAATTGCGCGGCTTCATTAACCAGCCTATGTACTTCTTCACCCTCGTGAAAGCGATTATTGAAGTGGCTTTGAGCAGCGGCCAGGGCGTTGCGGAACACGGTAACAGGATCGCCTTCGACCAAGTCAGCGGCAAAGCGCTTTTGGTCAAAGAACATTGGGCTCATAAGTTCGGGCCGGAGGGCTACAGTGTTGGCTAACATTGTTTTACATTCTCGTGCTGTGATTGAAGGGCAGACTTGGGCTAGGCTAAAGTCAGGCTAAAGTCAGGCTAAAGTCAGGCTAGGGATAGACTTTAGGAGGCAAAAGTTAGAAAGATTCTTCACTGCGAGCGGTAAATACTTCAACACCATCTGCGGTGACTAGCATGGTGTGCTCCCACTGGGATGAGAGTCGCCCGTCCAGAGTTTCAACGGTCCAGCCATCACGTTTGAGCTTGGTTTGGTGCTTGCCTGCATTGATCATCGGTTCGATGGTAAAAGTCATGCCTTCTAAAAGCTCGAGTCCGGTGCCGGGACGCCCGTAATGCAGTATTTGTGGCTCCTGATGAAACTCAGGCCCTATGCCGTGGCCACAGTAGTCGCGGACAACGGAATAATAGTTAGCTTCTGCATGGGTTTGGATTGCATGGCCGATATCACCCAGACGTACTCCGGGGCGAACCATTTCAATACCTTTATACATGCACTCTTGGGATACTTTGATAAGTCGCTCGGCATGGCTGGCCACAGTGCCAACTTGATACATCTTACTGGTATCTCCGTACCAACCGTCTTTGATAACAGTGACATCAATATTGATGATATCGCCATTCTTAAGAATCTTTTTGTCGGCAGGTATTCCGTGGCAGACGACCTGATTGACCGAAGTGCAAACAGATTTTGGAAAGCCGCGGTAGCCTAGGCAGGCTGGAATAGACTTCTGTACATTGACTATATGTTCATGGCAGATTCGGTCGAGCTCTTCGGTGGTGACGCCGGGAACCACATACTCACCGATTAGTTCGAGCACTTCGGCTGCCAGCCTGCCGGCTACACGCATTTTTGCAATTTGATCTGGGGTACGAAGCTCTACAGTCATTGTTGATCTCAAGGGACTTAATAATGGCAGTATTGTACCCATCTATGACCCTTTGAGGGAGTGTTTGGGGGTAATTTCATAGGCGAAATTGCAATTGTGAACATTTTGCCCGCCAATGCTTGGCTAGGAGGCGGTTAGGTCGTTGTAGTTTGTGTGCGTTTTTGCTTTATATGGATCTGTGGTTATGGTATAAAGCGCGCCGTTGTAGGGATGTCCTTGCAGCGGTAAATTGAAACTAAACGACACACACATTCCGACACGATGTTCTGGGTGCCTTTTAAGCGGCAAATTAACATGCTTATATTGGTTGATCATTGGGGGATGTGGAGGCTTAACCCCAAGAGGAAATCTTATGTCTATTGTCAGTATGCGCGATATGTTGCAGGCTGGTGTGCATTTCGGCCACCAAACCCGCTTCTGGAACCCCAAAATGAGCCAGTACATCTTCGGCTCACGTAACAAAGTTCATGTCATAAACCTTGAGCACACAGTGCCAGCCTTTAACGAAGCATTAGAAATTCTGCGTGTTGAAGCTGCCAAAGGTAATCAAATTCTTTTTGTTGGCACCAAGCGTGCTGCACAAAAAATTGTTAAAGAGCAAGCAGAGCGTTGTGGCATGCCTTATGTCAGCCACCGCTGGTTGGGCGGCATGCTTACTAACTACAAAACTATTCGTGCGTCTATCCGTCGTTTCCGTGAACTGGAAACTCAGGAAGCTGATGGTACTTTTGAGAAGCTGACCAAGAAAGAAGTCCTCATGCGCACGCGTATGAAGATTAAGCTTGAGAACAGCATCGGTGGTATCAAGGATATGAATGGTCTGCCTGATATTTTGTTTGTGGTTGACGTCGATCACGAGCGCATTGCTATTAACGAAGCTAACAAGCTGGGTATTCCAGTTGTTGGTATCGTTGACACCAACAGTAACCCTGATGGTGTTGACTACGTTATTCCTGGTAATGACGATTCGATCCGTGCCATTAAGCTGTATGCAGCATCTGTTGCTGATTCAGTTCTTGAGGGCAAGGCTCAGTCTGCAGTTGTTACTAGCAAGGACGAGTTTGTTGAAGAAGTAGCCGCAGAGGCAGCTCCGGCTGTTGAAGCTGCTCCTGCTGAGACCGTTGCTGCTAAAGAAGCTGCGCCAGCTCCAGTAGAGGCTGCTCCAGCTCCAGCAGAAGCTGCGCCTAAAGAAGCTGCGTCGGAGTAATTCCGGCTGGTCTTTTTATTCGGCCCAGCTTATTCGGCCCAGTTTATTCGGTTCGATTTAATAGGCCCAAGTTAATAGGCCCGATGTATTAGGGTAGCTAAGTAACAAGACAAAGGGGGGCACTGCCCCCTTTTCTCCAACTGATTAAATGTTTTAGAGAGGAATACAATGTCACAGGTAACAGCATCTTTAGTGAAAGAGCTGCGAGATCGCACTGGTCTAGGCATGATGGAATGTAAGAAGGCACTGGCTGAGTCTGGAGCTGATGTCGATAAGGCAATCGAAGAATTACGCAAGTCTAGTGGTATGAAAGCAGCCAAAAAAGCAGGCCGAACGGCAGCTGATGGTATCGTTATGTTTAAAACTGATGGTTCCTACGGCGTGCTTGTAGAAGTGAACAGTGAAACAGATTTTGCTGCTCGCGATGAAGGCTTCAAGGGCTTTGTTAGCTCAGTGCTAGACGCTAGCTTTACGGCTAAGCAGACAGATATTCCTACATTGATGGCTGGCGGCTTAGAAACAGCTCGCGAAGCATTGGTGCAGAAAATTGGCGAGAACATCTCTGCCCGTCGTGCTGGCGCTATTGATGCTCCAGTGGTTGGTGGCTATGTGCACAGTAACAATCGCATTGCGGTTATTGTTGGTCTTACCGGTGGCACTGAAGAGCTAGCGAAAGATGTGGCTATGCATATTGCAGCGGTAAACCCTGCAGTAGTGAACTCAGATCAAATGCCTGCTGACGTAATTGCGGCTGAGAAAGAGATTTATGCAGCCCAGGCTCGCGAGAGCGGTAAGCCAGAAGAGATTATTGAAAAGATGATCGGTGGCCGTGTCAGTAAGTTCTTGAAAGAGAGCAGCCTGATTGACCAGCCGTTTGTTAAAGACCCAGATGTTACAGTTGGCAAGTTAGTTGCTGCTGCTGGCGCTGAGGTTGTGTCTTTTGTCCGCTTTGAAGTGGGCGAAGGTATCGAAGTTGAAGATGTTGATTTTGCTGCAGAAGTAGCCGCTCAGGTTGCAGGTGCTAGCGAATAAATAGATAGGAGCAGATATGCCAACCGCCGGTAAAGAGAAAAAGTACAAACGTATCCTTCTCAAACTTAGTGGTGAAGAGCTTATGGGTGAAGAGGGCTTCGGGATTGATCCCAAGGTTCTCGATCGCATGGCGCTCGAAATCGGACAGCTTGTTGGTATAGGTGTACAGGTCGGTTTGGTTATCGGCGGTGGTAATCTGTTTCGTGGAGCCGCGCTAAATGCAGCTGGTATGGATCGAGTAACTGGCGACCATATGGGTATGCTGGCCACAGTGATGAATGCTCTGGCCATGCGTGACGCTCTGGAACGCACAAATATTTCCTCCCATGTTATGTCATCGATTCCGATGAGTGGTGTTGTTGAACACTATGATCGGCGTCGTGCTATCCGCTATATTAAAGACGGTGACGTCGTTATTTTTGCGGCTGGTACCGGCAACCCGTTTTTCACTACTGATTCTGCAGCCTGCCTGCGGGGTATCGAGATTGATGCCGATGTGGTTTTGAAAGCCACTAAGGTCGATGGCGTGTACTCGGCAGATCCAATGTTGGAACCTTCTGCTGAACTCTACACCCATTTAACCTATGATCAGGTACTGGACAAAAAACTCGGCGTGATGGACCTGACGGCCATATGTTTGTGTCGTGAGCACAATATGCCGCTCAGAGTTTTTCGCATGTCAAAACAGGGAGCTTTACTGAACCTAGTCGTTGGCGGTGCCGAGGGCACGCTAATCGAAGAGGGATAAGGGGTCGTTTGAAATGATTGAAGAGTTAAAGCAAGACGCAGAAGAACGCATGTCTAAGGCAATAGATGCCTTGGCCAGTGCCTTTAATAAAATTCGTACCGGTCGAGCACATCCCAGTATTCTGGATGGCCTGTCCGTTGACTACTACGGTGTTGATACACCTCTGAGTCAGGCGGCGTCCATTTCCATAGAAGACGCGCGCACATTGGCGGTTACCCCTTGGGAAAAAGCACTAGTCCCCGAGATTGAAAAAGCCATTATGAAGTCGGACCTGGGTTTAAACCCATCTACAGCTGGCACGGTTATTCGTGTGCCGCTCCCCGCATTGACTGAGGAGACTCGCAAGCATTACGGCAAACAGGCTAAGGCCGAAGCTGAGGGTGCCAGAGTTTCTATCCGCAACATTCGTCGGGATGTTATTTCAGATGTTAAAGATCTGCAAAAAGCTAAAGACATCAGCGAAGATGAGGAGCGTAAAGCTCAGGACGATGTGCAGAAGATCACAGATCGCTTTGTTGCAAAAGTTGAAGAGGCGCTTGCGGCTAAAGAAAAGGATTTGATGGAGATTTAATCTCCATATTCCTAAGGCCATGGCTGATTCTGTCTCCATAGTATCTACCCACCCGCTAAAGCACGTTGCGATCATCATGGATGGCAACAATCGCTGGGCTAAGCAACGTGGCCTAGGCGGTATTGCTGGCCATGAGGCTGGCGTTGAGCGTATCCGTGACACCCTTAAAGCGGCGAAGAGCCACAATATAGACACCGTAACTCTGTTTGCCTTTAGCAGTGAAAACTGGAAGCGTCCAGAGTTAGAAGTTCGCGGCTTAATGTCACTATTTTCCTCCTATCTTAAAAAAGAAGGCAAAGCCCTTCGCGACGACGGCGTGCGCCTTAAGGTTGTGGGCAGCCGCAGTCATTTTAGCGACCGGTTAAAACGTCTTATTCAAGATACAGAGACCATGACAGCCAATGGCAAGTTTACTCTCTATTTATGTGTTGATTACGGTGGCCGCTGGGATATTGCTCGCACGGCGCAATCGTTAGCGACTGAGGTTCAGCTGGGCCGAGTGAGACCTTCCGATATCAGCGAAGATATGTTTGCTAAGTATATGAAACAAGATGGCATCCCAGATCCGGATCTTTGTATTCGCACGGCGGGTGAACAGCGAATTAGTAACTTCTTGCTCTGGCAGATGGCTTACACAGAGTTGTATTTCGCCAATTGCTACTGGCCTGATTTTGATGCCAAGGCGTTGGAGTTAGCGGTTGCTGAGTACTACTCAAGACAGCGTCGCTTTGGTCTTCGTGATGGTAATGACACCAGCTTAGACAACAGCTCCGCTAGCAACTCTGATAGTGCTAACGGCCCCGATAACGACAAATCCTCTGCGCTGGATACAGGTGATACAGCCCATGCTTAAACAGCGGTTTTTTACGGCAGTGGTTATGGCTGCGGTGTTTCTCGGGCTTTTGTTTGGCCTGTCAGCAACGGGTTTCTCTCTGGTGATACTGCTGTTGGTCATGGTCGCTGGCTGGGAATGGGCTGGTCTAGCAAATATTAAATCGAAGGCAGGCAAGGCCGCTTATTTGGGCCTACTTTTGGCTACATTGGCGACCTATGGCTACTTTACCGGCTTAGGCTCTGCTTATGATGCAGAGATTGGAGTGCAGCTTAGCTTTTCGGCTATTGGGCTCTGGGCGGTTATCTTTCTTTGGATTCAGGGCTATCCTTCTAGCGCTATTTTCTGGTCGCCAAAGCCTATGTTGGCTCTGCTTGGGTTGATTCTGCTAGCCATGACATGGATCGCTGTGGTGACGATTTTACATGCTGAGTTTGGTCGTTGGTTGCTGCTGCTCGCAATTGTAATCGTTGTACTAGCCGATATTGGTGGCTATATCGCAGGCAAATTATTTGGTAAACATAAGCTGGCTCCTATTGTCAGCCCCGGTAAAACCTGGGAGGGTTTTGCCGGTGGTATGTTGTTGCAGTTAGTCCTTATATCTGGCCTGTTTTGGTTGTTGCCTGATGTTGGTATCCGAGATCTGGCAGTATTGATTATTCCTGTTGCCCTCTATTCAGTGATGGGCGATCTATTCGAAAGTATGCTCAAGCGTCATGCTGGAGTAAAAGACAGTAGCAATCTGCTGCCTGGTCACGGCGGGGTGCTCGATCGTATCGATGGCATCATGTCGGCCATGCCGTTATTTCTCGTTCTGCTATCGCAAACGCGTCCCTTTTAATCAATGCAATCCATCACAATACTTGGTGCAACGGGCTCGATTGGTGAAAGCACTCTAGACGTGATCGCCCGACATCCTGACAAGTATTCTGTCTTTGCCCTAACCGGCAACACACAAATTCAAAAACTCGCAACCCAGTGCCTACTCCATCGAGCCCAGTTTGCTATTGTAAATGATGCAGCTGCGGCGTCTCAGTTACGTGAGCTGCTGCTGGCTACTGGATGCAAAACTGAAGTGCTGCACGGTATTGAAGCCCTCTGTCAGGTATCTAGTGCAGTGCAGGTCGATACAGTTATGGCTGCTATTGTTGGCGCAGCTGGCCTGGTACCCACATTGGCTGCGGTAAAAGCCGGTAAGAAAATACTACTCGCCAATAAAGAGTCTTTAGTGATGGCTGGCGGGCTATTTATGCAGGCAGTTAAGGCCTCAGGCTCGGTGCTGCTGCCTATTGATAGCGAGCACAATGCAATATTCCAATGTCTGCCCGCTAACTACGGGCAGGCAGCGTTATCTGGGGTGAGTAAGCTACTGCTGTCTGCCTCTGGTGGTCCATTTCGTGGCTGGTCTCTCGGACAGATGGCCGCTGTGACTCCAGACCAAGCCTGTGCACATCCCAACTGGAGCATGGGTCGCAAGATATCCGTTGACTCTGCATCCCTCATGAATAAAGGGCTTGAGCTAATCGAAGCCTGCTGGCTGTTTAATATGCACGCATCGCAGATCGAAGTAGTTGTGCATCCCCAGAGCGTGATTCACAGTCTGGTGCAGTATACCGATGGCTCTGTGCTCGCCCAGCTGGGTAACCCAGATATGCGCACACCCATTGCCCATGCACTGGCCTGGCCCGATCGTATTGAATCTGGCGTGGCAGATTTGAATCTCTTTGAGATTGCCCGGTTGGATTTTGAGCAGCCCGATATTAAGAGCTTTCCCTGTCTTCAGCTGGCCTTTGATGCCGCTGCCGCTGCGGGTGATGCTCCTGCTATTCTCAATGCCGCCAATGAAGTTGCTGTGCAGGCTTTTCTCGATGAACGCATTAGTTTTACTCAAATTGCCGAGGTGGTTGATAATACCCTCTCGGGCCTTGATTATAGTGAACCAGACGGCCTTGACGCAGTCCAAGAGTCCGACCTAAAAGCGCGTTACCATAGCGCTAATTATATTGCAGAGATTGAGTCCTAGTTTATGGAATTAGTGCAGACCATTTTTTACTTCTTTATTGCCCTAGGTGTGGTGGTTACCATCCATGAGTTCGGTCATTTTTGGGTGGCTCGTCGCTGTGGTATCAAAGTTGAACGATTCTCTATTGGTTTTGGCAAGCCGCTTTTAAAATGGCGAGATAAGCAGGGCACCGAGTTTGTTTTTGCCCTGTTGCCCTTGGGCGGCTATGTAAAGATGCTTGATGAGCGTGAGGGTAATGTCAGTGATGAGGACTTACCGTCATCCTTCAATCGAAAAACCGTGTGGCAGAGGATGGCAGTGGTTAGTGCCGGCCCCATGGCCAATTTTGTACTGGCGACCGCAGTGTTTTTTGTTATTTTTCTGGGTGGTGAGCAAGGCTTGGCGCCAGTTGTTGGTCAGACTAAGCTGGATTCTGTTGCCAGCCAGTCGGGTTTTGAGCCCGGTATGGAAATTATTGCGGTCAATGGCGTCCCGACCAATACTTGGTCATCTGTGTCTAGGCAGTTATTTGGGTTTATAGGGTCTAGCGGCGAAATTCCTTTTACCGTGCGCTACCAAGATTCCGATTTAAAATATGATTTGGCCGTGCCTGTCGAGAGCTGGCTGCGAGAAGTTGAAGACCCAATGCCAATGCGAGAGCTGGGTATTAGCCCACCCTTTGAGTTGGAAAGTTTGTCTCTTGCTGAGGTATTTGAAGACGGAGCTGGCTTCAAGGCTGGCCTGCAGGCGGGGGATAGGTTGGTAACCATCAATGGTCAGGCGATTACCAATGTTAATGAGTTTGTCGATACTGTTGCTGGCAGTACCGAAGCGGCAGTTTTTTTGGGTATTGAGAGAGCATCGCAGAATCTACTAATCGAAGTAACTCCCTTGCTCACTGATAGAGAGGGTGTACAGGTAGGGCAGTTGGGCGTGCAGCTGGCTTCTAGTGGCAAGTACCCGGAGGGTTTGATTCGCTCTGTGGATTACAGCGTTATTGGGGCACTGTTAAGAGGCGCAACCGAGACGGCAAATACCAGTATTTTTGTGGTCAAATCTATCGGCAAGCTGATTGTCGGAGACCTTTCGCCAAAGAACCTTAGCGGGCCAATTACCATCGCCAAAGTAGCCGGTGATAGCGGTAGGTCTGGAGGTGACAATTTTATTCGCTTTGTCGCTATTCTCAGTATAATGCTCGGCGTAATGAATCTATTGCCTGTTCCTGTGTTGGACGGCGGTCATCTCATGTATTACTTGATTGAGGTGATAAAAGGTTCTCCTGTTTCTGATCAAATTCAGATGGTGGGATATAAAGTAGGGTTTGCCATGTTGATGGGTCTGATGGTTGTGGCCACATACAACGATGTAGCGCGGGCGTTTTAACGCGTAAACACTAACTGACTAATTGGGTTCCATTATCTACATGAAGCAGCTTTTAACAGGTCTACTTTTTATATTATGTACTCTCTCGCCGTCGTTGCATGCAGAGGTTTTCCAAGTTGCTGATATCCGTATTGAGGGTTTGCAGCGTGTATCTGCAGGTACCGTATTTGCGGCTCTCCCGATCAGTGCCGGTGATTTGGTCGACGAACCCGCGATTCGTGAAGCCACAAGGTCACTTTTTCGCACAGGCTATTTCTCCGATGTAGTAATGGCACGTGAGAACAGTATTTTGGTTATTGGCTTGGCTGAAAGGCCAGCAGTTACCGAGATAAATCTAGAGGGTAACAAGGCCATTGAAACCGATCAGCTGCTTGATGCGCTGCGGGATAATGGCTTGGCTGAGGGCCAGATCTTCCGCCAGGTGATTCTTGAGGGCATGACTCAAGAACTACAGCGCCAATATGTTTCCCAGGGTCGCTACGGCGCCCTAGTTAAAACAGAAGTCAAAACACTGCCGCGCAATCGCGTTGCAGTCAATATCGATATTGAAGAGGGCGATGTCGCAAAAATTCGTCATATCAATATTGTTGGCAACACAGACTTTAGTGAATCAGAGCTGCTCGATACCTTTGAACAAAACACTACAGGTTGGTTGTCGTGGATTTCTAGCAACGATAAGTACAGCAGAGAAAAACTGTCCGGTGATTTAGAAACCCTTGAAACCTGGTATCTCGATCGCGGCTATCTAAAGTTTGCAGTGGACAGTACACAGGTATCCATTAGTCCGGATAAAGAGTCGGTCTTCATTACCATTAATATTGATGAAGGCGATGTGTACACCATTGGCGGTATAGAGCTGTCTGGTGAGTTAAAAATACCTGAGACTCAAGCGAGAGCATTGATTATTATGAAAGAAGGCATGACCTTCTCTCAGACATTAATGACGACTTCTAGCGAATACATTACCCGCCGTCTAGGTAACGAAGGCTATACCTTTGCCGAAGTGGCTGGTTATCCCGAAGTTGATGAAGAAGAAAAAACGGCAACCATTACGTTTGTAGTAACACCGGGCATGCGCGCCTATGTGCGTCGAGTAGAGTTTCGTGGCAATACTAAAACTGCCGATGATGTTCTACGCCGAGAAATGCGTCAGATGGAAGGTGGTTCTGCTAACAACATGCTAATTGAACATTCTAAAGTAATGCTTGAGCGCCTTGGCTTTTTCAAAGAAGTCACGGTTGAGAATGTTCCTGTCCCAGGCACCAATGATCAAATCGATGTGGTATACAGCGTGGAAGAACAGCCCTCAGGTTCCGTCGGTGCTAGTGTCGGTTACGCTCAGGGTACCGGACTTATTTTGGGTGCCAACCTCAGCGAGAATAACTTCTTAGGCACAGGCAAGCAGGTAGGCATAGGTGTCAATCGCAGCACCTATCAGAGCTCTTTGAACTTTAGCTATTCTGAGCCTTACTTTACGGTTGATGGCGTTAGCGTTGGTTATAACATCTATTCCAGAGAGACAGATTACGACCGTATTAACGTGGCGAGTTTCTCCACCAACACCTTTGGTGGTGGTGTTAACTGGAGCTACCCGATTTCTGATATTCAACGTATTGGCCTGGGTTTTGGCTACGAGAATTTGGACCTGAGAACAGGCTCTTTTGCGTCGAGAGAAATTAGCGATTTCGTGAGCGCCAATGGTGACAAGTTTGACGTGTTTAACTTCAACATTAACTGGGCAAAGTCGACCTTAAACCGCGGTGTCTTTGCAACTCGCGGTAACTCTCAGCGTGTCAGCCTTGACCTAGCACTTCCCGGTTCTGGTTTGGAATACTACAAGGTGAACTACAGCGCAGAATATCTGCGTGGCTTGGGTCGCTCATTAACATTAAAGGTAAGGGCAGATTTGGGCTATGGCGAGAGCTACGGTGCGACTACCGCGCTGCCTTTCTTTAAAAACTTCTATGGTGGCGGTTTTGGTTCTGTTCGTGGCTTTGAGCGAAACACTCTTGGGCCTCAGGATACCCCCTGTAATTTTGCCGATCCTCCCTGCACCACCGGATTTATCGATGACCCAGATCCGATTGGTGGCAATGTTAAAGTTGAGTTTGGTGCAGAGGTTATTTTCCCACTGCCATTCTTAAAAGATCAGCGCTCGGTACAGTCATCATTTTTCTTTGATGCGGGTAATATTTTCAACACTAAATGTGGTGAATCTCAGGCAAATTGTTTTAAGCCTGATGCAGGCGAGTTGCGTTATGCTGTCGGCGTGGGTGCAACATGGTTAAGTGGCTTTGGTCCTATCACGTTTAGTTTGGCCAAACCTCTTAATGCAAGTGACTTAGACGAAGCAGAAGTATTTCAGTTCTCGTTGGGTAATCAATTTTAATAATAGGTGGGAGAAGTATTGTGGGTAATGTAAAAGCTTTTGTTTTAGTCGTTTTGACAAGTCTGTCTGCAGCAACATCAGTGAATGCAGTCGCGGAGACTAAAATTGCTGTGATTGATATTAATTCGGCTATTTTTGCCTCAGAGCCTGCACGGGCACGCGTTAAGCAGGCCGTTGAAAGTGCCGATTTTGTTGCACTCAAAGCTAAGCTTGAAGGCTCGACTGCCGATTTCCAAGCACTGGCAAAAGAAGCAGAGTCTAAGCGCCTTACCTGGTCTCAGGAAGAAGCCGCAGCTCACCAGAAGAAAATGGAATATGTGAAGGCAGATGCTGAACTTGCTAACCGTAAGATCCAGGCAGAACAGCAGCAGTTACAGCAAAAAATTCAGCAAGAGTTTATGCCGCAACTACAAAAAGTGATTGGTGAAATTGTTAAAGAAGAAGGCATCACTGTTTTGCTGCGCCAAGAAGCCGTTATCATAGCTGCGTCAGAGAATAATCTGACTGCTAAGGTTATCGACCGTTTAAATAAATCTAGTAAATAGCACTGCTGCTAAATTAGTCGTTAGCAGAGCGCTGTCATGAATCACGATTATTCCCTGACCGAAATTGCCGAGTTTCTCAATGCTGAGTTGCGCGGTGATGGGTCGGTGCGGATAACGGGCCTGAATACATTACAGGATGCAGCGGCAGGGGATCTAGCCTTTTTGGCTAACCCTAAATATGCCAGTCAGCTGTCTGGGAGTAGTGCCGAGGCAGTGATGCTCAAAGCTGAGCAGGCTGAAGCTTTTGCTGGCAACTGCCTGATTTTAGACAACCCCTATCTTGGCTATGCAAAAATAACCGCTTGGTTCACAACGGTTTCTTGCGCTGTGGCCGGTATTCATTCCAGCGCTGTTGTTCACGACAGTGCTGAGGTTGAAGACGATGTTTATATAGGCCCCAATGTGGTGATTGATGCGGGCGTTAAAATCGCATCGGGCTGCTCAATATCGGCCAATAGTCATGTTGGATCTGGTTCGGTTCTGGGTCAGAATTGCCAGATAGCCAGTAATGTTTCTATATATCACGATGTGGTACTAGGTAGCGGAGTTACCGTTCATAGCGGTTCTGTGATTGGCGCTGATGGATTTGGTTTTGCACCAAAAGCTGAGGGTGGCTGGCAGAAGATTCACCAGATTGGTGGCGTCAGAATTGGTAACAATGTTGAGATAGGAGCCTGTACCACGATTGATCGAGGTGCTCTGGCTCATACGGTTATTGGCAATGGCGTTATTCTAGATAACCATGTGCAGATAGCCCATAACTGTGTTGTCGGTGACAACAGTGCTCTGGCCGCTTACTCTGGCCTTGCCGGTAGTGCCAATATAGGGCGTAATTGTATTCTGGGTGGCGATGCCTGTGTGGTTGGTCATGTCACGATCTGTGATAACGTCATGCTCACAGCAAGAACCTTAGTGACTAAAAATATTACCGAGCCAGGTTCGTATTCGTCCGGCAGCACGCCCATGATGAAAACGACAGATTGGCGCAAAAATTCGGTTCGTATCGGTCAGCTAAATGATATGGCCCACCGTCTCAAAAAAATTGAGAACGAAAAATAAAACAGACTGGGTAGTTGCCTATTGGGTTGCTGCGGCTAAAAGCCTAAGAAGCATAGGCTCGGTACGTTAGAAATTAGACGTTAATTGATGAGGCTTGAATTGGATTCTGTCATGAATGTAAATGAAATAATGGACTTGTTGCCACATCGTTATCCGTTTCTGTTGGTCGATAGGGTGACAGAAATAGTGCCAGGCGAAAGTATTGTCGCCTATAAAAATATCACTATTAACGAAGATGTCTTTAATGGCCATTTTCCCGGTGCGCCGATTTTTCCTGGAGTAATGATTGTCGAAGCCATGGCTCAGGTCTCTGGTCTTTTGGGCTTTGCTACTACCGGAGAAAAAGCCGACGACGGTAAGCTTTATCTATTCGCCGGTGTTGATAAGGTGCGTTTTAAACGTCCTGTAGTGCCAGGAGATAAGTTGGTATTAACCTCAGAGATTGATGCCGTAAAGCGCAACATTTGGCGCTTTAAAACCACGGCCACAGTCGATGGCAAGACCGCCTGCGAAGCGGTTCTACTCTGCGCCTATCAGGATAGAGATACCCTAGCATGATTGATCCTAGAGCCATTGTTGATCCCTCAGCTGTACTTGGCGAAAACGTCAGTATTGGCCCTTGGACGATTATTGGCGCGGACGTTGAAATTGGTGACGGCTGTGAAATCGCCTCCCATGTTGTGGTTAAAGGCCCGACAGTCATGGGCTGTAATAATAAGATTTATCAGTTCTCTACCATTGGTGATGACACCCCGGATTTGAAATATAACGGTGAGCCAACCAGATTAGTGATCGGCGATAACAACGTTATCCGTGAAGGTGTAACCATTCACCGTGGCACCGTTCAGGATAATAGTGAGACTCGTATAGGTAGTGATAACCTCTTAATGGCCTACGTGCATGTTGGTCATGACTGTGTGATTGGCAATCATGTCATCATGGTGAACAACTCAGCTATTTCTGGCCATGTCACTGTTGGTGACTGGACTATTTTGTCCGGGTATTCATTGGTACATCAGTTTGTCCATATTGGTCCCCATTGCTTTGTTGGCCCCGCCGCTTTTATCTACCATGATGTTCCTGCTTTTGTGACTGCTTTTGGTAGCCCAGCAGAGCCACGAACAATCAATAGAGAAGGTCTTAAGCGCAGAGGCTACAGCGTCGAACAGATCGCGCTGGCTAACAAGGCTTATAAGCTGCTTTATCGCCGCGGGCTTCAGCTAGAAGAGGCCTTAACTGCCATCGCAGAGCTGGGTGACGACGAGATAATTACCATGTTGCTTACCTCTCTTGAGAGCTCCAGCCGCGGTATCATCCGTTAATTCATGAATGCCCAACCGCAGGTCTTCGCGATGGTCGCTGGAGAAGCCTCAGGTGACATCCTGGGCGCTGATCTTATTCGCGCTCTAAAAAAACGTTTTCCCGACGCCATCTTTGAAGGTATCGGCGGGCCTAAGATGCAGGCTGAAGGCTTTCATTCGCTGTTTGAAATGGATCGTCTATCGGTGATGGGGTTTGTTGAGCCTCTCAAGCGTCTGCCAGAACTTCTGAAGCTTCGCCGCAGTATTATCCAGCGTTATAAAAATAATAGCCCCGCGGCTTTTATAGGTATCGACGCACCTGATTTTAATACCACCATAGAACTTAAGCTTCGCATTGCCGGAGTAAAAACCGTTCATTATGTGAGTCCTTCGGTATGGGCTTGGCGACAGGGCCGAATCAAGAAAATTAAGCAGGCAGTGGATCTAATGCTCTGCCTGTTGCCCTTTGAGACTGAGTTTTACCAGCAGCATAATGTTGCGGTGCGCTTTGTGGGCCATCCTTTAGCGGGGCAGTTTCCCGAGCAACCGAATACTGCTCAGGCTCGCAAAAAGTTGGGTCTAGACCCCGAATTGCCTGTGCTCTGCATTATGCCTGGTAGCAGGTCCGGTGAGATTGAGTTGTTGGCTGAGTTGTTTCTTGAAACGGCGCGGGTACTAAGACAAAGTATTGGTGCCGACCTACAGCTGGTGATTCCTGCGGCTAATGGGGAACGCCACCGTCAACTTAGTCAGATTTTGGCGACTATGCCTGACCTCAAGGTGACCCTGTTGCAGCAAAACTCCCATTTAGCAATGGAGGCCGCAGACGTTGTGTTACTGGCTTCTGGAACCACGGCTCTTGAAGCAATGTTGCTCAAGAAGCCTATGGTCGTGAGCTACCGGTTAGGGGCGCTGACCTGGAGATTGGTGTCACCCTTTATCAAGACTCCCTATGCGTCAATACCCAACTTGCTCGCCAGTCGGATGTTGGTGCCAGAATTTATTCAAGCCGATGCAACTGTTGTGAACTTAGCAGCCGCGGTGATAGATGCATTTGAACCTGAGCGGCGTGAGGCCTTGGTGGCAGAGTTTGATGAGCTGCACCATCAGCTGGCTGTTGATTCTGGGGCTATTGCCGCAGAGGCCATCGCCGAGTTAGTCGAGTCATGAAAGAGCCTAAGCCAAAGAAAGCATTAAAAGTACTCAAGGCTATTAAGTCGATTAAGCCGATTAAGCCGATTAAGCCGCTCAAACCGTTCAAACCACCAGCTGGCATTAAGTTATTGGCTGGGGTAGATGAAGTAGGGCGTGGCCCACTAGCAGGAGATGTGGTCACAGCCGCAGTAATATTGCCCGCCAATCACCGCATTGAAGGTTTGGCCGACTCTAAGGCTCTTTCAGCGCGACAGAGAGAAAATCTCTATAAAGATATTATTAGCCATGCTACCTGTTGGTGCATAGGCCGAGCCTCTGTGGAAGAAATCGATCGCTTTAATATCTTACAGGCCACATTAATGGCCATGCGTCGTGCGGTGATGGGCCTAAAAATTCAGCCGGATTATGTGGCTGTTGATGGCAACCGTTTGCCCCAGTGGGAATATCCTGGAGAAGCCGTTATTAAAGGTGATGGTCGTGTAGAGGTCATTAGTGCCGCCTCTATTTTAGCTAAGGTGGTTCGCGATGCTGAGATGCTGGCCATGGATAGTAAATACCCCGGTTATGGCTTTGATAGCAACAAGGGCTATGGCACAGCACAGCATCTCGAAGCACTGCAGCGTAAGGGCCCAACCCCGATTCATCGGCGTTCCTTTGCACCGGTCAGGGATGGCTTGCAGCTTGAGCAGGCACCACTGTTTTAGCACAGTATGATTTAACGAATTATTCGATCGTTTGAGCGTTTAAAATTCACTTAACGCTTGAGTTAAAGTCGCTCAGGCTTTACATTCAAAGCCATAAAAAATACCACATATTTCGGGGTGCACTGAGTGAATTACGCAGAGATCACAGGCTGGGGCAAATACGCACCACCGCTACTAATGACCAATGATGATATGGCTAAAATTGTTGATACCAGCGATGAGTGGATATTCTCACGCTCGGGTATCCGCCAGCGCCATTACAGTCATGTCTCCACCGGCGAGATGGGTTGGTTAGCTGCCGAGCGAGCATTGGCCGCTGCTGGTATCGATGCGACTGATATTGATTTGGTTATACTGGGTTCAACCACTCCGGAAGAAATTTGCCCTAACACTGCGAGCTTTATTAAGAACAAGCTAGGTGCCCACAAGGCAGCGGCGTTTGACTTAAACTCTGCCTGCACAAGCTGGTTATATGGTCTTAATGTCGCCACAGATATGATTAAGTCCGGGTCGATTAAAAAGGCTGTCGTGATCGGTTCCGAGCGCATTTCACTGGCCATGGACTGGAGCAAACGAGAGTCCTGTTTTTTGTTCGGCGATGGCGCTGGTGCCGTTGTTATTGAAGCCTCAGAGAATAAGTCTGGTTTATTGTCAGCTCATATGAGTTGTGTGCCAGATAGTCGTGAATGCCTGCGTCTACCGAGCTGGGGCATGACAACCAAACACCTTACTGGTGACATCCATGTTTCCCTAGATTTTGAGGGTATGGAAATTTTTAAGAGTGCGGTTAAGGGCATGTCCGATTCAATTGCCGAAGTTCTTGAAAGGGAAGGGCTTACGCCTGAGGATATAGACCTATTTATTCCTCACCAAGCCAATGTACGTATTATTCAGGCTCTGGCTAAACGTATTGATTTCCCCATGGAAAAAGTGGTGGTCTGTATTGATGAATACGCTAATACCAGTGCCGCTGCAATTCCGTTGGCACTCTGCGATGCATTGGCCGAAAAAAGAGTAAAGCCCGGCATGACCATTCTCACTGCATCATTTGGCGCAGGCTTGAGTTGTGGTGCAGGTATTATTCGCTGGGGCGATAGAGTCGAGCCAAAGCAGCTATCCGATGCAGAGATTGCACCTTACGATGGCACTGTCTTCGATCTGATGAAAGAGAGTTTTGCCTATTATGGCGTGGATGCTCAGCACTTGCTGTCTAAATGAAACCGTACCTTTTATAACAATGGCCTAGCAGTTTATCTAAATGACCCAACAGTTTGTTCACCTAAGGTTACATTCCGAATACTCCCTCGTTGATGGCTTGGTGCGTATTAAACCGCTGGCCAAAAAGGTTGCGGAGATGGGCATGCCTGCGGTTGGGCTCACAGATTTTAATAATTTCTTTGGTCTGGTTAAGTTCTATAAAGCCGCTCAGGCAATGGGTGTTAAACCTATTCTTGGTGCCGATCTGTTAGTGCTTGATGAGGATGGTGAAGGCAGCCCAACTCAGCTGGTGCTGTTGGTCGCAGATCAAATCGGCTATAAAAATCTCACTAAATTAGTCTCTCGAGCCTACCAAGAAGGGCAGCGCCTGGGTGTTCCAACCATTAAAAGATCCTGGTTGCCTGAGTATAGCGACGGCCTGATTGCCCTCTCTGGTGGTCGTGGTGGTGAGGTTGGTGTGGCACTGGTTTCCGGTAGAGAAGCCGATGCAGAACAACTTCTGCTTGAGTATATGCAGCTCTTTCCCAATCGCTTTTATTTGGAGTTACAGCGCACTGGCCGTGCCGATGAAGAAGACTATCTGCATGCTGCTGTTGGGCTGGCGAGTCGCTATAGCTGCCCGGTGGTCGCCACCAATGATGTACGGTTTCTTTCGGCTGATGAGTTTGAAGCCCACGAAGCTCGAGTCTGTATCCATGAAGGCCGAGCACTTGATGACCCCCGTCGTGAGCGCCGTTATTCAGACAATCAGTATTTGCGCAGTGCTGAAGAAATGGCCGAGTTGTTTTCTGACATTCCGGAAGCCTTACAAAATACCATAGAGATTGCCAAGCGCTGCACCTTAGAGATGCGCTTGGGCGAGTACTTTTTGCCCGACTACCCAATCCCCGATGGCCTGACTATTAATGAGTTCTTTATCAATGAGTCGGAGCAGGGCCTCGATCTGCGCCTGGCTAAATTATTTGACACTCAGGCCGCTGATTTTCCTGAGACCAAGCAGCGTTACACCGATCGTCTTAAGTTTGAGTTAGATATCATTATTCAGATGGGCTTTCCCGGCTATTTCCTGATCGTGATGGACTTTATTCGCTGGGCTAAAAATAACGATATTCCCGTCGGCCCTGGTCGCGGTTCTGGTGCAGGCTCTCTGGTGGCCTATGCGTTAAAAATTACTGATCTTGATCCCCTAGAATACGACCTGCTGTTTGAGCGTTTTTTGAACCCAGAGCGGGTTTCTATGCCCGATTTCGATATTGACTTCTGCATGGAGGGTCGCGATAAGGTGATCGCCTATGTGGCCGAGCAATACGGCCGTGACGCAGTGTCTCAGATCGTGACTTTCGGCACCATGGCAGCCAAGGCAGTAGTGCGAGATGTGGCTCGAGTGCAGGGCAAGTCCTATGGTCTTGCCGACAAACTCTCTAAGTTAATCCCCTTTGAAGTGGGCATGACTCTTGCGAAAGCGGTTGAACAAGAAGCAGAGCTAGAACAATTTCTCGCCCACGATGAAGAAGCCGCCGAGATTTGGAGCATGGCCCTGCAGCTTGAGGGTGTTTCTCGCAACTGCGGTAAGCACGCCGGTGGTGTGGTTATTGCCCCCACAGTAATTACCGACTTTTCGCCGATTTACTGCGACGATACCGGCGGCGGTATTGTTACCCAGTTTGACAAAAACGATGTTGAAGAAGCCGGTCTGGTTAAGTTTGATTTCTTGGGCCTGCGCACATTAACGATTATTGATTGGGCGGTGCGCATGATTAATCGCACCCGTGCCACCAATGGTGAAGAGCCGTTAGATATTGAGAAGTTGCCTCTAGACGACACCAAGACCTTTGAGATGATGCAGCGTGCAGAGACCACTGCCGTGTTCCAGCTCGAATCTCGAGGTATGAAAGAGCTGATTAAAAAGCTTGGCCCCGACCGCTTCGAAGATATCGTGGCGCTGGTAGCTCTGTTCCGTCCCGGCCCATTGCAGTCAGGCATGGTCGATGACTTTATCAATCGCAAAAAGGGTCGCGCGGAAGTCAGCTACCCTCATGTACGCTACCAGCATGAATGCCTAAAACCGGCCCTAGAGCCAACCTACGGCATTATTCTTTATCAGGAACAGGTCATGCAGATTGCCCAGGAAATGGGCGGCTATACCCTCGGTGGAGCGGATTTATTGCGCCGCGCCATGGGTAAGAAAAATGCTGATGAAATGGCCAAACAGCGGGAGCTGTTTACTCAGGGTGCATTGGGACGAGGGTTTGATTTAGATCTGGCTTCCAATATTTTTGACCTGATGGAAAAATTTGCCGGTTACGGCTTTAACAAATCTCACAGTGCTGCCTACGCGTTGGTGGCCTATCAGACCGGTTGGCTTAAAGCCCATTATCCCGCTGAATTTATGGCGGCGACGATTTCATCGGATATGGATAAGACTGACAAGGTCGTCACCTTTATTGACGAATGTCGTGCCATGAAGTTGGACCTGCAGCCCCCAGATGTTAACAGCGGCCAGTTCCATTTCAGTGTCGATGGACTGGGACGTATTATTTATGGCCTAGGTGCGATCAAAGGCTTGGGTGAAGGCCCTGTAGAAAATATTATTGCCGCCAGAACTACCGGTGGTCCCTTTAAGGATATCTTTGATTTCTGTGCACGGGTTGATGGCCGCAAGGTCAACAAGCGAGCATTGGAAGCCATGATCCGCAGTGGCGCTCTCGACGAAATTGGCCCTGAGGGCGAGATAGGATTCCGCCGCGCCGTGATGCTCGCTGGTATGGATAAAGCGGTTAAGTTGGCTGAGCAACATGCTCGTAATACTAGCAGCGGCATGGGGGATCTGTTTGGTGACTCTATCGCCGAGAGTGCGTCTGAGATCAATTACAGCAGCTATGATGGAGCGCGGTCACTCTCTGTGAGGGAACGGCTCAACGGCGAAAAAGAGACTCTGGGTCTTTACCTTACCGGCCATCCTATTGATGAATATGAAGAGGAGCTGCGCACCATGGTGCCCAGCCGAGTTGCGGACTTAAGACCAGGTAAAGATAGCTCGACGGTCGCTGGTATGGTTATCGGTATGCGCATTATGAAAAATAAGCGCGGCGATAGTTTTGCCTTTTTGACTATCGATGATAAAAGCGGTCGTATTGAACTCTCTGTTTGGGCAGAAAAATTTAATGCATACCGCGATATTTTGACCAAAGATGCATTACTGGTGGTTCAGGGTGCTGTCTCTGAAGATAGCTTTACCGGCGGCTTAAAAATGGTAGCCGAATCGATCCAGTCAATTTATGACGCTCGTTGCAGTAAGCTCAGTAGTCTGGAGCTCTGTATTCCAACGGATGCCAATGGTGAAGACTGGGTTGAGAGATTTCACGGCACCATCGGCGACTTCAAGGACGGTAACTGCCCGGTGACGGTGGAATACGCTGCCGCCAGTGCAGTGGGGCAGTTAAAGCTGGGCAAACAATGGTTAGTGCAGCCACGAGATGAATTAATTAGCCGCTTGCGGGAAGATTTTGGTAAAAATAGCGTCACCTTGCACTATCATTAGAGAAACAATCACTATGGCACTGGCAGTGGCGTGCAGAGATGTTAAAATGCGCGCCAGCCACCTCCAGGAATTTGCATACGATGAATTTAAACTATCTTTCTTTTGAACAGCCAATTGCCGAGCTGGAAGCAAAGATCGAAGAGCTGCATCTGGTCGGCAATGACAACGAGTTAAATATAGCTGAAGAGGTATCCAAGTTAAGGGATAAATCTCAAAAGCTAACCCAAAATATCTACGCCAAACTCACGCCATGGCAGGTTGTGCAGGTGGCGAGACATCCGCAGCGACCCTACAGCCTAGACTACATCAAACGTATCTTTACCGATTGGGAAGAGATGCATGGCGATCGCCATTTTGGTGATGATAGCGCTATTGTAGGCGGAGTTGCTCGCTTAAACGGCAAGCCGGTGATGGTGATTGGCGAAGAAAAGGGCCGTGGTGTCAGTGAAAAGGTTATGCGCAATTTTGGTATGCCTAAGGCCGAGGGCTATCGCAAAGCTTTACGCCTAATGGAAACTGCCGAACGCTTTAAGATGCCAGTCTTAACGCTTATAGATACGCCGGGAGCCTACCCTGGTATCGACTCAGAAGAACGTAATATCTCTGAGGCAATTGCCAGAAACTTGGCCGTTATGTCGAGATTAAAGACCCCCATTATTTGTACGGTTATAGGGGAGGGTAGTTCTGGTGGAGCCCTAGCGATTGGTGTTGGCGACAAGCTCAACATGCTGCAATACAGCACTTATTTCGTTATTTCCCCGGAAGGCTGTGCCAATATCATCTGGAAAACCAGTGATAAAGCACCTCAGGCGGCAGAAGCTATGGGTGTCACCTCAGATAACTTAGAAAAATTGGGTATTGTTGACGAGACAATTCCAGAGCCCATGGGTGGCGCGCATCGCGATATCGAAGCTATGAGCTCAACCCTAAAAGCGCGGCTTAGCGAGCAGTTAGATGAGCTTCAAGCAGTGCCCATTGAAGAGCTCCTAGAGCGCCGTTACCAGCGCCTTATGTCCTACGGCAGGCCTGACTAGCAGTAAGTTAACTTTCTTCCAGCAACGACATTGCGGCTAGAGCATCAGGGTCCTGAGACTTTATCTTATTGGCGATATGGTGCTGGAAGAAGTATCTAAAATCCTCACTTTTGTCTGCCGCATAGAGGCAGTCATCTCCAGGCAGGATTGGCGTGCTAACTACCTTTTTTTCATCGACCAACATAGCTTCCATGCTGCCATCACTAAGCAGTCGCCAGCTGATAATTTCTTTCAATGTAATACTGTGAAAACCGTCTGACGAAAGCACCGCATGGGTGCCGATAGCGTCAGGTACTTCCTGAATAATCTCGCACCCAGTGTCACACTGGTACTCGTAGTAGTCGGCGGCTGTTTCTAGCTCGACGACTTTATGTAGAGGCGCGGCAAAAAATAACTCATCGACGCCCTGATCGTAATAGCCCTGCCACTGGCCATTTAAGGGGTCGTTAATTTCGTCGCAAGAAACCAGTTCGTCGAGCCAGGGAACTAGGCCGACAACCTCTCCACTTAATCGTAAACCCCAGGCCAAGACCTTGACTGAAAATAGCTTTTCTGGGTTTTCGGAATTGCTATAAAGCATCTCAAGGCCATCGAGTTCAGGAGCGATGCGGATAAGTTTGTTGTTAGAAAGTTCAGAGAGAGGTCTACGTGTAAAGATATCAATCACGTTGTCCATCGGAGGATCAATCGCCGGTATGGGCATACATATATCTCCTTGAGGCAGTTGATAGTAAAACGACACTAACACTATATAAGGTACTCCAGAAACCTAGCAAGCACAACATTTTGTGTTTTAAGCTTAAACGCATAAAAAGTTTAAGGGGCCATTCCAAGTTAACCGAGTTAGTCTATTTTGCTGTAAAATCCCTCCTTTGTTTTTATAAGTATATTCAATAATTAGCCGCGGGGAGAATTTATTGGCCATTAGTTCAACAGCTCAGTTTTATTTTGCCTATGGTTCGAACATGAATCAGCTGCGTATGCAGGGCCGTGATATGCGGGTGGTCAGCCTGGTAGCTGGCTGGATTGATGGCTTTGGTTTGCGCTTTAACAAGCGGTCGAGGCGCGACGATAATTTGGCCTGTGCCAATATTGTTTTTGCCCGAAATGAACGTATTGAAGGTGTGCTTTACGAGCTGGAAACTCTGGCAGAGATTGCCAAACTTGACCCCCATGAGGGTGCCCCAAGGCGTTACAGTCGTGAAGTATTTTATGTTCAAACTAGCGGTGGGCCAAAACCCGCTTGGGTCTATGTGGCTAATCCAGCGGTGTTGGATAGCCAAATTCTGCCGGCGCGCTGGTATGTGGATCATTTACTTGCTGGTCGTGAGTTTTTGTCTGACGACTATTGGCAGGGGATTAATAGCACTGACTGTCTCCCCGACTCGGTTGAGTGGTCTTGAGCAAAATAATTACCGGAGGTGCTCTTCCCGCTGGCGGCGTCATAGCCGCTGGTGGCCCTGATCTGTCAGCTATTATCGACCTTTTTGAGCAGCAATTTTTGAGCACCTACAATACCCGATTGATTGGCGGTGCTGATGAGCCTGTTTATCTCCCTGCTAATGGCGAGTTTGCATACCATCGTCTATTCTTTCGAGAAGACTATGTGTCTAGCGCTCTTCATGAAACAGCTCACTGGTGTATTGCCGGCTTAGAGCGGCTCAAAAAAGAAGACTTTGGCTACTGGTACAACCCAGACGGTCGCAGCCCGGAACAGCAAGCGATGTTTGAGGCTGCTGAAGTGAAACCCCAGGCGCTTGAATGGATATTTTCTATTGCCTGTGGGCAAGATTTTCGGCTCAGCGTTGACAACCTTAATGGTGACAGCTGTGCCGCTAGTGCAAACTTTTCTCGGGCGGTCTCTGAGCAAGCGCTAGACTGGTGTCAGCTGGGTCGATTACCAAGCAGGGCTGCCATGTTTATTGATGTGTTAATTAAGGTATTTAGCAGGCCTGATGTTTTGGATGCTAGGCATTATCGTGATCGCGACTTAGCACCTTAAGCCATTAAGCCCCAAAGCCCCAAAGCCATTGAGCCATTGAGCCATTGAGCCATTAACTTACTAAAAGCCCATAAATTAGACAGTATTCTATGCAAGCATTTTTGATTGACGCCTCAATTTATATTTTCCGCAGCTATTTTACATTGCCAGATAATTGGCATGCTCAGGATTCTAAGCACCCGACCCATGCAGTGTATGGGTTTACGGGGTTTTTATTAGAGATTCTGCGACAGAAGCAGCCCGATTATCTGTTCTGTGCCTTTGACGAAAGTCTGGGCTCTGGGTTTCGGCACCAGCTGTGCCCTGACTATAAAGCCAACCGCGAGCTGCCAGACGAAGCCCTGGCATTTCAGCTCAATGCCTGTCGACAGCTTTGTCGTGTGCTTGGTATCAGTGAAATGGCCTCTACCATGTTTGAGGCAGATGATCTGATTGGTGGCGTTGCCAGTAAAGTGAGGCAGGCCAGTGGCCAACCTGTGATTGTGAGTCGAGATAAAGATTTAACACAGCTTATTCAGGGTAACGACCTGTATTGGGACTTTGGTAAATCCCAGCCTAAAAATCAGACTGAACTTGAGATTCAGCTAGAGTTGGGCTGTGGGCAGATGGCGGATTATTTGGCCCTGATGGGTGACAGTAGCGACAATATTGCAGGGGTACCCGGGGTGGGTGCCAAGACAGCAAGGCAATTGTTGTCCCATTTTCCCTCTGTAGATGCCATTATGGAGCATCTAGACCAGCTGCAGGATTTGCCTATCCGTGGGGCTAAAAAGCTAGCAGACAAGCTTGATACTCATCGCGATCAGCTATTCCTTTCACGCCAGCTGACTCAAATTGTCACCGATATTGATGAAGCGCCGACATTGGAAGGCATCGCTTGGCAGGGCATCTACCAAGATGCCTTTGAAATTTTTTGCGAAGAAATGGGTTTTGGCTCTGCCTTCGCCGGTAGAGCTAAAGTTCTGAAGCAGCGAGAGATGTTCGCTCCGTCTAGTCAGTAATCATAAAAAGAGTAACAAAAAGAGTGCCCAAACTGAATATAGTCGCCGATCAAAATATGCCCCTAGTGCAAGAGCTCTTTGCTGAATATGGCAATGTTCGGCTGTTGCCTGGTCGTGATATCAGTGCTGCTGATTTGCAGGACGCTGATGTTCTGTTAGTGCGGTCGGTGACCCAGGTCAACCAGCAGCTATTGGCTGGCAGCCCGGTTAAATTTGTGGGCTCGGCTACCATAGGCACCGATCATATTGATCTAGGCTATCTTGAGCAGTCGGACATTCAATTTTCCCATGCGCCAGGCTGCAATGCCGAGGCGGTGGTGCAATACGATCTATCGGTGATGTGTCGGCTTATGCCCGATTGGCAAGAAAAAAAGGTAGGTATTGTTGGCTGCGGCAATGTTGGCGGCAGACTTTATAAGCGACTGCAAGATCTTGGTGTTAGCTGTGCGGTGTACGATCCGTTTTTGTCTAGGGCAGATATTCCCGACCTTGGTGAGTTAGAGGCTGTATTGGACTGCGATATTATTTGCCTGCACACGCCGATCACTGCAGAGGGTGAATACCCGACGCACCATCTCTTGGATATGGACCGATTGCGGTTAATAAAACCAGATGCATTGCTGATTAATGCGGGCCGTGGCGCTGTGATCGACAATAGGGCCCTTTTAGAGTTATTTCGAGGGGGTTCTACTCTTCAGGTTGCACTGGATGTCTGGGAGACTGAACCTCACATAGACGTCGATCTGATGAGTTTTGTGGCTATGGCTACGCCTCACATTGCTGGATATAGCCTTGAGGGCAAGGTTAATGGCACTGGAATGGTATTTGATGCGTTCCGAGTTTGGGCTGATTTGGTGGTTACAGAAAAGTTGCAAGTGGCAGATCCGATGGCATCGATGGCATCAAGGGATGAGAGTAGCTTACTGCTGGAGCCTGAGTCTCTTAACGAGGCGATACTGGATTGTTACGACGTGGCTATGGATGATGAGCGGATGCGGGATGTTATACGAGCCTGTGAGTCTGCTGGCTTAGAGAAGGCAGAGCGCGCATTAGCCTTCGATAGACTGCGAAAAGAGTATCCTGTAAGGCGCGAGTTTAGCCATTATCGAGTTGATTTAAGTGTCGAGGGCCTTGCCCAGTACCTAAGCTTGGGTTTCGTCATCGCCTAATTCATCACAGGCATCTTGGACCATCTCTTCAGTGATCGGAATTTCTGCACCTTGGTCGTCGATAATTGCGCCGCCGTTAAAATCGGGTTCGGCTGTTGGTGACTCGGTTAGCTTATGTGCCTGCACCGCATCCTCTTTTTCCTTGGTCATAGTCATAATTACCTTCAATGTTTAAGCGCGTATGCGCGCTAAGAAATTGGAAAATCTTTCGATAGATTCTGTGATTTGATCTTGATCGGGAAGGAATACAATCCGGAAGTGCTGTTTGCTATCCAAGTTAAAAGCTGAGCCCTGAACAATCAAGATACGTTCTTCTTTGAGTAAATTCAGCACCATCTCTTCATCGTCGGCAATGGGATAAATTGCCGGGTCGAGCTTGGGGAAAAGATACATAGCTGATTTCGGTTTCACGCAGCTAACGCCAGGAATAGCGGTGATAAGGCCATGAGCCAGATCTCGTTGGGCCAGTAAACGGCCTCCGGGTAAGATCAAGTCATCAATACTCTGCCGCCCACCCAGCGCTGTTTGCACTGCAAGCATGGCAGGGGCATTGGCGCAGAGTCGCATAGAGGCGAGCATTTCGAGCCCTTCTATATAGCTCGTCGCTCTCTGCTTGGTACCCGTAATCAGCATCCACCCAGAGCGAAAGCCCGCTAGGCGATAGGTCTTAGATAGGCCATTAAAGGTTAGACACAGGCAATTCTGAACTAGGCTGGCGAGCGGAATATGCACGGCATCGTCATAGACAATACGGTCATAAATTTCATCGGCAAATACCACTAAATTATGCTGCTCTGCTAGAGCGACAATCTGCTGCAACGTCTCTTTTGAATACACAGCCCCCGTTGGATTGTTAGGGTTAATAATAACGATACCCTTGGTATTAGGAGTAATCTTTGCTTCGATATCGGCAATATTCGGTTGCCAATCGTCTTGTTCATCACAGCGGTAATGTACTGGTGTGCCGCCACCCATAGAGACAGCTGCGGTCCAGAGAGGGTAGTCAGGGGAGGGGATCAGAATCTCATCACTAGGGTTCAGCAGTGCCTGCATGGCCATCACGATAAGCTCGCTGACGCCGTTGCCCATAATCACATCTTCTATGTTTATGTCGTCGATACCTTGCTGCTGATAGCGCTGCATGACCGCTTTTCGCGCCGAGAAAAGGCCCTTGCTGTGGCAGTAGCCTTGGGCTTCTCGTAGGTTTTGAATGACGTCGTGAATAATCTCATCGGGCGCGTCAAAGCCAAAGGCGCCGGGATTGCCGATGTTTAGTTTGATGATTTTTTGCCCTTGATCCTCTAGCCAGTTGGCATGATCAAGCACGGGACCGCGGATGTCATAGCAAACGCCTGAGAGCTTGTGGGATTTGAGTAATTCAGTCATTATTCGTATTCGCATAAACAAGGAGGTTTTCAGATGACCATTGTAGCCAAAATCCCAACACTTTTGGATCAACTTGAAAAAATAGTGATTATCCTCGGTAGTGTAATTATTATAGTATTTCCGTTAATAATTTTTGGTTACCGATTTGAGTTGTTACCGATAATATTAGCGGCCCCATTTTTATATAGTATTGTCGGCTCTATCAGCTTTATTGGATTAGCGGGCATGCTGGTTACTGTCGTAGGTCTCTTTGTAAATCGCCCAATTTCAGCAGGTTTAGTCCTGACGGTAACTCTGTCCATAACTCCATTGGCGTTGATTATAAATTTGCTTGGGGCTGGTTGGTTTGATACATCGGGAACCAATGATGCTAGTACCGATGTCATAAACCCTCCTACCTATTACTATGCGCAGGACCTTCGTTCCCCCGACCAAAATAGTCTTGAGGCTCAAACTGCTCGTTATCTATCTGGGATGGTTGAGCCTATGGCTAATATTTCGTCTCTTAGGATGGGTGTGGGCCGATTGGAGGCCTTCCGCGTGGCTCGTTATCTAGTCGAGCTGGAAGGTTGGTGGGTAAGTAAGTCTGATTTACACGGCGGTCGTATTGAGGCAGTGTCGACAACCTTATTGTTAGGGTTTGAAGCTGATATTGTTATTAGGATTAATGCTATTCCCGCTGCGGATCAAGGTAGTATTCTTGATATGCGATCGTCCGGGAGAGACATTATTGAAGACTATGGGGCAAATGCGGCTCGAATTGAGGATTTTTTGATCAAATTTCAAGCGCTTTTGATAAAACAGCAAAACCGCTTAAATTTAAAGCCGGTAAGGGTTGACACTGTACCTGCTGCTACTTAGAATGCGCGCCTCCTAGCCAGTCACGTCCCGTTCGTCTAGAGGCCTAGGACACCGCCCTTTCACGGCGGTAACAGGGGTTCGACTCCCCTACGGGACGCCAATTTACAAGACGCCATTGACGGCATCTGCGGGAATAGCTCAGTTGGTAGAGCGGTACCTTGCCAAGGTACAGGTCGCCGGTTCGAACCCGGTTTCCCGCTCCATATTAAAAAACGTAAAACTCCGGTTTTGCGTTTTTTTTTGCCTAAATTTTATTTACATTATTTTATTAGGGGTTTGAAGATAGGCTCGTCATAGATGTAAGTTTTAAGAATTCCTCTTGTTATTGTTACTGTTACTGAATCAGTGGCTAATGATAAGACAAGAGGGGGAGAGCTAGCGGGCCCGCAAGGGTCCGCTTTTTTTTGCCTTGCTTTTTTTACACGCTGTCTTTTGAACATTGCGGGTAATCTAAACGCTGTCTTTTGAACATTGCGGGATATTTAAAGGCTGTCTTTTAAAGATTGCGGGATATCTAAACGCTGTCTTTTAGATATTGCAGGCTTTTTGAGCTAATTCTGGTTTGGGTTAGGCGTTAGTCTAGCTCGAAGAAGGTTTTGATCGAGTCCTGCTGCGCTAGTGCGTCCTGGTACCCTAAGTCGATAAGTTTACGGCAGAAGCCTGGTTCAAAGAGCAGGTAGCTGGCGGCACTGGTGCCTCCTCCCTGAGCTGTGGCACCGGTGAGCTTTAGGAATAGTTTGAGAGACCTAGGCAGCTCATGGATATGTTCTTGGGCAATCTGATCGATTGACTGGCTGGGGGAAATCGACAGCACGTCAATGGGGTTCATGTCAGTCATGCCGTTATTGGCTCGCAGTGACTCTGGTAATACCTCCGCTAGCCGATTAATGGCACGCAGTGTTTCTAGGTCGCTTTCAACTGAGTCAATAAAGGCGCTGTTAAACATATGCCCGACGATTTGCGCGATCGACGGTGAGTGGTCTGCAGCTGGCTGAGGGGGCTTGATAGTGGCATTGTCACTTACGCCAATAATTAATAATTGCTTTGCGCCCATGTGCAAGGCCGGGCTAATGGGTTTTAGTTGGCGAACTGCTCCGTCTCCAAAATAGCCTCCATCCAGTTTCACCGCCGGAAATAAACTGGGAATCGCGGTGCTAGCCATGAGGTGGTCGATTGTAATGGCGGTTTTTTCTCCTCGACGTCGAGCCCTGGTCCAGGGGTCGATCTGCTCATGGCCCTGGAAAAAAGTGACTGACTGCCCTGAGGCGTAGCTCATAGCACTGATGGCTATTGCCTCGAGTTCACCATTACCGATGGCTGTATCCAAGTAATCGAACTTCACATAGTTCTCAAGCAGCTGTCGCAGGGGAGTATTGTCGAGTAGGGAAATTGGCCGACCTATGCCATAGCCACTGTGCAGAAACGAGGCCATCACATGAAACGCATTAGCGGCGACTCCAAAGAAGTCGGTACGGTACACGTCGGGAGCACGCAGATTATGCCAAATACCTTCGAGTTTTTTGGTGCGCAGGCGAAATGGCCCAGCGCGACCAGCAATAGATAGCGCATTAATAGCGCCAGCACTGGTGCCGCAAATAATCGGGAAGGGGTTGTAGACAGAGCGGGGCAAAATTGATGCGATGCCTTTAAGCACACCGACCTGATAGGCTGCTCTGGCACCACCACCGGTTAAAACTAGTCCTCTACTCATTATGCTGCGATTCCTTTTTAGACTGCTTAAATAGTTTTATCATTGCCAATTATAAAGTGCGTGTTACAAAAGTATTGGTTAGAAAGCACCGGTTAGAAAGCACCGATTAAAATGTACCAATTAAAATGTACCAATTAAAAAGCACCTACTAATAAAGCACCTACTAAAGAGCACCTACTAATAAAGCACCTACTAAAGAGCACCGATCAAAAAATCCCCAGCGCCAACCCTG
>Ga0307998_1000022_pt1 | contig 90522 bp, 85 predicted proteins | sample Davwhametageno37_FD_203147 | JGI IMG/M metagenome (GOLD analysis project Ga0307998, IMG submission 203147) | Marine microbial communities from Davis Island wharf, Antarctic Ocean - #37 | ecosystem: Environmental > Aquatic > Marine > Unclassified | place: Antarctic Ocean: Davis Island wharf... | reverse complement strand
CTTATTTAACCTGCGTCTACATCTCAGTGGTATATAAAGTGGTATATAAAATAAAATAAACCTTACAGACATAAAAAAACCCCTGTAAAAACAGAGGCTTAATTAATCTATATGGCGGTGGGATAGGGATTCGAACCCTAGATAGGCTATTAACCTATGCCAGTTTTCAAGACTGGTGCATTCAACCGCTCTGCCATCCCACCTAATGCTGCTTAACAAGAGTATTTACTGCCTTACCCCTGTGTTGAAGGCGCTGATTATACAGCGCCTTTTAGCACTGACAAGTAACAATTACTCCTTTGGTGCTTTTTCTGCTTTTTCCTTTGATCCAGCTGCTTGTGGAGCCTGTTTTGGCGCCAGTTTTTCGACAATGCGCTGCTTGCGAGGATCATTTGATGCTCTTGGTGCAGCGGTTGCTGCTGGAGCAGCTTTAGGTGCAGTAGTAGGCGCACTTGCTTTAGCCGCTGGAGCAGCTGCTGCCGCTGGACGCTCAGTGCTTACTGCGACCTTGCCCGCTGGCTTTGGCTTGTATCTCGGGTCATTGCTGGCGCGAGGTGCCTCTGCTGGCTTGTCTGCTGCCGCAGGCTTGGCTTTTGGCTTGGCTTTCGCTCTTGCCTTTGCTTTTGGCTTGGCCTCTGCGACGGGCGTCTCAGCTGCCGCTGTTGCACTGGCTGCTTTGGTAGACTCTGGCGCTGCTTCTACTGCGTCCTTTTTAGCCGCTCTAGGCTTGGCTGCTGCTTTGCGTTTTGGCTTGGCTGCTGTCTTAGCTTCTGGAGTAGTCGCTTGCTTGTCGGCGACGACGTCAGGTGAGCTAGCAACTGCTACCGGCGCTGCTTCGGCTGATGCGGGCTTTTGCTCTTGAGTTGTCTCAGTAGCAGCAACTGCTGTAGCTGTCTTATCCAGCATGTCCTGAGGGACATCTTGACGTTGACGGCGACGGCGAGGGCCACGACGCTTGTCGTCTGGCCGGCGCTTGAGCTGATCGGCCTGAGCAACGGCTACATTGCCATCAACGGCTTCGACTTGCTTGGCTTCTTGAACAGAGGTGCTAGCTTCTGCGTCTCTCGGCTTTGGCTGATTGCGACGATTGTTGTTATTGCGGCGACTATCATTGTTACGGGGCTCGTTGCTGTTGCTATTACTATTACTATTACTATTACTATTACTATTACTATTACTATTACTATTACTATTACTATTACTATTACTAAGGCCTTCGTTATTGCCACGGTTATCGTTGCTGCGCCGCTCATTACGATTTCCGCTGTTGCGAGCTTCGCCTTGAGTTTCGCTAGTCTTGCGGTTCTCATCGTTGCCACGGGTGTTGCCGCCACGATTGTTATCATTGCCACGGCTATTATCATTGCTACGGCTATTATCGTTACGATTGTTAGGCCCACGATTACTGTTGCGGCCACGATTGTTCTGGCCTCCACGGCTTCTATTATTTCGGTTGTTGCTTCTTGGCTTAGGCTTTTCTTCCTCTTCAACCTCGGCTCCACCAAACATGGTGTCCCAAAGGCGTTTAACCAGACCTGGGGTTTTTGCTTCTGCGACCTTAGTCTGCGGCATAACAGGAGCTGGCGTTGAAGGTACGATGGTTTTAACAGCTGGCTCTGGCAATGCCTTACCGCCGTCGCTGGCGTCTGTCACAACTTCAACTTCTGGCTTGCTTAGGTCGTGGGCTAATTTGTAGCTAAAGTCGGAGGTGTCTTCATCCTGATTGCGAATACGCACTACTTCAAAATGTGGCGTTTCCATTTCAGTGTTTGGCAACACAGTGACTTGGATTTTGTTGCGTACTTCAATGTCAGAGATTTCTTTACGCTTTTCATTGAGTAGGAACGTAGCGACGGGAACCGGCACAATGGCGCGAATCTCTCGGCTAAATTCTTTTTGAGCTTCTTCTTCGACCAGGCGCAGAATAGACAGTGCCAATGATCTGGTACCCCTAATAGTACCCTGGCCTTTACAGCGCGGGCAGATCTTGGACATAGTTTCTTCAAGAGAAGGGCGCAGACGCTGACGGGACATCTCTAGTAGGCCGAATCTCGAGATACGACCGACCTGAACTCTGGCGCGATCGACAACCAATGCATCACGCATTTTGTTCTCAACTTCTTTTTGATGCTTGCTATTAAGCATATCGATGAAGTCGATAACAATAAGTCCACCGACATCACGCAGTCGCAATTGGCGAGCGATTTCTTCAGCGGCTTCTTTGTTAGTGTTAAAGGCTGTTTCTTCAATATCACCGCCTTTAGTTGCACGGGCGCTGTTAATGTCGATTGAGACCATTGCTTCGGTAACGTCGATAACAATGGAGCCACCTGATGGCAGGGCTACTTCGCGGCAAAAGGCTGTCTCGATTTGGTTTTCAATTTGGTAGCGGTTAAACAGTGGAATCTCTTCCTGATAGAACTTCACCTTACTGGTGAAATCTGGCATCACTGTACCGATAAACGCTGCAGCTAAAGCGTAAGCCTCTTCACTGTCGACAATAACTTCACCGACGTCCTGACGCAGGTAATCGCGAATAGCGCGGATAATAACGTTGCTTTCTTGGAAGAGGAAGTGGGGGGCTTTTGAGCCTTCAGCTTCTTCGGTAATGGTATTCCAAAGCTGAAGCAGGTAGTCCAGATCCCACTGCAGTTCTTCAGTGGCTCGGCCGATGCCAGCTGTACGTACAATCGCACCCATACCTTCTGGAATGTTGAGCCCGCGCATTGCTTCGCGTAGATCAGCGCGCTCTTCACCTTCGATGCGACGAGAGATACCGCCAGCACGAGGGTTATTTGGCATCAGTACTAGGTAACGACCGGCTAGGCTCATTAATGTTGTGAGGGCAGCGCCTTTGGATCCACGCTCTTCTTTTTCAACTTGGACCAGAACTTCTTGGCCTTCTCTAATAGCGTCTTGTATGCGGACGCGACCACCTTCAGACGAACCTTTCTTGAAGTATTCGCGAGAAATCTCTTTTAGGGGTAGGAAGCCATGACGGTCAGCACCGTAGTCAACAAATGCAGCTTCGAGGCTTGGCTCTACTCGGGTAATTTTACCTTTGTAGATATTTGACTTCTTTTGTTCTCTGGTACGGTTTTCGATATCTAGATCGTACAATCTCTGGCCATCGACCATTGCAACTCGCATTTCTTCTGTGTGCGAGGCATTAATTAACATGCGTTTCATAATTCACCTTTACTCGTTATTGGGAGCGAGAGCCAGGTGAGAGACAAGCTAAAAAGGGAAGGTAAAACGGAAGTTGCCCTAGACTGTTGGTGCTAAATATACATTAAAGGTTATTAAGGTACATTAACAGCAAGCTGTCGAGTTTCTTCTTAGGCCAGTTAAAATGCGGCTTTCAGAGAATTATCAGCTTCATTAAAGGTAGCTGCGGCCTGCGGATACTGTCTTGGTTTCTTGTCAGATGGAGCTTGGGAAGCTGTAATTAAGCCTCTGCTCTAAAACTGCCAACCTGCCATGGTCACCAATCAAAAGCTGTTTTGATGGCTGTAAATGACTGACAATATCGTTAAATTCTTTCGTTTGTTTACTAACCACATACTGTAATTCAACGTTTTGAATTGGGCGTCTAAAAAGGACAGCGCACTCAATAACGGCAGTATCTGGTCTAAAAACCTGTTTCTATTCTTGTCTTTCACTGGCTGAGTTCACTCAGCTATTGTTGATTACCTGCCAATGATTAAACCATGGCAGGTAGTCATCTATTCTTTACCCAAGTTTGTGTTTAAACACTGTGCTCAAAACTCAAGCCTTGGAGCAAGTCTACCTTTGGCAGCCAAACGTTATGCGGCCTACCCAAGGGACTTCGCGGGGCAATATAACAACAATTGCCTGTAGCTACAATGAAAGTGAGAATTTAGTTGGGTGATTGCAGGGCAGGTGGGTACAATGGCGCCGTTTCCAACAGCCTATAGTTGCCATATCTTGCCTGAATCAGATGCAGAACCAAAAGTAGAGTCGACGTCAGAGTTCGATAAGGTGTCTTACACCGAGGTCGGCTCTGAGCATGCTGGCCAGCGGTTAGATAACTTTTTAATTCGCCATCTAAAAGGCGTTCCCAAATCTCGCATCTATAGACTGCTGCGCAAAGGGGAAGTGAGAGTTAATAAAGGTAGGGTGAAGCCTGATACGCGCCTCAAAGAGGGCGATATTATAAGAATCGCACCGATTCGTGTTGCAGAGCGTGGCGAGCCTGCGCTACCAGGCAAGCAACTCAAGCGCTATTTGGCGGAAAATATTTTGTTTGAAGATGATGGTCTGCTTATCATCAATAAGCCCAGCGGTCTTGCTGTGCATGGTGGTAGTGGCATCTCTCTCGGGGCTATTGAAGCTCTGCGCGCAGAGCGCCCCAACGCGAAGTTTTTAGAGTTAGTTCATCGCTTAGATCGCGATACCTCAGGTTGTTTAATGCTAGCCAAGAAGCGCGCGGTGCTTTTGGAGTTGCAGCAGGCGATGCAGCGCAACCATATAGAAAAGCGCTACCAGGCTTTGGTAAAAGGCCAGTGGCCCAAGGGTAAGGCGACTATTAATGCGCCCCTTAAAAAGAATCAGCTGTCATCTGGTGAGCGTATGGTGCGAGTTGACGCAGAGGGCAAGGCCTCGGTAACTCATTTTAAGATTGTTCAGCGCTTTAAAGAAGCCACTCTGCTTGATGTCAGGCTCGAAACGGGCAGAACCCACCAAATTCGTGTGCACTGTGAGTTCTCTGGCCAGCCCATTGCCGGTGACCCTAAGTATGGCGATGTACAGTTCAATGAAAGCCTAAGAGACTCTGGCTTAAAGCGTATGTTTTTACATGCGAGCCATCTGCGCTTTAGGCACCCTCTGTCTGGGGACTGGGTAGAGGTAGAGGCGCCGTTACCAAAAGATCTAGCGCCGGTATTGACCAAGCTGGTCTAAACAGACCAGCGTTTAAAGAACAAAGACCTATAAAGATCTAAAAGGAACTATGAAAGATACAAAATTGGTCATTTTTGACTGGGACGGCACCCTTTCCGATTCGGTAGCCCGTATTTCTCAATGCATCCAGCTAGCGGCAGACGATCACAGCCTGCCAGTCCCAAGCTATGATGAAGCCAAGGACATTATTGGTCTTGGCCTTAAAGAAGCTATTCAGCGCCTGTTTCCTAGCGCTAATGAGGCCATGGTTCAGCGGTTTAGCCAGAGTTATTCCGCTCACTATCGTTTGCAAGATGCTGAGCCCTGCGGTTTCTTCCCTGGTGTTTTGGATACATTGGACGAGCTGCGCGCTGCAGGGTATCTTTTAGCTGTCGCCACTGGCAAAAGCCGTGCTGGGTTAGACCGGGTATTTGCGGCAACGGAGCTGAGTGAGTTTTTTCACGGCTCTCGCTGTGCCGATGAAACCCAGTCTAAGCCACACCCTATGATGCTAGAAGAGCTGCTTGCTGAGCATCAGATTGTCGCTAGCAATGCTGTAATGGTTGGCGATACCGAGTTTGATATGGAGATGGCGGTAAACGCCGAGATGCCTCGCATTGCCGTGAGTTATGGTGCCCATGATGTCGATAGGCTAGCGATTTACAAGCCCGTCACTTGCCTTGATCACTTCTCAGATATTATAAAATATATATAATAATCAAGCACTTATAAATTATAGTTAAAGTAAATTCGATATCTCTATAGCACTTTTATGTCGAACCGCTTTAGGCCTGAACACAAGCCTATTAAAGGTAGCCCTATTAATGAGCTGGGGTCATTGCTTCGCACCTCGCTAAAAAGGCTTATCCCCAGCCCCTCAGCCTTAAAGCTCCCCGCGCAGTCATAGGGCTGCTCTGCCTGCAAATAGGCTTCGATCTGCCCAGCACTGAGTTGGCGAAAGGTGACGCTGGTGGTGTCGACTATGCAATGCTCTTTAAAACTACCGTCAGGCTGTTGCTGAACTAGTGCAAGGCCGCTGTGGAAAAGGACCGTTTTCCCTGCTTGAGCCATAAGCTGTTCTTTGGCGCGATCATGGCTGCCAGGCTTGCCTAGAAACTCACCATTGAGCTCTGCCACTTGATCTGCGCCTATTGCCACAGCATTGGCAAATCTTTCTGCAACGGTCCGAGCCTTCTCTTCGGCTAACCGAATCGCCAAAGCCTCCGGGAGCTCACCTGGGTAAGCGGCCTCATCAATAGCTGGTGAGTAGCAGCTAAACTCCAAGTTAAGCCGCTGTAGCAGCTCTTTTCGATAAATCGAAGAAGAGGCCAGAATAAGATTGCTCATAGGTTGTCCAGTTATTAGGTGGCTACTGTGCGGCTGTCTTGGTCATTCTAGAGATACCAGAGCGACGCCTAGGAAACACCTAAGGTGCTCCTCAAAAGCGCCATATGGTACCTGTATATAGTGTCGCCTTAAAGGCAGTGGTGGCTAGTGCAAATAATCGGCGCTTGTTGGTTGCGTGTTTTACCACTTTTTCTTTGACAGATAGCGGCGTGGACCCTATGATGCGCGCCTAACTGGGTACCACCGATATTATGGCACTGCCAACTGAAATTGATCCGCGTAAACTTGCTCTTCAGGGCAACCTTCTCGAAGGCACGGTAAATATAGTTGATCTTCCTAGATTAGAATCATCGGTGAGTTCGATTTGTGAGCCGTTAAAAGCTTCAATACAGTTCGAGCTAGATGAATCTAGAGCAAAAGTTGCTCATGGAAAGGCAGTGGTACTAGTAGAAACAGTCTGTCAACGCTGTCTTGATGGGGTAAAGGTCGAGGTAGAGGCGGTGTTTTCGGTTCAGGTTATTTGGTCTGAAGATCATCTTAACCGAGTGGCTGCTAATTACGAGCCTTGGCTTGTAGTTGACAAGTTGGCAAACCTCAACGAGTTACTTGAGGATGAGATTTTATTGGCGTTACCTTTGGTCAATTACCATGAAGAGGGTGGTTGCACAGGGGATACCTTTCAAGATGAGGTAAGGGCCATTGGTGATGAGGTTGTTTCGGACAACCCATTTAATGTTTTACTGCAGCTGAAGAAATAACCAGCTGCGCTTAATTTTTGCTTAGGAGTTCCTATGGCCGTTCAAAAAAGTCGCAAGACCCGATCTAAACGTGGCATGCGCCGTTCACATGATGCACTGACTGCAGCAACAGTTTCTATTGATTCTGTTAGCGGCGAAAAGCACCTGCGTCACCATGTTACTGCTGACGGTTTTTACCGCGGCCGCAAAGTCATTGAGACTAGCGCCGACTAACTGTTAGATTCTCCTTGGCAAATTCTCTCAGAATTGCCGTAGACGCTATGGGCGGGGATTTTGGTCCCCGGGTCGTAGTGGCCGCGCTTGTAACGTCGCTACGCAAACACCCTAGTGTCTCTGCGCTACTATTTGGCGACCAGCATAAGCTGGATGACGCACTTTCTGACTGCATGGACAAAGCGCTCCTCTCTCGAATAAAAACTCAGCATTGCGATGCGGTCATCACTGACGATGACGACGTTTCTGTGGTTATTCGCAGCAAGCGTGACTCATCTATGGGTTTGGCCGTCAAGGCGGTAGCTGACTCAGAGGCTGATGCCTGTATCAGTGCAGGTCATACAGGGGCTTTGATGGCCCTTGGAATGGTTATTCTAAAAACCTTGCCCGGTATCTCTCGCCCCGCTATCTGCACCACATTTCCGACCAGTCAGGGTCGCTCCTACATGCTTGATTTAGGGGCTAACTTGGACTGTTCAGCTGCTCAGCTTTCGCAGTTTGCATTGCTTGGCTCTTTGACGATGCAGGAACTGGATAATATTACTACCCCGCGGGTACGCCTGCTGAATGTCGGCGAAGAGGCCAGCAAGGGTAGTGGGGTAATAAAGCAAGCAGCAGACCTTTTAAGAGACGAACCACTGATAAATTATTGCGGTTATGTAGAGGGTGATGGTCTCTTTGAAGGCGATACGGACGTAGTCGTCTGCGATGGCTTTAGTGGCAATGTGGCACTGAAAACTAGCGAGGGGGTCGCGCGAATGATCAACGCTATGCTTAAAGATTTACTAGCTAGTAGTTGGCTCACTAGATTGGCGGGGCTGCTAATGTTGGCGCCTCTCAAATTATTTAAAGCTCGTCTCAATCCTTCGGAACACAACGGTGCCTATCTACTTGGTTTGAATGGCGTTGTGATAAAAAGCCATGGTGGCGCCGACGAAGTTGCCTTTGGGCATGCCCTCGATGTTGCCATTGAAGCAGCTAAACATAATCTGCCTGACGTTTTGTCGCCTATACTTCAGGGCAAGATAGACCGCAACCAAACCAAATAGAGGATATATGTCAAAAAGTAATTTAGCGTTTGTATTTCCTGGCCAAGGATCGCAGAAAATTGGTATGTTAGCCGAGCTTGCAGCAGATAACCCAACCGTAGAAGCTACCTTTGCAGAGGCTTCAGAGGCACTGGGTTACGACCTATGGGACATGATTCAGAATGGCGACCAGGAGGACATTAACCTTACGGAGCGCACCCAGCCAATGCTATTGGCGAGCAGCGTTGCCATTTGGCGTTTATGGGGTGAGAAGGGTGGGCCAATGCCTAGTCAGTTTGCTGGGCATAGTCTTGGGGAATGGTCTGCATTGGTCTGTGCTGGTAGCCTGGATTTCGCTGATGCCGTAAAAATTGTTCGTTCTCGCGGTGCCTATATGCAACAAGCCGTGCCTGTCGGTGAAGGAGCGATGGCCGCTATATTGGGTATCGCTGATGATATTATTATTGCTGCCTGCGACTCGGCTCGAGAAAGCGGCGTCGTTAATGCGGTTAATTTTAATGCCCCTGGACAGGTGGTTATTGCGGGCTCCACCGCTGGCGTAGACCGCGCCATTACTATTTGTAAGGAAGCTGGAGCCAAGCGCGCTATGGCCCTGCCTGTTAGCGCACCGTTTCATACATCCTTAATGCGGCCGGCGGCCGAACAACTCGCAGAACTTGTGCAGGCGACGAGTTTCGTGAGCCCTACCATTCCGGTAATACATAATGTCACCGCTCAGACTGAAGCCGACCCAAAAATCATTAAGTCACTGATGCTTGAGCAGATTTACAAGCCTGTGATGTGGGTAGACTGCATTCTTGCGCTAAAGGCCGCTGGGGCAGAACAGTTTGTAGAGTGCGGTCCAGGCCGTGTACTTAACGGGCTAACCAAACGAATCGATCGAGACCTGACATCATTTTCAAGTGATGATGCCGCTAGTCTGGATAATGCATTGACCTCAATTTAAATAATTCTAGGAGTACAGTATGGCTGTTGAACAAAAGGTGGCTTTGGTGACTGGTGCTAGTCGCGGTATAGGCGCTGCCATTGCCGATGACCTAGGTCGCTATGATATTACTGTAGTGGGCACGGCAACGACCCAAGCCGGCGCTGATAAGATCAGTGAGCGCTTTGCTGAAAAAAATATTTCTGGCCGCGGTATGGTACTTAATGTGACCGAGCTGGAGTCTATCGATGGTCTGTTAAAGGCTATTGGGGCTGAGTTTGGCGCCCCAACGATACTGGTGAACAACGCAGGTATCACAAAAGATAATATTCTAATGCGTATGAAAGAAGACGAATGGATGGACGTTGTGAACACCAACTTGAATGCTGTTTTCCGTCTATCTAAGGCCTGTGTCAGAGCGATGACCAAGGCGCGTTGGGGCCGAATCATCAACATTAGCTCTGTAGTTGGCTCTATGGGAAATGGCGGTCAGAGCAACTATTCCGCGACCAAGGCAGGGGTTGAAGGGTTTTCTCGAGCGCTGGCTAAAGAGCTTGGGTCGAGAAGTATTACCGTCAATAGTGTGGCCCCAGGTTTTATTGATACAGATATGACAAAAGAGCTTCCCGAAGCGAATAAACAGTCTATGCTTAATCAAATACCGCTTGCCCGACTCGGCTCTCCAGACGAAATTGCCTCTGTTGTAAGCTTTCTGGCAGGGGAAGCTGCAGGCTATATTACGGGGGAAACTATCCACGTAAATGGCGGCATGTACATGGCTTAACCCGTTGATTTAAATCAGGATACTACCTTTTTTTAAAAGGGCACTAGCATTTTCGTTTTTGTTAGGTAAAATGCGCGCCCTAGGAACAGATTATGGTTAGACGAGCTTTTTAAGCTCGCTATCAAGTTAGGCATCAGATCCCTTATAGGAGTGGAAATACGATGAGCAACATTGAAGAACGCGTTATCAAAATGGTTGCAGAGCAGCTAGGTGTTAAAGAAGAAGATGTTAAGACCACATCATCTTTTGTTGAAGATCTAGGTGCAGATTCGCTAGATACTGTTGAGCTGATCATGGCTCTGGAAGAGGAATTCGATGCCGAAATCCCCGACGAAGAAGCTGAGAAAATTGCTACAGTTCAGGATGCTATTAGCTACATCACCGCTAACGGTTGATCGCTAGTCATTCTAAAGAGCCGCTCCAATTGGGGCGGTTTTTTTATGCCTGATAGTTTTGTCATCATAGAGGCTAAGATTGGGTTTATAATGGCTGCCGTAAAGGGCGCTGGTTATCTAGGGCATAGAGTACGCAGTTCATACAGTGCTCGGCTTATCAAGTGCTCGGCTAATAAAGTGCTCGGCTCAAAACGGATACAGGCCAAGTAAGGTAACGACTCAACAAAATAGGCTAAGTCGATAACGTCACTATGCAGCAGACCAATTTTTATCAGAGTATTAACGGCATATTTGCGGTAGGCGCTGCAAATGGCGCGGACGCTTGGCAGCAGGATCGTGGTTTGGCCTATGGGCACGGTTTGTTTGAGACCATGCGCTATCAGGGTGCATTGGTTCCCTTGCGTGAGCGGCACGTGAAGCGCCTGTGCAGTGACGCTGCTGTGCTGGGCATATCGCTAGACCGTGCCATTGTCGACAGTCACCTAGGTCAATTTATTGAGGTTTTGGCTGCACAAAAAGTTGAGGCTGGCGTGATCAAAATTCTCGCGACTGCTGGCAATGGTGGCCGAGGCTATCAAAGCCCAGAGATCATGGCTCCTCAGATTATCTGTCAATACAGCAGTTTTGATGCCGAGCAGGCATCTGACCAGCGAGAGCTGGGTATCAAACTTTGGCGCTGCGCCTATCGTTTACCCTCGAATACTGTGCTCGCCGGTATCAAGCATCTCAATCGCCTCGATCAAGTGTTAGCCCGCAGTGAATGGTCATCGTCTGAGTTTGCCGATGGCATCATGTTAGATGCTCACGACAGCATTATTGAGGCCACCTCGGCTAATATCTTTGTAAGAACCGCTCAAGGTTGGGTAACACCATCTCTAGAGCAAGCGGGAGTAGCTGGCGTGATGCGAGCTCTGCTTATTGAGCACTTATTTTTGAATCAGAATTTGTCGGTCAGTATAAATCCGGTGTTGGCCAACGACTTAGAGCAAGCCCTAGAGTTGTTCGTGTGCAATTCTGTGAGAGGGATAATACCAGTGACTCATATTGCCGGAGTTGGGACACTATCGGGCATAGATATCAGTATTGGAGATCAGACAAGAATGCTGCAATCTGCGCTAGGCAAACTCTACCCATGTTATCTATGAACAAATTATTTTTAAGGCTATTTATAGTATCGACTCTGGTGATCACTGTTTCTGTCGCGGTGCTTTATAGCTATGTGCAGCAGCAATTACATCAGCAGGTTAGGCTTGAATCACCAGCAAGCCAACAGCAAGCCCAGCAGGACAGTAGAGGTCGAGTTATTTGGACGATTGAGCGAGGCAGTAATCTCAGCCAAGTAAATAGGCAGCTGTATCTCGCAGGGATTCTCTCGAGCCCTGTTTTACTAGCGCGATATGCGAGGCTAAAAGGCGACGTGGATATACAGGCTGGTAGCTATTGGATCAGTCTCGACGACAGCGCAAGTTCATTGCTAAATAAATTCAATCGCGGTGAAGTCGTCCGTTACCAGATTACTTTCCCTGAAGGTTGGGCCTTCAAGCATTGGCTGGCCCACCTGCAGTCGGTGCCACAGTTCGCTGGGATTTCCGGATCGACCCCAGAGCAGCTGCTGGCGCAAGCCAATATCGACGTAGAATATTATGAAGGTTGGTTTTTTCCTGATACTTACAGCTATAGCGCGACCGATTCGGTGGCTGATATTTTGGCTCAGGCCCACGCAAGAATGCTTGCTGTACTCAAGCAGGCCTGGGAGAGACGTGAACTAGATCTGCCTTATAGTTCAGCCTATGAAGCGCTTATTATGGCGTCTATTATTGAAAAAGAGACCGGCTTGGCTGAAGAGCGGGAAGAGATTGCGGGGGTATTCGTCAGACGTCTGCGCAGCCGTATGCGCCTACAGACCGACCCCACAGTGATCTATGGCATGGGTGATGCTTATAAAGGCAATATCCGTCGGGTACATTTAAGACAGCGCACGCCTTATAACACCTATATGATAAACGGCTTACCACCTACGCCAATAGCCATGCCCAGTGAGGCCGCCATTGAAGCGGCGCTTCACCCACTGCCCGGTTCTAGCCTATACTTTGTGGCGCGGGGGGATGGTGGCCATTATTTTTCGGATACTCTTGAAGAGCATCTCGGGGCCGTGAGGCAATATCAAATTAAACAGCGGGCGCACAACTACCAGTCTGCGCCTCAGCAAAACTCAGATTAACAGGATCTAAATGCGCGGAAAATTTATCACCATTGAGGGTACTGAAGGGGTAGGTAAGACTACCAACATTCAGTTTATCCAAAATTGGCTCGACGCAAAGGGGTTAGCCTACCTGTGCACCCGCGAGCCTGGCGGCACGCCCCTGGCGGAACAGATTAGAGAGCTGCTATTAGCGCGGCGTGATGAGTTGGTCTGCGATACCGCAGAGTTACTACTGATGTTTGCCGGTCGTGCTCAGCATCTCCATCAGGTTATCGAGCCGACGTTGGGAGAGGGCGCTTGGGTGCTCTGTGATCGCTTTACCGACGCCACCTACGCATATCAGGGCGCAGGTCGCGGTATGCGGCAGGACCTTATTGCGGAGCTTGAATTAATAGTTCAAGGCAGTCTGCGACCTGACCTTACTTTAATTTTGGATATCCCCGTTGAAATTGGCCTTAAGCGAGCTAGTGAGCGCAGCGCTCCTGATCGATTTGAGCAAGAAAAGAGCGAATTTTTTCAGCGTGTGCGTCAAGGCTACCAAGATATTGCTAAAAACGACCCTGAACGCTGTGTCATTATTGATGCATCTAAACCGCTGGTGGATGTGCAGCGAGAGATCAGCATTGCTCTGGAGGCCTTTTGGTTTTCCTCCGAGGAATCCGGCTAATGGCTGAGGTAGTGCATAAGACAATTCCGCTAGCATTGCCTCTTCCCTGGCAGGAGGACCTATGGCAGGGCTTTATAGAGCGCATTGACCAGGGGCGTTTAGCCCATGGGTTGATGCTGACGGGGTCGGCTGGTATTGGTATCGAACGCCTTGGGATGGCCCTTGCTCAGCGCCTTCTCTGCACTGCAGAACTTAGTAAATATGCCTGTGGCTCTTGTAAGGGCTGCCAGCTGATGGTCGCAGGGAACCACCCAGATTTCAGTGTTCTTGAGCCAGCGGAAGAAGGCAAAGCAATACTGATTCCGGCGGTGCGCGCTCTGATGGACAAGCTGAGTAAAACAGCGCAGCAGGGCGGCTGGAAAGTAGTGCTGATCAGTCCGGCAGAAAACATGAATAACAACGCAGCCAATGCCTTGCTTAAAAGCCTTGAGGAGCCTCAGGCTAAGACATTATGGATTCTGTTGTCCTACAGGCCCAGTTTGGTTTCCGCGACTATTCGTAGTCGCTGCCAGGTTCAGAATTTACCACTCCCGGACACAGCAACTGCCACCCGCTGGCTTGCAGAAGTCAGTGGTGATCAAGAGCGTGCGCAACAGACCTTAGAGATTGCTGGCGGTAGGCCTCTGCTGGCGCTGGAATACCTGCAGGGGGACAGTTTAGAGTCACGGCATAGCTTTGAAACGCTGATTGATCGAGTCCGTCAGGGGGATATGTCGCCACTGGATGCGGCGCAGCAGTGCCAAAAGCTAGGTAGCGACCAAATGCTCGACTGGTTTATGAATTATTTACATAGACTGGCCACCGGGGAACTGCAAAATAACCCCAACCCAGCGCTTTTTGATTTTTCGGACAAGCTCCGCAAGGCGCGTGGCTGGGTGTTGTCTGGTTCAAATATCAATGGCCAGTTGCTTTGGGAAGAGTTATTTATGGACTGGCTTCAGGTATTTCGTCAGCGGCGCTAGCTGTCTGCTGAGATGGAATCTACGCTATGTGCTAATATTTTACCAAGCGCTCGTTTTATGCCTCAGGGCCTCGAGCGTAGGTTTTAGACTGAATGATTTATGTTGATGTGCAATGATTTGACAGGGAGAGGTATTGTATATGGCCGAAAGTAAGGGATTTAGCGGCGGCAAAGGTGGGGTTTTGGCCTTAGAGATTAAAGATGAACGAGAGCTCTACGAGCACTATATGTCTTTTGTTCAGGGTGGCGCGTTATTTGTACCCACCAAAAAGAGCCATGAACTAGACGATGATATTTTCTTTTTGTTGAGTATATATCTGCGTCGTGAACCCATACCTATGACCGGGAAGGTCGTCTGGGTAATCCACAAGGGTTCTGGTAGCGCTAAAAAAGAAGGTGTTGGTGTACAGTTTACCGATGACCAAGCGGAGCTCAAGACTGAAATTGAACAGGCACTAACAGGTATGGTTCACTCGCAGCACCCTACCTTAACGATGTAATAGATAACTCTAAAATAATTTAACCACCATCTAACCCCCATTTAACTACAATAAAAAATAATCCTATGCTGGTAGATTCTCATTGTCATCTCGATCACTTAGATTTAACCGATCGGGAGGGCGGCCTTGATGGCGTAATCGCTGATGCTTTGGCTCAGGGTATCACTCAATTCCTCAGTGTTGCTGTTGACCTTAGTAGCTCCGCGTCGCTGGTTGACCTCACTGCTAAATACAGCAATATTTACTCCTCGGTGGGCGTACACCCACTGCAAAAAATAGATCAGCCGGTACCTTCCGTGCAGCAGCTTGTGGATTTAGCGCAGGCCCAGAGGGTTGTGGCGATTGGTGAGACCGGGCTGGATAATTTTTATAGCGCCGATACCCATAAATGGCAGCGCGAGAGCTTTATTAATCATCTGCAGGCAAGTCAAAGCACCGGTAAGCCGATCATCATCCACACCAGGGACGCCCGGGAGGAAACCATAGAGTTGTTGCGCCAGTACCCATTAGAAGCAGGCGGGGTGATGCACTGTTTTACCGAGACTTGGGAGATGGCTGAGGCGGCTATAGAGTTAGGTTTTTATATCTCATTCTCGGGCATTGTCACCTTTAAAAGTGCCGATGATCTGCGTGAAGTCGTGCGCCGAGTACCCCTCGATCGGTTGCTAGTGGAGACAGATTCTCCTTGGCTGGCACCAGTGCCACATCGGGGTAAGCAGAACGAGCCGCAATATGTCCGAGAGGTCGCTGAGTGTGTCGCCGATTTAAAAGATATTACCATTGAAAAATTAGCCGAAATTACCACACAAAATTTTCACCGATTGTTTAGAATACCCGCTGTCTGAACAAACGCACTGAGATAGCCCCATTATGTCCGATCTGGCCGCCGCTGAATCACAGTTTATTATTCGCACCTTTCCCGTTGGGCCATTGGGTTGCAACTGCTCTGTTATTGGTGATCGTCTGTCTGGGCGCGCGCTAGTGATTGATCCAGGTGGCAACGCTGAGCAAATATTGGCTCTGCTCACAGAGCTTAATCTCAAGGCGATCGCTATTATTCACACCCACGCGCATCTCGATCATATTCTCGCTGCAGGCGAAATTAAGAATGCCACCGGCGCACCGATCTACCTTCATGAGGGGGATCAATTTCTCTGGGATATGGTTGAAGAGCAATGTGCACGTTTTGGTGTGCCACCGGTTAAGCTTCCGGATCCCGATTTTTACCTTCATGACGACCATGATCTAGGTTGCTGCGGTGGAGTCGCTATTCACACGCCGGGCCATACGCCGGGTTCAATTAGTTTTTATTTTGAAGAATACAAAACCCTGATTGCTGGTGATACGTTATTTCAGGGCAGTATTGGCCGCACGGACCTTCCTGGCGGTAACTTCGACCAAATTATTACCTCGATTAAAGAGCGAATTTACAGTCTCGATGATGATGCCGTAGTGGTGACCGGGCATGGCCCGAATACCAGTATCGGCTACGAAAAAATGGCCAATGGCTTTGTCCGCGCATAAGGAACCAACATGAAACAACAATTAGCAACCATGCTTGAGCTTCAGGCTGAGATGAATACTAAAGTACATGCCGAATGGCGTGATCAAGAATTTGAATGGTACCGAGCCATTTGGGTTGAATGTGCAGAATTGCTAGACCATTACGGTTGGAAGTGGTGGAAGAAACAGACACCAGACGTGGATCAAATTGCTCTTGAGTTGGTAGATATCTGGCATTTCGGTTTGAGCATTTTGTTACTGTCTGGCCACTCTGTTGATGACATTAGTGATGAGGTTATTGCTGGCTTTGAAGGCCAAACAGGCAGTGATGACTTCGCCGGCGATCTTGAAGAGTTTACCGCCCAGACATTAGTGACCAAAGATTTTGATATCGCTGGCTTTGCCCGTCTCATGGACGGTATTAATATGGATTTTGAAACCCTCTATGTGGGCTATGTTGGCAAGAATGTATTGAATTTCTTTCGCCAAGACAATGGCTACCAAGACGGTAGCTACCACAAACAGTGGGGCGGCAAAGAAGATAACGAGCATCTGGTTGAGATCGTGTCTCAGTTAGATACTGGCGCTGCTAACTTTAAAGATGAGCTTTACAGCCGTATGCAGTCAACCTACAAAGAGTTGAATGGCTAGTTGCTTCTTAAAGCTGTAGGTATTAGTTAAATCAATACGCTTTATAATCCGCTGTGTGGCTTGCCTAGCCTACAGCGGTGATGCATTTTTCTGCGGCGGGACTATAATACCTGCCAAGAATAAGCAGTAAGAATAGTCGGCGAGAATAACCGCTAGATAACGAGCCGCTAGAAAAATCAGTTGATAGGCCGCTAGAGTTGGCCCAATTTCATAACCACCCTTAGATTTACGGAGATACATTGTGACTTCACCCGTTCGCGTTACTGTTACAGGTGCAGCAGGGCAAATTAGTTATTCCCTTCTGTTCCGCATCGCCGCCGGCGAAATGCTTGGCCCCAATCAGCCTGTTATTTTACAGATGCTAGAAATTACACCTGCTCTTGAAGCGTTAAAAGGTGTAGCTATGGAATTAGAAGACTGTGCATTTACGCTTTTAGCTGGCATGGTTTGTACTGATGATGCGGCAGCCGCATTCAAAGATGCCGATTACGCATTATTGGTTGGTGCACGTCCCCGTGGACCAGGCATGGAACGCAAGGACTTGTTAGAAGCTAATGCGGCCATTTTCTCGGCCCAAGGCAAGGCATTGAACGACAATGCATCTAAAGATATTAAAGTGTTGGTCGTGGGTAACCCTGCAAACACTAATTCGTTGATTGCTCAGCGCAATGCGCCAGATATTAATCCCCGTCAATTCACCGCCATGACTCGCTTGGATCACAATCGCGCCATGAGCCAGATTGCCAACAAGACTGGTACTACGATTAATGACGTAACCCACATGACTATCTGGGGTAACCATTCTGCGACTCAGTATCCTGATCTGCACGAAGCCAAAGTAAACGGCAAGCCTGCGATCGATATGGTTGATCAGGCATGGTACGAAAATGACTTTATCCCGACTGTACAGCAGCGCGGTGCAGCGATTATTGCCGCTCGCGGCGCCTCTAGTGCCGCTTCTGCAGCCAATGCGGCCATTGCCCACATGCGTACCTGGGCACTGGGCACAGCTGAGGGTGATTGGGTTAGCATGGGTGTTTATAGCGATGGTAGCTATGGCATTGCTGAGGGGCTTATTTACTCTTTCCCCTGTACCTGTAAAGACGGTGACTGGGCGATTGTTCAGGGACTTGAAATCAATGATTTCTCCCGCGCTAAGATGACTGCCACAGAGACAGAGTTGGCCGAAGAGCGTGATGCGGTTCAGCACTTACTGCCTTAAGACTTGGTTAGTTGTGTAAAAGAGACTGCTCAGTCAATTATGGCTGGGTGGTCTTTTTTTTGTCTCCCAGAGAAATAAACCTTGGTTTCATTAGCGGTGCTCTGGAAAAGTTTGTTAAAGTACGCGGGCAAAACAACGTAACGGTAATAAGGAGAATGCAGTGGCATTTGCTGAAGTAGGGAAAGTAGCTCCGGCCTTTTCACTCTTAGATCAAAGAGGAAATAAGGTCAGCCTTAAACAGTTTCGTGACAGTAAGAATGTAGTGCTCTATTTTTACCCCAAAGCAATGACACCTGGCTGCACCGTTCAAGCCTGTGGCATTCGCGACACCAAGGCTGAATTCGACGCTCTGGATACTGTGGTACTAGCGGTAAGTCCAGACTCCGTAGATCGGTTGGTAAAATTCGAAGATAAGCAAGAGCTCAACTTTACGCTCCTTTCCGACGAAGACCATGCTGCTACTGAAAAGTACGGTGCCTGGGGTTTGAAGAAATTCATGGGCCGTGAGTTCATGGGCGTACTGCGTTCAACGTTTATTATTGGTAAAGATGGCCGTATTGCCTACGTGATGGAAAAAGTAAAAACCAAAACCCATCATGAAGATGCCCTTAATTGGGTCAAAGAAAATCTCAGTTAATTCTGGTTAGTAGAATTTGCTCTGGTTAACTCCCGTGTAATTTTATTTACTTTAATTTGTTTAATTTAGTTTAAGGAAGTTTATAGATGTTTTTTATCTCAAGTGCTTATGCTCAAGCTGGCGGTACCCAAGAAGCAAACCCAATGATTACCCTATTAATGTTTGGTGGTCTTTTTCTGTTTATGTACTTTTTGATTATTCGGCCTCAGCGCAAGCGTCAAAAAGAGCACGTCAATTTGGTCAGCGCCCTAGGTAAAGGTGATGAAGTGGTAATGACTAGCGGCATGTTAGGCAAGATCACTAAGCTTGAAGGAGACTATGTCGTCCTAGAAGTGAGCAGCAGCCTAGAACTTAAGTTTCAGAAGTCAGCAGTTCATGCTGTACTGCCAAAAGGCACGATCAAAGCCATCTGATCGACAGATTAATCCTGGCCCCATTGGGGCCGCGATAATTATGGCACCCTTATGATGATTGCCTACCCAGATAGACTCGATTTAGCTCAGACACCAACGCCACTTCAGGCGTTGGATCGTCTAACAGACCAACTTCGCAGTGACATAAAATCAAGTACCGATTGCGCTGTAAGATGCCCCCGTATCTGGATTAAACGCGACGACCAAACGGGTAGCCTAACCTCGGGCAACAAAGTCCGTAAGCTCGAATTTTTGTTGGCTGAAGCGCTTGCTCAGGGTTGTGGCACCGTCATAACCTCTGGTGGAGTGCAGTCAAATCACTGCCGTGCGGTTGCCGTTTTGGGTGCTCAGCTAGGCCTTAAAGTACATCTTTTGCTGCGCTCAGACATTGAACCCCAACCGGTTGGCAATCTGCTAATCGACCAGCTAGTGGGCGCCACTATCTCCCATTACAGCCAGCAGGAGTTTAGGCAACTAGGCAATCTGTTTGAGTATTGGCAGCAGCACTACACAAACCAGGGCTCAAAGGCTTATAGCATACCTACGGGTGGCAGTAGCGGGACTGGGCTCTGGGGCTATATTGCCGCTGCCCAAGAACTGCAAAATGACTTTCTTCGAGAGCAAATCTCCCCCAGCTATATTATTCATGCCACCGGTTCTGGCGGCACTCAGGCTGGTTTAACCATGGGTTTTAACTTGCTCAACTCGGCCATTCAGGTTGAGGGCTATGCTGTATGTGATGACCGCGCCTATTTTGAGCGTAAGGTTAAAGAAGATATTAAACACTGGTCTAAGCAGTATGCTCAGCCTGTACTTATCGATAAACTCAAGATTGTTACCCATGACCAGTATGTAGGCCCGGACTATGGCAACGCAGGCCCAGAAGTCTTTGAGTCCATTAAGCAGTTGGCCGCTTTAGAGGGTATTATTTTGGACCCGGTCTACACTGGCAAGGCTTTCCGAGGTATGGTTGAAGAAATTCGTCAGGGTCGCTACAGCGATGCCTCTGATATTGTATTTGTCCACACCGGTGGGCTTTTTGGGTTATTAGCCCAGCAACAGCAGTTAAATTATTGAAAAATAAAATAATAAAACAATAGGGTATTGAGATGTTTGAACAAGCCGTTTTAACCGTGTATGGAATCGTTTGGGGCCCCATTTTATTGGCTCTTTTGTTGGGTACAGGCATCTATTTAACCCTTGGCCTCAAGGGTATGACTATCCGTAAAATCCCCTACGCTTTTCGCCAGTTGCTTAAAGGGCGCAAGGGCAGTGGAGAAGGTGAGGTTACTCCCTTTAACGCGCTGATGACGTCTCTATCGTCCACAGTGGGCACCGGTAATATTGCCGGTGTTGCTACTGCCATTTCGCTGGGTGGCCCAGGTGCATTGTTCTGGATGTGGTTGACCGCTCTTGTCGGCATGGCAACCAAATACGCAGAAGCGGTTCTAGCGGTTAATTATCGCGAAACCGATGAGCGGGGCAAGAAGGTCGGTGGCCCCATGTACTACATCAAAAATGGTCTCGGCGATAACTGGAAATTCCTCGGTATTTTGTTTGCCATTTTTGGTTCTATCGCCGGTTTTGGTTTGGCCAATACCGTGCAGTCTCACGAAGTGTCTAAAGTTCTGGCGCAAAATTATTCTATTCCTACTCACTACAGCGGTATTGTTATGGCTGTTCTGGTAGGTATGGTGCTGCTGGGTGGCATTAAACGCATTGGCGCTGTAGCGGGCAAGCTAGTGCCTCTTATGACGATCGTCTACGTAATTTCTACTGTGTTTATATTAGCGTCGTACTACGAAGCCATTCCTAGTGCCATCGCATTGATTATGGACAGTGCATTCAACGGTATGGCAGCCACTGGTGGTTTTGCCGGTGCTGCCATGATCGCCGGCTTACGGGCAGGTGTAGCGCGGGGTATTTTCTCGAATGAATCTGGTCTGGGTTCGGCACCGATCGCTCATGCGGCTGCTGAAACCAATAGCCCAGTACGGCAGGGCACCATTGCCATGTTGGGTACTTTTATAGATACCATTATTATTTGTACGATGACCGGTCTAATTTTGGTGGCTTCCGGAGCCTGGAATGGCGACTTGGTTGGCGCCAATATGACACGCAGCGTATTTACGTCAACTCTGCCCTTTGGTGACACTATCTTCACCCTATCCTTGGTACTGTTTGCCTTTACCACTATGTTGGGTTGGAGCTACTACGGTGAGCGCTGTGCAGAATTTTTGTTTGGCCCGAAGGTAATTACCCCCTACAGAATACTCTGGGTGGTGGGTATCTATGTAGGTACGCAAATGCAGGGCGGTATCGTCTGGAAGCTGGCTGATATTCTCAATGGTATGATGGCCTTCCCCAACCTTATTGCGGTTCTATTTTTGTCGCCCGTGGTGTTTAAGTTAACCCGAGAATATTTTGCAGAAGAAGAAAATATGATCCCGCCAGCCCCTGTGCCGGCTTCAGATAAGTAAGGCTAAACCCTATGGCAAATAATAGCGCGGCACCCAAGCTGGTTATCGCAATCTCGTCGACTGCGCTATTTGATATGCGTGAGAGCCATAGTATCTATGAAACACAGGGCGTCGATGCCTATGCTAAATATCAGCGCGAGCGTGAAGATGACATCTTAGAGCCAGGCGAAGCTTTTCCCCTGGCGACTAAGCTGTTGCGTATCAATGAAAAGCTCGGAGGCGATCCGCGAGTCGAGATAATCCTGCTATCTAGAAATTCTGCCGATACAGGGTTACGGGTGTTTAACTCTATTGCTCATCACGGCCTTAAAATTTCTCGAGCTGCTTTTTCGGGGGGCAATAGTCCCTATAGATATGTCTCTGCCTTTGCTTGTCATTTGTTTCTCTCCACTAACGCTGAGGATGTGCGCAGCGCCCTAGATAGCGGTATGGCTGCGGCCACATTACTGCCTTCCCAGAGTGGGCCCAATGACTCAGATGAATTGCGCTTTGCCTTTGATGGTGACGCCGTTCTTTTCTCTGATGCCTCTGAGCGAATCTTTAAGGAGCAGGGTTTAGATGCTTTTACAGCCAATGAAAAGGCCTCTGCCCATATGCCATTGGACGCCGGGCCCTTTAAAAGCTTTTTACAGGCACTCCATGGATTGCAGTCTGAATTCCCCGCCGACGAGTGCCCAATTCGTACAGCGCTAGTGACAGCCAGAGCTGCGCCGGCGCACGAGCGGGTAGTACGCACTTTGCGAGAATGGGATATTCGTATTGATGAGAGCCTCTTTTTGGGTGGTTTGAGCAAAGGGGATTTTTTAAATTCTTTTGGCGCAGATGTGTTTTTCGATGATCAGCAGGTTCATTGCACCTCTGCCAGTGAATATGTCGCCACTGGTCATGTGCCCCATGGCGTTGCCAATGAGAGCTCTGTTAATGAGAGCGTCGCTAACAAGGCCAAGCCCCAAGAAGGTTAGAGTTGACCAAGAAATTAATTAGATCAGTCAAACTTCAAACTCTGTCCGATGCACAGATTATTAAACGTTATTTAGATCACCCTCAGGACGAAGAGCTATATTTTTTAACTCTGGAAATCGAACTGCGTGGATTGCATGAGCAAGTTGATCTTGGCAGCAAGAAAAAAACTAAGAATTCCAGGCACTCTGTTTTCTACTACCTTTTTTATCTTTTTCTTTTCGGCATGTTTTTAGCCCGCTTTGGTTCAGGTCTTTTTAATACGTGAGAATGTTGCTAAGGCATATTAAAAGACTGCAAATTTAATCCCCATTCCCAGAAGAACAGTCGCTATACCTGTCTGCAGTATATTGCTCGGAATTTTTGACGCTAAGGCAGTTCCCACATGTATAGCTGGTAGCGAGCCAATTAATAGACACCCGAGCAACATAAAATCGACATTACCCAGTAGGAAGAAGTGTCCAAGCCCAGCAATGAGGGTTAGGGGAACAGCGTGGGATATATCTGTACCAACAATATGCAGCGCTGGCAGTCGCGGGTAGAGCACCAGCAGAACAGCTGCGCAAAATGCACCGGCGCCGACCGATGAGAGAGTGACAAACACACCCAGAAAAATACCGGTAAAGAAAATAACCCAGTCGTTGTGCTGACGGATGTAGCCAATACCACCTACTTTTTTGTGCCCTGAATCTCCATTTGGCACTTTGCGTAATCGGCCATTTAATAGGATTACTGAGGCTGTGAGCACCAACATAACGCCTAGACTGCGGGTGAGAATAGATTGGTACTCTGACGAGTCAGTAAACACAGAGCTAAGTAGCTGAGCCGTAAGTAAGGAGGCCGGTAGGCTTCCTGCTGCGAGAAAGCCCACAATGCGCCATTCAACGGTCTTACGTTTAGTATGAGATGCCATGCCACCAGCCTTGGTGATAGCTGCATATAGTAGATCTGTGCCTATGGCGACGTTATAGGGAAACCCAAACATGATTAGCAGGGGAGTCATTAGGGATCCACCACCCACGCCTGTTAGCCCTATAGCAAGACCAACGCCAGCACCAGCGGCTATATAGAATAAAATATCAATCACAGATGATGCACCGCCAAAATGATGTCCCTATTTCTCATTTGAGCACTCTAACAATTGGTGGGTATTCGAAGAAGGAATAAATTTGCATATTTTTATACCTTTAGAGTATATTAAGCACTAGACAGTCGTTATCTAGAGGGAGCCTGATGAAGCTACAACAACTTCGTTACATTTGGGAAGTGGCCCATAATGATTTAAATATCTCAGCCACAGCCGCCAGTTTATACACCTCTCAGCCGGGTATTAGTAAGCAGATACGTCTATTAGAAGATGAGTTAGGCGTCGAGATATTCTCCCGCAGTGGCAAGCACCTTACCCGAGTGACGCCAACCGGCGAGCAGATACTTAAAATCGCTGGCGACATATTGAGCCAAGTAGAGAGTATCAAACAGCTTACCCAAGAGAGTAATAGTCCTAATTTGGGTAGCCTTTCTATTGCGACTACCCACACTCAAGCGCGTTATGCGCTGCCGCCGGTTATTCAAGATTTTATCGCTAAGTACCCAGATGTCTCTCTACACATGCACCAGGGCACGCCCATTCAAATCTCTGAAAAGGCCGCAGATGGCACTGTCGACTTTGCGATAGCCACCGAGGCTCTTGAGCTGTTCTCTGATTTGCTGATGATGCCTTGTTACCGCTGGAATCGCTGTATTCTAGTGCCCAAGGATCATCCACTCGCCAAACTTAGCGAAATCAGTATCGAAGATGTAGCCGAGCATCAAATTGTGACCTATGTGTTTGGCTTTACTGGTCGATCAAAGCTTGATGACGCCTTTAGTGAAAAGGGCTTAACCCCTAAAGTAGTGTTTACAGCCACAGACGCCGATGTAATCAAAACCTATGTGCGGCTTGGTTTAGGTATTGGTATTGTTGCCCATATGGCCTATGACCCAGAGCTGGATACTGATTTAGTGGCAATTGAAGCGGGGCATCTGTTTGCCTCGAGTGTCACTAGTATTGGTTTCCGGAAGGGGACGTACCTTAGGGGCTACATGTACGACTTTATTCGCGGCTTTGCCCCTCACCTCACTCGGGATGTTGTGGACGAGGCAATGGCGCTTCCGAGCAAAGAGGCACAGGATCAGTTTTTCGCGGATATAGAGTTGCCTTTATACTAGGGCGGGGACTAAAACGTTCTCAGTAAACCGTAGGCGGTAAATACTGACTGGCGGCTACTGACTCAAATAAAATCCAAATCTGGATTGTCATTGAGTATTTCTTGCAGCTCATCAGCTTCGTCGGTCTGTGTATTCAACACTTCTTTTACAAACTTAAAATACACCGTATAGATAGCGGTCGGTTGACCGTCTCGCTCGACGACAAAAAAGGGCGCTCGATCCACATCATATTTGGCTGCTAAGCCCATTCCCAATGACTGGGGGTCGGATTCATCGGGAACCACAATCTCATCAATGGCATCCAACTGCCCCGCTAGACGCATTTTCTCCTCAACCTCAGCGCACTTTTTACAGGGGGAGCCGTCGGCAAAGATCTTTTTGACCATGGTTATCTTCATATTGCGCTACTTATCGATATTGACCGCGTGTAGGCCACATTCTTTTTTAGTGGCTTCTTCCCACCACCAGCGGCCTTCGCGTTCGTGTTGCCCAGGCCCGGTAGGACGTGTGCAGGGCTCACAGCCAATGCTGATATAGCCACGGTCATGGAGTTCGTTAAAAGGGACATTGTTGGCGCGGATATAATCCCACACCTGCTGGGACGTCCAGTTAGCGAGCGGGTTGTACTTGGTAAGCTGCTCATTAGGGCGGGCAAAGGCCTTGTCATCTTGAATAACTGGAACTGCCGCTCTGGTACCAGGACTCTGGTCACGGCGCTGGCCGGTAATCCAAGCATCTACACTGAGAAGCTGCTTGCGCAGCGGGGCGATTTTGCGAATGCCGCAGCACTCTTTGTGGTCATCTTTATAGAAGCTAAAAAGGCCTTTCGCTTTTACCAGCGCCTCGACTTTGGCCGCCTCCGGCATAACAACGTCTATCTCGATACCATAATGGCTGCGGACCTTTTCAATAAACCGATAAGTCTCAGCATGCAAGCGGCCGGTATCTAGGGAAAAGACCTGTAAATCAGGACGAATTTTATGGGCCATATCAATCAACACCACATCTTCGGCACCACTAAAAGAAATGGCAATATTGTCATGGGCTTCTAGAGCGTGACGCAAAATATCCTGAGGAGACTGGCTAGACAGTTCTTTGTCGATATCGGTGAGATTAATTGTAGTTGCTGGGTTACTCATTAATAGGTCTCTTGTGTTGCCTGTTGCCAAGGATTTTATGTTGAGCCAAGCTGACTCCACGATTTTGCGAGACTATATCAAAGTAGCTTAAACGGTAAAAAGAATTAGGCGCTATAGCCTTATAACCATTTAGTTTTACGAGAGCCATTATTCGACAAACTAATCCTCTTAATAGCCGGTTAATCGGCTGGCTGAATTGCGGATTTCACAGAAGTTCAGTAGAGTGCAGGTACTGTATTTGTAGGGTAACTCTGTGGAAATTGCATGCTTGGACTTGGAGGGAGTATTGATCCCCGAAATCTGGATAGCCTTCGCCGAAAAAACTGGAATTGAAGCGCTAAAAAAAACCACCAGAGATGAGCCAGATTATGATGTGCTCATGAACTACAGACTGGATCTTTTGCGTCAACACGGTTTGGGTTTGAATGAAATCAACGAGGTGATTGCCACCTTAAAGCCATTAGAGGGTGCGGTTGATTTTATCGATTGGCTGCGAGAGCGCTTCCAGGTTGTGATTCTTTCCGACACGTTCTATGAGTTTGCCGAACCTTTGATGAAGCAGCTGGGTCACCCAACGCTGCTCTGCCATCGCCTAGAGTCAGATGCCGATGGCACTGTGACTGGTTATCAACTTCGCCAAGCCAATCCTAAGCGACAAGCTATCGTGGCCTTTAAGAGTCTATACTACAGAACTATAGCGGCCGGTGATTCGTATAATGATACAACCATGCTTGCCGAAGCTGATGCTGGGATTCTATTTCACGCACCTCAGAATGTGATTGAAGAATTTCCGCAGTTTCCAGCCGTACAGACGTTTGCAGCACTAAAGGAAGAGTTTATTCGTGCCAGCAACCGGTCTCTAAGGCTTTAGTGTTTAGATCACAACAAAAGAACTCTCTATTATGAGCGATAAAACCTCCAGTGCTGATCGGATACGCGAGAAAAAGAAACTGTTTCTTGCCCGTGAGCAGAAAATTATTGATGCAGCGCTGGAGCTGTTTTTAAAGGAGAGTATTGATCGGGTTACGGTTTCTAAGATAGCCGCCGTAGCTGGCATAGGTAAGGGCACCGTTTATAAGCACTTTCTCACCAAAAATGAAATTCTCGCCAGAATCATGCTCGATTATGAGCGTAATATTACCAAGAGTTTGGCTGCAGGCATTATTAAGGCCGGTAAAGGTGACCCAGGAGCTGCGGCAAAAGGTTATTTTGAAGCGCGCTTGGCACGGCCCGAGTTAGATCGTTTGGTACAGCAGCTTGAGGGACGCCTTGCCGATGCGGCAGATATCGCCGAGCAAATTGATGAGCTGCACAGAACGCGTCGCTCCAATGAGGAGTCTCTTAGTGAGCTGATGACAGGCTTAATCGGGGAGGGAGTTTTAGAGGACGTTCCTCCGCATTTCCATTACCTCGCATGCTGGGCACTAGCTCAGGGTGCCGTGGAGTTGTGCTTTAATCAGAGCTGGAACTACCGGACAGATACTAAAGAGCTAATGGAGTTTATTACCAATATTGGAGTCTCTATGGGTAATCGTGGCCAGTATCACAGCACCAGCAGTAAGCCGCCAGCCGGCAAGAACGCCAGTAAAAACAAAAGCAAAAAATGAACCCGTCTCAGCATCAGAGCCTAGATCAGCTGTTTGCAGATCTGCTTAAGCAACAAAACGACTCCTCAAGCACATTGCCACCAGTACATCTCTGGCACCCGCAAAAAACCGGTGATATGGATATGCGTATCGACCGTGAGGGCAGGTGGATTCACGAAGGTGGTGAGATTAAACGCCAGCGGCTGGTTAAGCTATTTTCCAGAATTCTGCGTCTTGAGGGTGAGCATTATTTTTTGCTCACACCCGTAGAGAAATGGCAGATCAGTGTAGATGTCGCGCCTTTTTTTATAACCTCAGCCACGCGGGAGATCCGAGGGGATGAGCAGGCGATAGTGCTTAACACCTCTACCGACGACAACTTGGTTGTTAGCGAGCAGAACCCTCTGTGGGTGGAGGTTGAAGAGGACCAAGAAACTCCAATACCGCTGGTCACCGTGCGTGACAATCTATCGGGGCTGCTGAGCAGGGCGGTTTACTACCAGCTGGTCGACTGGGGGCATGAGGTACTTAGAGAAGACGGTGGTAAAGACCTTTATATCAGGAGCATGGGCTCTGAGTACAAGCTTGGTACACTCGATTAAGCGGAATGATAAAAGTCAGATAAATAGTTATATTCTTGCTCATAAAAAAGGCGGCTCCCTTGATCAGGAAGCCGCCTTTTTTTGACCCTGCTAATATCGCAGAATCTTACATGTTAGGGTAATTCGGACCGCCGGCACCCTCAGGGACTACCCAGTTAATGTTCTGGCTGGGCTCCTTGATATCACATGTCTTACAGTGAACACAGTTTTGTGCATTGATCTGGAAACGGGGACTGCCATCTTCGTTGGCAAGTACTTCATAGACACCGGCAGGGCAGTAGCGCTGAGCAGGCTCATCGTATAGTTCAAGGTTTTTAGCGATGGGCATATCCGGGTCGGCCAGTACTAAGTGACAGGGCTGGTCTTCTTCGTGATTAGTATTGGACATAAATACCGAAGAAGCTTTATCAAAGCTAAGTACGCCATCATGCTTGGGATAATCTATTTTGGTGCACTCGCTAGCAGGCTTTAACGTTTCATGGTCTGCAATTTTGTCCGTTAATGTCCAGGGCAGCTTACCGTTGAAAATATTGATATCGATAAAGGCGTAAGCCGAACCAATAATGTTGCCAAACTTATGCTGAGCCGGACCGAAATTACGCTGCATATGCAGCTCTTTGTAAGCCCATGAAGCTTTGTAGGCTGCGGCGTACTCTTCCAAGTCCGTGTTGTTTTTGTCGGCTGAAAGTGCTGCAGCAACAGTCTCTGCGGCTACCATGCCAGACTTCATGGCAGTATGGCTGCCTTTGATCTTGGCAAAGTTTAATGTACCTGCATCATCGCCAATCAACAAACCACCAGGGAATGACATCTTAGGCTGAGACTGTAAGCCACCTTTTAACAGTGCACGGGCACCATAGGTGAGGCGCTCGCCACCCTGGAGGTGCTTCTTAATCTCTGGGTGATGCTTGTAACGCTGAAACTCATCGTAAGGACTAAGGAAAGTATTGGTGTAGGACAGGTTAGTAATTAAACCTACTGCTACGGTGTTGTCCTCAAGATGGTATAGGAAGCCGCCACCTAGGGATTTACTCTCGTCGAGTGGCCAGCCGGCACTGTGTACCACTAAGCCCGGCTTATGCTGATCAGCGGGAACTTTCCATAACTCTTTGATGCCAAGACCATAGTGCTGTGGGTCTTTACCCGCATCCAGTGCATATTTGGCGATAAGCTGCTTACCAAGGTGTCCGCGACAGCCCTCAGAGAACAATGTGTACTTGGCGCGGAGCTCCATGCCCTGTGTGTAGGAGCCCTTGTTCTCACCATTGTGGCCAACACCCATATCACCAGTAGCAATACCCAAAACTTCGTTATTATCGCCGTACAGAACCTCTGCTGCGGCAAAACCCGGGAAGATATCAACACCGAGGTTTTCGGCTTGCTCCCCTAGCCAACGACAGAGTTTGCCGAGGCTGATGATGTAGTTGCCATGGTTGTGCATTGTCTTAGGGGCAAAAAGCCCTGGCACCTTGATGCTCTTTTCGGCACCAGTAAAGACGAAGATATGGTCATCAGTCACCGGAGTAGTGACAGGTGCACCCATATCTTTCCACTCTGGAAATAGTTCGTTGAGAGCGCTGGGCTCTAAAACGGCACCAGATAGGATATGTGCGCCCACTTCGGAGCCTTTTTCTACGATACAGACAGAAATGTCTGGATTAACCTGTTTGAGACGACATGCCGCTGAGAGGCCGGATGGGCCTGCACCAACGATTACCACGTCATAATCCATAAATTCGCGTTCCAATCTCATTCTCCAAAGGTAGATTTGAATTTCAAGTTTGTATTTTACGCACAACATATAGCCATAGCCATACTGAATATCAATAACCGTAATTTATCTGTTTTACCTGCGATCTAGCCTGACTCCGCAGTCGTACTTTGTCACCTAGGCGCTTGATTTTTTAAGGTTATTTAGGCAATATGACGGCCTGAAAAAATAGGGCTGTAAGCGTTTAGGCCGGGCCCAAATAAACCTAATTTCAATTACTAATCTATAAGGATGACCATGAAAGTATTGGTAGCCGTGAAGCGCGTTGTGGATTACAACGTCAAGGTTAGACCCAAGTCCGACATGACCGATGTTGACTTGGCTAATGTCAAAATGTCCATTAACCCATTCTGCGAGATTGCCGTTGAAGAAGCGGTACGTCTGAAAGAAAAGGGCGTAGCAACTGAGATTATTGCGATCTCTGTTGGTCCTCAGCAGTCTCAAGAGCAGTTGCGTACTGCCCTGGCACTGGGCGCTGACCGCGCTATATTGGTTAGCACAGACGAAGTACTCGAGCCACTGGCCATTGCAAAATGCTTGAAAGCGGTCTGCGATGCAGAATCTCCCGATTTGATTCTGATGGGTAAGCAGGCTATTGATGGCGACAACAACCAGACCGGTCAAATGCTAGCCGCTCTGACAGGCTTCGGCCAGGCGACCTTTGCCTCTGAGATAACCATTGATGGCGACAAAATTACTGTTATCCGCGAAGTGGATGGCGGTTTGCAAACTGTTGCACTAAACCTGCCCGCGATCGTCACCGCTGACCTGCGCCTTAACGAGCCTCGTTACGCATCTCTGCCAAATATTATGAAAGCCAAGAAAAAGCAGCTCGATACGTCGACTCCTGCGGATCTGGGTGTTGATGTTGCTCCAAGGGTCAAAATGTTGGGTGTTGAACTGCCTGCCGAACGTCAAGCCGGCATTAAAGTGGCTGATGTTGCTGAGCTAGTAGACAAACTTAAAAATGAAGCGAAGGTGATCTCATGAGTACTTTAGTTATCGCTGAACACGACAATAGCAGCCTAAATATTGCGACCTTAAACTCTGTTGCTGCAGCTCAAGCAATTGGTGGCGACATCGATATTCTTGTTGTTGGCGAGTCCTGTCAGGACGCTGCGGCACAAGCTGCAAAGGTTGCAGGTATCAATAAGGTTCTGGTTGCAGATAATGGCGCTTACGCTAACTTGTTGGCTGAGAATGTTGCGCCATTGATTGCAGAAGTTGGCGCGAGCTACAGCCACATTCTGGCGACATCTACGTCAATGGCAAAAAACATTATTCCGCGCGCAGCTGCCTTATTAGACGTACAGCCAATTTCTGATATCAGCGCTGTGATCAGTGCCGATACCTTTAAGCGTCCGATTTATGCGGGCAACGTAATTGCTACCGTACAGTCGTCTGATGCCATCAAGGTTATGACCGTACGTGGAACAGCGTTTGACGCTGCGCCTGCTGACGGAGGCTCTGCGAGCATTGAAGCGGTTGCTTCAGCCCATAACCCCGGTATTTCTACTTTTGTTGGCGAAGAAGTAGCTGTCTCTGACCGTCCTGAATTGACTGCTGCTGAGATTGTTATCTCGGGTGGTCGTGGCATGGGTAACGGAGAAAACTTCGAGATGCTTTATAGTATCGCCGATAAGCTTGGCGCTGCGGTTGGCGCGTCACGTGCTGCAGTTGATGCAGGGTTTGTACCTAACGATATGCAGGTAGGGCAGACAGGTAAAATCGTTGCTCCGGACCTTTATGTTGCAGTGGGTATCTCTGGTGCGATTCAGCATCTGGCAGGCATGAAAGACAGCAAGGTTATTGTGGCCATTAACAAAGACGAAGAAGCACCGATTTTCTCGGTGGCTGACTACGGCTTGGTTGCAGACCTGTTTGTTGCAATACCTGAGTTTGATGCTAGTTTGTAACATCGGTTGGTGTAAAATCGATTAGTGTTAAGTCGATTCAATAAAAAAGGCTTCGAAAGAAGCCTTTTTTATTGCCTGTTAGTTACTGTTAGATGCTATTCGTTCCTCAACTCGTGCCATCCATATCCGCGTCTGCCAGCCAGTAATCTAACTCTAGGTCTTCATAGAGATAAAGGGCTTCGTCACTAGTAGCCTCGTTGGCTAGGCTGCTATCTAGAGCATTATTTATGCCGATGCTTACATCACTATTTACTTTGCTATTTTCTGCACTATTTACTCCACTATTTACTCCAGTCGCCACTTTCCAGTCTAGCCCGCTAGTACTTATATGGTTTCCAGTTTGTCCATTAAGCAGAACGCCAGCCAGTAATATTGAAGCGCAAGATGCTCCTAAAGTGCGCCATAGTATCTTAGGCATCTTCCTTTTAGACTGCGTGATCGCCATATTTCTAGCCTGCGCTAGGCGAAATATTTCTGGCGCACTCATGGCCTGTTCGGCGTCAAGTAAGTCGTTCTTAATATCCTGTTCAAACTGTGTCTGTTTAGTCATGTCGGTAATCCTCCAGCCTATCTCTTAGGGTATGCATGGCTCTTGAATAATGGGTTTTAACGCTACCTTCAGAGATAGTCATTGCAGCGGCTGTATCAGCAGTGCTTAAGCCTTCCCAGCAGCGCAACATAAAAGCCTGGCGCTGGCGGTTTGGTAGTTCTTGCACCGCAGTGTTGAGCTTTTCGATACGCTGGCCACGAATCAACATCTCGTGGGGTGTTTCTGAATGTCGGCCGACCGCGTTATCTGTGGGGTCAAAAAATGAATCACCGTCTTGATCTGGCTGGGCTTTAAAATAAATAAATACTTTGTCTCTAACGGCCTTGCGGCGGTAGTAATCCGTTAGTTTACTGCTCAGTATTCGATAAAATAATGGCTTCCATTCCTGCGCTTTTTTCGCTGCATATTTTTCGACAAGCTTGTACATCGCATCCTGCACTATATCCATGGCGGCATCTGTGTTTCCGGTACCCATGCGCGCCATATGGAATGCTCTGCGTTCAATAAACTTCAGAAATTCCTCAATAGTGCGGTAAGGAATTTCTGGAGCAGAGGGCAGGGCTTCGGTTTTATCCATACTTTCTGACCCTGTGTGTTTATAGTCGGACTGTCGTCTCATAAATTTAGCTTCGTAAACTTAACTACATATACTTATGTTTTATAGTGATGTTCACAGAAAGCCAGTACTCAATAATTTTCATCATCGTAAATATTATTGAGTAGCGCCATTATCGCGATCCATTCCAAGTAACTATTGTCGTGCTGATGGCGGTGTGAATCTCGATCTCTATTTCGTCTGTTATTATGACTAAGATAATGCTCTCGATGGCGGTCATAATGTTGCGAGTTACCTCGACCATAGTAATGATTATAAAAGTCTCTGCGACTTAAAAATCTTGAATCATTGCGGCGGTTTCTTTTCCAACGGCTATCTGCCTGATGGCTATTCACCCACTTATCATTAACCCAATTACTAGTCACCCAATTACTATTTGCTCGATGCAAATTACGCTGATGCTTTATTCTATGAGCTGCAACGCGTTTTTTTACGGCTAGGTGATTGGTCTTTATACTATGCCCGTTAAATCTTTTCTCAATCTGACGATGCTTTATATCTGCGCGCCGATGTTCACGATGCTGCTTCCAGTCCTGATGTCTTTCTTTGCGAGTCTCTGCGTGACGTTCCTGATTATCGCTACTATTACGATTATCCCGACTATCGTGATGGCGGTCATGGCGGCTTTCATGTAGATCACCTGCCCGGTGCTTAGAACTATCTCTATCTGCGGCCATAGCATTTAATGGGAACATTAAAATACCAAGCATGGTGACGATGGTAATGAGTGCTTTATTCATGGTTATCTCCTATCAGATGCTTCGCGACTAATAACGTCGCGGACGCTGATTGGTTGACCACTGTCTATTTAGGTGCGAGTAAGAGGCCAATGAGCGACCGTTAAACCCTGGTTTATAAAAATAACTCAAGGTTTAGAAAGTGACTCCTGAGCTACAAACCTTCACCTATGACGTTAAAATGATTGCTGGGCCACCGACAATAAGCCTCGAACAGACACTACTCAGCTAATAAGAAGCAAGCCCAAATAGGGCAGTGGTCCGATGGCTTTTCGAATGCGCGGGCTTCAAAGTCGATGCCTGTACTTTGCAACCCAGCCATAGCGGCATTAGAGGCTAGAATTAGGTCGATACGCAAGCCACTTTTCGGCTCCTGTTCGAACCCGCGGCTGCGATAATCGAACCAGCTATAAGATCGGGTATCTTCTGCATTCATTGATCTATAGCTATCCTGTAAACCCCAGTCCCTTAAATTTTGTAGCCATTCTCGTTCTTCCGGTAAGAATGCGCACTTGCCAGTTTTCAGCCAACGCTTCGCGTTCTCCGGCTTGATACCGATATCAATATCTTCTGCAGCGACGTTCATGTCGCCCATCACTACCACTCTATCTTTGGCGCTAAAGTTATCTTGGAGATAGATCAGCAAGTCTTTATAGAATTTCTGCTTCGCGGGGAATTTTGTGGGATGAGCACGGCCTTCGCCCTGGGGGAAATAACCATTAATCACATGAATGGTTTGCCCACCAATACAGTACTCCCCATGGATCATGCGCCGCTGTGCGTCTTCGTCGTCAGTAGGGTAGCCACGTGTAATGTTGGTTGCCGCTATCTTGCTAAGCATGGCAACGCCGTAATGACCTTTTTGGCCATGAATGTCGACTTCATAGCCCATGGCTTTTACGGCTTCCATTGGAAAGTCGTCGTTGCTCACTTTGGTTTCTTGCAAGCCAATAATGTCGGGGTCATGCTGATCAATAACGGCCTGTAACTGATGTAGCCGGGCGCGCAGGCCATTAACATTAAAAGAAATAATTTTTGTTGCTTTACATTTCACTAAACTTTAACTCGCTTTTTATTATTCAATTGAACCAAGACGCAGCTTTAGAAGTTGCTCTTCGAGACGAATTTGATGGCTTAAAATATGACCTGCTTCCTGGAGTAGGGGGTCCGATTCGGCAATATTTTTATCCTTCTCTTCCGCTTTTTCTTTCTCTGCCTTATCGGTTACGTCTTCCTCGCTTTTTACATCGGCTACTGAATCAGACTGTGACTTGGGGGCTAACTCGAGCTGAGACTCGAGAGGTGACTCGGACTGCTCTTTTTCATTTACCGATACTTTTACTTCTAATTCTGTTTCGGCCTCTTCGCTATCATCATCTTTCTCTTCAGTCTCATCTTTCCATGCCTCAACATCTGCGTAGAGCTCTAAGCCTTTTTTCTCGCGACGAGTATTCTCTAGAGAGAACAAATCTTCTTCCCATTGTTTAGTCCGTTGGCGGCGAGTCTCAATATTAAGTGAGAGTGCATCCTGCTGTGCCCAAGTCTTGGTGAGATCTAGCTGACTAACAAGATGTGCATAGTCGGGATCGCTTTTGCTGCGCTTTGTATGGGCTGCCAGTAGGGGGGCTACAAATGGCTTTAACGCTTCGCTAGTACTGTGGGGTACTCCGCGTATCCGGTCCCATGGTAGTGCGTTATCTTGCTGGCTCTCACCCACTTCTTCTGGGTCATAGGCTGAGGGAAATGCAATGTCTGGCAGTACACCGCGATGCTGGGTACTGTCCCCCGAGACGCGATAATATTTGGAGGTAGTCATTTTTATCTGGCCTGTCGTTAGGCCGGTGACGTCCTGCACAGTGCCTTTACCAAAGCTTTGGCTACCAACCACTAATGCACGGCCATAGTCCTGCAGTGCACCAGCAAAAATTTCTGAAGCTGATGCACTAAGCCGATTAATCATTATCAGCAGAGGGCCCTCATAGGCAGCAGGTCTAATGGCGCGTTGATTGCGATAGACCCTTTGATTGGCATCTCTAATCTGTACAACGGGGCCGTAACCAATAAACAAATCAGTCAGAGCTGTGGCTTCATATAGCGAGCCGCCGCCATTGTTACGCAGATCTAATACAATGCCGTCGACCTGCTGTTCTTCAAGTTCGCCTAGTATCCGTGAGACATCTCTAGTAGTACTTTTGTAATTTGGATCGCGGTTTCTATAGGCCTCAAAGTCCATGTAAAACGCAGGTATATCTATGACCCCAAGCTTGTAGGCTTTGCCTTCTTGAACCAAATCTAGCACGGTACTCTGCACAGATTTCTCTTCGAGCTTTACTTTGTCGCGCACGATAGAGATTAGCTTAGTACCGTCGGCAGAGGCGCCTTTTCCTGGGATAATCTGCAATGTCACTGTAGAGTCTTTTTCACCTCTAATCAGGTCAACCACGTCGTCCAAACGCCAGCCGATGACATCGACTATTTCGTCGTCACCTTGGCCAACGCCAGCGATTTTGTCTGAGGCTTTTAAAAGCCCCTGCTTATCGGCCGGTCCACCAGGAATAATTCGGACAACTTTGGTGTACTCGTCTTCAAGGTTGAGTTCCGCGCCAATACCCGTCAATGATAGGGACATGTTGATCTGAAAATTTTCATTGGTGCGGGGAGAAAAGTAAGCTGTATGAGGGTCGTACATAGAGGCGAGGGCGTTGACGTAAAGCTGAAAAACATCTTGGCTGTCACGCTGCCGGTACTGAGTGATTTGGTTGGTATAACGTTTAACCAAAAGCTCTCGGGCGCTGTCTTCTTCTTTCTCATTAAGCAGCAGGCGGATCATCGAATCTTTAAGCCGCTTGTGCCAAAAAGATTCAGCTTCTGTAGGCGACGCCAGCCATTCTCGTTTATCACCATCTAGCACTATGGTTTCGTCGATACTGTAGTCAAAAACATAATCAGGATTTTGTAACAGGGCGATGTTGGCATTGAGTTGGGCAATAGCTCGGTCACGCATACGATTGAACATGGTGAAGCCTGGGCTCACATCGCCGCGCTTAGCCAGGTCATCGAGCTTGGTTTGCCATTGATTAAACTCATCGATGTCAGACTGCAAAAAGTAGCTCTTAGTTGAGTCCAGCTGGTCAATGTAATGCTCAAGGTAACGCTTAGACAGTTCGTCATCAATAGTCTGGCCGCTGTAATGCCTTGTGGCTAAACGGTCAAATATCTCCCTATACAGGGCAGTCTGCTCTGACTTCTTACTGATGGGTGTTACTGCATCGGTAGGCAGGCTTACACTGGCGGTTGTGATGGTTGAAATACTGACAAGTGTGCTGACAACAATACTGGTTAAAAAGGCTGTAATCGTGCGCGGCATAGTTTAATCCTTGTTTGTGTTACAGAGTTTAGCAAGAACTCGAATTACTGAATATAGACCATAGGATACTTTGTTAATTTCAATTGCCGTGGAAGATAAAAGGCTCGGGGGAGTATCGGATAATAGTGCGAGTGATCCTAGGCATATCTTTTATGTCCTCTAATCTCAATTAGTGGACATAGATAGACATTAGAGAAAGAGCCTGATACAGTCCTTTTTTGTTATAACCAAGCCTGCCGCCACTTACAGGCAGTTTATCCTCGCTAAGGTTTAACTGACACTAGGTCTGCGTATGTCCAAGGTATTTAAAGCCACACCGTTATTCGATGCTCACAAAGCATTTGTACGTCTGCCCATGGGCATGGCAATGTTTAATGACTACCCAGACTCAAAAGCCTTTATTGAATCCCTATGCATAACCATTCCCGATGTACGCGATGATGTTATGCACACCCAGTCGTTCCTTAAAAGCTACAGCAGAAAGTCTGAAGCTACATTCCGTGGCTACCGTAACGAGGTTGAGCGTCTACTTCTGTGGGCATGGACAGTCGCTAATAAGAGCGTTATCCAACTCAAACGGCCAGATTTGGAGGCCTACTTTGATTTTGTACATAGCCCAAGCCCAGACTGGGTGGGCGCCTCAGTGCAGGATCGTTTTAAAATAATCGGCGGAGAGTCCCGTCAAAATGAAAACTGGCGGCCATTTGCCGCGAAAATCGCCAAGGAAGACCGTGCTGAAGCCTTGGCAGAGGGTCTAACTCTAGAAGCGAGTAGAGACGGGCACGTACTATCCCATGAATCTATGAAGATCTGTTATTCAGCCGTCTCTTGCTTTTATGACTATTTAACCGACGAAGGCTATGCCTTTGGCAATCCCATTCCTGCGATACGCAAACAGTCGGCCTACCTTATTAAGGGAGCCACACAGAAGAATATTAAGCGGCTGTCTGATTTGCAGTGGGAGACTGTACTCGACTGCGCTCAGACTGCAGCAAACGATAATCCAAACCATGAACGGACATTATTTATTATTGCCATGCTGAAAACCCTGTATTTAAGGGTATCTGAGTTATCTGAGCGATCCAATTGGCAGCCAGCGTGGAAGCACTTCTGGCAGGACAACGACGGGAATCATTGGCTTAAGGTGCTAGGCAAGGGCAATAAGATTAGAGATATTTCAGTGCCAAGCGCCCTTTCTCCCTATATTGAGCGCTATCAAAAATACCGCGCTGCCCATGACGCTAATTTCGGCGCTAACAGTGCGCTGGTGTGTAAAAACCGTGGCGTGGGTGGCATGACGTCGCGTCAGCTGCGGCGTATTGTTCAGGAAGGCTTTGATTTGGCTTACGAAAAAATGCAGTCCGAGGGTTTTGTAGAGGAAGCCAAAGCTCTGCGTGAGGCAACCACTCATTGGCTAAGGCATACAGGGGCTTCCCAGGACATTGCCACGCGACCCCTTAAGCATATGGCCGATGATTTGGGACATGCCAGCATGGGTACAACGGACCAGGTGTATATACAGTCAGATATGAAGGAACGAGCCAGATCCGGAAAGACCAGGGAAGTCTAACAAAACCATATAGTTATAGGGTTTTATTAAAGTCAATTATATAAAAAGATCGCATGATTCTTGTTTACGCCTGTACACTGTTAGCATTTAGTGACGGCACTAGTTTGAGTAAAAAGCGCTCAGCAGAACCGCCAGTATCGCCAATAGCTTCTCTACGGACGATTATCCTCTCCCTATAATATGCTGCACAACCCAAAATCAAACCCTCGGCTATATCGCCCATGCAGCGAGGCGACTTATAAATGACCTCCATCTGACTCTCGTTACAGTAGGTACACTTGAAGGTCGGCGGAGAGGCGTCTGGGTATAGTTTTTTAACCTCCCCATGAATAAAGCCATCGACCTTGTAGAGAGCAGGTTAAATGGCATAGAAAGGTCCTGATACAAATTGGCACCTACATTGTAATTTGCTGGTTGTTGGTACTTTGGATGCCAAACAAAATTTGGCACCCAGACCTTAGAATTATCACCATTACCCTGGGTTCTCTGGGAGTTTGGCGCTATAGCTGGTGGCTGGTGCATGTGCTGCGGGCAGAGTTCTATCAGCATAAGCGCTTCCCCCAGATCCGCGCCTCTGCTGATAAAGTCTGGCGCGATGGCTGGCGACCCCGGCATATGCATTTTATGATGACGACGTTTCGAGAGCGCCGTGAAACGACCGAGCTAGTCATCCAGAGTATTTGCCGAGAAATCGATGAGGCGGGCGTGTCAGCAACCCTATGGTTGGGCTCTGGTGACGCCTACGACGAAGATATTATCATGACGTATCTGCGTCAGCACGCAAGTCATTTGCCCTTACAATTTATTATGATCCGGCAGAATATCCCCGGCAAACGCATGGCAATCGGGTTGGTGTTGCGTGCAATGTCGCGCAGGGGTATTCACAGTGACGACCTTATTGTCTTTATGGACGGTGATGCAGTGTTGTCACCGGGGATTCTACGTAAGTGCTGCCCGCTTTTTAAAGATGACCCGCAACTGCAAGCAATCACCACCGATGAAGAAGTGATCTGTTATGGCCCAAAATGGATTCAGTCATGGCTTACTATGCGTTTTGCGCAGCGTCGCATTGCTATGCAGTCACATTCTATGGCTAATAAGGTATTAACCCTTACTGGCCGCATGTCAGTATTTCGCGCCAACCATTTAACGCGACTTAAGTTTATTCGTATGCTCGAGGCTGATCATCTTTATCACTGGCTGTGGGGCAACTTTAGATTTTTGTCTGGTGACGACAAAAGCACCTGGTATTACATGCTGACTCAAGACGCTAAGATGCTTTATGTGCCAGATGCCTTGGTCTATACCATTGAGGAAATTGACGGCTCTGGCATTGAGCGCATGACCCAGAACTTCCGCCGCTGGTCCGGTAACATGTTACGTAATGGCACCCGGGCACTAAAACTAGGGCCAAATAAGGTTGGATTCTTTATCTGGTGGTGCGTAATGGACCAGCGCATCGCCATGTGGACTATGCTGGTAAGCCCAATAGTCGCAATAGCAGCTACATTGCTCCATGACCCCTATTACATCGTTTCGTATTTTATATGGATTGCGATTTCGCGCATGGGGCTGTCCTTATTTTTGTTTCGTTATAGCAATACTGTTCATGTTGAGTGGCCATTTATTTTGTATTTTAATCAGCTATTAAATGCTGGAGTTAAGGTCTACTGCCTTGCTAGGCTTTCGAAGCAGAGCTGGAGCAACAGAGGTAATCAGACCGCAGGCGGTGGCGACAGCCTAAGTGACCAACTAAAAAATATCATGGCCAGTTATATCACTACGGTATGGGTTACCGCGCTGGTGATGACAGTGCTTTTTTATACCCAGCTAATTAAATTTCCAGATCTACGTTATTTGTTTTAGAGCGTTGGATTGCCGCCTATGCACTGGGGAATCTTTTTTGACAAGAAGACTTATATTGTAAAGAGCACTTTATTGTAACGAACGTTTTAGCTGCGCTGCGGCAGTGTCCTCAGGAAATGCTAGGACTAGACGTTGTGCAAAACCCCTAGCATCCTCCAGTCGGCCTAAGTCTCTATTGATGGTGGCTAGCGCAAAGAGTAAGTCTCTATCGTTTCTGTCACCCATTAAGGCTCTGCTCATGACTTGTACCGCTTCTCTAGATCGGCCCTGGCCATTGAGTGCTATTCCATAAACGTAGCTATACCGGCTTATTTTAGGAGCCAGCTGGGATGCTCGCTCTAAACTAACTAGCCCTTCGCTCATTAGCTGAGTGCGAATTTGCGCCAAGCCTAGACTAAAATGCACTACGGCATTATCGGGACTTTCGAGCTCGGGACTTTCGAGATCAGGACTTTTGAGCTGTACCTGCAAGAGCTGCTTAAGAGCCTGCTGATCTTTCCCCTGAAGGCGATACAGGTCGGCAAGGTTTAGTCGAGCTGAGACCGATCGCGAATCAAGCTTTAACCCATGCTTATAAGCCTGCTCTGCCTTGTTATAAGCTCCCTGTGCAAGATAAGCGGCGGCGAGATTGAGTTGGCCATTAGGCATATCTGCGTTAACCATCAAAGCTTCAATATAGCACTCAATCTTCGGGTCTAAAATAGCCTGCTGTTCAAGCCCCAGCCCACTAATGCCAATCAGTAATCGGCTTGCTTCTAACCTCACAGATCTGACCGGATCATCTAACATCGGCGAGATATCATTCCAGCGTTGCTGTAGAGGCAAAAATTCTAGTGCACTTAAGGCGCCCAGTCGCAGCAATGGATGCGGACTTTTTAGCTGCTGCTGAGCGGTGCTATAACTGGGCAGATTAGGGTAGTTTTTAAGCAGGCCTATCGAGGTAGCGCGGGCCATGTTATTAATCGTAGCGCTATTAGCAACAGTAATTAATAGTTTGTTAGCGTTGGGTTGATTGGTTCTTGCCGCATACACAGCATCGACTGCAAGTTCTGGAGGGCTGGTTTGTTTACCTAACCAGCTCTCCATCGCCGATACTGACCATTCAGATGACTGCTCGGTATGGCACATATTACAAGCATTGGGCGCGCCGACCTGTGCGGTAGTGTCGGGTCTCGGCACCCGCATGCTGTGATCACGGCGTGCATCAACGCCCATATAGACGGTGGCTGGCATATGGCAATTTACGCATTGTGCCCCGGGGCTATTGGCCTGCTGCTGATGGTGATGATGTTTGGGCGTATCATAAGTTTCGGTGGCATGGCATCCGGCGCACAGAGCATTACCTTCAGCCTTTAGCTGCAGACTGTGGGGGTTGTGGCAGTTGCTGCAGGTCACGCCGCGCTGATGCATTTTGCTCTGTAAAAAAGAGCCGTAGACATAGACTTCATCTTCAATCTGACCGTCTGCGTGATACAGCCCTTCCTCAAGTGTTTGCAGCTGATAATGATCAAGAAATGTTTTATCAGCGGGGTAATTATTAATCGGGTTCGGGCTTATTTTACTGCGCCTTGAGTGGCAGCCTGCACAGGATTCTATCTCGGTAGTAGCGCCCTTATGAGGGTCACCCACTGCATTGGCAATACTTGCGCCCTTGGCAATAATCCAGTTGAGCTGCTCGGAGTATTGCACCTGCAAACCATTATGCCCTGCTATAGCCCGTCCTTTAACCGGCAGCTTGGCCCAGTCAATATGATCGGATCCGGGACCGTGGCAAGACTCACAGGCAACATTTAGCTCTGACCAGACAGTGGTAAAAGTATCTGTGGGCATATCATAGTTTTTTTCTAACCCAGTGGAATGACACTCTGCACAGCGGCTATTCCAGTTGTAGTAAGCACCAGTCCAGTGCAGACTTTCCCCCGGTTTGCCGGTGTCATTGGGCATAAGCTGGTACCAGCGTTGACCACCCTTATCTAGTGGCCTGCTGTCCCAGGCCATTGTTAGCGCCTGCATGCGGCCATCTTCAAACTTGATTAGGTATTGCTGTAGTGGCTCGACACCAAAACTGTAGTCAATTTTAAAATCTTGGTATTCACCGTCAGCGCCCTGGGTATTTACATAATACCCACCCTCTTTAGTGCTAAAGGTCGAAGTAACGCCCTGATGACTAAAGGTCGCATTATTAAAGTCCCCTAGAACGGTCTCGGGGCTAGCGATTTTCATGGCCCAGTCATGATGGGATCCCTGCCAATCCTGCAGCGCTTGCTGATGGCAGCCCGCACATTGCTGTGCACCGACATAGTCAGCAGCGCGACTATCGCTAGCGAGAAGTAGCAGTACCGGAAAGAGCAACGCCAGAAAGAGCAGCCCCAGAAAGAGCAACAGCGGAGGAATAACGAAAAGACGCAGGGACACTAGAGTTTCCGGGCTAGTTTCAAGGGTCTATTCTATGTCTAGTAGGGTCCATTTAATATAGGTTTATGCCTTAGGACTGAACTCTAATATTACAATCTAGAATTACAATCTAGGGAGCTTAATCTAGGGGCTTAATCTAGGGGCTTGGCCTAGGCTTGTCTTCTTAGAGGTAATTACACATTGAGCAGCAGGTGCTCTCGCTCCCACGAGCTAATCACTCGGTTAAACTCTTCAAACTCAACCAGCTTTATAGAGGTGTAGAGCTGAATAAACTTTTCTCCAAACAAATCGATAATATCCTGATCTTCCTGCAAGCCACGCAGCGCCTCTTCTAATGTTCTTGGCAGTGCCAGCTCTTCCTCGTAGGCATTGCCCTCATAGGGCGCTGAGGGCTCAATTTTGTTCTTCATACCTAAATAGCCACAGGCAAGGGTCGCGGCGATCGAAAGGTACGGATTAACATCGGCTCCGGGAAAACGATTTTCAATACGGTAATTCTTTGGGTTTGCATCTGGCACGCGCAAACCAGTAGTGCGGTTGTCCCATCCCCAATGCAGGTTAATGGGCGCGGACACTTCCGGGGTAAAGCGACGATAGGAATTAACGTTCGGTGCAAAAAAGCTCATCACATAGGGTGTGTACTTTTGCATGCCGCCAAGGTAATGGTAAAACGCCTGGCTGTACTCGCCCTCTTTTGTGGCAAAAATATTACTGCCATCGGCGCTAGACACAATACTCTGGTGAATGTGCTTGGCTGAGCCGGGCTCTGAAGCCATTGGTTTGGCCATAAACGTCGCATAAATATTATGCTTTAAGGCAACTTCACGAACCATGCGTTTAAAGGTAAATACCTGGTCAGCAAGATCTAGGGCATCTCCATGAATAAAATTCACCTCAAGCTGGGCCGCACCCGATTCGTGGATCAAGGTGTCGATATCTAATCCCATAGCCTCCCCATAGCTGTACATGTCCTCTACAAAGGGCTCGAATTCATTCGCAGCGTCAATGCTATATGACTGGCGTGCAGTCTCAGGACGGCCAGAACGGCCTATAGGAGGCTTAAGGGACATATCTGGGTTGGTATTGCGCTCTACTAGATAGAACTCCATCTCTGGAGCAATTACAGGGGTTAAGCCGTCTTTCTCGTACAGAGCTAAAACTCGTTTAAGAACAGCTCTAGTGCTAAACGGATGGGGCTTGCCATCTTTTGTAAAGCAGTCATGGATAATCTGGCCAGTGGACTCGTTCGCCCAAGGCACAATGCGCTTGGTGGTGGAATCTGGTTCTAGAAGCATATCCCCGTCAATGGTATCGAGAAGCTCCCAATAGTCATCCGAGTACTCGCCGGTAACGGTCTGCGCGAGAATACCTTCAGGTAAGCGGCTGTCTTCTTTGAGGAATTTCTTCGCGGGAATAAATTTGCCCCGCGCATTGCCAGTCATATCTGGCACCAGACATTCCACTTCCGTGATTTTATGTTCTTTTAACCAGCTTTCTATCTCAGCCTGCGACTGCATACATCACCTGTTTCCATGATTGAGTTATAATTTTTATTGAATAATCCTTCGAATAATATTGAATTATTATTCGAAAAGACCATAATGTCAATCCTTGAATGTTTTAGCGAGAATGATGTGAGCTCTTACTATAGCGCCAGCGCAAACAAACCAATGGCCTTCCCTTCTTTATGCGGAGACGAGGCTGCTGACATCTGTGTCGTTGGAGCCGGCTTTACAGGCCTTTCTTCTGCCCTGCACCTTGCCGAAAAGGGTTATAAGGTGATTGTTATTGAGGCTGAAACACTAGGTTTTGGCGCCTCCGGACGTAACGGTGGCCATGTAGGGATAGGTCAGCGACAGGATCAGCAGTACCTCGAAGATAAGTTCGGTCATGAAGTCGCCGCTACCCTCTGGCACATGGGTTTAGAGGCCGTAGATACCGTAAAAGAGCTTATCCAAAAGCACCGTATTAAGTGCGACCTAAAGCACGGCAATGTGCACTTTGCCCATCGCGCTAAATACAGCAGCGAGCTAGAGCAAGAAATCGCCTTTTTGGACAGCCGCTACGGCTTTGATCAGCTTGAATATGTGCCCAAAGAGCGCCTCTCAGAGGTGATCGACAGCGACGCCTATCATGGCGCAATGGTAGACAGAGCCTCAAAACACCTGCATCCTCTCAACTTTCTGCTGGGCATGGCTGCGGCCGCCGTAGCCGCTGGTGTTACGATCTACGAAAACTCTCGGGTAACCACCTACGAAGGGACTCCCGTGGTGGTTAAAACCAGCACCGGACAGGTCACGGCAAGCGAAATGATACTGGCCTGTAATGGCTACATTGAGACGCTAGAGCCTAAGATTAATGGCTATATCATGCCGATCAATAACTTTGTTCTGGCCACAGAGCCCCTTAGCGATGAGCTCGCTGCGCAAGTCGCCCCCTTAGACACCTCCATGTCGGACAGTCGCTTTGTGATCAATTACTGGAAGCTATCGGGCGATAACCGCCTAATATTTGGCGGCGGCGAGAACTACAGGCGCGGCTTTCCCTCTGACATCAAGGGCTTTGTGCGCAAATATATGTTGCAGGTCTACCCTCAGCTCGCCAATACCAAAATCGATTATGGCTGGGGCGGAACTCTCGCTATCACATTGAACCGCCTGCCCCACTTTGGCCGTGTAGAAGACAATATCTGGTACATGCAGGGCTACTCAGGCCATGGCGTGCCTACGGCAACCTTTGCCGGAAAGCTTATTGCCGAGGCCATTACGGGCAAGCTAGAACGCTTTGACTTAATAGCTAACCTGCCAACCCCCAAGTTTCCTGGGGGTACATTGCTGCGCTGGCCGGGTATGGTGGCTGGAATGCTCTATTACGCACTCAGGGACCGCTTCTAATGACTAATCTACGTAAGACCGAGGCTCGCACTCAACCTGTGCAGAAGCGCGCACAGGAGCGCCGCAATCAGATTCTTGGGGTAACTGCTGAGTTGCTTGAAGAAGTTGGTCAGGATGACTTAACTACTATCCTCGTAGCCAAGCGGGCTGGGGTGTCTGTGGGTACGCTGTACCATTACTTCCCTAACAAGTACGCAATCATGTACGCCCTTGCAGAGCAGTGGGTGGGCGAAATGGACATTGCGCTACAGGAGCTTGAGGCTGAAGATATTGAAGCGCACAGCGTCAAGAAGTTTGTTGAGCGCAGTGTCGAGCGCATGCTTGCGGTGTACAACAACCAGCTAGGCTTATTGCCGCTAGTGCAGGCTATGTATGGGGTGCCAGAGCTTAAAGAGCTGGATGTAATACATGATGAGCTAATCATTACCTCCATGGCCCGCATGTTTAAGCGCATGGATATAAGTGATAAACCCAGTGAATTAGCGCGGCTAGGGCGCACCTATCTAGAGCTTAGTCATGCATTGATTTTGGTGGTAGTGAACCAAAATAAGACTGAGGGGGAGAAGACTCTAAGTGAGCTCAAGTACCTGAGCCTTTCGTTGTTAGAGCGCGCTAAAAGCCAGTTTTAGCGCCTCCTATGACATGTTCTACTCTACCTATACACTTGAGGTAATGAAGGTAAGTTCCTAATATAAAACAGTTAAATAGCGAAACTTAACAAGTTACTTTAACGATTTAATTTTTAATGCCAAAGGCTGTTGGCGTGCTTTCCCGCAAACCTTTAAGGCGCTTTCTCGCATACCTTTAACGCGCTTTCTCGCATACCTTTAAGGCGCTTTCTCGCATACCTTTATCGCGCTTTCTCGCGCATTGTCACAAACTCCTCAGCCGCAGAAGGGTGAATACCCACGGTGGCATCAAAGTGGGCTTTGGTTGCGCCAGCTTTCAGGGCAATGCCCATACCTTGGATAATCTCAGCGGCATGCTCACCTACCATATGGCAGCCGATGACCTTGTCGGTCGCGTTATCTACAATCAATTTCATGGTAATACGATCAGCTCCGCCGCCCAATGTCTGTAACATCGGCTTAAAGTCTGAAACATACACGGCAATGTCTTGATACTCTGCCCTAGCCTGCTCTTCACTCAAACCCACTGTGCCGAGCTCTGGCTGGCAAAATACGGCGGTTGGTATGTCGCTGTAATCAATGCGAGCCAGGCCTTCGCCATACAGATGGTCAACCAACACCATAGCCTCTTGAATGGCCACGGGCGTCAATTGCACTCGGTCAATCACGTCACCTAGAGCATAAATACTAGGGTCTGCAGTGCAGAAGTTATCGTCCACGACCACAGAGCCATTTTTAGCCATTACTGCTGCTGTGGTCTCCAGACCTAACCCTGCTGTATTGGCTTGACGACCCGTGGCGTAAAGAACCAGACCAGCTTGCATATCACTCTGATTATTAAGGGCAACAGACAGCCCAGTGCTGGTCTTGGTTATTTCGTTGATCTCGGTGTTCAGGTGAATATTAACGCCCTTGGCCACCATGCCATCTTTAATCTTGTCGCTCATCTCCCGGTCAAAGGATTTAAGCAAGTTTGGACCGCGATAAACCAGATGGGTCTCAACGCCCAAGCCATTTAAAATACCGGCAAACTCTACGGCGATATAGCCCCCACCAACCACCACTGCTGTCTTGGGCAGGTCATCAAGGAAGAACATCTCGTTAGAGCTAATGGCGTGTTCACTGCCCGGGAATTCCGGGATATAAGGCCAACCTCCTGTCGCCACTAAAATAGTCCGCGCCCTGTAGGCCTTATCATTGACTGTGACTAGGTGTGGCCCTGCAATGGTTGCGCGGCCATCAAATAGATCGGCACCGCTATTATCGATGAGGTTGTTGTAGATACCGTTAAGGCGCTCGATTTCGGCTGTTTTATTGTCTCTTAGGATTGCCCAGCTCAATGTGGGCTGCGCGGGCACGGACCAACCATAACCTGCGCTGGCGTGAAACAACTCGGGGAACTGGGACGCATAGACAAATAGTTTCTTTGGTACACAGCCAACATTGACACAGGTGCCACCCAGATAGCGCTCTTCTGCCACGGCAACTTTTTTACCTTTGGAGGCAGCCATGCGCGCGGCACGCACTCCACCTGAGCCTGCGCCTATTACAAATAGATCGTAGTCGTATTGTTCACTATCCAGCTGCTCTTTATTTAGCTGTTCGTGATTTAGCTGCTCGCTATTAAGGTGCCCTGCCATATTCTCATCCCAGAGTAATCAATGTTGTCGGTTAATTTAGCTCTCGTTGTGCTGGTTAATAACCCCTTCGAGCCTATTGTCTGGGTTATTAAACCAAGCCAGCTTGCTCTGTAGGCTTACCACATGACCAACAATGATCAACGTAGGCGCCTTGGCACCGGCTTGCCGCACAATACTGGGCAAGCTGTCCAGGTCACCCACAAACACCTGCTGTTTGTCTGTGGTGCCCTTTTCAATCAACGCAGCCGGTGTGCTCGCATCCAGACCATGATCTTTAAGGCCTTGGCAGATAGCTTCCATTCCGCTCAAACCCATATAAAACACTAAGGTTTGGTTGGGCTGGACGAGCTCCGGCCAGTTTAGGTCCATCTTGCCAGAGCGCAAATGGCCGGTAATAAAACGCACCGACTGGGCATGGTCTCGATGGGTAAGGGGAATACCCGCATAGCTGGCACAGCCCGACGCTGCTGTAATGCCAGGTACAACCTGAAACGGTATACCGTGCTCGGCCAGTGTTTCAATTTCCTCACCGCCGCGACCAAAGATAAATGGGTCGCCGCCCTTCAGGCGCACTACTCGATTACCTTCGAGGGCATAATCGACCAGTTTCTGGTTAATGTTGTCCTGGGTTACCGGGTGGTCACCGGCAGTTTTGCCCACATAAATACGTGTTGCGTCTCGGCGTACTAAGTTAAGTACTTCCGGTGAAACCAGGCGATCGTAGAGCACGATATCCGCCTGCTGCATAAGGCGTAGCGCCTTAAATGTTAGTAAGTCTGGGTCACCGGGGCCACCACCTACTAGGTAGACTTCACCGGTTTTAAACTCGTCAGTGTTCTCAAGCTTATGCGCTAACAGCCGCTCTGCTTCCTCTAAATTATTGGCATAGGCTTGTTCTGCGATAGGGCCATAAAAAACCTCCTCCCAAAACGCCTTGCGGTCGGCACCATTAGAAAACTTAGCTTTAACCCGCTCGCGAAAGCTCCCCGCCAAAGACCCCAGCTTAGACATGCCCGCAGGCAATAGACTTTCAAATCGAGTGCGCAGCAACCTCACCAACACCGGTGCGTCGCCACCACTAGAGATGGCCACCTGTATCGGTGAACGATCGACAATAGATGGGAATATCACCGTAGAGAAGCCTGGATCATCGACCACATTGGACAGCATATTAGCCTGCTGCGCATGCTCAGAGACCAGCCGGTTAAGGTCCCGATCATTGGTAGCGGCGATAACCATCACGGTATTAGGGTACTGTAAAAGATGCTGGTGTTCGTAGGCGGCAGTAATGAGCTCTAGACCATTACAGCCATGTTCTTTATCGGCCTTGTCCATCTCAAGAAGATCTGGGCAGAAGTCTTTGGCGATAATGGTAATTAGGGCGCTTGCTTCTTGTACCAGGCGGACTTTACGTAGGGCGATTTCACCACCGCCGACTACAACAATGCGTCGGCCTTTAAGGTTGTGAAATAGCGGCAAGTAATCCATGGGTACTCTTAATGTAGTCTGTAAAACATACGGTCATCATGAACGCGGTGAAGAATCTCATGCCACTTAAAGGAAGCGCATTCGATAGCCCCGCGGTTACCGAATAACAGTTTGCCCATTCATCAATGGCTGCAGTACAACGGGAATAGCTATAGAACCATCGGCCTGCTGATAGTTCTCTAACACCGCAACTAAGGTACGGCCAACAGCCAAACCAGAACCATTCAATGTATGCAAAAGCTCAGGCTTGCCCTCAGCATTTCTAAACCGAGCTTTCATGCGGCGCGCTTGAAAATCTGCAAAGTTACTGCAAGAAGAAATCTCTCGATACTTCTCTTGGGACGGCAACCAAACCTCAATGTCGTAGGTTTTAGCCGCTGAAAAGCCAAGATCGCCACCACAGAGAATCACCGTGCGATAAGGCAGTTCGAGCTTTTGTAAAATAGCCTCTGCATGACCCACCAAGGTATCTAGGGCATCCCAAGACTCGTTAGGATGCACGAACTGCACCATCTCAACCTTCTCAAACTGATGCTGCCGAATCATGCCGCGGGTATCACGACCATAGCTGCCCGCTTCACTTCTAAAGCAAGGGGTATGAGATACATACTTAATAGGCAGCGTATCTACGATTTCGTTACGATAGATATTAGTGATCGGTACTTCAGCGGTGGGAATCAGATAGAACTCACGGTCATCGTCGAGCTTAAACAGATCTTCCTCAAACTTAGGTAGCTGACCTGTACCAAACAGTGACTCACGGTTAACGATATAGGGCACATAGACCTCTTCGTAACCATGCTCGTGAATATGGGTGTTGAGCATAAACTGGGTCAATGCACGGTGCAGATTAGCTAGCCCGCCGCGCATTAGTGAAAAACGAGATCCGGCAATCTTAGTGGCAGTGTCAAAATCTAAACCATTGACGGCATCACCCAGATCAACATGATCCTTCACCTCAAAATCAAAGGTCTTAGGTGTACCCCAGCGGCGCACTTCGACGTTATCTTCTTCGTCATTACCCGCAGGCACTGACTCGTGGGGAATATTGGGAATACCCTGCAGCAGTGCATCAAGCTCGTCTTGCACAGCTGTAAGCGCAGCATCTGCGGCGGCTGAGTCATTTTTGATCTGCTCGCCTTTTGCTTTTAAGGGTTCAATATCTTCGCCCTTAGCTTTGGCCTCACCGATCAGCTTGCCCATGGTTTTGGAATAGCTATTGCGTTCTTGCTGCAAACTTTCGGCAGCCACCTGCAGCTCTTTGCGCTGGGCTTCCAGGGCTATAAAGGCATTTGTATCTAGATCGTAGCGCTTAGTTTTCAGGCTACTGGCAACGGCGTTTAAATCCGAACGTAAGAGCTTCGGGTCGAGCATGGTAACTTCCTTAAAATTAGATCAATAACAAACGTGTTAGCCAGACCGCCACAGTAATAGCAGCCAAGCACAAAACAACAGTACCCAGCGCATAAACCAGCGCCAGAAAAAGGTGGCCATTTTGCCACAGACCTAGGGCATCAAGCGAGAAGGTTGAGAAAGTAGTGAAGGCGCCCAGAAAACCGATCATTAGTAAGCTGCGCATTTCCGGAGGCAAAGCACCCTTTTCCAAAATAAGTACAAACAGAACGCCCATGACCAAGCTTCCCATGACATTAACCGAGAGAGTGGCATAGGGGAATTTATGACTGGTAGAGTCAAAGATCCAGCCGCTAATCCCATAGCGAGCCATAGCCCCCAGAGCTCCGCCAATTGCCACCGCTAACCAATGCATTATTTACTACCCTCCGACGTGCCCTTGCTGCCCTTACTTTGTTTGTCCAGCGACCGCAGGTAACTGAGCTTGTCTCCAATCGTCTTTTCAAGACCATTTTCAGTAGGGAAATAATACTGCTTATCGGCCAATTCATTGGGCAAATAGCTTTCTCCCGCCGCATAGGCGCCCTCTTCATTGTGGGCGTATCTGTAATCTTTGCCGTAATCTAGCTCTTTCATCAGCTTGGTGGGTGCATTGCGCAGATGCATGGGCACCTCATAACTGGGCAGCGACTGCACATCGGCCATGGTCGCCTTAAACGCACTGTACACAGCATTGCTTTTGGGCGCGACGGCACAATACGTAACCGCCTGCGCGATCGCCAGCTCACCCTCAGGGCTACCAAGACGTTCCTGTACCGACCAAGCATTCAGCGCCAACTCCAGCGCCCTTGGGTCAGCATTGCCGATATCCTCACTCGCAATGCGCGCAACACGGCGGGCAATATACAGGGGGTCACAGCCTCCATCCAACATACGGCAAAGCCAGTACAGGGCTGCGTCTGGAGATGAGCCTCTAACCGACTTATGCAAGGCAGAAATCTGGTCGTAAAAATACTCGCCGCCCTTGTCAAAGCGTCGAGTATCGCCCACCAATACCTGTTCTAAAACAGAGGCATCAATAACCGAAGTTTCACCTTGCTCTGTCGCTAGGTCATTGGCGATCTCTAGTAGGTTTAGTGCGCGACGGGCATCGCCATCGGCGGCATTGGCGAGTAGATCTAAAGCAGCGTCATCCAGCTGTAATTTGCGTTGACCGAGACCTAGTTCTCTATCGGTAATCGCTTGCTGAATGACTGTCTTGATTTGCGGTCCCTCTAAGCTTTTTAGGACATAGACACGACAGCGAGATAGCAGCGCATTATTTAATTCGAAAGATGGGTTTTCGGTGGTGGCGCCAATGAACACAACCGTGCCATCTTCCACAAAGGGCAAAAATGCATCTTGCTGGGACTTATTAAAGCGATGGACTTCATCAACAAAGAGTATTGTCTTGCGCCCACGAAGATCTCGCTGTTCCTCTGCTTTAGCAATAGAAGCTCTTATCTCTTTGACTCCAGATAGTACCGCCGAGAGACTCTCAAGGTGAGCATCTGCAGAGGCCGCTATAATTTTTGCTAGGGTGGTTTTTCCAACGCCTGGGGGTCCCCAGAAAATCATTGAATGTAGCGCGTCGCTTTCGATGGCCTCGCGTAATGGCTTACCGGGGCCAATAAGATGTTCCTGCCCACAGAAACCATCTAGGGTGCCTGGCCGCATCCGAGCAGCCAAAGGTTGATACACCTGCTGACTAAACAGATCAGTTGGCATTGTTGGTTACATCGACACCTGGTGGTATTTGAAATTCAAACTGCTTGGCAGGTATCTGCGGATTAAGCTCTAAATCGGCAAAGGTTATGAGGGTGATTTGGCCAAGCCCGTCGGTCAAGCCAATAGACTGGGGCCATTTGCCGTCAAAGGCAATTTGCATCTCCACAAAGAGGCTTCCGCCTTGCTCCGGGGTTAACTGAAAAGATCCTTCAGATATCTGTTTGATAAAATAGGTGCTATCTAGACGGTCTAGACGATCTAAGCCACCGGAAAACAACATTGCAGGAGTAGCTTCAATATTTGCATCAAAGGGTTGGATAACGACCTGTTCAAGATCCGGGTCATAAAGCCACAATGTTTTTCCATCGGCCACTACCTGCTGCGGCATTGGCTTTTCGACGATCCACCGCACTCGGCTTGGCTGGGCCACTTGAAATGAGCCCTCCGAGCGCTGTATCTCGAAGCCATTGGCATCCGTGATCTGTTGCGTAAACCGGGCGGAGAGGCTGGTAATTGGTTGCAGTAAATTGCGCAGCTGCTCAATGTCCTCAGGGCTGCCACCCGCTTGAGGACCCATGCTGAAACTAATGGCTAGGGCAAAAAAAGTGCAGCTGAATATTTTCATAGGCTTTAATGCCGACCCTGGTTAGGTGCCAATATCTCGCGGCTACCATTACTGCTCATAGAGCTCACTACCCCAGCAACTTCCATCTGTTCTATAAGTCGCGCAGCTCGGTTATAACCCACGCGTAATTTACGCTGCACCGATGAAATAGAGGCTTTGCGGCTCTCCAGTACAAAGGCCACTGCTTCGTCATACAAAGGGTCTGACTCTGGATCATCGTCACCGTTTTCACCTCCGCTAAAGCCGGGTACTGGGATGGCGGATAAGGTGGTTTCGTCGGTAATTGCTTCTAAATAGTTGGGTGCGCCGCGGCGCTTCCAGTCGGCAACTACCTTATGGACTTCGTGGTCGTCGACGAAGCAACCATGGATACGTTCTGGGACACTTGTGCCCGGCGGTAGATAGAGCATGTCGCCGTGGCCTAATAACTGCTCTGCTCCGCCCTGATCTAGGATAGTTCTGGAATCGATCTTCGAAGACACCTGGAAGGCAATTCTGGAGGGTACGTTGGCTTTAATAAGGCCGGTAATCACATCCACAGAGGGTCGCTGCGTCGCGAGTATCAAATGAATGCCTGCGGCTCGGGCTTTCTGGGCGATACGGGCGATTAGCTGCTCTACTTTTTTGCCAACGATCATCATCATGTCAGCAAACTCGTCGATGACTACAACAATATAAGGCAGCGTTTCGAGTAATGGTGCCTCTGGCGGTTCTTGGGTCGCGTCCCAACCCATGTCTTCAGGATTAAACGTCCACAGGGGGTCGCTAATAGGGTTGCCTGCTTTGATGGCGTCTTCTATCTTGCGGTTATAGCCTGCCAAGTTACGGACGCCCATGGCTGCCATAAGCTTGTAACGTCGCTCCATCTCGCCTACACACCAACGCAGGCTGCCGGCGGCGTCTTTCATGTCGGTGATAACTGGCGTTAGTAGATGTGGGATGTCGTCATAAACCGACAGCTCTAGCATCTTTGGGTCAATCAGAATCAGCTTCACTTCATCTGGCGACGCCTTAAATAGCAGGCTCAGCAGCATGGCGTTAATGCCGACGGATTTACCTGAGCCTGTGGTGCCTGCCACTAGCAAGTGCGGCATACGAGCCAGATCAGCTACTATGGGAATACCCGCGATGTCATGGCCTAGGGCAAGCGTTAGGGGCGAGCTCGAGCGGTCATAGACCTCGGACGACAGTACTTCGCTCAGCCTCACCATCTCGCGTTTTTCGTTGGGGATTTCAATACCAACCACCGACTTACCGGGAATGACTTCTACGACTCGAACGCTGATTACGGCCATAGAACGGGCTAAATCTTTAGCCAATCCACTGATGCGACTAACCTTAACGCCTGCCGCTGGTTGGATTTCGAAGCGGGTGACCACTGGGCCTGGTAAAACTTCCACTACCTCGGCCTTGATACCGAAGTCTTGTAACTTTAATTCAAGCAATCGCGATAGATGCTCTAAAGACTCTTGGGAATAACCAGTATCTTCAGACTTATCCATGGGGTCGAGCAAGTTAAGAGGTGGCAATGAACCCACAACCTCAACGTCTCCAAACAATGTCTGCTGCTTCTCTCTCTCGATTCTAGGGCTAACCACTGGCTTAACTTTAGGCGCCAAAATAGTGGGTGGTTTGCGATCTTTCTTGCTCTTTACGGCCGCGTCTACTTTGACCATACGTTCTGATTGGGCTTCTTTAGCTGCGCGCTCTTCCTGCCGACGTCTTTTACGTTCAGCAAGGGCGATGGCAATATTATCGAACATGTTTAGCGCGGACTGGCCTAAACGATCAATGGTTAGGATCCAGGAAATGTCTGCAAAGACTGTTAGGCCAAACAGGAATACAGCCAGCAGGATCAAGGTGCTACCGGTATAGCTAAATGCCGCTATTATGGCTTCACCAATTTTACTGCCCAGTATGCCGCCACTGCCAAAAGGGTAATTGGTTGCTAGGTCTGCATATTGAATGCTGGCCAGAGATGTGGCGCTTATCATCACCAGCACAAAGCCCACGATACGCAGAATAAAGGTCGCAGAATCGAAGCCATCGGCTTCGCGTAAGAAATGGTTGCGCAATATCTGCCCTGCGCGAACGGCTAGCAGCAGCGGAAACAGATAAGCCATGCCCCCAAACAAAGAATAAAATACATCTGAGGCCCAAGCACCCGCGGGCCCGACTAAATTAGAGACGTCGTCGCGTGTGCCTGTGTGTGACCAACCTGGATCGTCGGAGGAATAAGTTAGCAGTGCCAACAATAGAATAATGCACAGCACCATCCATAGGATCATGGCGCCTTCTGCGAGCAGCCTTTTGCTTACTGACTGGGATACTTCATCACTAGCCGGTGCCGCTCTCGTTACTTTGTTCTTTTCAGTGCTCAACGGACGGTTTCCCTGTGTTTTTATTCCGCGACAATTGTAGCTGATTCTCCCGCAAACGCCATGCTAGGAGTGGTGATATTGAACAACTATGCCCTGCATATAAAAAACCAATTGGTGATGCTGGCGGTATTCTTTATGATAGCGGGCATTAGAGTTGCCCCACGCACTATTTAACCGAATTATTTACTTCAATTATTCACCATCACTTTTACAGGTAGAGATCGCTTTATGTCCGAGTCACAACACCATCCTTTAATTATTCTTGGTTCTGGTCCTGCAGGTTGGACCGCTGCGGTATACGCGGCACGTGCTAATTTAAGCCCTGTGGTCATCACTGGCATCCAGCAAGGCGGTCAGCTGACTACCACTACAGATGTTGATAACTGGCCTGGGGATGCTGATGGAGTACAGGGCCCGGAACTGATGGAGCGTATGCAAAAGCACGCTGAACGCTTTGATACTAAGACGATTTTTGACCATATTGATTCTGTGGATTTCTCTAAAAAGCCTTTTACGCTGGTTGGTTCTAATACCTACACCTGTGATTCGCTGATTATTGCCACGGGCGCATCAGCCCAGTATCTTGGCCTGCCTTCTGAAGAAGCCTTTATGGGTAAAGGCGTGTCTGCCTGCGCAACCTGTGATGGGTTCTTCTATCGCAACCAGAAAGTGGCTGTGGTCGGTGGTGGTAACACTGCTGTTGAGGAAGCGTTATATCTGTCTAATATTTGTTCCGAAGTAGTGTTGGTTCACCGTCGTGATTCACTGCGTGCCGAAAAAATGCTTCAAGATAAGCTGTTCGAAAAAGTGAAGAACGGCAACATCAGTATCGAGTGGAATCACAATCTTGGTGAAGTACTGGGCGACGACGCTGGTGTTACTGGTGTGCAGTTATTTGATACGGACTCGGGCGATACAAAACAAATTGATGTCACTGGCGTATTTATCGCCATTGGTCACAAGCCAAACACTGATATCTTTGCCGACAAGCTGGATATGAAAGACGGCTACCTAACCATTACTGGCGGGTTGTCTGGTAATGCCACTGAAACCAGTGTCAAAGGTGTATTTGCTGCAGGTGATGTGGCTGACCACGTGTATCGCCAAGCAGTTACTTCTGCAGGCAGCGGCTGTATGGCTGCGTTGGACGCAGAGCGCTTTCTCGACAGCTAATGAATCTCTGTCTACTGGATAGTGACTACCCGCAGTTTCCCCACCCACGTCAAGCGATTGAGGAGCCCGATGGGCTTCTCGCGGTTGGCGGCAATCTCTCCCCCGCCACTCTTGTAGATGCCTATCGCCAAGGGATCTTCCCTTGGTATCAGGACGAGGATCCCATTTTGTGGTGGAGCCCGAGTGTCCGCTGTGTTATTCCTATCGATGGTCTGCATGTATCCAAAAGCCTTTTACGTAGTCTGCGGCAGCAGCAATATAGAATCTCGACAGACACCGATTTTATTGGCGTCGTGAGGGCCTGCGCGGCCCCTAGGGACGAGGACGGCGGCACTTGGATTACAGAGGAAATGGTTGAGGCCTACCATAAGCTGCACCTTAAAGGTAAAGCCCATTCCGTAGAAGTGTGGCTAGAAGATAAGCTGGTAGGCGGCATTTATGGCATAGCTGTGGGCGAGATATTTTGCGGCGAGTCAATGTTTAGTCTGGTGACCAATGGCTCCAAAATTGCCATGGCGCATCTGTGTCGATGGCTTCATCAAGTCGGCTTTGTGATGCTTGACTGCCAGCTTGAAAACCCTCATTTGATGAGTCTTGGGGCCCAATTAATACCCCGAGAGGATTTTTTACAGCAGCTGCATTGCAGTCGCGACAAAGACATTAACTGGCCTAGCGCCAGTGCTGTCTGCTGGTAGCTAGACTGCTGGGCGGGTAAAGTTTGAGTAAGCCGTCTCAATCAACTAGGCTTAGCGCTTATGGTCACTGACTTTAGAACTGATGTATGACTAGAGATATTTCACCGGACATAGGCAAGATTAGGTTACTGCTGACTGAGCCCCATGATTGCAGTTACCTTGAAGGTCGCCAGTCAACTACCGCTTTTGTTGATCCCGATATCGCCATAGACAACGCACTTTATGGGCGCATGAGTGCAATGGGGTTTCGTCGCAGCGGGCTATACTTATATTCTCCGCTCTGCAGTAGTTGCAACTCCTGTATCCCTGCGCGGGTTCCCGTGACCACTTTTCGAGCCAACCGCTCCCAGAAGCGCTGCTCTAAACGCAATCTGGATGTCATCATCAACCAAGTCGATAGCATCAATTTTGATGAACATTACCCGATTTACGATCGCTATATTTGCGAGAGGCATCAAGACGGGGATATGTTCCCGCCCACCCGAGACCAGTTCGAACAGTTTTTGGGCAATGCTTGGGACTGCACGTGCTTTCTTGAGTTTAGGGTAAACGGCGAGCTCATTGGCTGCGCAGTGGTGGATGTATTACCAGACGCCCTATCGGCTATATATACCTATTTCCACCCAGATTATTCTACCCGCAGCCTAGGCACTTTGGCGGTGCTATTTCAGATTGAGTTGGCGCAAAAATTGAACATGACTTACCTGTATTTAGGGTACTGGGTAGCCGGCTGCCAGAAGATGGAATACAAAACAAACTATAAGCCCTTGGAGCTACTGCAAGAAAATACTTGGCGACTACACGAATGACTTTGCTATGCCCGGCTTTTTAGGGCAAACTGCGCCCTTTTTTACAGGCACGAAAATAAGCGTATGGCTAAGGAAGAGCACATTGAATTTGAAGGCGAGGTCATCGACACCCTGCCGAATACTACTTTTCGAGTTAAGCTCGAAAACGATCACGTTATCATCGCCCACATCTCCGGGAAGATGCGCAAGCATTACATCCGGATTTTGACTGGCGACAAGGTTAAGGTTGAAATGACACCTTATGACCTGACTAAGGGTCGCATTACCTTCCGCGAGCGTTAATTACTGCTGTTGAATCGATCTTGGTGCACTTATCACCAGACTGATTTGTTAGTTGCGTGAGCTATTTTGCCTAAGCTCTGTTGCCTAAGCTCTGTTGCCTAAGCTATGCTGCTTTTGCTTTGAGTGATTTTGCTATTAGCATTCTAGACCTAGAGCTACGTAACCTCAGCGCAAAAAAAAGCGAGATAATCTTAATAGACTATCTCGCTTTTTTTATGCCTGCCTACTCAGCTCTGCAAGAATAGCGCTACCACAAAGAGCAGCCCTAAAAACAAGAGCAGAGCTCTAGGACAATTCAGCTACCTTAGGCTCTGTAGCGACTGCTAGCTCATTGTCCTCTACCGTGACAAACACAGTACCGCCCTTCTCCGCTAGACTACCAAAAAGTACTTCCTCAGCAAGAGGCTTCTTGATCTTCTCCTGGATTAGACGATCCATAGGCCGTGCACCCATTTTGGCATCATAGCCATTCTCAGCTAACCACTGACGGGCTTCATCATCGACATCGAGAAACACTTTCTTTTCATCCAGCTGAGTTTGCAACTGCACTAAGAACTTGTCTACCACGGTCTTAATAACATCAAGGCTCAACTCGCCAAACTGCACAATGCTATCAAGCCTATTGCGGAACTCAGGCGTAAACATCTTCTTGATCGCTTCCATACCATCGGTGGCATGATCCTGAAGAGAAAACCCAATAGAAGCCCTGCTCATCAGTTCAGCACCAGCGTTAGTAGTCATAATTAAAATAACGTTTCGGAAGTCTGCTTTGCGGCCGTTGTTGTCAGTCAGGGTTCCGTGGTCCATCACCTGCAGTAGCAAATTAAAGACATCCGGGTGGGCCTTTTCAACTTCATCAAGCAAGATAACAGAATGGGGTTGCTTGTTAACCGCCTCAGTCAATAGGCCGCCCTGGTCATAGCCGACATAGCCCGGAGGCGCACCAATTAGCCTTGAAACCGTGTGGCGCTCCATGTATTCAGACATATCAAAACGAACCAGCTCAACACCCAACACATTGGCAAGTTGACGACTAACTTCTGTTTTACCCACGCCTGTAGGGCCAGCAAAGAGGAAACTACCAATGGGTTTTTCGCCTTCTCTAAGCCCTGCTCTCGCCAACTTAATGGAGGTTGCCAGGGCATCAATGGCTGGATCTTGCCCAAATACGACCATCTTAAGCTTCTCGGCCAAACCTTTGAGCTGTGCCTTATCTGAGCTAGACACGCTCTTAGCCGGAATTCTAGCTATTTTAGATATCACCAATTCAATATCGCTCACACCGATAGTCTTCTTACGACGGCTCTCGGGCTGCAGGCGCTGGTAAGCACCAGCCTCATCGATTACATCAATAGCCTTATCAGGCAAGAAACGATCGTTGATATGGCGACTAGAAAGCTCTGCCGCAACCTTGAGGGCTGGGTTGGTAAACTTCAGATCATGGTGCTCTTCAAATCTTGATTTGAGGCCTTTTAGTATTTCATAGGTCTCTAGAATCGTAGGCTCAGGCACATCAATCTTCTGAAAACGACGCGACAGGGCCTGATCCTTCTCAAAGATACCTCGATATTCCTGATAGGTAGTCGAACCCACACAGCGAAGTTGCCCTGAAGACAGCAAGGGTTTGAGTAGGTTAGAAGCATCCATCACACCACCAGAGGCAGCGCCTGCACCGATTATCGTGTGGATCTCATCGATAAACAGGATAGATTTATCTTTTTTCATCAACTCAGCAATAATACCTTTGAGGCGCTTTTCAAAATCACCTCGGTACTTTGTGCCTGCCAGCAAGGAACCCATATCAAGGGAGTAAATAGTGCTACCGAGCATAGGCTCAGGAACGTTCTCCTCGACAATAAGTTTGGCTAGGCCTTCTGCAATAGCAGTTTTACCGACGCCAGATTCACCTACTAATAACGGATTATTTTTACGCCGGCGGATCAATATCTGGCTGACACGCTCAATTTCGGCATCACGACCTACTAAAGGATCTATCTGCCCAAGTCTCGCTTGTTCGTTAAGGTTGGTAGCAAATTGGCTCAGCAGGCTTTCTTCTGGCTTTTCTCCAGAGGCGCCTTCTGCCGCAGTCTCTTCATGCTGGTCATGATTGTGCTCAGATTGGTCCGCATACTTCGAGATACCGTGAGAGATATAGTTAACAACATCAATACGGGCTATATTTTGCAGGCGTAAGAAGTACACAGCCTGGCTCTCTTGCTCACTAAAGATAGCGACAACCACATTGGCGCCCACTACTTCACTGTTGTTGGCTGAATTTACTTGGAATACTGCGCGCTGTAGCACGCGTTGAAAACCATGAGTAGGCTGGGTCTCCTGCTCCAGCTGGGTCTCGGGAATGGTAGGCATCGTGGAATCTATGAATTCCGTCAAGTCTTGTCGCAGAATTTCAAGGTCTGCGCCACAGGCTCTAAGGACATTAGAAGCGGATGCATCGTCTAAAAGCGCTAATAGCAGGTGTTCAACGGTCATAAATTCATGACGCTTTTCACGGGCTGTTTTGAACGCTAGATTAAGGGTGACTTCAAGTTCTCTACTTAACATATCTATGACTCTTCTTCGTCGTCGCAGGGTTCTATTTCACACAGTAGCGGATGCTGGTGGTCCATCGAGTATTGATTTACGACTGCCGCTTTCGTCTCTGCTACATCTTCAGTATAGATGCCGCAGACGCCCTTTCCCTCGGTGTGTATGCTTAGCATGATCCTAGTCGCATTTTCTCGCGACTTGTAAAAGAATTGTTCTATGAGTTCAACTACAAATTCCATTGGAGTGTAGTCATCATTTAACAATATTACTTGGAACATACGGGGCTTCTTTAACATTGGCCTTGATTCTTCGACCACAGTATCGCTTTCGCGTTGCCAATCTGGTGTATTTTTTTCATCGCTCATGTAAAAACGCCAATTACCTATCAATAAAAGAGTGCCTGCATCTTATATCAAAACCTCCTAACTCGGGAACCGATGAGCGGTACTTGACAGAGAATTCTGGCAATTTAAAGTTGCAGCTGCCTTGTGAAAGGTAATACCGAGCACATTGATGTTTGCTCTTATATAACTTCAAAGGATGAAGGCGGAAGGTTATGTCACATACAGGTACGATTAAATGGTTCAGTAACGCAAAGGGGTTTGGCTTTATTCTCCCCGAAGATGGCGAAGGCGACATTTTCGTCCATTACAGCGCTATTAATATCCAGGGATACAAGACTCTAAAGGCCGGACAAGTTGTAAGCTACAATACCGAGCGAGGCGAAAAGGGGTTGCATGCAATTGACATTGTTCCTGTAGAACCAGAGGACGACCCGATAGAGTTAAGCGCAAAGAGTGCTGCATTGGCTTAAGGAGCGCTTAACCGAGAGAGCTCTTAATCGAAAGGCCTACTAATCAAAAGGGCTCTTAATCAAAAGGGATCTTAATCAAAGGCGCCATTAGCTTCAAAGCCTATAACCCAAAATAAAAAAAACCCGACGCTAGAGCAGCGTCGGGTTTTTTAGTATGACAACAGCCAAACTAATTACATATTTTCTATCATGGCATCGCCAAACTCAGAGCAAGACATCAGAATCGCATCATCCATCAAGCGTTCAAAGTCATAGGTCACTTTCTTTTCAGAAATAGCGCCTTCGATACCTTTGATCACCAAGTCAGCAGCTTCGCCCCAGCCTAGGTGACGTAACATCATCTCAGCAGACAAAATTAACGACCCTGGGTTCACCTTGTCCTGGCCAGCATACTTAGGTGCTGTACCGTGAGTTGCTTCAAAGATCGCAACGTCATCAGACAGGTTAGCGCCTGGAGCGATACCGATACCACCTACCTGAGCTGCAAGAGCATCAGAGATATAGTCACCATTTAGGTTCAATGTAGCCAAAACACTGTACTCATCTGGACGCAGAATGATTTGCTGAAGCATTGCATCGGCAATCACATCTTTAATAATGATATCTGCACCAGTGTTTGGATTCTTAACAACATGCCAAGGGCCGCCATCAAGAGGCTCGCCACCGAACTGCTCTTTAGCGACTTCATAGCCCCAGTCGCAGAAAGCACCTTCGGTGAACTTCATGATGTTGCCTTTGTGCACTAAGGTTACAGAAGGCTTGTTATGATCGATTGCGTATTGGATCGCCTTGCTTACAAGACGCTTGGTACCCTGCTCTGATACAGGCTTAACACCGATACCACAGTTCTCGTCAAAACGGATCTTGGTGACACTCATTTCTTCTTTCAGAAACTTGATCACTTTTTTGGCATCGTCTGTACCAGCACGCCACTCGATACCGGCATAAATATCTTCGGAATTTTCACGGAAGATGCACATATCGACCTTGTTAGGCTCTTTAACAGGAGACGGAACGCCCTCAAACCAGCGCACAGGACGCTGACACACAAACAGATCAAGCTCTTGACGCAGAGCAACGTTTAATGATCTAAAGCCACCGCCAACTGGCGTAGTCAGAGGACCTTTAATCGAAACAACGTATTCTTTAACCGCTTCTAAGGTCTCAGCTGGAAACCAATCGCCTTCGTACATCTCAGCTGCCTTCTCACCACAGAAGACTTCCATCCAAGAGATTTGCTTGCTGCCGTCATAGGCTTTAGCCACTGCCGCATCAATAACCTTGACCATAACCGGTGTAATGTCGACACCAATACCATCACCTTCAATAAAAGGTATAACTGGATTGTTAGGTACATTGAGTGAAAGGTCGGCGTTGACTGTAATTTTTTCACCAGATTGTGGAACCTGGATGTGTTTGTATCCCATTGTAATCTCCGAGAAAGATGAGCTTAGTTTTATTATTTTGTAAAAAATTTACCAGATGGCGGCGATTTTACAGTATTTCGTGGCTTTTTTGTAACCCTGTTTCATTTACAATAGGGCGAAATGGAGAAAAATATTGGCTAAATTGATCATATTAAACAAACCTTTTCAGGTACTGAGCCAATTTACCACCGACGGGGACAAGAAAACCCTCGCAGACTATGTGCCGACAAAAGGAGTCTACCCTGCTGGCCGTCTAGATTTTGACTCTGAGGGACTACTATTACTTACAGATGATGGGCAGCTACAGGCTCAAATCAGCGATCCAAAATACAAGCTAACCAAAACCTATTGGGCTCAGGTTGAGGGCCAAGCAAGAGAAGACCAGTGTGCGCAACTTTGTCGTGGTGTCAGCCTTAAAGATGGCCCAGCATCGGCGTTAACATGCGAGATATTGTCGGCCCCTGATCTATGGGATCGCGCACCGCCTATTCGTGAGCGCCAGTCAATACCCACCAGCTGGTTAAAAATAGTGATTGCTGAAGGCCGTAATCGTCAGGTGCGCAGAATGACAGCAGCTATTAACTTGCCGACATTAAGGCTCGTGCGGGCTCAAGTTGGGGAATGGCATATTAATGGCCTTAAGCCGGGTGAATACCGCAGTCTTGACGTTGAAGTAGCAAAATCTAGTGCCAGAAAGTTTAACCGCCGATAAGGAAGATCAAATGCCCAATAAAATACACCTGACAGTAGCCACAGTAATCGAAAGAGATGCACAGTTCCTGATGGTGAAGGAAACAAAAGCTGGTGTGCAGGTGATCAATCAGCCGGCGGGTCATGTTGAAGTCGGTGAAGATATCCTGCAGGCAGCGCTTAGAGAGACCATGGAAGAAACTGGTTGGGAAGTATCCATCACCGGATTTTTAGGGATTTCTACACATTTTGCACAGGCTACAGGCATCACCTATTACCGGCTAACCTTTGTTGCACAGCCTGTTCGGCAAGATAGCCTTGCGGTTATTGATGCCGATATAGATATGCCGCTATGGATGACCTTTGAAGAAATTAGAGCGGAAGAACCGCGATTGCGCAGTGACATGGTGCTTAAGTGCATCGAGGATTATCTAGCTGGGCGCATTTTCCCTTTGGATATATTTCGCAACCGCTTATAGTATCGGGTCCAGCGAACTGACTCTTATTAAGTGCTGCTTTATATAAGTACTGTTTAATATAAGCACTGCTTAATACAAGTATCGTTTCAAATTTAGGCCAGGATTTTCATGAATAAACCGCAGAAAGTTATCGTTGGCATGTCCGGTGGGGTCGACTCATCCGTGGCCGCGTTTCTGCTGATTGAGCAGGGATATGAGGTTGAAGGCCTGTTCATGAAAAATTGGGATGAAGACGATGGCTCTGAGTACTGCACGGCCATGGCTGATTTGGCCGACGCTCAGCAGGTCTGCGATAAGCTCGACATCCCATTGCACTCCGCTAACTTTGCAGCGGACTACTGGGACAATGTTTTTGAGCATTTTCTTGCTGAGTATCGCGCTGGCCGCACTCCCAACCCAGATATTCTCTGTAACCGCGAAATCAAATTCAAAGTGTTTCTCGATTATGCGCAAATTATGGGGGCAGACTTTATAGCCACTGGTCATTACACCAGAGTCGACTCCCAAAATGGCAGTGCGCGCTTATTAAAAGGCTTGGATAACAATAAAGATCAAAGCTACTTTTTGCATGCAGTACCAGAAGCAGCCTTTGCTAAGTCGCTGTTTCCTGTAGGTGAATTAGAGAAACCTGAGGTGCGGCGAATAGCTGCAGAACAGGGTTTTGTAACGTCCTCTAAAAAAGACAGCACAGGCATCTGCTTTATTGGCGAGCGTCGCTTTAAGGATTTTCTAGAGCAGTACCTGCCCGCTCAGCCCGGCGAGATGCGCACACCAGAGGGCGTACTGATGGGCAAGCATCAGGGCTTGATGTTTTACACCTTGGGCCAGCGTCAGGGTTTAGGTATCGGTGGCGTCAAAGATAGTACTGATGAACCATGGTTTACGTTGGATAAAGACTTAGAGCGAAACATTTTGATAGTAGGGCAAGGTACGGACCATCCCCTGCTGTTTACCAATCACCTAGCCGCCGTCGATATTAATTGGATTAATGGGCGCCCTGATGCGCCTTTTGAATGTTATGCCAAGACGCGCTATCGCCAGCCAGACCAACTGTGCTGGGTAACACCTACTGAAGATGACGGCTGCCATATTGTATTCGACCAGCCTCAGCGAGCCGTAACTCCCGGCCAGTCGGTTGTACTTTACAGTGATGACCACTGCCTTGGCGGCGGCGTTATACAGCGCGCATGGAATGCCTCATCTTCTGTTATAGCTCAGAGCGCCCTGTGATGTTTTCTCGCCCAACCTACGAACAGGCCCTAGCATTAGCCGCGGTGTTTCAAAGCTGCGAACTGGTAGCTGAGCTCGCACACAATGGAGACATTGCCCCCGCAAGCCTAGAGCTATGCATGAGTGCCCTGCTTAATCAGAACCCAGAATCTATAGAAGATATTTATGGGTCTGAGAAAAACTTAGCGATCGGTATTGCATCAATGAAAGCTCTCATGGGAGGCAGCAACACAGAGCCTTCCGCACAAGAACCAGAGCAGGAACAAGAGCTAAAACAAGAACTAAAACAAGAACTAAAACAAGAGCAAAGACCAGAGGTTATGCGCTACGTTATCTCTATCTTGTATTTGGCCCGCAAGGTATCGGGCAATAAAAAGATGCTTAACAGCATTGGGAATGGCATTGAAAACGCCGCCCGTCAGGCACAACACTTTTCACCCACCCATGACAATGTTTGTGGCAATATTGCATCCCTTTACCAAGATACCGTTAGCACCATGCGACTGCGTATTCAGGTCAGTGGCTCGGGGCTATATTTACAACAGCCAGCGGTTGCCCAGCGTATTCGTTGCCTGTTATTTAGCGCAATCCGTAGTGCCTTTTTATGGCAACAGCTCGGCGGTAAGCGAACCCATCTTATGCTGCAGCGCAAAACCCTAGCGCGCCTATTACCCAATCTTTAATATTTATTCCCAAAGGGAATTTACTGTAATTCAATTCTGAAATCAGAGCTCAATTCCGTTATTATTCTGCCCTTATTCTATCGACGACTATGGAACCTAAAATGGATATCCTCGCACTATCTGCTCTCACTGCTATTTCGCCTATCGATGGCCGCTACGGTTCTAAAACAGAACGCTTACGCAGTGTGTTTAGTGAATTCGGTCTTATTCGCTACAGAGTGATCGTCGAAGTTCGCTGGCTTCAGCATTTGGCTGCAGACCCAGCCATTGTTGAGGTCGCTCCGTTTTCCGAGGAAGCCAATCAGCTATTAAACAATCTGGCCGATAATTTTACCTTAGAGCAGGCCCTGCGGATAAAAGAAATCGAGCGCACCACCAACCATGATGTGAAAGCCGTCGAATACCTGATAAAAGAAACCATTGCGGACAATGCGGAGCTAAACGCTGTGAGCGAATTTGTTCACTTTGCCTGCACCTCTGAGGACATCAATAACCTGTCCCATGCTCTGATGCTTAAAGAGGGCCGCGATGAAGTAATCGTCCCTGCCCTACAGGCTATCACCGAGCAGTTGGCGACCCTAGGCAAAGACTTTGCCGCTGTCCCAATGCTTGCCCGCACCCACGGGCAGACTGCCTCACCCACCACGGTCGGTAAGGAGTTTGCCAATGTCGCCTTTCGTTTGCAGCGTCAGCTTAAGCAGATTGCTGCGGTACCTTTGTTGGGCAAGATCAATGGCGCAGTCGGTAATTACAACGCCCACATCTCGGCTTACCCAAATATTGATTGGGCCGCTAGTGCGCAACAATTTATTGAACAGCTAGGACTCGACTACAACCCATACACCACCCAAATAGAGCCCCATGATTATATGGCTGAGCTATTTGATGGCCTGGCCCGTTCGAACACCATCCTGATTGATTTTGCTCGAGACATTTGGGGCTACATTTCTCTGGGTTACTTTAAGCAGCGAACCATTGCTGGCGAAGTGGGCTCTTCGACAATGCCCCACAAAGTAAACCCTATCGATTTTGAAAACGCTGAAGGTAATATGGGTATTGCCAATGCTCTATTTGGTCACCTTGCGGCCAAGCTCCCTATCTCTCGTTGGCAGAGGGACCTAACAGACTCGACAGTATTGCGTAATATGGGCGTCGGTCTTGGCTATACAATGATTGCCTACGCCTCATTAAATAAAGGCATTAGCAAACTGCAGCTCAACGAAGAAAAGCTAGCTGCAGATTTGGACTCTAGCTGGGAAGTTTTGGCAGAACCGATTCAGACAGTTATGCGCCGCTACGGTATTGAAGAGCCCTACGAAAAACTCAAGGCTCTGACCCGCGGCAATGTTATGGACGAATCTACTATCCAGCAGTTTATCGACACTCTCGATATGCCGGAACAGGCCAAATCTGAGCTTAAGGCGCTAACGCCAGGTGCATATACCGGCAGTGCAGAACAGCAAGCGAGAGATATCTAAACAGTATGACGAATCCATTCCCGGTACTAGGCGATATTAGCGCGGAAGAGTTTCTGGCTGATTACTGGCAGAAAAAACCACTGTTGATTCGCAATGCTATTCCCAATTTTGAACCGCCTGTTGATGGCGACGAGCTGGCCGGCATGGCCCTTGAGCAGGAAGTCGAATCTCGCCTAGTGGTAGGTGCCGATTGGCAGCTAGAACATGGCCCATTTACTGAAGAGCGCTTCCAGACGTTGCCCAGTACCGACTGGACATTATTGGTGCAAGCTGTCGATCTCTGGGTTCCCGAAGTAGCAGAGCTATTACATGAATTTAACTTTTTGCCGCCCTGGCGGCTTGACGATATTATGGTCAGCTATGCCGAAGCTGGCGGCAGCGTAGGCCCTCATTTTGACTACTATGATGTGTTCTTGCTGCAAGGAGCTGGCCAGCGTCGTTGGCAGATAGGGCAACGTTGCGACAACGATACCCCTCTTGCGACCGGCACTGATTTGAAAATCATTGCCGACTTCAAGGCCACCAATGAATGGGTGTTGAATACGGGTGATATGCTCTATATACCACCACAAATTGCTCACCATGGGGTTGCTGTGGGTGACTGCACGACCTTTTCCATTGGCTTTCGTACGCCTGCTGCCACAGAAATGCTAGATGATCTGGCCACCGAATTACTGAGCCGAGGCCCAGCCCCAACTTACCTGATGGACCCGCCGCTAACCCCAGCCATGGCTAATAGCAATATATCTGCAGCCTACATAGCTAAGGTTAAAGCATTGCTGTTAGACACCTTAAATGATGACCAACTACTAGCAGAATGGTTTGCCCAGTTTATGACTGAGCCTAAGTACCCCATGCTAGTGGATGAGACTGGTGAGGAGCGCGTTGCCAGCATTGAGAACCCCAATGCCCCGGGAACCTACAGCCATTTTGAGAATGGCTTAAAGGCCGACAGCTAGCTCTTAATCCAGCTCTTAATCAAGGATCTCGACCGCCTCCGGCTGAGATACTGCACCTGACCCATGGCGACGATAGTCTGATGTGCCAAGCAGGCGACTGCCATTTTTACTTTGGATTGTCTCAGTTGCCCCAAGGCGTGATGTCTTGCTATTCACTATATGGCCCATCTCTCTCAACCGATCTAGGGTATCTACAGACACGCCAGATTCATAAAAAACAGTATCGGGAAGCCATTGATGGTGAATTCTCGGTGCGGCTGTCGCCTCTGCCACACCCATGTTGAACTCGATAACATTTAACAGTATCTGCATGGTCACGGTGATAATGGTACTGCCACCAGGACTGCCCGTTGCCAATATTGGTTTACCCTCTGAATTGAACGCAATCGTCGGCGTCATCGACGAAAGTGGCCGCTTGCCAGGTTCGATAGAGTTAGCAATTCCACCCACCAAACCATAACCATTAGGTTCACCAGGCTTAGAAGAAAAGTCGTCCATTTCGTTATTTAACAAAAAACCAGCCCCAGCCACTGAGATGCCACTGCCGTACGAAAAATTGAGCGTGTAGGTGTTGCTGACAACATTGCCCCATTGGTCCCAGGTGCTGTAATGGGTTGTCTCAGTGCTTTCTGTTTGGGCAGCCTTTTGAGCGGCCTTTTGAATTAGCCTAGGGGCTGACTTATCGCTGAGACCAGGCTTTATATCTGCAGAGCGACTAGAGCGTTCCAGGTCAATTTGACTACGCAACACTGCAGCATATTTTTTATCCGTAAGCTGGCCTACGGGAACAGGGAAAAAATCAGGATCTCCCAAATAAAGGCTGCGGTCAGCATAGGCGCGGCGCATAGATTCAACCAAACGGTGAATATAGGCAGCGCTATTATGGCCCATACTCTGCAAGTCCCAGCCCTCTAAAATATTAAGCATTTGCACCATATGAACACCGCCAGAAGATGGTGGCGGCATGGTACAAACTTTTGTGTCCCGGAAAGTGCCACAGACAGGCTCGCGTTCTACAACTTTATAGTTGCGTAAATCTGCTTTGCTGATTAAACCACCGGAGCGCTCCATCTGCGCCGTAATTAGCTCAGCCGTTTTACCGGCGTAAAATCCATCGCGCCCTTTGTTACTGATGCGGGATAATGTATCCGCTAAATCTGCTTGAACAAGAATCTCTCCAGCCTTGTAAAAGGCACCATCATCACCATAGAAATACTTTTTAGTGGCAGGGTCTTTTTGCAGGCGCTTAGCTAAGGTTTCAAGTGAATCAGACAGGCTAACACTAGTGGCAAAACCATCACGGGCTAAATTAATCGCGGGCTGAATCACGGCTTTGAGTGGTAAAAGACCATAGCTTTCTTGTGCTTTTAAAAGCCCTGCCACAGTACCCGGAACGCCAGAGGACTGAATACTAAATCGCGCTTTTTGGTTATCTACATCTCCTTCTTTATCCAAAAACATATCTTTTTGTGCATCTGAAGGAGCCATCTCTCGATAATCTATAGCGATGGTTTTGTTTTGCTCGGCCATGTGCACAATCATAAAGCCGCCTCCACCCAGGTTGCCTGCTCGCGGCAAGGTTACCGCTAGCGCAAAACCCGTTGCCACTGCAGCGTCTACCGCGTTACCTCCAGCGGCCAAGATATCAGCCCCGACTTGACTCGCAATCATCTCTTGAGAAACCACCATGCCGGTCTCGCTTATAACCGGATAAAACCGCGCATTGGATTCTAATACAGGAGTGGCATGAGACAGGTTTACAAGAAACATACAAGTCAGCATGGCAGTGGTGAAAATGAAACGGATAGGCATAATAGGCTCAGATTTGAAAAGGGTTTATATAAAAAACACAGGAGTGTATTTTTTATCAATTACCAAAATAAGGCAATCAAAAAAGCGGTGAGGCAACAGAATAAACTAACCGTTTACGGCATCTAGTATGCCCTTTCTTGATGTTTTAAACTTATTAACAACTAATAAAAAAAAATCTAAGGCCAAACAATGGATACTCTTAAATCTGTAAAAGTACGTCTAGCGACCTGGGGACAAGATGCAGAGTTAATTAAGGCGGTACGCCTCGCTGTGTTTGTGGACGAACAGCAAGTGTCATTAGATTTAGAGTTTGATGGTCTCGATGAGCATTGCATGCATTGGCTGGCTCTAAATGCAGCGGGCGATGCTGTTGGCACTGCTCGCATGTTAGCCGGTGGACATATAGGCCGCATGGCTGTGCTAGCGGCCAATCGGCATCAGGGCGTAGGCAATCAAATTATGAAAAACATCATCAGCAAAGCTAAAGAGACTGAGTTTAAAAGGCTGCACCTGCATGCTCAGGTCACAGCGAAGCCCTTCTATACCCGGTTAGGGTTTACTGAATATGGTGAGCAGTTTATGGACGCCGATATGGTGCATATTGCCATGGAATTAGCGCTTTGACTGTAATTAACCAGGCTGTATTTAGCCAAGCTGTAATTAGCCAAGCTGTATTTAGGCAAACTGTAATTAGACTAACTGTCTCTCGGAGACAACCACTCCATTATTATCGGCATAAAGGTAGTCACCAGGTGTAAAAGTAACGCCACCGAAAGTGACCGGCACATCAATTTCACCAACGCCCTTCTTGTCAGTTTTCATTGGGTGAACGCCTAGCGCTTGAACCCCAATGTCAGTAGCCATAATTTCATCAATATCGCGAATACAGCCATACATAATAATGCCTGCCCAGCCATTGACCGACGCCTGCTCTGCTAACATATCCCCGAGGCAGGCACGGCGTAAACTGCCACCCGCATCGACCACTAGCACACGCCCCTGACCCGCTGTGCCAACTAGGTCTTTGACACAGGAGTTATCTTCAAAGCACTTAACCGTGACGATTGGCCCCGCAAACTGTTCGCGGCCGCCAAAGTTACTAAGCATCGGTTCGAGTACTCGCACTAGCTGGGGATATTCATCACATAGATCTGGCGTAGATTTCACAGCTACTAACCTCGCGCCTTGGCTTTCTGCCGGTAACTGTGCAGCAGTGGCTCGGTATAACCGCTTGGCTGCTCTAGGCCTTTGAAGACGAGGTCACAGGCTGCCTGAAAGGCAATGCTCTGGTCAAAATCAGTGCTCATGCTAACGTACTCGGGGTCGCCAATATTTTGGCTATCGACCACTTTAGCCATGCGCTTGAGTGTCTCCATAATTTGCTCGGCACTGCAAATGCCATGATGCAGCCAGTTGGTCATATGCTGGCTCGAAATCCGCAACGTGGCCCGATCTTCCATAAGGCCCACATTATTGATGTCTGGTACTTTAGAGCAGCCAACTCCCTGCTCTACCCAACGCACCACATAACCCAGTAGGCCCTGAGCATTATTGTCTAGTTCGTGCTGGATCTCTGCTTGGGTAAGCTTGCGCTCCCCTAGTAACGGAATGTCGAGAATGTCATCAACATTTGCTGGCGCGCGCTGAGCGATCTGATCCTGCACATGGGCAACATCGACCTGGTGATAATGCATGGAATGTAATGTAGCTGCGGTTGGGGATGGCACCCAGGCAGTGTTTGCACCGGATTGCGGGTGTGCAATTTTGACTTTCATCATATCAGCCATATTATCTGGCACAGCCCACATTCCTTTACCAATTTGCGCCTTGCCCTTAAGCCCGCAAGCTAAGCCGATGTCAACATTTTGATCTTCGTATGCGGATATCCAAGGGCGTGCTTTCAGGTCGCCTTTAAGTGCAAACGGCCCCGCATGCATGCTTGTGTGAATTTCATCTCCAGTACGATCCAAGAATCCCGTATTAATAAACACGACACGGTCTTTTGCAGCACGAATACATTCTTTCAAGTTGACCGAAGTGCGGCGTTCCTCGTCCATAATGCCGACTTTAATACTATGGCGCTCAAGCCCTAGCCCATCTTCGATAGCATCAAAAAGGTCATTGGTAAAAGCGACCTCTTCTGGGCCATGCATCTTCGGCTTAACAATATAGATGCTGCCGGCAGTGGAATTATTGTGGCCACCTTTATTACGCATATCTTGCATAGAGATAAGGCTGGTTATCATGCCGTCCATAATGCCTTCTGGTATCTCCAAATTATCGCCGTACAAAATCGCCGGGCTAGTCATTAGATGCCCCACATTACGCACAAACATCAGGCTGCGGCCACTAAGACTCAGCGCCGTGCCATCGGCGGCCAAATATTCGCGGTGAGCATTCATGCTGCGCACAAAACTCTTGCCGCCACGATTAATCGTTTCTTTAAGAGTGCCTGCTAGTAAACCAAACCAGTTGCTGTAGGCCAGAGCCTTGTCCTCAGCGTCGACTGCCGCAACCGAATCTTCGCAATCCATAATGGTAGTTAGGGCCGCTTCAAGAACAATATCCTTTACTCCGGCCTTATCCGTAGCGCCAATTTGATTGCTAGAATCTACTTGAATTTCAATGTGTAGCTTGTTGTTTTTTAACAGAATAGAGGTGGGATTGTCGGTGCTACCCAAATAACCAACCAGCTGCTCTGGACTTCCCAGGCCTAGGGCCGAGCCATCAGCCATGGTCACTACAAGTGCCTGATTAACTACCTTATAGGCAGCTACATCGGCATGAGAGCCAGCGGCCAGAGGTACGGCACCATCAAGAAATTCACGACCGTAGGCAATTACCTTATCGCCACGAACAGGGTTGTAAGAGCCGGCTTTGTCGGCACCATTATCTTCAGAAATAACGTCGTTGCCATAAAGCGCGTCATACAAACTCCCCCATCGCGCATTCACCGCATTAAGCGCGAAACGAGCATTCATGATTGGGACAACAAGCTGCGGGGCAGCCTGTAGCGCAATTTCCGAATCGACATTTTTAGGATCAATAGAGAAGTCAGGCCCCTCAGGCACCAGATAGCCAATGTCTTGCAAGAACAGCTTGTAGGCAGCGAAGTCTGGCGCTAGCTGGTTATTCTGATGCCATGCATCAATTTGAGACTGCAGGTCATCCCGCTTTTTAAGGAGTTTAATGTTTTTAGGCGCATATGTAGCGACGATAGATGCAAAGTTCTGCCAAAACACATCAGGGCTAATGCCTGACGCTGGGCAAATTTGCTCTGTCACAAGGTCATAAATAGGTTTGGCAATTTTAAGACCTGAATGCTCTACTCTAATAGTCATTTCTTATACTCTCCAGCGGATTTAACATTTTGTTATAGCGAAAAATTTTAAAACGAGTCTATAAACAACAGCATGATTTGCCAAATCTATGACTGCAATCCTTGTTATTCAGCAAAGTAATGGCCCCTGAGGCTCATCTATTTTGATATGTCTTCAGATACCGACTTAATTAGTCCGCGCAGCCACTTATGCCCAGGATCATGCTGTAGCAATGGGCTCCAGACCATCTTTAAGCGCATGCGCTCAATGTCGAATGGCGGGTCCAGTATCACCACTTTTGGGTTATTTTCTAGCAACCGAGCAGACATACTGGGAATGGTCACAATCAGATTTTCTTGCTCACCTAATAAAAGTGCCGCCTGATAATGCCTTGTAAACAGCGATATATCGCGCTTTACGCCAAGCTTACTAAGAGCTTCATCGACCCAACCCAACCGCTGCACATCGTCTGGCGTCATACCGACACCAACACCCATCCCCGTCTTACTGACCCAAACATGCTTGCTAGACAGGTAACTCTCAAGGCTCCATTTATTCTTAATGGGGTTATTTGCGCTCATCACACAGGAAAAACTGTCGTCCCACAGGTGCACCTGATGGAATGACTGGGGCAATGTATCAAAGCGATTGATCACAAGATCGACTTTACCCCGCTCAACATCATGAAAACTTACGTCACTGGGAGTCATGATATCCAGCCGTATATTTGGAGCATCTTTACGCAAATGCCTAAGAAGCACAGGCAGCAAAGTGGATTCCGTGTAGTCACTGGCCATAATGCGAAAAATACGTGTGGATTCAGCGGGTTCAAAATCGGTTTTGGGTAGGATAGCTTGCTCTGCCGCTGAGAGCACCTTGCGAACCATAGGCTGAAGTTCAAGAGCCCTATCAGTCGGCGTCATGCCATCACTGGTGCGCACCAGAATAGGGTCATTAAACAGATCGCGTAACCGCCGCAGGCTGTTGGACATGGCTGGTTGGCTGATACCTAGCTCCTCTGCAGCCCTTGTTACATTGCACTCTCTAAGTAGCACATCAAGGTACACCAACAGGTTTAAATCGACTCTTGAGATATTCATATAAAAAATGCCCGCAATAGAAACTATCAATTAGATTAATGATGGCATCATACCTAAACTGCTAATACAGTCAAATACCAATAAGGAATAGGGGTTCACATGTCTACATATGCAAACAACATCGCCGCAGTGGCCAAGTTAAAAGAAAGTCAGTCTGGCGCCTGGAATGCTATCAATCCTGAGTCCGCAGCTCGCATGCGCGCTCAGAACCGTTTCCAAACTGGACTCGACATTGCCAGATACACTGCCGGAATTATGCGCAGCGACATGGATCAGTACGACGCTGACCCCTCCGCCTACACTCAGTCACTGGGCTGCTGGCACGGTTTTATCGGCCAGCAGAAGCTGATCGCCATCAAAAAGCACTTCGGAACAACAGATAAGAAATACCTGTACCTGTCCGGTTGGATGGTTGCCGCTCTGCGATCTGAGTTCGGCCCACTGCCAGACCAGTCAATGCATGAAAAAACTTCTGTTGCTTCATTGATAGCAGAGCTCTATACGTTCTTGCGTCAAGCAGACGCGAGAGAATTAGGCGGCCTGTTCCGTCAACTGGATGCTGCTCAGGGCGACGCCAAAGCGGCCATTCAAGACAAGATTGATAACTTTCAGACCCATGTGGTCCCTATCATTGCTGACATCGATGCGGGTTTCGGTAACGCAGAAGCCACCTACTTGATGGCCAAGCAAATGATTGAAGCCGGCGCTTGCTGTATTCAAATCGAAAACCAAGTATCCGATGAAAAGCAATGTGGTCACCAAGACGGTAAAGTTACCGTCCCCCACGAGGATTTTTTGGCCAAGATCAATGCCGTTCGCTATGCCTTTATAGAGCTGGGTGTGGACGATGGCGTTATTGTTGCGCGTACCGACTCCTTGGGCGCAGGCCTAACCAAGCAAATTGCTGTCACCCACCAGCCCGGTGATCTTGGCGACCAATACAACTCATTTTTAGATGTCGAAGATATTGCTCCAGCCGACATGAAGAATGGCGATGTTGTGATCAACCAAAACGGCAAGCTTGTTCGTCCAAAGCGTCTGCCAAGCAATCTTTTCCAGTTTAAGCCTGGTACTGGTGAAGCTCGCTGCATACTAGACAGTATCACTAGCCTGCAAAATGGCGCTGATATGATTTGGATTGAGACTGAGAAGCCACATATTGGCCAAATTGGTGCCATGGTTGATGAGATCCGCAAAGTTGTCCCCAATGCAAAGCTGGTCTACAACAACTCACCTTCTTTCAATTGGACGCTAAACTTCCGTCAACAGATTTTTGACCTTTGGGCTGAAGCAGGTAAAGACGTCTCTGCTTACGACCGTGCTGATTTGATGGATGTTAGCTACGATGAGACTGCTCTAGCTATAGAAGCGGACAATAAGATTCGTACGTTCCAGGCAGACTCAGCTCGTCAAGCTGGCATCTTCCACCACCTTATTACTCTGCCGACTTATCACACAGCCGCGCTGTCTACAGACAATCTGGCTAAAGAATACTTTGGTGAACAAGGAATGTTAGGTTATGTAGCTGGCGTTCAGCGCAAAGAAATTCGTCAAGGTATTGCCTGCGTTAAGCATCAGAACATGGCTGGTTCAGATATGGGCGATGACCATAAAGAATACTTTGCTGGCGATGCTGCGCTTAAGGCTTCAGGCAAAGACAATACGATGAATCAATTTTAAAATGAGTCGGCTTTAGTTTGGCGTGTTTTGATAGTTGAACGCGAAAAGGCTTACAGGTGATGTCTGTAGGCCTTTTTTATAACTGTGACTTACGTAGTGCGCACTAGCGCTTCGGTAACGTCGGGCGGAGACCTTTGTAAAAATAATAGACTAGACCACATAAGATTACATCTATCAGTTCTAAGGGCTGAGTGAGCTCATCAACAGCATGACTAACGCCTCCACCAAAGCTATTACCGGTCAACACACTAATTAGCGTACTCATGAACATCACTATAACTAGTGCGCCCGCAATTTCAAAAAATGTTCGGAACTGGTAATCCATCACATTCTCCTTTTACCCTGTCTTTAAACTACCCTAACTGATATTTTTATATGTAATTGTATAGATTGAGCAAGGGCAATATAGTTCCCGAAAAATGACATTTACAGTCGCGACAGTAAAGTATTTCCTGCCCCTTCACAAAACCCCGACTTACCCCAGTTAGCATTTAAATGGAGGCAGACTAATCCTGCGAAATCGGTATAATCGTTGCCTGCGTAACAACCCTATTAAACTAGTCTCGAGCGAGCCATCTTGAATACAGAATTTCTTGGTAAAACACTCTCAGGTCCATTCACGATTCCGTCTGGAATTGTCACTACTGCGACCTCTATTATTCAGTACATGTTTGACCATATGCCGCAGATTGGCGTGATCACCACTAAGAGTGTTGGTCCCGAGCCACGCGCAGGTAACAGAGAGCCTGTCTATAGTCAGTACGCGCCAGGCTGCTTCGTCAATGCCGTGGGCCTTACTAACCCTGGGGCTCATGTGGCGGCAGAAGCCATGACTAAACTGCGCATCCCTGAAGATCGTTTTTTACTGGTTTCCATTTTCGGTGGCAGCGTTGAAGAATTTGTCGAGGTGGCCAAAATTATGGCACCAGTGGCCGATGGATTAGAACTCAACCTGTCTTGCCCCCATGCTAAAGGCTACGGCATGGCCATGGGTCAGGACCCAGAGCTAGTTAGAGAAGTCACCGCAGCAGTTAAAGCAGTGGTCGATATCCCGGTGATACCGAAACTCACACCTAATACTCCTAATGTAGGTGAGATTGCGCTTGCCGCGGTTGCTGGTGGCGCTGACGGTATCTGTGCCATCAATACCGTTGGCCCAGGTTATACCTCATCTCATGGCCAACCGGTTCTGAGCAATGGTGCTGGCGGCATGTCTGGCAAAGGCGTATTGCCCATAGCACTAAAGTGCGTGCGAGAAATCGCAGCAGTCACCGAAGTGCCGATTATCGGCTGTGGTGGCGTCAGCAGTGCAGCTGATACCAGAGAATTTATAAAAGCTGGCTCGACTATTGTTGGTGTTGGCTCGGCCCTAACCGGTATGACTACCGATGATATTGCCAGTTACTTTAATCAGTTAGAGTCTGACCTTTGTTTCGATTCGAACAAGGCAGAGGCTCATATTCGCTACGATATCGATATGGACTTTGAGCCAGTAGTACTGGTCGAAAATAAGCGCGTCTGTGATGATATTTGCGTACTCACTTTTGACCGTAAAATTAATATACAAGCCGGGGAATTTGTTTTTCTATGGGTACCAGGGGTTGGCGAGAAGCCTTTCTCTGCCCTGTCTGATGATCCATTCCAGCTCGCTGTCATAGATGTGGGTGTGTTTACCCATGCATTGATGGACCTAGCGGTTGGCACTGAAGTCTATGTTCGCGGCCCCCATGGCATCCCTGCTTCACCACCGGAAGATGCCAAGATTATGGCAGTAGCTGGCGGTACCGGTTTAGCCGCTGTCTACCAGCTAGCCAGAGACTTTGGTAACGCAGAAGTGTTTACCGGTGCCCGCACTGCTGAGCGTCTGTACTATCTTGAAGAATGTAAAAAGATTGCTGAAGTCCATGTGGCTACGGATGATGGCAGTGAGGGCTTTAAGGGTTTTGTCACAGAGCTTCTACGCAGCCGCCTTCTTGAAATGACTCCAGCTGAACTTGATAATCTCGTGTTTTATAACTGTGGGCCAGCACCCATGGTGCATGCCGCAGCCGCTGTGCAGCGAGAGTTCTGTCGCGATGACCAAATATTTAGTGCTATTGATTACCTGACCAAATGTGGCGTTGGGATCTGTGGTGCCTGTGCAGCACCAGACGGTCAGCGCATCTGTGTTGATGGGCCTTTTTTGCAGGGGTCACCGGCCAGGCCAGAGGCTAGCAAGAACGACCCTGTAACCTGAAAGGTTTAGGGTCGACACCCAGGCTAACCTCAGAGGTTAGCCTAGTTCTCACAAGCCCCTACGAATAAAACGATTGTCCCGCTGCAGCCATTTGGCGAAGCTTCTCAGTAGGTCGGTACAGCTCACTAAGGTGACTGTACTTATCACCGCGATCAACAATCGACTGCAAACCTTCCTCGTCCATCCAGCGACATATGCCACCCCTAAAGGCTGGGAAACCAACGCCGTAAATCAGTGCCATATCAGCTTCAGCCGGCGAGGCAACGATGCCCTCTTCCAAGCAATGAACCATTTCCATCGCCATGCTTGTTAGCAGGCGGTCAATGATCTCCTCTTGATCGACCTGATGGGCCGGGCCCGCAATCGACTCTAACAATGCCACAGCGTCGGCATCAACCATCTTAGCTGGCTTACCCTTTTCATTTAGCGCGTATTGGTAATAACCCAAACCATTTTTCTGCCCTAAGCGATTGGCGTTATATAGGGTTTCAGTCGGCCATTGATCGCCACTAATAAACCGCTCAGGTAAGCCGTCACGCATTGATGTATAGCAGTGCACAATAGTGTCGATACCAATCACATCCATCAGATAGGCAGGCCCCATAGGGAGACCCCAGTCCTCCATGACTTTATCAATCTGCTGGAAATCAGCGCCTTCTTTTAACAGGATCTCTAAACCAAATGTCATACCAAACAAAACTCGATTCACCAAGAACCCGGCGCCGTCATTGACCACAATAGGCTTCTTACCCAACCCCAACGCATAGTTACACACTGCTGCAATGGTTTTGTCCGAGGTCTTTTCACCACGTATAACCTCTACCAGCTTCATGGCGTGGACCGGGTTAAAGAAGTGCATGCCACAAAAGTTTTCTGGGCGCGCCAGTGACTCTGCCAAGCGATTGATACTGATAGTTGAGGTGTTGGACGTGATCACCGCGGTTGGTGCCAGCAGGGCTTCGACAGCAGGTAAAACTTGCTTCTTGACCGACTCTAGCTCGACAACAGCCTCGACGACCATATCGCAGCCAGCAATATCCTCATCAGCCAAGGTCGGAGTGATTTTAGATAATATTTGAGCCGCACCCTCTTCGGTTAACTTACCTCGTTTAATAGACTTGCCTAGCAGCTTGTTGGCCTCTTGAAGACCTAGATCCAGAGCTGGCTCGGCGATGTCTTTCATGGCCACAGAATAGCCTCTTACGGCATTTTGATAAGCAATACCGCCACCCATAATGCCCGCACCGATCACACCAGCTAAGGCAATAGGTGCTGGTTTCTCTGCAAGTACTTTGGCATATCCTTTCGCTCGCTTAGAAATATATTGATCACTCAGGAACAGCCCCACTAATGCGCGAGCCTGAGGTGTTTGGGTTATTTCATAGAAGGCTAAATTCTCTAATTTGATGGCCTCATCACGGCCCAGGCCAGCCGCTTGATTCATAAGTTCAAGAACCTTTAAAGGCGCGGGATAATGATTGCCCATTTTACCTTTAATCATAGCTTCAACGTTCGCAGAAAATGCATGAACCTCTTGAGCCGGCTCGGGCAATGGGCTGAGCTTCTGTAGGCGCCGCGCCTTATAGTCGCGACTACCAACTGCCAGCTCTTGTAATAACTTTAGAGATTCAGCACGCAGAGCATCTGGTGCCACGACTGCGTCGACAGCACCGGCGGCCAAAGCAGCCTCAGGCTTTTGTTGAGCACCACTGGTCACCCATTGCATCGCTGTGCCATAGCCAACCAAACGAGGCAGCCGCACGGTACCGCCCCAACCAGGCAGGATTCCCAAACCAGTTTCAGGCAAACCAACTGCAGCCGTGGCTGAGATCACACGACTGTCACAGGCCATACAAACCTCAAAGCCACCACCTAGGGCAAAACCATTAATAGATGCCACAGACGGAAACGGTAGGTCCTCAATCTGCGAGAAAAGACCATTAACAGTCTGAGCCGCTTTTAAGAAATCTTCTTTTGACTCAGAAAACATCGCGGAAAACTCTGTGATATCAGCTCCCACCACAAACACAGACTTAGCACTGCTGAGCAGTAGCCCGCGGATATCTGACTGTTCAGACAGCAAGGATACCGCCCGTTGTAAATCACCTAATGTCTCCTGGTCAAATTTGTTAACCGAACCTGACTGGCTATTAAAATTGATTTCGACAAAGCCGTCTTCAATGGCGCTAAGACTTAAGGTTTTTCCACTGTACATAGTAATTTCCAATCAGGTTTAAGAGGTCGTGGGGCTATTCTATCTTTGTAAAAACTATAGTCTATGATTTACTGCGACTATATATTCACTATCGAACGTCCGTGCTGTCTAGAGCTGCTATCTATAGCTGCTTATTAGAGCTAATTAATGGCCCGATTGATTAGTGCTGTCTATTCGATCTATTTTAAAGAGCTGAAACAATCATGACCTTGCGCGATAAAATGCATGCAGAACAAAAAGGTAAAGCCCTGTTTGACCAGGCCCGAGATTATGCCTTTAACTATGCGGACAACGCAGGAAGTCGCAATGTCTTCCCAAGTTCAGAAGCAATGGCCAACTTGGAACATTTTGTCGAAGATATGCCCTCTGGCAACGGCGACCCAAGTGATATTCTGCAACAGCTACATCGCTATGGTTCTCCCGCATCTGTGGCGCAGACTGGCGGCCGCTATTTTGGTTTTGTAAATGGCGGCATTATTCCTGTCACCCTAGCGATTAAATGGTTAACCGATTTCTGGGACCAAAATACTGCTCTACATTTAATGTCTCCCATTACTTCAAAAATTGAGAGCGTCTGCGAAACTTGGCTAAAGCAACTATTTGGTTTGCCAGAAGACACCGTGGCCGGCTTTGTAAGCGGTACCTCCTCTGCTATTTTTTGTGGCCTAGCAGCAGCCAGATTTAGAATCTGCGCAAACCAATCTTGGGACTTTAATCAACGCGGCCTAAATGGCGCTCCAAAAATTCGTGTGATTGCCGGTGACCAGGCCCATGGTGCAGTTATTAAGGCGGTGGCTCTACTGGGACTTGGTTTGGATAATATTGAGTGGGTCGACTCTGATGATCAGGGCCGTGTGATTGCGGCTAAAATGCCAGAGCTTGACCAAAGCTGTATTGTTTTACTCCAGGCGGGCAATGTTAATTCAGGCTCCTTTGACCCTTTTGACGAGATATGCGATGCCGCTAACGCCGCTGGTGCCTGGGTCCATATCGATGGTGCCTTTGGTCTCTGGGCCGGCGGTACTGTGCAGCTTAAGCATCTCACTAAAGGCATGGAAAAGGCGCAGTCTTGGTCTGTCGATGGCCACAAAACTCTAAATACGCCCTATGACAGCGGCATATTACTGTGCGCAGACAGGCCTGCACTGGTGCAGGCTTTGCAAGCTTCTGGCGCCTATCTCAACTTTAGTGAGCAGCGTGATGGCATGCTCTACACCCCAGAGATGTCTCGCCGCGCAAGAGCTATTGAACTATGGGCTGCCTTAAAGTATTTGGGTACCGAGGGGGTTGATGAGCTTGTGGTAGGCCTGCATAGGCGCGCCGTACAATTTGCCGAGGAGCTTGGTGCTGCCGGCTTTAGTATCCTCAATGATGTGGTGTTTAATCAGGTGGTAGTGAGCTGTGATGGCAGCGATGAATACACGCAATCACTAATTGACGCTATTCAACAGTCGGGGCAATGTTGGGTCGGTGGTTCTGTCTGGCAGGGCAAAAAGGTGATCCGCATCAGTGTCTGTTCTTGGGTGACAACGCAAGAGGACGTGTCCATATCTGTCGAGGCATTTATTACTGCTCGGGCCGCTATTTCTGGAAAATAATCACATCAGCGCCAATAAATAATGGCGCTGACCCCCAAAGGACTCCCAAATAGTCAAAGGTTTCTCGGGAGAAAAAGCTAATGTGGGTTGCGTCTGACTTGTAATGCCAATTAGCAAAGGCCTCTTTATCTTTCACCTGCTTGGTCATTATGCCTAGATAGCCCTTTGGCTTTAGCAATGACCACAAGCGCGCAAGCTCGACTCCCGGGCTGGCGAGATGCTCAATGACTTCGGTGGCCGTAATAAAGTCATATTGTCTCTCCAAAACCTCTGGTTTATTAGCATAGTAAAGGTCGAACAAGGCGACTCTATGCCCCGCCTCTTCCATCATGACCGATAGGGTTGGCCCAGGCCCGCAACCAAAATCCAATCCCTGTGACTGGGCAGGTAAGCGTTCTATTAAAGGGTCGGCCAAGCGAGCGAGAAATTGTCGATAGCCCATATCAATTGGGGAATTCTGGTGGTCATCATAGACTGCTTTTTCGTCAGCCTCTGACAGCTGGTATTGGGCCGTCACAAACACCAGCTGACAAGTCACGCATTGCCTGTAGTCCCGCTGCCTATCCTTATGATAATGGCCTGACTCTCCATTCTGGCAAAGAGGACAGCCGATATTGTCTGTGTTCATACTGCTACCTTGGACGCCTACTGCTTGATTTAGAGAAGTTACCATATCTGACCCTGCTTCTTTTACCCTTCACCCTTTATCCTTCACCCTTTATCCTTAAAGTGGGTCAAAGGCAGCGCTTTTTGCTGAGATCAATAAACATTAGTGCATAACCGGTGATAAACTTGCCAGATGTTCAACTTTCGCATTGACGGAAACCGGCATGGTCAGTATTATGCGCGCTCTCGAAAGAGACCGCATGGAAAGACATTCGGGGATTAGCGCAGTCTGGTAGCGCGCCTGCTTTGGGAGCAGGATGTCGGGGGTTCGAATCCCTCATCCCCGACCACTTTCTAGTTACCGGTTTCGGTTGGAAGGCTATGCCGCCCATAGCTCAATTGGATAGAGCATCCGCCTTCTAAGCGGAAGGTTCCAGGTTCGAGCCCTGGTGGGCGGACCAAGAGTCTTTCGTATTGGTTAGTTTAAACGGTTAAATCTGCAAATATTTATCGCTTTAATGGTGGACGTAGCTCAGTTGGTAGAGCCCCGGATTGTGATTCCGGTGGTCGCGGGTTCAATCCCCGTCGTCCACCCCATTTACCTTGTCTAATTAGTTATTTATCCGTTATTAAAAAGCCCCTACTAAAATTCTGTCATTAGTCTCTTATTGAAATGCCCTTATTGAACTGCCCTTATTAAAAAGCTTGTTTTGAAAAGCTTGTTTCAAAAAGCCTTGCTCAAGAGCCCCTCTCTGCAGTACTAATCTTTTCGATCATCGCCGCAATAGAATCCCTCGCATAGGGCTGACTGATAGACCACATTTGTTCTGCCGTTTCGACCTGTAGCATTTCTTTATGGCTATTCGTGCCACCCGCAAGCTTCAAGGTCTGCTTGGTGCGCATCAATAATTCTTTGGGTAGATCTCGAATATTGGCCGTAAAAGCAAAGGCCTCTTCCACTAGCTTGTCCGCTTCCACGCATTTCCAGGCTAAGCCTTTTTCTACCGCCTCGCGGCCACTCAGCGACTGAGAAAATAACAGCATCCCTGCCGCTGTATTCCAGGTGGCGAGCTGTCGCAACATCCAGGTATTACCGCCACCGGGGTGCAGGCCAAGGCCAAAGAACCTAGGCTCAAAGCGGGCCTGTTCTGTGACTATGCGTACATCGCAGCCAACAGCCATATTAAAGCCAGCCCCAACAGCAGGGCCATTAATCGCGGCAATGGTTGGCAAAGTACAGTTGGCAATGCTTAGAAAACCACTGTAGATAGACTCCAGAACCTCCTGATTAGGGGTTAGATCTTTGAGTTGACCACCTGCGCAAAAAGCGCGGCCATTGCCCGTCACAATGAGGGCTTTGACCTCTGGGTGCTGTTCGGCCTGGGCCACATACCCCACAATCTGCTTACAGACTTCAATGGTGAGCATGTTGCGCTTATCTGGGTTGTTGAGTGTGATCAACGCGACATTGTCACGAACTTCAAAGAGTACCAAAGACATGGGTTTTTCCCTTAAGGATTGTTGCTTTAATTTGTAATGACACAAGGATACCATTAGCCCTATAAGTAATGAATCAGGGCCCTAGAATGATCGATCCAAGCCAGCTTGTTGCCCACCGTGGCTATCAGGCAAAGTATCCAGAAAATACCCGCTTATCCTTAACCAAAGCGATTGAGGCCGGCGCGTTGTTTATTGAATTGGATGTGCAGTTTAGCGCCGACCAGCTACCAATAATTTACCATGACACCGACTTACAGAGGGTTAGCGGCTCCCCTACCAATGTCTTTGCAACTAGCCGACAGGAGCTCATGACCTGCCCGGCCTACGAACCTGAGCGGTTGGGTGATAAATTCATCGACGAAAAAATTTCGCCCTTAGAGTATCTGGTGGACATTCTGCAAGCCAATCCGCAGGTCATTGCTTTTGTGGAGCTAAAGGAAGAGTCAATTGATCACTGTGGCCGGGAGTTGATCACCGCTAAGGTGCAAGAGATATTAAAACCAGTCGCAGCGCAGTGCGTCATAATGAGCTTTGATTATGAGCTGGCCATTCAGGCTAGAGACAGCGGTTGGCCAATGGTGGGCGTGGTATTAAAAAACTGGGAAGATTTGTCTCATCCTGACATAAATCTAGCGCAGCCAGATTATATTTATACCAACTACAAGATCATTCCCGAAACCCCAGAGCTGGGTAGCATTGAGGCACTTGTATCAGCGAAACTAGTGGCCTATGAAACAGACAGCGCTGAGTTAGGTCAGCGCTTATTGGATCTAGGTGTCGATATGCTGGAGACGTTTGAAATTGAGACGTTGATTGGCCTGCAATCTAGCTAGCTGCGACGCCAAGTTGTTCCTTCACGGCTATCCTCTAATACAACACCCAACTCTAGAAGATCTTGACGTACCTTATCGGCCCCGGCGTAGTCTTTGTCAGCCTTTGCCTGTTGGCGTTTAAGGATCAACGCGTCAATCTCAGCTTCACTCACTGAGTCTGTATCGCCGCCTCTGGCCTGCTTAAACCATTGCTCTGGGTCTTGTTGCAATAGACCCATCATGTGAGCGAGCCCCAGTAGCTCAGAACGCAAAATGGCCTTCTGTTCAACTGAAGGGTCAGCGTGCATCTCTTTGGCTAAACGGTAGAGCTCACTAATCGCCATGGGTGTATTGAGATCGTCCAATAAAGCCGCATAACCTGCGCTCTCTTTATTCAACTGGGCTGCAGTACCCAATGAGTCTCCACGGAGATACCCGTATAGGCTATCCAACGAGCGCCAGGCGCTGTCTAGTAGCTCCTTACCAAAGTTCTGCTCAGAGCGATAATGAGCCGACAGCACCACATAACGCAGCACCTCACCCGGATACTGCTCAAGCAGATCATTGACCATGCGGAAGTTGCCCAGAGACTTGGACATCTTCTCGCCTTCGATATTGATAAAACCATTGTGCAGCCAGTACTTCGCAAATGGCGCACCATCGTGAGCACAGCAACTTTGGGCCATTTCGTTTTCATGGTGAGGGAAAATAAGGTCCTGACCACCACCATGTATATCAATAGTATCGCCAAGATGTTTTTCAATCATCGCCGAACATTCCATGTGCCAGCCTGGCCGACCGCGGCCCCAGGGGCTATCCCAACCGGGTTCGCTGTCCGCCGAGGGTTTCCACAATATAAAGTCGCCGGCATAACGTTTGTAGCTAGCGACTTCGACTCTAGCACCGGCCAGCATGTCATCTAACGAGCGTCCCGAAAGCTCGCCATAGTTTTCCATAGACTCAACGGCAAACAAAACGTTGCCATCCGCGGCATAGGCATGGCCCTTGCTCATTAGCCGTTCAATCATATTGATCATCTCGGGAACATGAGCCGTGGCGTAAGGAATAATGCTCGGGTCGAGACAGTTGAGCGCGTCCATATCGTCAAAGTAGGCCTGAGCATAGCGCTGGGACAATACAGAGATATCCTCGCCCAGCTCCGCTGCGGCATTCATTATCTTGTCGTCAATATCGGTGATATTGCGTGCGTAGACGACGTTGGGGTACTGGCTTTGCAAAACTCTAAACAATGTATCAAATACCACTGCCGGCCTAGCATTACCTATATGCACGCGGTTGTAGACCGTAGGCCCACAGACATACATAGTCACTCGCTCTGGGTCCAGAGGCGTAAATGGCTCTTTGCCTCTCGATAGCGTGCTGTATAAAGCTAAACTCATTTAAGCCTTCCAGTTATCACGTAAACCAATCGTGCAGTTAAAGGCTAATTCCGAGCCCTTGCTGTCCCGGGTAGACTTGCTGTCCCGGGTAAAATAGCCCTCGCGCTCAAACTGATAATGGTCGCCGGCCTGTGCATCCAACAGCCCAACTTCGACCTTACAGCCTTCAATCACTTTTAATGACTCAGGGTTAATGTTATCGAGGAAGTTCTCATCGCCAGCATCTGGGGCGGCCTTATTAAACAAACGGTCATATATCTTTACGGTGCAGTCAGCGCTTTTTGAAGCCGAAACCCAGTGGATAACGCCTCTAGCCTTAATGCCCTCTGGCGCATCTTGGCCAACAGTGTCAGGCACGATCGAGGCAATAATTTCGCTGATCTCGCCGCTGGCATCTCTAATCACTTCGTCAGCGCGAATAATATAAGCGCTGCGCAGACGCACATAGTCACCAATCACAAGGCGTTTAAACTTCTTGCGGGAGAGCTTTGTGTCTTCACTAAAATCATTGCGGTCAATATAAATCTGCGAGCTAAACGGCAGACTGCGCTCGCCTAGATCATCCCGATTTGGGTGACCAGGCACAACAAACTCTTCATTCTTGTCTGCGCTGTAATTGGTTAGGGTGACAAGCACAGGGTTGATAACACACATGGCGCGACGAGCATTATTATTCAGATCATCGCGAATAAAGTGTTCAAACTGAGCTATATCCACCACACCATCGGTCTTAGCTACGGCCAAGCTATCGCAGAACTCACGAATAGAATGGGCACTGACTCCACGGCGGCGTAAACCACTAATGGTTGGCATTCGGGGGTCATCCCAGCCCTCAACATGGTTTTCGTCGACTAGCTGCTTAAGCTTGCGCTTGCTGGTGACTGTGTAATTCAAATTAAGGCGGCCAAACTCATATTGGTGAGGCGTTGAAGGCAATGGTAAGTTAGCCACAAACCATTCGTACAGTGGACGATTGGCTGCAAATTCTAGGGTGCATATTGAGTGGCTCACCGCCTCGATGGCATCTTCTTGGCCGTGGGCAAAGTCGTAGGACGGGTAGATATTCCACTTATCGCCAGTGCGCTGGTGGGCCATCTTTTTAATGCGGTACATCACTGGGTCGCGCATGTTGATGTTGGGGGATGCCATATCAATTTTGGCGCGCAAGGTCATACGACCTTCGTCTATCTCACCAACCTTCATCTGCTCTAGTAACGCCAAGCTTTCGGACGCGGACCGATCTCTGAAGTGGCTGTTTTTACCGACCTCGGTCAATGTGCCACGATACTCACGCATGTCGACCGGGTTGAGCTCACAGACATAGGCCTTACCCTCGTTAATAAGATACTGAGCCCAGCTATATAGCTGATCAAAGTAATTGGACGCATAGCAAATATCACCCTGCCATTGGGGCCACAACCAGCGGACGTCCTCAATAATGGCATGCACGTACTCTTCGTCTTCTTTCGCAGGATTGGTGTCGTCAAAGCGCAGGTTACAGGCGCCATCGTACTGCTCAGCGATACCAAAATTAACGCAGATAGATTTAGCGTGGCCTATATGCAAATAACCATTGGGTTCCGGCGGAAAACGAGTGATCACCTTTTTAACAGTGCCAGCTTCAAGGTCAGCATTAATCACTTGCTGGATAAAATTAATCGGTTTATCAATGTCGGTCATAGTAATAAAACTAGCTGGCTGAATAAGCGGCAGATTATAGCCTCCAGCCGCAGTGCAATAAACAAAAAGCCCAGATAAACAGTGAAAATCATAAACATTAGTTTAAATTGCGCCTGTTACAAACTAAAATGCATGCAAGCCAAATCACTTACCTTAAATATGGAATTCTTATGATTACCTTCCGCACCAATATGGGCGATTTCTCTATCGAGCTAGATTTTGACAAAGCGCCGATTACCGCGGCAAATTTTTTGCAATATGCACGGGATGATTTTTACACCGGCACCATATTTCACCGTGTAATCAATGGCTTTATGGTTCAGGGTGGCGGCATGGACTCAGAAATGCGCGAAAAAACTACTCGCGATTCCATTGAGAACGAAGCCGATAACGGCTTAAAAAATGAGATCGGCACTTTGGCTATGGCCCGAACCGGCGAACCTCATTCCGCTTCATCACAATTTTTTGTCAATGTTGGCGACAATGGTTTTCTTAACCACAGCGGCAAGAACCAGCAGGGCTGGGGCTATGCAGTTTTTGGTAAGGTTGTTGACGGCATGGATGTGATTGAAAACATTAAAGGCGTGAAGACTGGCAATTCAGGCTACCACAGTGATGTGCCTGCAGAAGCCATCGAGATTACCGAGACTGTTGTGGGCGATGCCTACGCTGATCGCTAGTTACTGAGATTAGCTATGTCTGTCCTCTTTATCTCAGATTTGCACCTTTCACCAGAACGCCCGGCAGTCTCCCGGGCGTTTTTGGTTTTTCTGCGAGAAAGAGCGGCTAGCGCGTCTGCGCTTTATGTGCTCGGTGACCTATTTGAAGCATGGATTGGCGACGATGACCCCACCGACCTTGCCCTAGATGTACAGAATGCCTTTCGCGAACTGAGTGACAGTGGCGTTGAACTGTTTGTTCAGCATGGTAATCGAGACTTTTTACTCGGCAAACGTTTTGCAGCTAAGGCCGGCGCAGTCTTACTGGGTGACGAACATATCATTGAATACCATGGCCATCGCGCCCTGGTAATGCACGGCGATAGCCTCTGTACCGATGATGTGGACTATCAACGCTTTCGCCGCAAGTCTCGCCACCCAATCTATAAATGGTGTCTATCAGCCCTGCCACTTAAACGCAGGCAGCGCCTAGCAACAGACTGGCGCGCAAAAAGCATGGCGGCCAATAGCAACAAGGCCAATGCAATCATGGACGTGAATGATTTGGCTGTTAACGAAGTAATGGTAAAACATCAGGTCAACACTCTGATTCATGGCCATACCCATAGGCCTAATCGCCATCCAGTAACCTCTGGTGAGCGTATTGTCTTAGGTGACTGGCATGATCTGGGCTGGGTGCTAGAGTTGGACGGCAATGGCTTTGATCTGCAACATTTTTTAATCCCAGATTCTGAACACTAGGCCAGAGCACTAACCCCGAGAAATAGCCCTGAACACTATTCTCGAACACTATTGCCAAACATTAGTGCCTAAAACGGGTCAAAACCTCACTGCATAATTCCTTTTTAACAGGTATTATTAGGGCATAACAACATTTTTCACCTTTAGGATATCGATATGGACAGTAACAACCGCATAAAAGCTATT
>Ga0307998_1000021_pt1 | contig 90716 bp, 99 predicted proteins | sample Davwhametageno37_FD_203147 | JGI IMG/M metagenome (GOLD analysis project Ga0307998, IMG submission 203147) | Marine microbial communities from Davis Island wharf, Antarctic Ocean - #37 | ecosystem: Environmental > Aquatic > Marine > Unclassified | place: Antarctic Ocean: Davis Island wharf... | reverse complement strand
TTGGCGGGAGTAGAGTCGGGAGCAGAGCCGCAAGCAAAGTTAGATGCAGTTGCGCTATTAAATGCCGAGCCAAGTGCCGAATCAAATACCGAATCAAATACCGAATCAAATACCGAATCAAGTGCCGAGCTAACAACTAACTCGGCACAGCCCCAGACCCCTAAAACCCAAGAGCAGCCCCCAGAGCAGCAAAAACCGCAACAGGTAGCCAAGAACGAAGCGGCGAACGAAATAAAGAACGAAACCACACCGAAACTAAGTTTCACCCAGCGTATGCGCAAGGCCCTGTCCCGCACAGGGGAGGGAATAGGCAGCCTATTTTTGGGTGGCAAAGCCATAGACGATGATCTGCTTGAAGAGCTTGAGACGTTGCTGCTTATGGCTGATGTGGGTATTGATTCAACCGCCAATATCCTGGCAGAAATTACTGACCGATTAAACAGAAAGGCCCTTAAAGATAGCGCATCCCTGAAGGTTGCGCTCACGGAAATATTACAGGCAAAACTTGAACCCTGCGCGATACCGCTGGACCTAAGCGGCCCACAGCAGCCTTTTGTGATACTCGTTGTTGGCGTCAATGGTGTGGGTAAAACCACGACTATAGGCAAAATGGCGACTCGACTGCAGCAGCAGGGCAAATCGGTGATGCTGGCAGCGGGTGATACTTTTAGAGCAGCCGCCGTTGAACAGTTGCAAGTCTGGGGCGACCGCAACAATGTCCCGGTTATCGCGCAGCACACGGGTGCTGATAGCGCGTCGGTGATTTTCGATGCGGTCCAGGCCGCTAAGTCTCGTGGCATTGATGTGATTATTGCCGACACTGCTGGCAGGCTACACAATAAAAGCAACCTCATGGAAGAGCTTAAAAAGGTCAAGCGAGTGGCGGGCAAGCTGGACGAAACAGCTCCCCATGAAGTGTTGTTAGTATTGGATGCCGGCACAGGGCAGAATGCTGTGGTGCAGATGGCAGAGTTTAATCAGGTTGTGGGCGTGACGGGCATTGCGCTGACAAAACTAGATGGTACCGCTAAAGGTGGAGTCATCTTCGCCTTGGCCGATAAGTTCTCGGTGCCTATCCGCTATATTGGCGTCGGCGAAGCCCAAGAAGATTTACAGCCCTTTGTTGCCAGTGAGTTTGTTGAGGCGCTTTTAAGCGCAGGTGTTAGTGAGTAGCCCATATGATTCGTTTCGATAATCTAAGCAAGCGTTACCCCGGTGGTTTCGAAGCCCTTAAAAATGTGAGCTTTGAAATGGAAGCGGGTGAAATGGCTTTTTTAACAGGCCATTCTGGCGCTGGTAAAAGTACCCTATTAAAAATGCTTATGTTGATGGAGCGGCCTACGTCGGGCAACTTACTGATCAACGGTAAAAATCTTAATCGCCTTTCTAATTCCCAGATACCTATGTACCGCCGACAGGTGGGGGTGGTTTTCCAAAACCATCAACTGCTACTAGATCGGACCGTGTTTGATAATGTCGCCCTGCCACTGCAGGTTTCGGGTTACCCCAGCAGTGAAATTGGCCGCCGCGTGCGGGCCGCTTTAGACGGTGTAGGTTTACTAGACAAAGAGCAACAAAAGCCTATCGCCCTTTCCGGGGGTGAGCAGCAGCGAGTGGGTATTGCTCGAGCTGTAGTACACAAGCCACGAATTTTGCTGGCCGATGAGCCCACAGGTAATCTAGACCCAGAGTTATCCAGCGAAATTATGGCGCTGTTCCGCCGCTTTCAAAATGTTGGTGTCACCGTATTAATTGCCACCCACGACATCAGCTTAATTAATCGTATGCAGCTTAGAATTATGCGCCTTGAAGAAGGCGAGCTAAGCGATGACGGTGCTACCTATGTCAGCTAACCAAAGAGCTGGCCGCGATGGCGCTCAGCGCGGCGCTAGCGGCAAAAATATAAGATTTGGCGATCGCTGGCGGGGCTATAAGTCTCATCACCGGGCGACGATTCGAGAGAGTCTCGGCAAATTGCTTCGCGAGCCGCTGCAAACCTTAATGACGGTAGCGGTTATTGCCATTGCCTTGGCATTACCGGCAGCTCTGTACCTGACCGTAGAAAATATCCAGCAGCTCGGCAGCAACTTTGAGTCGTCGGCTCAGATCACAGTCTTTGTTAAAAAGGGTGCCCAGCCTCAGGCCATAGAGAGTTTGCGGACACAGCTGGATGAGCTGTCTGGCGTAGACAGCACCACGTATATTTCAGCCAAGCAGGCGCTATTGGAGTTTAAGGCCCTGTCCGGCTTTGGCTCGGCACTGCGGGACCTCGATGAGAACCCATTGCCCGCGGTATTTTTGGTCCAGCCGGCAGTGTCAGAGCCCATTGATATGGGACAGATTAATCGACTGATGACCAAGATAGCTTCATTTGCGGTAGTCGATGATGTGCAGATTGATATGGTGTGGCTGCAGCGCTTGCACAGCCTCACCGAAATGGGTCGCAAAGTAGCTTTGGCACTGGGTGCTACCTTGGGCCTCGGCGTGCTGTTGGTGATTGGCAACACTATAAGATTATCTATTCAGAGTCGCCGCGATGAGATTATTGTTATCAAGTTGGTGGGCGGCACTAATGCCTATGTCAGACGGCCGTTTCTCTATACGGGTCTGCTACTGGGCCTGTTCGGTGCTCTGAGCGCAGCCATCATGATTTATGCCAGCCTGCTGTGGCTGAGCAGTTCTGTGGCCAGTTTGGCCGATCTGTATCAGAGCCAATATCGCCTGCAAGGCCTAGGTTTTGTTGGGTTTTTGGGTCTTATGGGTCTAGGAGGGATGTTTGGTTTGGGTGGCGCCTGGATTGCCGTGAGCAAACACCTGAGAGATATTGAACCAAAATAAGCTTTATCGGCGTAAAAACCCTAGATAAATCCCCTTACTTTATGAACTTTTAGGGGCTAGGAACCACTAATCTTTTAGTGCTATGCTTACCGACCACCAACCTTAAGAGACCGTTATGAACAAAGCCCTTCAAGCCATGGAGTGGATGACCCCAGGCGCTAACCTGAATGCTTATATTCAGGGCACTGCTACGGTCCCGATTCTGTCAATTGAAGAGGAAAAGTCTCTCGGTGAATCGCTGTATTACGAAGAAGATCTCGATGCTGCACGCCGGTTGGTTATGTCTCATTTGCGCTTTGTGGTGCATATTGCGCGCTCCTACAACGGTTATGGTTTGCCTCTGGCAGACCTTATCCAAGAAGGCAATGTTGGCCTTATGAAGGCAGTGCGACGTTTTAACCCGGAAAAGGGTGTCCGCGTTGTGTCTTTTGCGGTCCATTGGATTAAAGCAGAGATCCACGAATTTATTCTGCGCAACTGGCGCATCGTCAAAATTGCGACAACTAAGTCTCAGCGTAAGCTGTTCTTCAACCTGCGCAGCGCTAAGAAGCAACTGCAGTGGTTGACCGCCGACGAGGCTAAAGCCGTGGCGGATGATTTGGGTGTTGAAATCAAAGACGTGATGGAAATGGAAATGCGCCTGACCGCGCGGGACTCAGCTTTTGATGCTCCGGCAGATGAAGATGACGAAAAAGCGGCTTACGCCCCTGTCTATTTTCTCGAAGATAAAGCAGCCGACCCGGCTCAGCAAGCTGAGAACGAAGACTTTGAAGGCGACAACAACATGCGTCTTGCTAAAGCCGTTAAGGCCCTAGACGAGCGCAGCCAAGCTATTTTACAGCGCCGCTGGTTAGACGATAAAAAAGCGACATTGCACCAGTTAGCCGATGAATACGGTGTTTCTGCTGAGCGTATTCGCCAGCTAGAGAAAAATGCCATGAAGAAAGTACGCGTCGCAATGGAAGCCTAAGTAACCCAGATCAATCTGTAAGCCGCACCGATTCAGAACGGATAGTGCGGCTTTTTTATTGGGTTCAAAAAAGCCCTTAAACAACAGCCTTTATGAAAAAGCTTCTAAGACAAAGCCTCTATGACAAAGCTTCTAAGACAAAGCCCCTATGACGAAAGCCCTTATGAATAAGCCTCAGTGGATCAAAATAATCGCTCTAAGCGGAGCGCTCTCTGTCGCACTGGGAGCCTTTGCTGCCCACGGTTTGCAAGATTCTCTCTCGGAGACCTATCTACAGACATTCCGTACCGCAGTGCTGTATCAGTTTCTGCACACTATTGCTCTGCTAGCTCTTGTCAGTTTGCCTGACTCAGCACTTAACCCTCGCCATCAAGCTTGGGCGGCAAAGAGTTTCTTGCTGGGTATTTTGCTGTTTTCAGGCTCACTCTATGCCCTAGTGTTTACCGGCATCAGTGCACTGGGTATGATAACGCCCCTCGGGGGTCTAGCCTTTATCTTTGGCTGGATGCTGCTTTTCACTGCGGCCCAAACGACTGACAAAAAGCTAGATTAAAAAGACCAAATTAAATGGATATCAGACCAGAATACCGCAAAAAATCAATTCGTAGCTACGTGGTCCGCGCCGGCCGAATGACCGACGGGCAGCGCAAAGCGTTTGATGACAGCTGGGCTCAGTACGGCCTCAAACTAGCTGATGGCGCGATTGACACGGACACTGAGTTTGGTCGTAGTGGCCCCAAGGTACTCGAGATAGGGTTTGGTATGGGTGACTCGTTGCTGCAAATGGCTGCCGCTGAGCCAGAGACCGACTTTATTGGTATTGAAGTGCATCCACCAGGTGTAGGCACCTTAATGAATGGCGCTAAGGAGCGCGGTATAGAAAACCTGCGGGTATATTTGGCAGACGCCAACGATGTGCTCGAAGAATGTTTCGCAGCCCAGAGCATAGACCGCCTGCAGCTTTACTTTCCCGACCCCTGGCACAAGAAAAAGCACAACAAGCGACGCATAGTGCAGCCTGAATTCGTGCAACTCGTTCGTGAAAAATTACGCCCTGGCGGCGTGCTTCATATGGCCACTGACTGGGAACATTACGCAGAGCAGATGCTCGAGACGTTAGATGCTGCAGAGGGCTTTGAAAACATCGCTGGTCTAGGTGCCTATTCTCCTCGACCGGATTATCGACCTATGACCAAGTTCGAGATGCGCGGTGAGCGTCTAGGCCATGGTGTCTGGGACCTTATTTATAAAAAAATTGATTAACCCCATGGGTCAAATAATCTAAACTACCGCCAGTGACACAAATTACTCTTTAATTTAGCAACAACAGGAACAACCATGAATCTATTCAAAATCCTCTCATTGACTGCACTACTTGCTCTGGCTGGCTGTGATCAAATGAATAACCAGCCTCAGGAGGCAGACTTGCAAACTCAAGACCAAAAAATCAGTTACTTATTGGGTATGGATAATGGCAAAAATATCCAGACTATCGGCATCGAAATTGATACTGCAGCGTTCCAGCAAGGCTTTAATGACGGTTTGACTAATGCTGAGCCGCAGCTGTCTGAAGAGCAGATCGCCGAAGCTATTAAGGCTTTCGAAACTGTAATGACCGATAAGCGCGACGAAATGCAGCAGGCAGAGCAGCAGGCGAGCCAGATGCAGGGCGACGCTAATCTTGACGAAGGAACAGCCTTTTTAGCCGAAAATGGCGCCAAAGAAGGTGTAACTACTACTGAGTCTGGTTTGCAGTACAAAGTACTGGTGGCTGGCTCAGGTGCTGTGCCAAGTGTCGATAGTACTGTTGAGGTTCATTACGCGGGTCGCTTACTAGATGGAACCGAATTCGATAGTTCAGTCAAACGTGGCGTACCTACGCAGTTTGGTGTCACTCAGGTTATTGCGGGCTGGACTGAAGCATTGCAGCTAATGGAAGAGGGCTCTAAGTGGGAACTTTACATTCCTGCTAGCTTGGCCTATGGCCCCGGCGGCACAGGTCCAATAGGCCCTAATGCTACCTTGATCTTTGAAGTTGAATTGCTGCAGGCTAATGTGAAAGCTGAAGAAGGTTAATCTACCTAAGCTGACACGAAAAAGCCCCGATTTATCGGGGCTTTTTTTTAGCTAGTTTTTGCCAGTGACCTTATGGGCCAGACTTTGGGTTAGTATTTTATACCTCAAACTAATAGCTCAAATGTAGAGCTCAAATTTATAGCCTAAACTAAGAGCTCAGTTATAGAGCTTTCACTGCCTGCGCTGCCGGCCCTAAGCCAGAATAACTCTTCGCTCTATGACTCTGCCATAAGAAGTCTGACGTGGGAGCTATGCAGCACTTCAATCATTTTATCTTCAGATTCGAAGCGTAGAGCCAAGGTCTCGCCAATGCCGGAGAGGTCCGTTATCAGCGCATCCAAGTCATCTGTGGCTAGGTACTTGTCATTAAAGTCTAGAATAAACTCTGTGGAAGGCTGAATCTTTTCCATTAGCTCTGCGCCTTGCGCAAGGCCTTCCTTATCGCTAAAGGCTTTACCTTCACCGGCAAGCTGTTCAAACACTTCAAAATGGCCAACGGACACGTAGTCCACCATAAGCTCACAGAAATTTTGCAACTTGCTGCCATGGTCCTCATTGGCACCATCAAAGTTGTTTATTTCACTGAGTTCGCAATACTTGACCAGCAATTCACGGCGTTCTTCCAACCAGCGGTCAATGACTTCACTCACGCCGCCCCAGTGCTGCTGCAATGTTTGGCAATTTTCTAACATAAGATCCTCTTATTATTACTCCCTTGAAACCTTAGTTTACCTGTTTTTATGCTGGATAATAACTATTCACTAAAGAAAAATTGCGACCAGAATAGGCATTAATGGCGGCAGAAAAACAGCTGTCCAAATGCCATTTAATCCCATTCCTAATGTCGCAAAGGCACCACAGCGCGGGCTTTTATCGAAGGCTTTAGCTGTGCCGATGGCGTGGGCACTTATGCCCAAAATCAGTCCCTGCCATCGCTCGTCAGTAATTTTCACCAGGTTAAAAACAGTTTGGGCGAACAGAATTCCGACAATACCGGTTAGCAGGACGACCATGACGATCAGGGTTACTAGGCCCCCTATCTGCCCCGTTATGCCCACGGCAATGGGCGTTGTGACCGACTTTGCTGCCAATGAAAGTATTACTAGCTCCTCGGCATTTAGCAGGGCACCAATGGCGATAGCAGATACTGTGGTGAAAAACCCTCCCACCAGAACGGTAATACCTATGGTCACTAAAAGCGGCGGGAGTTGACGCATCTGCTTAGACAGGGGCACAGCTAATGCTACCGTCGTAGGCCCCAGTAGCCAGTTGAGAATGCCATTGCCAGCATAGTATGTCTGAAAATCCATATCAATCAGATATAGCAGGCCCGCTACCAACGGGGTAGCAACTAAGAGCGGGTGCAAAACAGGATTCCCCCCGCTGCGACTATAGGCCCAGGTGCCGATCATAAAGCCCACTAGAGAGAGGCCAATAACCCAGGAGCTAAGGCTAATTTGTTGCCACTGTAGAATCAAAATTTCCATCACTGATCCTTGGGCCGGTTTGCCGGGGACTTGAACCGCGGAGCCTTATAAAGCAGAAGCTTCACTAGTAGCGCCAAAAATAAGATGCCGCCAACAGTGCTGAGTAGAATCGTTGAGAGTAGAGACGGAAACTGCTGATAAATCTGAGCGCTAAGAAAAAACGCCCCCACCGAGGGTGGAATAAACATCAGAGATAGGTTTTGAATTAGTAAGTTGCTAGTTTTGTCCAAGAATTCTAGGGGCCTGTCATAAACAGTCAAAACCCCTAATAGCATCAGCATGCCTAGCAATGGGCCCGGTAGGCTAATGGTTAAGGCTTGAACGCCAAGCTCACCGAGATACTGAAAAACCAGTAAAATTAGCAGCGCTAGGCAAAGCTTTAAGCCTTGCGTAAGAATTGCACTATGCCCACGGCAGCGAACCCAACAAAGGTGACCATGACCCAGCCGGGCATGCTCAGGCCCAATAGCTGCCACTGTACTTCTGCGCAGTTGCCATCGCCCCGCAGCAGCATTGAGATGGCTTCAGCAACAGAAAAGCTATCGAACAAATAGTCCACTGGAATACCGCAGGCGGGCACCTGATCTTCTGGAAGGCTCTGCAGCCACAGCTGTTTACCTGAAAAATAACTACCCAATAGCGCGGTTATAGTCCCAAGCCCAGCATAGATCCGCTGACCCTTAGGGGCAGGATTATGTAGCACTGCAATACCGCAGATTACCCCCACGGCAATCACAAATACACGCTGAGTCATACATAGATAGCAGGGTTCTAAACCAAGATGATTTTGAAAATAGGCGATAGCGACAATAATTAAACCTGCACTGGCTACTGCCTGGGCTAGATTTACAATTCGGTAACTGGGTAAAACCACAACATACTCCTGAGTCTGTTCAATGTATTGCGCTAGTTAAAGCTATTAGCCAGATTAACAGCTAGCTCAATAGCTACATTAATCGCTAGATTAATAGTGTAATTCAATTTCCTGCAAAGTGGTGCCCACAAATGCCTGTAGCCTAGGGTACAGCTGGTGAAACTCTTCAGTGATAGCAGCCCTATGGGGCGCGATAATGGGCAGTGCCTCTTGCAGTGCAACGGGACGCCGCAGACGTTCACCGATACGCTCTAAAATCATTGGCAAGTGGTCTGCTTGGGCATAGCCCTCGAGCCAGCCAATAGCGGGCGCATGCTGTAAAAAATGCTGAGCCCTTAGTGGTAAAACTGCTTGGTGGGTCCCCAGCTGGCGATAAAAATCCTGACAAAAATCGGCAAGTGGTTGCTGATGGTAATCATGCCAGCTTAAGGCCAGCAGATGATCGTAAAAAACATCGGCAACAATCCCTGCATAGCGACGCATTGGTGATTCAAAGCGCTGTAAAAATAGGCGCATCTCTGGCTGCTGATCTACAAAGCTGTCCAGCTGGCGGTGTGCTTGGATGCCAGTTTCGATGCCCGGTGAGAAGTTGCCGACCAATGGGCCACGGACAAAATCACCTAGCAAACCACCCACCTGATGCTCTGGGTTATCCCCCGCAAGGGCAATATGGGCTAGGTAATTCATGATTTACGCGGTGCTAGTAAGCGGCCAAAAACTCATCAAAGGATAAGCTGTCGCTCGCTTCTATCTCAGTTTGGCGTTCGATGGACTCTGCCGCTAGACGAGAATATTTGGCCATTGTTTCTGCGCTGGGGGGCTGGCTACAAAAATGATCTCGCTGCTCGCAAGCCTTACGCATCGCCATAGCGTAGTAGGTTTCGCCTCGGTCTGCCATTTCGCCCAACAGCACCGCGGCAGGCGTGGCTGCATCGTCTTTAAGGCGCTGGGCCATGGTTGCCAAGGCAGCGCTGTAATCCTGGCTCTGATGGGCAGTATCAAGACGCTCTGCTACCGGCCCCATACTGTCGACTAGGGAGCTTCCCCAATCGCGCAGCGCGATATCTTCGCCGCTCTGTACCAACATAGTATTGGGATCACGGCCATGATAGACAGTGCGGTGGACGTTCTCTGGTATTTGGGCATATTCTTGATTATTAGTCTCTGGGCTGTCTTGTAGAAGGCAGAACAACAAGAAGGTATCCAAGAAACGGATAGTCTCGGCATCAATGCCGCTGGGCACTAATGGGTTGAGATCCACACAGCGCACTTCAATATATTCAACACCGCGATCTTGTAGGGCATGAAGAGGCGTCTCTCCAGAGGCTGCAGTGCGCTTGGGCCGAATAGAGCTATAGAACTCGTTTTCAATCTGCAATAGCGCTGTATTGAGTTGTTTATAATTGCCCTGATCATCTTTAAGACCAATTTCGTCATAGGCTGGGTAGGGCTGCTCCAGAGCTGAGCGCAATGTACTCACATATTGATCTAGATTGTTGTAGCAGACCACTAGGGAGCTCTGGGCATTACTTTGATAGCCGAGATCACCCATGCGCAAAGACGTCGCATAAGGTGTGTAGAGACTATGGTTGTCGTCAGCTACCTGTTCTAGCTGATGTTCACGACCCCGTACAAAGCTTTTACATACCGCCGGTGCCGCGCCAAGCAAGTAGAGCAATAACCAAGAATAACGGCGAAAGTTACGGATCGTGGCGAAATAGCCATTAGTTTTATAATCTTGCAGAGAGCTCTTGTCACCGCTGGCCGATTGCAGCTCTAGCCACAGCTCGTCCGGTACCGAAAAGTTATAGTGAATGCCAGCAATAGTCTGCATTAATCGACCGTAGCGATTACCCAGGCCAACACGGTAGACCTGTTTCATTTTTCCGACGTTGGAGCTGCCATATTTGCCCACAGGAATGCTGCTGTCGTCACCCAGCTGGCACGGCATGCTACTGACCCATAGCAACTCATCGTCGATCTGCTGGTAAGTAAATCGGTGTATCTCGTCAAGCTCTTCCAGTACCCCGTCTATAGAGGCTGAGGGTGCAGTAATAAACTCTAGCAATGCTTCTGAATAGTCGGTGGTAATTGACGGGTGGGTTAGCGCCGAACCCAGTGCTAGGGGATGGGGAGTTTTGGCCAAACGTCCCGTTGGCTCAACCCGTAGGCTTTCTTTTTCGATGCCCCTAGTAATACCTGTAAGCAGAGCGTACTTATTGGGCCCTGCAAGAAGAGACAGCTTATTTAATAAGGGTAGGGACAATTTAGAATTCTCAGGCTGCGTTAGAACAATCAGACTTTGATGGTGATTCGTTGCTCGCTTGCAGGGCGGCGGTAAGTAATGGCCGGCCTTTTGCGTCTGCGTCACATTCAACAATACTAGCGCGAAGATTGATGTCTTTGGCGTTTAGCTCAATAAGCTGATTGAGGGCAGCATCTCGATGGGAGGTCCGATAAACTAAGTTGCGATCAGCCTCTGAACTCCATTCCAAATCCTTGTTAAGAGTGCGTTGATCCTGTGTCTGAAGTATATAAATTTTCATTCCAATCCCGTGACAGATCCATTGATTTCCGGCACAGTGTAACCTATACCTATGATTGATAAAAAGGGAAATCACATGACAAAAACAGCTCTCATAGCCGTCGCCAATGGCACGGAAGAAATTGAAGCGGTCACCATAATTGATGTTCTTCGTAGAGCCGGTGTCGAGGTCAAAATAGCCTCGATTACTGCCGCCCACGAGTTGCAAATTACGGGTGCCCATGGCATTAAACTGACCGCCGATTGCAGTATTGACGACTGCGCTAATCTTGACTGGGATCTTATTGTTGTACCCGGTGGAATGCCGGGCGCTGAGCACTTGGCTGAGAGCCTGGTACTTGACGCGCTGCTGCGCTCTCAGGCGGCAAAGGGGAAATTATACGCAGCCATTTGCGCAGCTCCTGCCCTAGTTTTGGGAAGCAAAGGGTTGCTAAAGGACAAAATTGCCACCGGCCATCCTATGTTCCAACAAAACCTCGAATCCAAAGAGCTCAATAGCGAGTCTCGTGTTGTGGTTGATGGTAACTGTATTACCAGTCAGGGTCCGGGGACATCATTGGACTTTGCCCTAGAGTTAGTCGAACAACTCTGTGGCGTGGTCAAGCGTGAAGAAGTTGGCTCACCTATGGTGCTGACTACCTCTGCCACAGCTTACTACTAACTTATAACCCGCCAGCCCATCCACCAACCCATCTTCCAGCAACTAACCAATCAGCTGGCTACTGGGCATCTGCCCTAGATACCCAGCCAACAAAGCGCTTTGGAAATTCCGGCGCCAGATAAAAGATCAGCCCTAGAACAATCAGGTTGGCGACCGCAATCACCAAGAAAAACTCCGGGATAGTCCAACCCAGCACACTCAAAAACAGTATGCCCAGTCCTGCGCCCGCCACCATATACAATGCATTAAAGATATTATTAACCGAGATAACGCGCGCCCGCTTCTCTGGCGCGGTGCGTTCCTGAATCATCGAATACAGTGGCACAATCAAAAACCCGCCAAACATGCCGATAAACATCAGGTCCAACATAATATGGCTACCCCCGCTCAGCTTTAAAAACTCCATGGGCAATACTGCCTCGGCCATCTGGTTAGCCACCTTATAACTATTGGACGTAAAGTACAGGTCGATGGCAAAAAGACTCAGACCAATGCCCCCAAGAGGTACTAGGCCGGGTTCAACATTACCATTAGAAAAACGATGGCACAGCAGCGAGCCCAAAGCGACGCCAACAATAAAGGCTCCTAGTAAGATAGAAATTAAAGTTGGATGGCCATTGAGTACAGTAACGGCAAAGTTGGGCACCTGAGTGAGAAAGCTGCCACCGTAAAGCCAAAACCAAGAGATAGCCATGATGCATAAAAAGACCGTAGGGTTCTCCCTGGCTAATCGGTAATTGCGGGCGGTAACTCGAAAGGGATTTAAGCTTAATTTATCACTCCCCGCAGACGGGTCTGCCGGGGCATCGGGGATTTGCCGGCTGCTCAACCAACCTATAATGGCAAAGCCAATGGCCAGCAGGCCTACATAGACAGGCCCTTGTTCAGCAGTCACCAGCCAGCCACCAACCAGAGTACCCGTCAAAATAGAGACAAAGGTCCCCATGCCGACCTGAGCATTGCCGGCTAACAATTCATTAGCACTTAGGTGTTGGGGAATAATGGAATACTTAATCGGCCCAAAAAATGCAGACTGCACTCCGAGCAAAAACAAAATCCCCAGCATCCAATTCACATCACCAAGCCACAGAGCATAGCAGCCCGCGAGCATTAAAATTATTTCAGCAAACTTAATGCGCCTTATGAGCATGGCTTTGTCGTATCGGTCAGCCAGCTGTCCGGCGGTAGTAGAAAACAAAAAATAGGGCAGAATAAAAAGCCCAGCCGCCAGGTTGGTTGTAAAATTAGTGCTGCTATCAGCTCCTGCAACCGCGCTGCTGACAACAATGACTAATAGGGCATTCTTAAATAGGTTGTCATTGAGGGCCCCCAGAAATTGGGTAACAAAGAATGGCAGAAAACGCCGCTGACTAAAAAGATGAAACAAACCTTTAGCCTCAGGCCTAGCGTTAGACTCTTCCATAGATCTACCCTTAATTTTTTAAGTTATTTTTATTATTCTTTTGAAAGGTGAGCGAGAGAGCCCGCGTTTTTTTCCCAATTCTGCCCGTCAAACTTATCCACCACAATAGACTCGATATGCGTAGCATCCAAACAGCGCAGATTAACACTGCAACCATCAGGGTTAGACCTAGGTGTATAAAATGCTTTAACACCACAGTGCTTACAAAAGGTATGTTGGGCGAGGCCAGTATTAAACTGGTAGTTGGTAATCGCGTCGGCGCCGCTGAGTAATCGAAACTTAGACGCAGGCACAATCATTTGGTCGCCACCGCTGACCCAGCATATAGAACAGTTGCAGGCATGGGCGTGAAGGTTAGCAGGCGCGTCAATTTCAAACTTTATAGCACCGCAGTGGCAGCTGCCCTGATGGGTTTTTAACTCAGACATATTGGTTACCGGTGTTAGCTACTGTAATGATTGGTTACTAATTTACTCAATCATAACAGCAGACAGACAGATTAGTCGCCGTTTAAACCGTAAGCCATCACGGTTGTTTTACGACTGCCATAGTCTCTTCGTTCGAGATCCAAATAGGTTTTTAATGTCACAAAGCCGGCTTTACGCATCATCCCCGCCGACGCTAGGTTTTCCTCATGGCGATCAATTAATAGCGCAGTTGTCTCCTTAGCACCAGCGATCATCCCAGCGCCAGCGGCCATATCAGCACCATCAGCCTCAGCCCCGCCAGCCACTATCTCAGCGTCAGCAGACGACTCCATCAAAGGATTTTCTCGTTCAATAATTTTTATTAATAGTTGATTGCCGATACCTTGCCCAGCATGAGCTTTGTGTACCACCACCTCAGAAATATAGATCGCGGGTTGCTGGCCACCAGTGTATTGCAGGTAGCGGCTGGGAAGTGTGTCTGAATGATAGAAGATCGCGAACCCGAGCAACTCATTCTGCTCAACCGCCATTAGGGCCGATGCTTTGCCCTGAGCAATAAGGGCTAATTCTTCATCAACACCAGCGACAGGTAAATGATTCCATGGATTAGGCCCATGCTCAAATAGAAAGGTTTTAAGGTTATCTAACTCTGCTACAGATGCGTCCCGAAATTCGATCATCGCTGGTTCTCCGTTAGGGGCCAACATCATAATCAACTCAGCCCCTTGATGGGAATCAAAAGTAGTACTTAAGGTGCCAGAGCATATAGCTTACAAAAAGCAGCGCGAGCCATATGCTGTCTTTTAGGCTTTCATCAAACGCCTTAATTAAAGAGCCTAATTTAATAGCTCAATTAAATCACCTATATAACAGCGCCGTCCGTCACCACCACTGAAATGTCGGGGCCATTCAGCTGAACTAGATGCTGCAGCTGGCCCAACCGCTTTTCCCAAGATGCCATCTGATTAGGCTGTGAGGCCACTTGCTGACGAAGCAACTTAAATTAGGGCTATTTATAACCCCGAAACATTTTTACTGTCTTTTTTAGCTGCTTTTGCCGCTTTTTTATCCTTGGGTGACAGGGCTGGTTTCTTTTTAACATCGCGTTTATTTTTGTGTTCCTTACTCATAATGCTCTCCTGGTAAACGGTTGGTGTCAGTCACAGCGACACTTATATGATAGGTCTACTGTGTATTTAGCTGACACATTTTGCGGCTACTAAAATAGATTGTCGGCAGCCCGTTCTTTGATGACGCTATGGAAAGGCCGCTATGTCGAAAGCGCTAATCTGACGTTTGCGGAGGGATAGTACTTAATAGATACCTTAGCACAGTCAAAGTTCAAGTGCGGAGGACTTAGGCAATGTTAAATTAAATAATCAGTGAGACTAGAATTGGAATAGCACTGTGTTACTAATTTTTAAATCGAAAGGACGGGAACTGAATTTTGGATCAAGATCCGTTTGGGGAATTCTAATAGGTGATTGCTTAGGTGGGCTAAAGAATATATGCCTGTTGGCACAAAACGCCCAAGGCAGCGGTCGGCGATGCCGAACAACTGCCTTGTTCGTTACTTGCTGCAAATTAGATAGCAACAACTTTATTTGCACAAGGACCTTTCTGGCCTTGGCCAACTTCGAATTCAACCGCTTGGCCGTCATTCAATGTTGCGTACTCGCCGCCTGCCTGAATTTCTGAATGGTGTACAAACAAATCCTTGCTACCATCTTCAGGTGTAATAAAGCCGAAGCCTTTGTCTGCGTTGAACCACTTAACTGTACCTTTGCTCATGTTCTTTACTCATATTGTTGGTGAAAAATAAAAAATTATATTCGAATTCACCGGTTCGAATATAACGAAAAGTCTATGTCCAAGACGCACTGTACGCTTTTCAAACAAAAATATGTCGCCTATCATCTACTTCCTGAACCAATATCGCCAATTTATTCTCTATTAATTATTGGTAATACTGCTTAAAAACCCGCTTTTAAAGCTTATTTAGGTTCTATACCTAGTTCATCCCAGAGGTCGTCAATACGCTTTTTAACCTCAGAATCCATCTCTATGGGTTCACCCCATTCACGATTAGTCTCACCGTGCAGCTTATTGGTGGCGTCTAACCCCATCTTTGAGCCCAGGCCCGAAACCGGTGACGCAAAGTCTAGGTAGTCGATTGGAGTATTTTCTATCATGACCGTATCGCGCACTGGGTCCATTCTGGTGGTCATCGCCCAGACCACATCTTCCCAGTTTCGCACATCAATATCGTCGTCGGTGACAATCACAAACTTGGTATACATAAATTGTCGAAGGAATGACCAGACGCCCATCATTACGCGCTTGGCATGCCCCGGGTACTGTTTCTTCATGCTGACGATGGCCATGCGGTAAGAGCAGCCTTCGGGGGGCAGGTAGAAGTCGACAATTTCTGGAAATTGCTTTTGCAATATGGGTACAAACACTTCGTTGAGCGCAACGCCTAAGATGGCAGGCTCATCCGGTGGTCGCCCGGTATAGGTGCTGTGATAAATCGGGTCTTTGCGATGGGTGATACGGTCGATGGTAAACACCGGGAAACTTTCTACTTCGTTGTAGTAGCCTGTGTGATCACCAAAAGGGCCCTCAGGGGCTTCTTCGCCTGGGTGTAAAAACCCTTCAAGAATATATTCGGCTGTGGCCGGGACCTGCAGGTCGTTGCCAATGCATTTGACGACCTGTGTTTTCTCGCCGCGTAGCAATCCTGCAAAAGCATATTCTGATAAGGTGTCTGGCACCGGAGTTACGGCACCTAATGTAGTAGCCGGGTCTGCTCCCAGTGCTATAGCAACAGGGTAGGGCTTGCCAGGGTTCTTTTTTTGGAAGTCTCGAAAATCTAGAGCGCCGCCTCTATGGGCCAGCCAGCGCATTATTAATTTATTTTTGCCAATCTTTTGCATGCGATAGATGCCAAGATTCTGTCGTTCTTTTTCGGGACCGCGAGTAATAGCCAGCGCCCAGGTTACTAGTGGACCCACATCGCCTGGCCAGCAGGTTTGTATAGGTAGCAAATCTAGATCGACCGCATCGCCTTCGAGCACAATTTCCTGGCAGGGCGCTTTTTTAACTTCTTTAACAGGCATATTGAGCACCTGTTTAAAGTCGTGGCGCTTGTCCCACAGATCACGCAGACCTTTGGGTGGCTCGGGTTCTTTTAAGAAGGCTAACAATGTGCCTACATCACGAAGGGCAGCAACACTCTCTTGGCCCATGCCCATGGCAACGCGTTCTGGCGTACCAAAAAGGTTACATAGCACTGGAGTATTGTAGCCTTTAGGGTTTTCAAACAGCAGAGCGGGGCCCTTAGCGCGTAACGTACGGTCGCTAATTTCGGTCATCTCTAGATTGGGGTCGACTTCTTGGGAGATGCGAACTAGCTCTCCCCGTTGTTCGAGGAAAGCAATAAATTCGCGTAGGTCAGCGTATTTCATAGGAAGTTAGTCTAAGTCGCTGTATTGGCGTTTATGATACTGAGACGTCAATTTTTTGATGCTCTATTTACGCTTCATTGCGCCAAAGAACTCGGCGTTATTTTTAAAGCCTTTAAGCTTTTCAACCATAAACTCAGCGGCACTGATATCTTCCATGTCGTGCAGTAGCTTGCGTAAAATCCATACGCGCTGTAACTCGGCTTCGTCCATGAGTAGGTCTTCACGGCGAGTGCCAGAGCGACGAATATTAATGGCTGGGTAAACGCGCCTTTCTGCAATCTTGCGATCGAGAATTAGCTCCATGTTACCTGTGCCTTTAAATTCTTCGTAGATCACTTCGTCCATTTTAGAGCCGGTTTCTACCAACGCGGTGGCAATAATACTCAGGCTGCCGCCGTGCTCGATATTTCGTGCTGCACCAAAGAAACGCTTAGGCTTTTCTAATGCATGGGCATCAACACCACCAGTAAGCACTTTTCCTGAAGAAGGAATAACAGTGTTGTAGGCTCTTGCTAAACGAGTGATGGAGTCGAGCAAGATAACCACATCTTTTTTGTGCTCTACCAATCGCTTAGCTTTTTCGATAACCATTTCGGCTACCTGAACATGGCGATTTGGCGGCTCATCAAAGGTTGAAGCAATAACTTCGCCGCGCACGGTGCGCTGCATTTCGGTCACTTCTTCCGGACGTTCGTCGATCAACAACACAATAATAATACAGTCTGGATTGTTGCGAATAATCGATTGCGCAATATTCTGCATCATGATGGTTTTACCGGCTTTCGGCGGTGCAACAATCAAGCCGCGCTGACCCTTACCAATTGGCGCAACCAAATCAATGATTCGGCCGGTCAGGTCTTCTGTCGAACCATTGCCTGCTTCTAATGTGAGGCGCTGGTCGGGGAAGAGTGGGGTAAGGTTTTCAAAAAGAATTTTGTTACGGGCATTTTCTGGAGCGTCTAGGTTGATCTCGTCAACTTTGAGCATGGCAAAATAGCGTTCACCGTCTTTGGGTGGGCGTATCTTGCCGGAGATGCCGTCACCAGTGCGCAAGTTAAAGCGTCTAATCTGGCTGGGTGATACATAAATGTCGTCTGGGCCGGCGAGGTATGAGGCGCCAGCGGAACGAAGAAAGCCAAAACCATCTGGGAGTATTTCTAATACGCCATCGCCGTAAATATCTTCTCCGCTTTTCGCGTGTTTTTTAAGAAGGGCAAAAATGATGTCTTGTTTTCTGGAACGAGCTAGATTGTCGAGCCCGGCAGAGGCTGTCATTTCTAATAGTTCATCAATGGGTTTTTGTTTTAGTTCTGATAGATTCATAGGATGGTTTTACATTGCTAAAGGATTTTGGGGAGTGACTTTTAAAGTCATGAAATTGATGGGTATTGTTTTAAGCCGCATATGGCGCAAATAAAAAGAAGAAGATTGGGCGTCAGAGAAGGCAAAAGTAGAAAGTTGTGACTGAAGTATAGCGATGGTTACACAAAGCGCAAGAAAATTTTTGCGGCCCCGGTATCAGGGCCGCAACAAATCTTAAATTTGGCTATCTACAAACTCTATCAATTGGCTTTTCGAGAGTGCGCCTACTTTGGTTGCTTCGACAGCGCCATTTTTGAATACCAACAATGTTGGAATGCCACGGACATTAAATTTAGCGGCTGTTTCTGGGTTGCTATCGACATCGACTTTACAGACTTTAATCTTGCCAGCGTACTCCGCTGAGATTTCATCGAGAATCGGTGCAATCATTTTACAGGGCCCACACCATTCGGCCCAAAAGTCTACTAATGCGGGAATATCCGATTGCAGAACGTCAGTTTCAAAGCTTGAGTCAGTGACATGAACAATAGTGTCGCTCATTAGTGGGGGTCTCCAAAAAAATTAGGTTTTAGTATGTTGGTATTATTTTGGCGCTCATAATAGCATCAGGTTTATGGCCGCAACAAACGATATACTGCGGCATATTAAAAAAATTAAGGCCGCGCAACGCGGTTAGCGCGATCAATATGAGCGCTTAAACCATACAAAAAGGTACGTCATGACGACTTTAAAACCTGTTTTAATCCTGCTTATTGCCCTTGTAGCCGCATTTTATCTGGCGTTTGATGGTCAACAATACCTGTCTTTGGACTTTTTCCGCGGTCTTTATGAGCAACAGCCGCAGCTAACAGCGTTGATATACTTTCTGATCTATATCGCGGCCACGGGCCTATCTCTGCCGGGTGCAGCTCTACTAACCATTGTTGGGGGCATGATCTTCGGCCTCTGGACGGGCATATTGCTGGTGTCTTTTGCCAGCACCATTGGTGCAACCTTAGCTTTTTTAGTTTCGCGCTTTATCTTGAGGGACTGGGTACAGGACAGGTTCGCTCGCCACCTAGCGACTGTTAATAAAGGTGTTGAGAAAGATGGCGCCTTTTATCTGTTTAGTTTGCGTCTAATTCCGGTATTTCCATTTTGGATGATTAACCTCGTGATGGGGTTGATGCCGATTCGAGTGCGCACCTTTTACTGGGTTAGCCAGATGGGGATGCTGGCGGGTACGGTGGTTTTTGTTAATGCTGGTGCTAGCCTGGGTGCGGTAGAAGAGTTTTCGACCGCAGGTATTTTAACACCTCAGTTGATACTGTCTTTTGTACTTTTGGGTATGCTTCCCTTTATAGCTCGCCAGCTCTTGTCTCTAGTGAAGCGTCGCAAGGGTCTGGCGGGCTACCGGCGGCCAAAAAAGTTCGATACTAATCTTTTGGTAATAGGTGCGGGCAGCGCAGGCTTAGTGAGCGCTTACATTGCGGCAACGGTTAAAGCCAAGGTGATGCTAGTTGAGAAGTCCCAGATGGGTGGCGACTGCCTAAATACCGGCTGTGTTCCAAGTAAGGCTTTGATTAGGGCCGCTAAATCGGTGGTCGATATTGAGCAGGCTAAGCGCTTTGGTATTGAAGTGGGTGCGCCAAAAGTAGACTTCGCCCGAGTGATGGGTAGAGTGCAAGATGTTATCAAAGAGATAGAGCCCCATGACTCCATAGAGCGTTTTACTGCGCTAGGTGTCGACTGTGTTACTGGCGAAGCTAAGTTGGTTAGCCCCTGGCAGGCAATGATTAATGGCAGCCTAGTCAGCGCAGAAAAAATTATATTGGCCACCGGCGCTAGCCCTATTATTCCGCCTATTGAGGGCATTGCAGATGTTGACCCACTAACATCAGAAAACCTTTGGCAGCTGCAGACTTTGCCCCCAAGGCTTTTGATCATGGGTGGTGGAGCCATTGGCTGTGAGTTGGCTCAGGCTTTTCAGCGCCTTGGGTCTCAGGTCACATTAGTCGACACCATGTCACAGCTGCTGCCGCGGGAAGATGCGGACATCGTTAAGCGAGTCACCCAGCAATTGACTGATGAGGGCGTGCGGGTCATAACCAACTATAAGGTGACCTCGTTTAAGTCTGAAGATGTTGAGCGCAGCGCCGTGCTATCTAGCCGTTCAGGCAATCACCTAACCGTTCAATTTGACCGTGTTTTAGTGGCTGTGGGCCGCCGTGCTAATACAGCAGGTTTTGGGTTGGAGGAGTTGGGCGTTGCTACTAATGATAATGGTACTGTCAGTGTCGACCAGTATTTACGCACAAGCTGCCCGACTATTTTTGCCTGTGGAGATGTTGCTGGACCCTACCAGCTTACCCATGCTGCTGGGCATCAGGCTTGGTTTGCCGGTGTTAACGCACTGTTTGGGCAGTTTAAAAAGTTTGCCGTGGACTACCGGGTCATGCCCCAGGTTATCTTCACTGATCCTCCTTTGGCGCGGGTAGGTATTACAGAGCTTGAGGCCGGGGAGCAGGGTATAGAGGTGGAAGTGACCACCTATGACCTCTCTGATTTGGATCGGGCTATAGCAGACGGTAATAACAAGGGCATGGTTAAGGTGCTAACAGCCAAGGGTACTGACCGTATTCTTGGCGCGGCTATTTTGGGGCCGCAGGCAGGGGAGTTGATTACCGAGTTTGTGACCGCCATGAAGCATAATCTAGGTCTAAACAAGATTCTTGCCACGATTCACAGTTACCCCACATTGAGTGAGGCTAACAAATATGTTGCTGGAGAGTGGAAGCGCAAACATGTGCCAGAGCGATTACTGCGCTGGGTCGAGAGATATTATCGCTGGAAGTTGGGTCGCTAGGGGCTCTGCTTAATGCTTAACTAGCTAAAGTCAGCCATAGGCTCATGACCCACAACTGACTGGGGGTCTATATGGATAATAATCTCGGACCCGGGGAAGGCTTCTAGCAAGCTCATCTCTACTTCATCTGAAATCTTGTGAGCCTCTAGTAACGACAAATTGTCATCTAACTCTAGGTGCAGCTGGATAAACGTCATGGTGCCAGAATGTCTTGAGCGCAGGTCGTGGAGCCCCCTAGCACTGCTGTGCTGCAACACTAATTTCTTAATGTCTTCACGCTGCTCATCGGGCAGCTCGCGGTCCATTAGGTGATCGTAGGAGACAGTAATAATCTCCCACGCACTATAAAGAATAAAGATGGCGATACCACAGGCAAATAATGCGTCAAACCCAGCCCAGCCCTTTGTCGAAAGCCAGAGGGCCAGTATGACACTGCCATTCACCAGAATGTCGGTGCGATAGTGCAGCGCGTCTGCCTTGATGGCCGTGGAATTAGTTTTGCGAATTACATGGCGCTGAAAACCGAGCAGTATCAATGTGGCCACAATTGAAAAAACCATGACCAAAATACCGATGCCCGGCGCTTCAACCTCAATAGGGCTAATGATTCTGCGCCCGGCTTCTAAAAGCAAAAAACCTGCGGAGCCCGCAATAAACATAGATTGGCTGAGCCCTGCTAGGGCCTCGGCCTTGCCGTGACCAAAGCGATGCTCTTTATCTGCTGGCGTTAGGGCATGACGCACGGCCACAAGGTTAATCACTGATGCCAGGGCGTCGAGCACCGAATCAATTAATGTGGCTAATAGGCTTACCGAGTCAGAAAGGCCCCAGGCTACCAATTTGGCGACAATCAATACCAGTGCCACGGACGTAGACGCATAGGTTGCTAGGCGCAGTAGTCTTGCGGTTTCCTGGGGGCTTGTCGATAGGTAGCTCGAAGCTGTCATGATGTCTACTGATTAGGCTCAAATGCGATTAATCGTCAGTTTACCAAATTAATCAGGGGCCCTAAAGTTATTGGCTTTAGATTAGTCATTATCTGGGTAGTAAATGGCCGTTTCTAAAAGCTCTGCAGCACGGTATTAAGAAACTGATAGCCGAGATGGGTAGTTTTATATCGGTCACTGTCTGGCTCCATCAAACCTTTGCGCTGCAGGTCAGCCACCTGTGTGGCAACACTCAACTTGTCTAGCCCAGTGCGGGGAATAAAATACTCAGTGGCCACGCCATTTTTAAGGCGCAACCCGTTCATCATAAATTCCAAAGCCATCTCATCTCGGCTGATAGCCGAATTTTGTACTAATAAGGAGCCTTCTCGCGCCAAATAATGGTCGGGCTGGCGAGTTTTACTGGTACGAATAACAGAGTCTTGCTCAGGTAACGTGATTTTGCCATGGGCACCGGCACCAATTCCTAGGTAGTCGCCAAACTCCCAGTAGTTAATGTTATGCCTTGAGGTTTGGCCATGCAGAGCGAAAGCCGAGACTTCATATTGGCCAAACTGATGTTCGTGAAGCAGGTTCATACCCCCCTGCTGAATATCCGCCAGGCGATCGTCGTTTGGCAGAGGCGGCGGCTTTGAATAAAAAGCCGTATTTGGCTCAATGGTCAGCTGATACCAAGAGATATGTTGGGCACCACTGTCTATGGCCTGCTGAATATCTGCCTGCGCCTGTTCGAGACTCTGCTCTGGCAGCCCGTGCATCAGGTCAATATTGAAGTTGTTAAAACCGGCTAGTTGAGCAGTGGCAATAGCTTTTATGGCCTGTTCACCGTCATGGATTCGCCCTAAGCGCTGCAGGTGCTGGTTGTTAAAACTTTGAATGCCAATAGACAGGCGATTAACGCCAGCGCTATAAAAGTCAGAAAACTTTTGCTGCTCAAATGTACCGGGGTTGGCTTCTAATGTGATTTCAATATCGGTTTCAAAACCAATTAACTTCTCTGCAGCCTTTAAAATATCGCCAATGGCCTGCCCAGAAAATAGGCTGGGGGTGCCACCGCCAAAAAATATTGAATGGAGTTTACGGCCCTGGACCCAAGCTAGGTCTGCTTTGAGGTCTTCAATTAATGCACGGACGTAGTCCTGCTCTGGAATGGTTTGGCCCGCCTCATGGGAGTTAAAGTCACAGTAGGGGCACTTTCGGACACACCAGGGGATGTGTACATAAAGAGACAGTGGCGGTAGCTGCAACATCTGCTATTGGTGTTGCAGTTGCAGCATCAGGTTGGCCATGGCTTTTCCTCGATGGCTTAAACGGTTCTTAGTTTGTTTATCTAATTCTGCGGCTCGGCAGTTGGTTTCGGTCACTTGAAACAATGGATCATAACCAAAGCCACCATCACCTTTTTCGTCACTGGCAATAGTGCCTTCCCATGTGCCCTGACAAATAATGGGGGTGGGGTCATTGGCGTGGCGCATATAGACAACAACAGTCTGGTAGCGGGCGGTGCGCTGTTCGGCAGGCACACCGGCCAGTAGATCTAATAATTTTTTGCGGTTGTCTGTATCTGTCGCATCTGCTCCGGCAAAACGAGCGGAATAAATACCTGGTGCGCCTTTCAGGTAGTCAACTTCTAAGCCTGAGTCGTCGGCAATAGCGGGTAAATTACTTAGGGCAGCGGCATTGCGCGCCTTGAGAATACTATTTTCAACAAAGGTCAGGCCGGTTTCTTCGATGTCTGGTATGTTCAGTGCCGTTTGTGGGATCACCTCAAGACCGAGTTCGTCGAGCATCTGCTGAAGTTCTTTTATTTTACCCGGGTTGGCGCTGGCCAATACTAGCTTGCTGTTAGTGGTCAATTTATTATTCTCAGTATTCTTTATTTTTAATATTTGGAGCGCTGGGGCCGTTTAGAGCGCGGGGGCCTTATAGACCGCTGGAGCCTTATAGAGTGCTAGGCCCAGATGCCGACCGGCGTAATTCTAGTCTATGTACATTTTTTTCTGGAATTTAAAATCATAGGGATACACTGGGGCTGGGCCGTCAGACTCTGGCAGTACCCGAATCTTAAAGGTCAGAAAGTCTTCGTTGTCGAACTCGAAGGGGGCTAGGTAGTAGACGGTATTCTGTTCGCGCACAGCGAAAAATTCTAGTGTTTGGCTCTGTTGTAAAATATTTGAAACCGTACCTGTAACGACCGCGGGCAGGCCTATTCCGGGTATTTTAGCTACCGCAATATTGACCAGCCCCTTGTCTTTACCGCGCACAATATTATTGGCTACAGCGATCTCGGGCGTAATAAAAGAGCTATTAAAGGCGCTGTGAAAAATTTTATAGTCGCCGGTTTGTTTGTAGAGTTTTTCCTCAACAGCATGGCTGAGGCCAGTGGCGACGAGGAAAATTGCCAGTATTAGTGATTTCATAAGCTATAACCTTTGGTGAATAACAGCGGGTCTATTGTCGACTTAAATGGTAGACCGCGGTCTGGGTAAATAAGTTGGGCCACAGACTTTTGAGTTGTGTATCTGGAAAATGTTCAGCGATACAGTGACGATGCAAAACATTGATGCTGCGCTCACGACACAATACCTCGAAATCCGCATAGGTAAAGAAGTGGATGTTGGGGGTGTCATACCATTGGTAGGCAAGCTGTTTGGTCACCGGCATGCGGCCACGAAAATTAAGATAGGCTCTGGTACGCCAGTAGCCAAAATTTGGGAATGTAATCACACACTCGCGGCCAATTCTGAGCATTTCATCTAACACTAGATGGGGGTAGCGCATGGCTTGCAGTGCTTGAGTCATAACCACAGTGTCAAAACTGCCATCGGCAAAATTAGTTAGCCCTTGGTTGAGGTCCTGTTCAATCACATTGACCCCATGGCGGATACATTGGTTGATCGAGTCGGGGTCAATCTCTAAACCATAGCCAAGAATGTTATGGCGCTGTTGCAAATTTAAAAGCAACGAACCATCGCCACAGCCTAAATCTAGCACCTTTGAGTTTGGTGCGACCCAATCACTGATAAAGCTATAGTCTTGGCTCATTTGTCGGCCCCCGTTGGCACGCACACGGTGCTGGCAACTCGTTTGAGATAACCGCCTAAGGCATTTTCATAGCGCTCGTTAGGGAGCAAAAATGCGTCATGGCCCTTATCTGATTCAATTTCAACATAGGATACTGACTTGCCTGCAGCTAACAATGCATCGGTAATTTCCCGTGAACGCTCAGGTGCAAAACGCCAGTCACTGCTAAAAGACACCACCAAAAAGTTACATTTAGCATGGCCAAAGGCCGCGACAGGGTCGTTATTATATTCCCTGGAGAGGTCAAAATAATCGAGCATCTTGGTAATTAAAATATAGGAGTTGGCGTCAAAGGTGCCAGAGAACTTATCACCTTGATAATTGAGATAACTCTCGACCTGAAACTCCACGGGGTCTGTGTTTCTGTCGATAAGATCACCAATGCGCAATTCGCGGCCAAATTTTTGCCCCATCAATTCATCGGATAAATAGGTCACATGACCAATCATGCGCGCAAGGGCCAGCCCGCGTAGGGGCGCCGTACCCTCTTGCAGATAGCGGCCATCACAGAAATTCGGGTCAGACTTAATCGCCCGTCGTGCAATTTCGTTAAAGGCTATATTCTGGGCCGAGAGTTTCATAGATGAGGCGATAACCACCGCGTTTAGCAGCTTATCTGGGTACTCCAATGACCAGCGCATGGCTTGCATACCACCAAGACTTCCACCGATGACTGCGGCCCAGCAGGGAATGTCGAGATGTTCCATCAACAGTTTTTGTGATTCCACCCAGTCTCGAGCGCGCAGTGAAGGAAAGTCTGAACCCCAGGGTTCACCGCTATCTGGGTTAATAGATGTTGGGCCGGTGCTGCCAAAGCAGCTGCCAATATTATTGAGGCTCACAACAAAAAACTTATTAGTATCTATGGGTTTGCCGGGGCCCACATAGTGGTTCCACCAGCCGGGGCTGTCATCGCCCTCGTAAAAGCCCGCCGCATGGTGATCCCCGCTCAGGGCATGGCACAGCAGAACGCCGTTACTGCGTTCGTCGTTGAGCTCACCATAGGTTTCGTAGACTAAATCATGGGCTGGCAATACCACGCCACAGGCGAGTGTCAGCGGTTGCTCAATCCGTACAGATTGCGCACTCAGGATACCAATCGAATTATCTGGGGGGCTGTTGGGCAACATAGTCGCTTTGGGTGGAGAGTATTCCCTAAGTCTAAGAGTGCATCGAGGGGAACACAACATAATGCTGCGGGTTTTTTTTCTGACTGGTAGTTCATGGTCAATTACTGCAGATTGAAGCTTTAGGGTTAGACTAGAGACTGATATAGGTATGGGTACCGCCCAAAGAGGTGGACCCTGAAATTATTGAGGAGAGGGATATGCAGTACAGAAAGTTAGGTGCTACAGGTATAGATGTACCTTTAATTGGCCTGGGCACCATGACCTGGGGAGAGCAAAATACCGTCGAGCAAGCCTGCGAGCAAATGGATTACTCGCTGTCTAGGGGGGTTAATTTCTTTGATGCCGCCGAGATGTACCCAGTGCCACCGCGCGCAGAAACCGCCGGCGATACCGAACGCTGTATCGGCCAATGGTTAAGCCAGACCGGTAAACGCTCTGAAATCACCCTAGCGACTAAGGTATCTGGTCGTGCAGATACTAGACCAGACTGGAAGCATATTCGAGATGGGCCACGCCTAAGCCGAGACCATATCCGTCGCGCGATTGAAGGTTCTCTGGAACGCCTGCAAACCGATTATGTGGATCTTTATCAGGTGCACTGGCCAGAGCGCGCCACCAACTACTTCGGTATGCGGGGCTATGTTCATTACCCCAAAGGTGATGGTATTGCTATCGAAGAGACATTGGACGCGCTGTCCGAGCTAGTGGACGAAGGGTTGGTAAAGCATGTTGGCCTATCTAATGAGACTCCCTGGGGCATGATGGAATATCTACGCCAGGCGTCCGAGCGTGGGCTGGCCAAGGTCGTCAGCATACAAAATGTTTACAACCTTTTGAGCCGTCAATTTGAAACCGGTTTAGCAGAAATGGCGATACGCGAAGAAGTTGGCCTGCTGGCTTATTCACCCATGGCCTTTGGCGTGCTTAGCGGTAAATACATCGGTGGCAAAATGCCTGCTGGCTCTAGACTTGAGTTGTTCGAACGTTTTGTGCGTTACGGCAGCCCCCAATCAGAAGCGGCGACAATTGCTTATCAGGGCATTGCCGAGAAACATGGCATGACGCTAGCGCAGATGTCATTAGCCTTTGTCTGTCAGCAACCCTTTGTTACTAGCTGCTTGATTGGCGCCACCACCATGGACCAGTTGCGTGAAAATATAGACGCTGTCGATGTTAGTGTGTCAAAAGAGCTGTTGGCCGAAATCAATGAAGTACATAACCAGTACCCAGATCCAGCGCCGTAGCTGAGTTAGGGAATAGCAGTGGCCTCTGGGAATCGCTTGAGGGATTTGATCCAAATCACCTTGCGGCGACCAGAGCCACCACTGGCGAGTTAACTGAGAAAAGGCTGGATAAGCCCGCCCAGCATAGGCAGTACCTGTGCGCGAATAATCATCAGCGTAAAAATCGCAGCCATGGGAGATATGTCAATCATGCCGATAGGCGGAATAAACTTCCTGAAAGGGCGCATGTAGGGCTCGATGATCTGAGACACTAACAGTACCGTCGGGTGCGAAGTAGTGCCCACCCAGCTGGAAATGACCAGAACAAAAATACCCCAGAAATAAATTTCAATAAGGGTTCTGAGTAATTCAAAGGCGGCCACCGCGAGATAGACAAATATCTCAGACATGGAGACCGCAGCAAAGGCCATCATAATCAGATAAAAAGACCATTTAACTAAAATTGCAGCTACCAAGGCAGCCGAATTAAAAGTGCCAAAGGTGGGTAATATTTTCGCTAGTGGCTCAACGACCGGGGCGCAGACCTTGAAAATCATCTGAGATGCTGGGCTGTAGAAATTGGCCTGTACCAGCTGTAACAACAATCGAATCAGCAAAATCGTTGCGTAAATATCAATGGCTGATCTGAGAATAAAAATAACCGTGCTGTTCATGAAGAGAAGTCCTTAGACATTGTTTGTGCGCGATCGACGGCGCTGGTCATAGCCTGACGGAACATATCTTCCAAGCCCTGCTGTTGAAAACTATTAATAGCCGCCTGAGTTGTGCCGCCGGGGGAGGTCACCTGTTTGCGCAGGTCTGCCGCAGTGACACCAGATTCTATGGCCATGCGGGATGCACCCAAAGCCGTGTGCAAGCACAATTCTTCAGCTGTCTGCTTGGGCAGACCTAATTCCTGGGCAATCTTCTGCATGGCTTCTAACACCAGAAAGAAGTAAGCAGGGCCACTGCCGGAGACGGCAATCACCGCGTCAATTAACGCCTCTTCCTCCACCCAGCAGCTATAGCCTATGGCCTCAAACATACTGTCGACAAGTTGCCGGTGCTCAAGGGGCAAGGTCGCACGGGTATATAACCCAGTCGCCCCAGACTGCACCATTGAGGGAGTGTTGGGCATGGCACGTACAATGGCCATTGAACCGCCGAGCCACTGCTCTAAGGCGGCGACGGGAATACCTGCTGCCACCGAAATAATAATGGGTTGATGGGATAGTGCTGGCGCCAAACTTTCAACGACTTCACGCATCATTTTGGGTTTGACTGCTAGAACAACCACATCTGCGTCAGCTACTGCAGCATGGTTGTCAGCAAAGGTCTTGACCCCAAAGGACGATGCCAACCGCTGTCTTGTGTTGTCGGACGGGGTCCCTACTAAAATTTTCTGTGGGTCGAAGCCATTGGCCACCATGCCACCAATAATGCAGGACGCCATATTACCGCCACCAATAAATGCGATTGAACTCATCTTTCTACTAATCCCTCTGTCGATGGTTTTGGCTCTCTGGGCCCAAAAATATCGGTGCCGACTCTAACAATGGTCGAACCTTCGTATATGGCAGGCTCTAAATCCCCCGACATACCCATAGAGAGGGTATCCAGTTTCTGTGAATTGTCCAGCTTGCTATTGATCTGTTCTTGTAATGCTCTCAGCTGTGCAAAGGGCAGGCGCTGCTCTGCGGCGCTATCACCGGGCTTGGGGATAGCCATGAGTCCACGCAGGCGTAAGTTGGGTAGCTCGGCTATAGCGATGGCAGCTTCTACAGCCTGCTCTGGAGTAAACCCAGATTTGCTCTGCTCATCGTCTATATTTATCTGTATGCATACATTTAAAGGTGCCATGCTCGAGGGGCGTTGGTCACTGAGGCGACAGGCAATTTTCAGGCGATCGACACTGTGTACCCAGGCAAAGTTTTCGGCGGCCTGTTTGGTCTTGTTGGATTGCAGTGGGCCAATGAAATGCCAGTCTAGGGATTGGCTTTTTAGCAGCTCGATTTTATCGAGAGCTTCCTGCAAATAATTCTCGCCGAAGCTGTTAATGCCGGCTTGGTGGGCAAGGTTCACCTGTGCGCTAGTTCGCGTCTTACTGACAGCCAGTAGCAATATATCGTCAGGATTGCGGTCTGCGTCACGGGCGGCCTGTTGCAGACGTCTCTGTACAGCGGTAATGTTGTTTTCAATGTTTGGCATACAGTTAAATCGTCAACCCTAGTTCGAGCCTAGCTCACTGAGCAGCACCAGTCTTAATGGAATAAGCGAGATGCAACAATGGATATCACCGAGTTATTAGCGTTTAGTGCAAAAGAAGGCGCGTCGGACTTACATATTTCTGCCGGTCTGCCCCCTATCATTAGAATCGATGGCGATGTACGCCGAATCAACTTGCCGCCTATGGACCATCGGCAGGTGCACAGTTTGATCTACGAAATAATGAATGACAAGCAGAGAAGGGACTTTGAAGAGTTTTTAGAGACAGACTTTTCCTTTGAGGTACCTGGTGTCGCTCGCTTTCGGGTTAATGTGTTCAACCAGAATCGCGGTTCAGCAGCAGTATTTCGTACCATTCCATCAAATGTACTGACACTTGACCAGCTGGGCATAGGGGATATTTTTAGAAAAGTATTATCTCTCCCCCGCGGGCTAGTGCTAGTTACCGGGCCCACAGGCTCGGGTAAGTCGACTACCTTGGCAGCCATGGTCGATTACATAAACGAAAATCGGTACGACCATATATTAACTATCTAAGACCCTATCGAATTTGTTCATCAAAGTAAAAAATGCCTGATTAATCAGCGTGAAGTTCACAGAGACACCGTTGGCTTTGGTGAGGCTTTACGCTCGGCTCTGCCGGAGCCTCCAGACGTTATTCTGATGGCTGAATTACGTGACTTAGAAACTATCCGATTAGCACTGACCGCTGCAGAAACAGTCCATCTGGTCTCTGCAACCCTACATACAACCTCGGCAGCCAAAACCATTGCCCGAGTGGTGGATGTGTTTCCTGCCGGTGAGAAACCGATGGTGCGTTCCATGCTTTCAGAGTCGCTACAGACGGTCATTTCAGAAACATTAATGAAAAAAGTGGGCGGCGGCATGGTGGCGGCCCATAAAACAATAAAGGCGCCCACATGTTGCATGGTGGGGTAAGTTATGGCATGTACGAATACCATCACGTTTTTCATGGCGCCGCCTAACAAACTGTTGGGTAAGCCGTTGGAGCTGTATGTAATACTCTTTTTATGCCTGATAAAAATTAATTGACTGGGTCACCATTTAAAGTAAACCTTGGTTAGAGAATCTACTCTGCGCTAAAATCGTTGACCGAATCAAAGACATGGTTTTGGTGTCTGGTTTTAATGTTTATCCCAATGAAATAGAGCACGTGATAACCAGCCATCCCGATATTCTTGAATGTGCTGTAGTGGGCGTAGTGGATGATCGTACAGGGGAAGCGGTAAAAGCTTTTGTGGTACGCAGAAATAGTGATTTAACAGAGACGGCGCTGAGAGAATTTTGCCGCACTGACCTCACTGCTTACAAGGTACCCAAGCATATCGAGTTTCGCGATGAGTTGCCTAAATCCAATGTAGGTAAAATTTTACGGCGCGAATTGCGCTAAGCTAATGCGTGAAATTATCTCAGGGAAAATAACATAAAAAAAGGGAAATGCTTCGGGTTTATCGGTTTTATCTAGGCTAACTACGCCAGCTCAGCTGAACATGGCATGCAAACCTTCGATAAGGCTCTGTTTGAGCATTATGCCCAGGGTGAGATTAGTTACGAAAACGCCATTGCCCATGCGGATTCCAAAAATGATTTACGCCTGATGATCAAAATGCAATCCGATGAAGTGGGTGGCGAACAGGCTGGTGAGAAAACCATGGGCATAGATAGTCTGACGATTGAAGATGATTCTTCGGATAAGTTGCGCTGGTAATTGGACTTGTTCGGATTCTGAGGTATTTAGGGTAGTTGGCCCAACTCGGGATTCTCAAACCAACTTTGCAGAATCAGCGCGGCGGCTAGATGGTCAATTCTGGTTAGGTCCGACATTTTACTTTTGCGCCCGTGACTGCGCTGCTCTTCATGGAGCATTGACTTGGCCTCACGGCTGGTTAGGCGCTCATCCACCATCTGTACATCAATGCTATAGCGACCCTGCAATCGACGGGCAAATCGGCGGGCTCGTTCACTGAGCTCGCTCTCGGTGCCATCCATATTGAGAGGTAATCCCACCAGCAGTAGATTAGGTTTCCATTCATCAATAACAGCAGTTACCTGAGACCAGTCTGGTGCTCCATCAGAGGCCTTAACAATCGCCAGGCCTTTGGCAGCGGCGGTCAATGTTTGGCCGTAGGCAACGCCAATCTGTTTTAACCCAAAATCAAAACATAGCAGCGCTCTGTGGTTGGTAGATTCAAGCATGGCCGACATCAGGGGAAAGCATTCTGAGATCCAGGCCTATCGACAGGGCTGCCGCGCCAGCGCGCTTGTCGCAGTCGGTATTAAAAATAATCGCAGAATCTGCGGGTATCGTGAGCCAACTATTCTGTTTCAGCTCTTCTTCTAATTGGCCTGCATCCCAGCTTGAGAAACCCAGCGTAATTAGGGCATCTTTGGGGCCATTACCAACAGCGATGTCGCTAAGAATATCTTTAGAGGCAGTGAGGCTAATGTCGTCAGCAATAACCACGGTCGACTCCCACTGTTGCTCACTGGTCTTGTGCAAAATAAAGCCCCTATCTCGCTGTACCGGTCCGCCATCAAATATCAGAGAATTGCCGTGGTCGTCGTGATAGTCGAGATCCAGCTGATCAAAAATAGCTTTGGCTGGTATGTCGAGCTGGTGGTTAATAATAAGCCCCATAGCACCATCGACACTATGCTCGCAGATATACACAACAGACTGGGAAAAGTTAGGGTCACTGAGGCCAGGCATGGCCAACAGAAAGTGGTTTTTTAAACTGGAGATGATTTTTTTTGTACTGTCGCTCATAGGATTCAATATGGGGGTTTCGGGGCTCAAACTCAAGGTTTTAGCAAAGATTACTTTGTGGTTAGCGGGCGATTAGCCTGATATTGCCAGGTGCGAATAATATGAATTTCATCACGATCGCGTAGTTCATCGGGAAAGGCCTGAAAGGGCGACGCCAGTTTAATAGAGCGCACTGCAGCTTGGTCTAAAACCACAGACCCAGAACTGTTTGAGATGCTCACCTGCTTTACGCGGCCATTGGGAATAATGACCACCAATAGCTGTACCTTGCCAGTGAGCCTCTTTGCCCGCGCTTCCTTGGGGTAGTTAACATTGCCTACATGCTCCACTCTAAGTTCAAATTGGCGCATATAAGCGGCTTCTGGTGCTGACTTCGTCGAGGCTGAGGTCATACGCGAAATTTTGGGTAGGCTCTGATAGGACTCTTGCAGCCGATTAAGCTTGGCCTGCAGGGCAGCAACGGACTCTCTGGGTTCCTGCCCCGCGAGCCATTGGCGGCTGTCTTGGGGCGCTTCGTTGTATTCCTCGACTTGGACTGACAGCGCGGGGTTCTCTTTTACAATATCCTCTTCTGTTCTCTTCTAAAACAGCAGAATCCTCTTCATCGCCCAGCTGATTGACTTGGGCAATAAAAGCGGCGTTATCTGGCGCATCCTCCGAGGGAGTGTAAGCCAAAGTCACTTCCATCATTAACGATGGGCTTGGTGACTTTGCCGCGCCAAAACTCAAACCAAGCAAAAGAACTAAATGAACAATTAAAGCAGCAGAGAACGACCCTCTCAAACCTAGGGCGTTTTTATTCCAGGGGCTATCTATTCCATTCCCAAAGCTATCCATTGCAAAAGCTATCCATGTCATGTGAAACTAGTTAACCCTTCCATTTATGCCAGCATTAATAATGCCGGCGAGGTGACCTACTGTTTAAGGCGAGTATTAATTGCTGCCATCAGCATATCGCCGATAGCCGTACCCTGAGCATCATCGATCTCTCGGACACAGGTTGGGCTAGTGACATTAATCTCAGTTAAGTAGTCGCCGATCACATCCAAGCCGACGAAAATCAGACCTTTCTCTATTAAGGTGGGTGCGATTTGTTCTGCTATCCAGCGGTCTCGGTCGGTCAGAGGCTGTACCACGCCATAACCGCCCGCGGCTAGATTGCCGCGAAACTCCCCTTCAGAGGGAATGCGGGCCAGCGAATAAGGTACGACCTCCCCATCGACAACCAATATGCGTTTGTCACCGGTGAGAATTTCGGGCAGATATTTCTGCGCCATAATCATCGCTTCACCATATTTAGTGATGGTTTCGAGAATGACATTCAGGTTTTGATCGCCTTCTCTCACTCGGAAGATCGAGGTGCCACCCATACCGTCCAGAGGTTTAAATACCACGTCACCGTGCTCAGCGAGAAAATTCTTAAGCCGGTTTTGATCCCGACTGACTAATAGTGGCGGAGTGCATTGCGGAAACTGTGTCGCGAATACCTTCTCATTACAGTCGCGAAGGCTCTGTGGCTTATTAACCACCAGAGTGCCGCGCCGCTCAGCGGCCTCAAGGATATAGGTGGAATAGATAAATTCTGCATCAAAGGGTGGGTCCTTGCGCATTAGTATCACGTCTAGTTCTTCCAGGGGCACTGAGCTAGCGCCTCCTAGTTCATACCATTTGTTCTCGTCTTCAAAAACCGTCAGTGGGCGAACTTCTGCGCGGGGATCACCGTCCTGCAAAAATAAATGGCGCTGTTCCATATAAAACAACTTAAACCCCTGTCGCTGGGCTGCAAGCAACAATGAAAGCGTGGTGTCTTTGTTATATTTGATCGATTGAATCGGGTCCATAACGACCCCAAGAGATTTACCCATAAATGACCGCCTTGTAGTAGTTTTTGCACTATAACTATCTATGGCAATTGGTTACATGTGAAACGCCATTGAAATCTGTGAGCTAGTGAGCAAAAACATTATTAAAATGAGAGGGTTGTAGATTATATATTACAACTGTGTATAAAATTCCATAACTTAAGTGATATTGGCAGTACTTAAGGCGTTAAGTGGTTTTAAAATTGGTGGATAAAATGGATGTTCAGGGCCTTAAGGTGCTCGTCATTGACGATAGCAATACGATTCGACGCACCGCAGAAACATTACTGGCAAAAACCGGTTGTTAGCTTATACAGAGCCCTCAGCTCATAAACAGCCCTCAGCTGTTGGATAGCCCCCCAATAGGTACCTTGCCTGTGACCCGCAAGCCGCTGTTTGGGGTTTTGTTCATTTGCTAACAAATGGTAGTCTTAACCCCTATTAAAAACTAAAAAACAACAGGGGTAAGTATGAACGGTTTAATGATGGACTCGCAGCTGACAATTACGTCGATAATGAAGCATGCGGATCGTATTAATGGCGCGAGTGAAATCGTGTCGGTCACTGGCGACAACCCCCACCACAGGTACACCTACAAAGATTCCTTTCGCAGAGTTCGCCAAATGGCCAATGCTTTACAGCAGGTTGGCTTTGAACAGGGTGACCGTATTGCCACTCTAGCCTGGAATGACTACCGCCACTTTGAGCTGTATTACGCTATTTCTTGTTCTGGACTGATTTGTCACACGGTTAACCCAAGGCTATTTCCCGAACAGATCGACTTTATTCTTAACCATGCCGAAGATCAGTGGGTGTTCACAGACCCCATGTTTATTCCTCTCTTGGAGTCTCTGAAAGACAGGTTGCCGAACGTTAGAGGCTATGTCGTGATGACTAGCCCAGACCATATGCCAGAGACCACCTTGGCTAATGTGCATTGTTATGAGACCTTTATAGAAGGTCATTCAGATAGTTTCGATTGGCCAGAACTCAGTGAAAACACCGCCAGTTCCATGTGTTATACCTCTGGAACCACAGGTAATCCCAAAGGCGTTGTCTACAGCCACCGCAGCACAGTGCTGCACTCCATCGTAGGTTCGCTGCCAGACGTCATGAACCTGTCCATTGACGACGTGATTATGCCGATAGTACCCATGTTCCATGTGAACGCATGGGGTACGGCTTATAACGGCCCAATGGTCGGCGCCAAACTAGTGTTCCCAGGGCCAAAAATGGCTGATGGCGAGACCTTGACCCGCCTCATTAACGAGGAGAAGGTCAATTACTCATTAGGTGTACCCACTATCTGGCTAGCGTTGATTGATTATCTAAAGAGCAGCGGCAAAACCGTAGAAACATTGAAAAAGGTTGTTGCTGGCGGCTCCGCCTGCCCTCTATCCCTGATGCAGGAAATGGATAAATATGGCGTCTATATGCATGTTGGTTGGGGAATGACCGAGATGAGTCCGCTGGGTTCTTACAATAAGCCTTTATCTTGGATGACAGAGCGCTCCGAAGAAGAAAAGGATGCCTATCGTATTCGCGCCGGTCGTATCGTGTACGGCGTCGAGATGAGAATTGTAGATTCAGAGAACAATGATTTGCCCTGGAATGGCATTGCCTCTGGATTATTGCTGGTTAAAGGCCCCTGGGTTTGTCAGGGCTACTACCGCCTAGACGAAAAGCCTGCACTAGATGCAGATGGTTGGTTCGACACCGGCGACATGGCCTCTATTGATGAATACGGTTATGTCACCATCACCGACCGCGTCAAAGACGTTATTAAGTCCGGCGGCGAATGGATTAGCTCAATTGATGTCGAAAATGCCGCCATGGGCCATGAGGAAGTGCAGGAAGCGGCGGTAATCGGCGTACCCCACCCCAAGTGGACTGAGCGACCATTGCTTATCGTGGTTCCCGTGAGTGGCACTACACCTGACAAGCAGGAAATTTTGGCCTCTTTAAAAGGTAAGATCGCGGGCTGGTGGATACCAGAGGACTGTTTGTTTGTTGAGGAAATCCCACACACAGCAACAGGTAAAGTCAGCAAGAAAGACTTGCGTGAGCAGTTTTCCTATTACGAATATTCGTAAGGATGGTTGGTTAAAAAAGGCTCGTTAAGCGAGCCTCGTCAACCAAAGTAGAGTCGTCGCGTTTTGCCATAGACCAGAAACAGAAGGGGTAGTATTGATGAAAAATTTAATTTTAATAGCACTCTTGGCATCAGTCTCTGCTTGGGCTGTTGCAGACCACCATGGTGGCCCAGATAATGGCCGCAAAGGGGGCCTATTTAAGCATGTAGATACTGATGCTGACGGCAGTATCTCCAGTGAAGAGCATGAAGCAGCTATTGCCAAAATGGCTGAACAAAGACGTAATCGCTTTATGGACATGGATGCCGATGGCAATGGCTCTGTGACCAAAGAAGAAGCCAAGGCTATGCAGAAAAAGCGCAAGAAAACAAAAGAAAAGCATAGGCCTCGCGATAAGGCGATGGATTAACGCCATCAATTAAAGTGCAAGGCACTATAGGGCTACAGCGCTCTAGCGTTTATTCTCCATTAAAACGGCTGCTCCTATGAGTGGCCGTTTTTACGTATAGCATGCACCAAAATTTGCGCAATATAGGCAAATAATTTGCACCCAAAAGGGTTCTCCCTCATCATTGCGCCTCAACTGACTTCTGGTGTGTTATGACTGACTTTTTGATTGCTCCATCCATCCTTGCTGCCAACTTTGCTCGACTGGGAGAAGAGGTCGACAACGTACTAGAGTCTGGCGCCGATATCGTCCATTTTGATGTTATGGACAACCACTATGCGCCCAACCTGACCATTGGTCCCATGGTGTGTAAATCCCTCAGAGATCACGGAGTAACGGCGCCTATCGACGTGCACCTCATGGTGCAGCCAGTAGACGACCTCATTCGCATGTTTGCCGATGCGGGTGCTACCTACATTACTTTTCACCCAGAGGCCTCTAATCACGTTGACCGCTCTCTGCAGCTAGTTCGCGACCTAGGTTGCAAGGCCGGGTTAGTGTTGAACCCAAGTGTGGGTCTAGATGCCACCCGCTGGGTCATGGACAAAATGGATATGCTATTACTTATGTCTGTAAACCCAGGTTTTGGCGGCCAGAGTTTTATCCCTGCAACATTAGATAAATTGAAAGAGGCACGCCAACTAATTGATGCCAGTGGATACGATATTCGCTTGGAAGTAGATGGCGGTGTTGGTGTCAATAATATTGCTGAAATAGCTGCGGCAGGTGCGGACACTTTTGTCGCTGGCTCTGCTATTTTCGGGCAGCCAGACTATTCAGCAGTGATCGCTAAAATGCGTGAACAATTAGCCACGGCAGGCTAATTTACTGAAGGCGCTTATTTGATTACAATAAGCGCCTTCATCTAGGGAGATGGGCTTTGAAAAACCGAAGTTTGGTACAGATTGATAACAGTCAGCATTGTTGGCGTTGGCGCAACTAATGTCGCCTCGGTGCTTCGTGCACCTGTATAAAATCAAACTGTCCAAGGAACTCTCATGACCCCTGAAAAATTTGCCCAGCTGGCAAGCCAGAACTTTAACCGTATTCCGGTTACCCGCGAAGTATTGGCCGATCTTGAAACCCCACTCAGCGTATACCTTAAGCTCGCACTAGGTGCTAACTCCTATCTCTTTGAGTCAGTGCAGGGCGGCGAGAAATGGGGCCGTTACTCATTGATTGGCCTGCAGACTTCCACTGTACTAAAAGTGTTCGGCAATCGCCTTGAAATAATTCGCGACGGCAAGCCAATGGTCAACCGCACTACTAGTGACCCCCTGGCAGAGGTAGAGCGCTTCCGTCAGTTATTTAGCATGCCTAACCTACCAGAACTGCCCAGATTTACTGGTGGTTTAGTGGGTTACTTTGGCTACGACACCGTACGCTTTGTCGAACCTCGGCTGGCCAAAAGCACACCGCCAGATGAGTTAGACGCACCGGATATTTTATTACTTGCCTCAGATGAAGTGGCTATCTTTGATAATTTGTCTGGCACTATCATGCTCGTGGTTCATGTCGATGCCGCTGAGGCCAAGGCATTAGAAAAGGCGGAGGCCCGTCTTGATGAGTTGGAAGCTCTTTTAGCCAAGCCGACGCCAGTGTTACCACCCATGAATCTGAAGGCCGATGGACTTAGCGAAGAGGCCTTTGTGTCAAGCTTTGGCAAGCAGGACTACATGGCCGCTGTCGATAAGATTAAAGACTATGTGCTCGCCGGTGATGTTATGCAGGTGGTGCCCTCCCAGCGGTTGTCTGCGCCATTTACTGCCGAACCAATTAATCTATACCGTGCCTTGCGTCGCTTAAACCCATCACCCTATATGTATTTTCTGGATCTGGACGGCATTCATATTGTCGGTTCTTCTCCAGAAGTTTTAGCGCGCTTAGAGGACGGCCAAGTCACAGTGCGGCCCATTGCCGGAACTCGTCGTCGGGGTCAAACTGAGGAAGAGGACCAAGCTCTCGAGAGAGAAATGCTCGCAGACCCAAAAGAGATCGCAGAGCACCTCATGCTGATTGATCTAGGGCGCAACGATGTGGGCCGTATCAGCCAGACCGGCACTGTAGAGGTGACCGAGAAAATGGTCGTTGAGCGCTATTCCCATGTTATGCACATCACCTCCAATGTTGTAGGTACGGTCAATGAAGGCATGGGGGCATTGGAAGTCTTAAAGGCAACCTTGCCCGCTGGGACCCTAAGCGGCGCACCAAAAATTCGCGCTATGGAAATTATTGATGAACTAGAACCCGTTAAGCGGGGTATCTATGGTGGGGCAGTCGGTTATATAGGTTGGAGCGGCAATATGGATACCGCCATTGCTATTCGCACGGCTGTTATTAAAGACGGCCAGTTACATGTTCAGGCGGGTGCCGGCATCGTAGCGGACTCTGTTCCCGAATCAGAATGGGAAGAGACCATGAATAAAGCCCGCGCTATTATGCGCGCGGCCGCAATGGTATGTAATACATCTGGGGAAGAGTCTCAATGATACTAATGATTGATAACTACGATTCGTTCACCTACAACGTGGTGCAGTATTTAGCCGAGCTAAAAGCTGATGTTAAGGTTTACAGAAACGATGAAATTACCATTGCTGAGATCGAGAAACTAGCACCCGAAAAGATCGTCATTTCTCCAGGCCCTTGCACGCCCAATGAAGCTGGCGTGAGTGTGGAATGTATCAATGCCTTCGGCGGTAAGATCCCGATCTTAGGCATCTGCTTAGGGCACCAGAGTATTGGACAAGCTTTTGGTGGCAAAATTATTCGCGCCAAACAGGTTATGCACGGCAAAACCTCGATGATCCACCACGATAATACTGGGGTTTTCAAAGACCTAAGTAACCCCTTTGAAGCGACCCGCTATCATTCCCTAGTGATCGAACAATCCTCAATGCCCGACTGCCTTGAGGTAAATGCCTGGACTGAGAATGACGATGGTTCCCTCGATGAAATTATGGGCGTGCGCCACAAACTGCTGGCGATAGAGGGTGTTCAGTTTCATCCAGAATCAATTCTTACCCAGCATGGCCATGATCTCTTAAATAACTTTTTGGAGAGCTAGCGTGGATATTCGAGCCGCATTAGATAAGGTCGTCAATAGCCAAAATCTCAGTTCTCCTGAGATGCGTGATGTCATGCGCCAGATAATGACCGGCAATGCTAGCGATGCGCAAATTGGTGGCTTTCTAGTTGCCCTGCGTATCAAAGGTGAGACCATCGACGAAATAGCTGGCGCCGTTGAAGTGATGCGTGAGTTGGCGACAGGAGTCAAAGTATCTGGCGACTATCTAGTAGATATCGTTGGTACAGGCGGAGACGAATCAAATCTCTTTAATGTCTCAACAGCAGCAAGCTTTGTGGTTGCCGCCGCAGGCGGGCGAGTCGCCAAACATGGTAATCGTTCGGTCAGTAGTAATAGCGGTGCAGCAGACTTATTAGAAGCCGCCGGCGTTAATTTAAATCTCAGCCCAGCTCAGGTGACACTCTGTGTTGAAGAACTCGGCGTAGGCTTTATGTTCGCACCATCCCATCATAGTGCTATGAAACATGCCATTGGCCCCCGTAAAGAATTGGGGCTGCGCACTATTTTTAATATTCTTGGGCCCATGACTAACCCCGCTGGCGTGGGTCGCCAGTTAATTGGCGTGTACAAAAAAGATCTCTGCAAGCCTATGGCCGAAGTCCTGGGTCGTTTGGGCGCCGAGCATATTATGGTGGTGCACTCCGCCGACGGTCTTGACGAAATTAGCATTGCAGCAGAAACCCATGTCGCAGAATATCGTGATGGCAAAGTTCGTGAATATACTATTTGTCCAGAAGACTATCTGTCCCAGCGTCAAAGCCTAGAGGGTTTAGCTGTTGAAAATGCAGCCGAGTCATTGGCTCTAATTACTAAAGCGCTCAATAAAAAAGCGACGGGTAATGCAGCCAAAGCCGCCGACCTTATTGCCATCAATGCAGGGGCCGCTCTCTATGTGGCTGGTTGCGCTGAAGACATAGCCCAGGGTGTCCAAATGGCCTTAGACGCCATTGGCGCTGGCTTAGCAAAAGCAAAAATTAATGATCTAGCGACCTTTACTCAGGTTCAGCAGGACGCCTAAAAACCCATTCAAGAGAATCATGTATGAGCTCAGATACACCAACAATATTAAAAAAAATTCTTGCCCGTAAGCAGCAAGAGATTGCCGAGCGCAGCGCTATTGTTCCTTCTGAACAGCTTTTAGAGCAGGCAAAGTTAGTCTCGCCACCTCGCGGTTTCGCCGCTGCAATGGCAGCCAAAATTGCAGCAGGGGAATCGGCTGTTATCGCCGAAATCAAAAAAGCTTCTCCCAGTAAAGGCGTTATAAGGGAAGACTTCGACCCTGCTGCCATTGCAGCAAGTTACGCGAAGGGCGGTGCGGCCTGTCTGTCGGTATTAACTGATGTGGATTTTTTCCAGGGCGCAGATGAATATTTGAAAATGGCCCGGGCTGCCTGTGATCTGCCCGTTATACGCAAAGATTTTATTATCGATGAATATCAAATTTATGAAGCCCGAGCCATGGCTGCCGACTGCATTTTGCTCATCGTATCTGCCCTAACAGAAGAGCAGCTTGGCCACCTGCACCAGGTAGCACTATCACTGGGAATGGATGTTTTGATCGAAGTTCATGACGCCGCTGAGCTTGAGGTAGCACTTAAGTTCGACAATCCGATGGTAGGTATCAATAACCGCAATCTACATAGCTTCGACGTTAGTTTAGAAAATACTTACCAGCTATTGGATCAGATCCCTGACGGGAAAATTGTGATTACAGAGAGCGGTATTAATAGTCGCGAAGATGTTGCCGCCATGGCAGCAAAGAACGTTCATGCGTTTTTAGTGGGCGAAGCCTTTATGCGCAGCCCTGAGCCCGGTGAGCGGCTTAGTGAGATGTTTAGTTGTTAACGGGTCTTTGACTACCTAGCAGAGTAGGTTGGTTTTTCGAGGTCATAGATAGCATCAGCAATGTGTTCGACCTTTTCTTGCAGCAGAGCCCGGGCATCCAGTAGTCCGCGATTGTAGTAGAATGGCCCGACTTCATTAGGAAAAAAGTCCAGTAGAAACTCGGCGTCGAACTGACCCAATTTTTGGTCGAGTTCGTCATTAAAATAAAGCTGAATCTTCTGAACGATCTGATCCCGCTCTTCTTTCTTGAACTTAATTGTAGCCATGTTTCTTACTGAGTTGCCTTTCGCAAAGGGCGCTGTTGCAAATCTCCACCACAACTCGGGCAGACCCCTTTAAAATCCTTTTCGTTACAGTGAAAGCACCATGTGCACTCAAACGAACATATAAGCGCCTGATCGGAATCAGGCGCTAAGCTGGCATTACAGCCTTCACAATTTGCTTTCATCGATAACATATATGAAACCCTTTATTTGGGTTTAGCGTGTTCCAAAAACCACCATGGTCTTGCCAGCCACAGACACTAATTCTCGCTCTTCAAGATCTTTTAATACTCGACCGACCATCTCTCTAGAGCAGCCCACAATGCGGCCAATCTCTTGGCGGGTAATCTTTATTTGCATGCCATCTGGGTGGGTCATTGCGTCTGGTTCTTTACACAGATCCAGCAATGTCCGAGCAACACGGCCGGTGACATCAAGGAAAGCTAAGTCACTGACTTTGCGGGTGGTGTCTCTTAGACGTTGGGCAATCTGTTTACTGATGGCAAATAGGAATGCTGGGTACTTGTGGCTGAGCTCAACAAATTTAGCATAGCTAATTTCGCCCACTTCGCACTCGGTCTTGGTACGAATCCAGGCACTGCGATGTTCCTGGTCAAAAAGGCCCATCTCACCCACAAAGTCTCCGGGGTTCAGGTAGGCCAGAATCATTTCTTTGCCGTCGTTATCGTCTTCGATAACAACCGTAACTGATCCTTTGATAATGTAGTAGAGGGTATCACCCTGATCTCCGGCATAAATAATCGTACTTTTTGCCGGGTATCGACGACGATGACAATGGGACAAGAATTCTTCAACATTGTCTATATGGGGGGTAAGAGGTGCAGGCGCCAAGGTGTATCTCCTTATATGATTTTTCTAAGCCGCGGTTGTTTACCACTACATATAACAGTTATTTGCGACCCCTGTGGTTAATAATAGTCAAAATTCTTTGTCTGCGCGGAAAATTTAGAACCACGTATATGCTAATCTTCACGCCTATAATGCCTCTGGGAATGGGGTGTTGGCAAACATACGATGAGGTCGATTATGCAGGCAACGGTAAAGTGGGTAGATGGAGTAATGTTTTTGGGCGAATCGGGCTCTGGCCATGCAGTGATTATGGACGGAGCACCAGACCAGGGCGGCCGAAATATGGGTGCCAGACCTATGGAGATGATTTTGATCGGCCTAGGTGGCTGCGCCTCATTTGATGTGATGACCATGTTACAAAAGGGACGCCAGGCAGTGTCCGACTGTAGCGTTGAGCTCACAGCCGAGCGTGTAGACGCTGTTCCAGCAGTGTTTAGTAAGATTCATCTGAATTTTTTGGTTACTGGCACTGATTTAAAGGACTCTCAGGTAAAGCGGGCGGTGGAGCTCTCTGCAGAAAAGTATTGCTCTGCCTCGATTATGCTTGAGGCCGCAGGCGTTGAAATCACCCACAGCTATAGCGTTGAAAGTACCTAATGACGCCAAATCCCCATAAATTAGTAGGCTCCGTCTCGACGGTGTTATCAACGCTGCTCGTTAACCTAGCTCTTTCGCCAGCTCTATAGCTTCCTTCTTGAGCCCCTCCCTTAAAAAAAAGCCAAAAAAAAAGGAGCCCATGCGGGCTCCTAAAAGGTTCTTTGGATGAATAACAAAGAGGGGTTAGGGGTAAAACAGTTAAGAAATCGTGATACACGCTTTCTAGGAACTTGGTGTTAACTAACTAAGCGCGCATCTTAGGAATCTGGCAGATATAATTCAAATGCATTATTTGCATTAGCTCTATGCGTTTTGGTAATACCGCGAAGAGGTAAAGAAGTCAGTTCGTATAAATAACAGGCAAAAAAATAGGGACCTTTGCAGGTCCCTATAAAAAATCCTTTAGCGAGGATTAAGAGGGGTAAATCTTTAAAACAACAAATTTGGTATGTCTGTAAAAAAAGTTCTGTACTGCTGCTTGAACTTTACTTCTCAGAAGCCTCTAGTGCTGGTGCTTCCAACTTAACGAAACTATCTTTCGCAATTGCAGCACCCGCTAGGCCGGTAAAACCGATCATTATATATACGAGTGTCATGGGTGATTCCCTTAGTTAATTAGAGCGTCGTTGCTCCATGGGTGACAATATAGGGAGTTGCATGCCATAATCCAAATGCATTGTTTGCATTAACTATATGCGTTTTGGTAATGACCTGGATAATTCCAATATGAACCTGCAAAAACTCTCTCGTTTAGACCTGAATCTGCTAGTTTCGCTGCAAGCATTGCTTGAAGAAAAAAGCGTTACTCGGGCAGCTGAGCGATTATTTATCACTCAGCCAGCTATGAGCCGCGTACTCCAGCGACTCCGGCATCAATTGGATGACCCATTATTTACCCGCACCGGCAATGAATTAGTACCAACACCCAAAGCTCGAAATCTACAGGCACGCCTGCCCAGATTACTCGATGGTATTTTGGAGATGGTCAGCGAGGGAGAATTTGACCCAGCGACCTATGTTGGTGAAATTACCATTGCGGTACCTGAATTTGTTGCCATTTCACTTATTTCTGAGCTCACCAAAGTGGTTGTCGAGCAGGCGCCAGGGGTGGTTCTGTCAATATCTAGTGAAACTGACTCTGTAGAGGGTGAGTTAGCCGAGGGTAATCTGGATTTCGCTATCGATATTGAGAAAACCATTACAGAGGATATTAGTGCCAGAAGCTTGGCCATTTTTACACCTTCAATTTGGATGAGAGAGGGCCACCCCCTTGCCAATAAGGACAGAGTGACCTTGGATGAGATTCTAGAATACCCCTTTGTGCAGTATTACTTACTGATCTATAAGCGCGTAAGTGCCCGCACAGATGCGCGATTTGATCGGGTACTCAGAGATATGGGGCGTAAGCGGCAAAAAGCACTGGTAACCAACCAGCTGATGACTGCCATGGAAACAGTTTGTGACACCGACTGCCTAATGGTGGCCGCGAAATATGGCCTGACCATGGAGCGGGAAATGTATCGTATTGTGCGCAAGCGATACCCCGCTGAATTGCCCCACGAAGGTACTATCTCTCTTGTACTCTTGCAGCACAAACGCACCTCAGGGTCCGGTATACATCGCTGGTTATCAGACAAGATCGTTGGTTTGATTCAGAGCCGAGAAAAGGATATTACGGCGGACAGTACCAGCTTAGGTGAAGGCGCTAGATAAAGCGGCTAGTTAAAGGGAATAGCCAAAGGGCATAGTTAGAGGGCGCTAGATAAAAGGCCTAGCTAAAGACGGTAGCTACTGCCGGTCATTGCGGCAGAAACCAAGGTCATTAGTTTTTTTGCTGGCGCTGGAAATCGGTGGCCGCCCGCATCGAGTGCAGTCTGTGCGTGCCGCGCCTCGTCATCTAACATCTGCTCAACAATAGCTCGGCTCTTGCTGTCGTTGGCAGGAAGCTCTTCTAGGTGTTTCTCTAGATGAGTACAAACCTGCTCTTCGGTTGCGGCAACAAAACCCAAACTGAGTTTGTCACTGATTAACCCGGCGCCCGCTCCAATGCCAAAAGACATGGCGTACCACAGAGGGTTCAGGGCACTGGTGTTACCGCCAAGTTCCTGAATACGCTCCTCACACCAAGCCAAGTGATCGATTTCTTCTTCAGCGGCATGTTCCATTTGCGCTCCAACTTCGGGCAATTTAGCAGTCAGTGCTTGGCCTTGATACAGTGCCTGGGCACAGATTTCACCGGCATGATTGACCCGCATAAGACCAATGGCCTGCCCGCGCTCTTGTTCCGATAACTCAGATTCAGCAACTCCAGCCGCCGGCGAAACTCTCTGGGGTGAGGGAGCATTGCCCAGCACCGTGCGCAACCCTTGATCTAGCTGAGTCAAAATGTGGTCGAGTCCTGAGAGCTGTCGATTTGCCATGGTAATTACTTGTCTATCTGTTGGGTAGTTGGAGTAATTGTAGCTGCTTGGGGAAATAACTTCTTGCCGATAAAAATAGGTACGTAAGCGAGGGCAAAAAAGCCCATAGCGAGCACCTCACAGACCAGTATATAAAATGGCCAAGGCCCAAAATAATCTAACAATGAAGGGTTAATAGGCTTTTCTAGCAGATAAAGGTAGTTAGAATCGAGTAAGAAATTGATTGGGATCAGCACTAGCACGTAGACGTTGAGCCAAATAAAGGTACGCCACATACTCTTGGCTTCAGGGATTAAATTAAAGGCGAACAGGTGGTGAGTCACCAAAAGTACCAGCCCACCATGAACAATCCAATATTTAAAGAACCCGTAAGTCGGAAAGCCATGATAAAGGTCAGGGGTCAGCATTGCCTGAAAAGTGCCACACAACACCAAGAAATAAATGACTTCAAAGCGCTTGAGGTTAGGTTGCCAAAAGAGCAGCGGTGCTAAAACGGCAAAGAGGTTGCAGATAGACAGCGGCAAATCAACTTTGTAGTTAAAGAGACCGTTAACCTCGTGAAGCCAAAAAAAGATAACTACGCTAATGGGCAAAAACAAGCTGATAACCCTTGCCAGCCAAAGGTTTGCTCTGTGATTAAGCCTGCGGCCCAAGGTTACCACAAGTACCAGCAGTGCAAAAAATACCGCTAGAGTCCACCAGTGAGAAGCGCTAAAAGACACAAAGGGAATATCTGGGCTAAAAAAGATATTATCCATAGGTACTCCTTAGTTTCTAGTCTCTCTGTTTCAATTCTAACGGTTATTTGTTGTTGCAGCCGTCTATGCTAGCGGAGCTTTAGAGCATCACTCTAGCTCGTTTTCTCACGCTTAATCGCCCGCCAAGCAATATCGTTCCTTGAATATATGTCATTCCAGTGAATGCCAGAGGCAAGTGCATACGCTTTTTGCTGTGCATCGGACACAGAATCTCCCATGGCCGTTGCGCAAAGTACTCGGCCGCCGCTAGTTACAATGTCATCACCATTTTGAGCGGTGCCGGCATGAAAGACTTTGGCGTCTGTGTTGCCAGGTGTTACCGGGGGTAGGCCTGAAATCACATCGCCGCCACGGTAGCTACCAGGGTAACCGCCAGCCGCCAGTACTACACCTACCGAAGGTCGGGGGTCCCACTTGGTCTGCTGTTTGTCGAGATCTCCCGACAATGCCGCGGTGCAATGGGCCACTAGGTCAGACTGCAAACGCAACAAAATAGGTTGGGTCTCTGGGTCGCCAAAGCGGCAGTTATATTCAATCACTTTGGGGGTGCCGTCGGCCATAATCATCAGGCCGGCATAGAGAAAACCGGTGTAGTCATTTCCCTCGGCGGCCATGCCGCGTACCGTTGGGTATATAACCTCATCCATGGCTCGCTGAAACATTACTTCGTCTACTACTGGCGCTGGGGAGTAGGCACCCATACCACCGGTGTTGGGCCCTATGTCGCCATTGCCTGCGCGCTTATGGTCTTGGCTCGTGGCCATGGGTAAAACGTTCACGCCATCGACCATCACAATAAAGCTGGCTTCTTCGCCGTCCAGAAATTCTTCGATCACTACGCGATGGCCTGCTTCACCGAATGCATTGCCGGCAAGCATATCTCGCACAGCGCCTTCTGCCTCGGCCATTGTCATAGCCACAATCACGCCTTTACCGGCAGCCAAACCATCGGCTTTCACAACAATGGGCGCACCTACTTTGTGGAGGTAAGCTAGGGCCTCGTCCATATCGGTAAAGTTGCCATAGTCTGCGGTTGGAATTTGGTGGCGCTCAAGAAAGTCCTTGGTAAAAGCCTTGGAGCCTTCAAGCTGAGCCGCACCCTTTGAAGGGCCGAAAATTGGCAGATCTCGAGCTTGGAAAAAGTCCACAATGCCGTCAACTAGAGGTTGCTCTGGCCCTACAATAGTAAGCCCAATCTGATTGTTGGCAGCGAAATCGGCTAACCCCTGAAAATCGCTCACGGCTAGGGTCAGGTTCTCAATATTAGGTTCAATGGCGGTACCAGCATTGCCTGGAGTCACAAATACTTTTTCTACATCCGCGCTTTGAGCTGCCTTCCATGCCAGCGCATGTTCGCGCCCACCAGAGCCAATAACCAGTACATTCATCAATTGTATTCCAGCTGCTAAAGAGAGAGGTGAATTGTACCAGACTGTATTAGAGACGTATTTAGACTAGGGATAAAAAAGACCGACAAAACAGCCTCCAAGGCCGCTGCTAGTGTTATTCTTAGCGCATCTAAACCCCTGTATGCACCGTAAAATAATAAACAATAATAGGTCTACTGCTATCTCTGATTCTAAAAATACCACTTGCCCAACCATTGTCTGGTTCCGTCAAGATCTTCGGCTTGCCGATAATCCTGCTCTTTCAGCCGCCTGTGAAAAGGGCGATATTATTCCGGTTTATATTCTCGACGATATCAACTCTGAAGATTGGGCCATGGGCGGTGCCAGTCGCTGGTGGTTACACCATGCCCTAGAGTCACTAAATAAATCCCTAGACGGTAAGCTGAATATTTTTCATGGGGATCCCCTGCCGATTCTGACTCAGCTTGCAGACCAGACATCAGCAGATTCAATAGTTTGGAACAGGTGCTATGAGCCTTGGCGGATTAACCGCGACGGCAATATTAAACTGGCACTAAAAGCGCTGGATCTAAAGGTTGAGAGTTTTAATGGTTCACTGCTGTGGGAGCCCTGGCAGGTTCTTAAAAAAGACCAGACTCCCTATAAAGTATTTACCCCTTATTATCGCCGTGGCTGTTTATCCAAAACCCCGCCTAGAAGACCGTTGGCTATTCCCTCCAATATCAAAGCGACGGAGCTAAGTAAGGACACACTTCCGTTAAGCGATCTACAATTACTGCCGACCATTCCCTGGGACACCCAGATGCAGGCCCGCTGGGACATCAGCGAAACAGCCGCCCAGGATCGTCTAGACGACTTTGTTATGGCCGAGTTACAAGATTATCGTGAGGGCCGTAATTTCCCCGATAAGGCTAATGTGTCCCGGCTTTCTGCCTATTTACACTTTGGTCAAATATCCACTAATACTGCCTGGCATCGGGCCTCTGATGCTGCGGCGTTAGTTAATAATGAAGAGAGTATTGATACCTTTTTAAGTGAGCTGGGTTGGCGGGAATTTTCCCATTATTTGCTTTACCATTTTCCTAAACTTCCCACTGTTAATTTACAGGCAAGGTTCGACGTTTTCCCTTGGGCCGCAAATACAGATGATGACCTCAAAGCTTGGCAGCAAGGTCGCACTGGTTACCCACTAGTGGATGCAGGAATGCGCGAGCTTTACACCACAGGCTATATGCACAATCGCGTACGCATGGTGGTTGGCTCATTTATCGTTAAAAACCTGTTGATTCACTGGCATCGTGGAGAGGAGTGGTTTTGGGATTGCTTGGTCGATGCAGACTTAGCTGCCAACAGCGCGAGCTGGCAGTGGATTGCTGGCTGCGGTGCCGATGCAGCACCCTTCTTCAGAATATTTAACCCCATTACTCAGAGCGAGAGGTTTGATAAGCAGGGGGAGTATATTCGTCGCTATGTGCCAGAGCTGGCTGAGATGCCCGCCAAGTATATCCATGCTCCTTGGTTGGCCCCAGCAGAAATTCTAAGTGCGGCTGGTGTGACCATAGGCGCCGATTATCCGGCACCCATTGTGGATATTAAAGAGTCTAGAGAAAGAGCTCTTGCGGCCTTTAAACTCACTAAGTTAGATCCTCTATAGCGTAGAGCGTTTAATTAGGGCTCTAAATTAGAGCCCTTTGCTAGAGCCCTTAATTAGAGCCCTAGCTTATAGTGAGTCAGAAGGCAGAACCGGCTGTCAGTGACGGAAGTGACGCATCCCAGTGAATACCATGGCCATGCCGTGCTCGTTGGCGGCGGTAATCACCTCATCATCACGCATAGAGCCGCCAGGCTGAATAATGCAGCTAATACCCGCGGCGCCAGCGTTGTCTATACCATCACGGAAGGGGAAGAAGGCGTCGGACGCCATCACTGCACCAGCTACTTCCAAGCCAGCATGCTCGGCCTTAATGCCAGCAATTCGCGCACTGTTAATACGGCTCATTTGGCCTGCGCCGACACCAATGGTTTGGTGATCTTTGGCGTAAATAATGGCGTTGGACTTAACCATTTTGGCTACTTTCCAAGCAAACATCATGTCGCTAATTTCTGTTGGTGTAGGAATGCGAGCACTGACGATTTTTAAATCCTGCTCGGTAACCATGCCGTTGTCACGTTCTTGAATCAGCAGTCCACCATTCACACGCTTATAGTCTAGGTCTTGGGGACGTTCGGCGCCCCAGGCACCACATTGTAAAAGGCGAACATTCTTCTTTGCGGCGACCACAGCCACTGCAGCATCAGATACCGAGGGTGCGATAATCACTTCAACAAATTGCTTCGCGCAGATCTTTTCGGCAGTTGCTGCGTCTAGTTCACGGTTAAACGCGATAATGCCGCCAAAAGCGGATTCAGGGTCTGTGGCAAAAGCTAGATCATAAGCGGTGCTAATATCGGAAGCGACAGCGACGCCACAAGGGTTGGCATGTTTGACGATCACGCAGGCTGGCTGGTCAAATTGCTTAACGCATTCAAGTGCTGCGTCGGTGTCGGCAATATTATTAAATGACAGCTCTTTACCCTGCAGCTGAACGGCCGTTGCAACGCTGGCGTCTGTTGGGTTGGCTTCTGTATAGAAGGCCGCTTTTTGATGAGGGTTTTCGCCGTAGCGCATTTCCTGAGTCTTAAAATATTGCACATTAAAGGTGTCAGCAAAATCACGCTTTTCGTTAGCAGTATTTCTGGCACCAAAGTGATTGGCTATCATGCCGTCGTAGCCAGCGGTATGCTCAAACGCTTTTACCATCAGCTGGTATCTAGTGTCGTACTGCAGCTGACCATCGTTGCTGTGCATCTCGTCGAGTACCGTTTGGTAATCGCCAGCGTTGACCACAATCGCCACATCCTTATGGTTTTTAGCCGCTGAACGCACCATTGTTGGCCCGCCAATATCAATATTTTCGATGGCGGTAGGCAGATCGCAATTAGGGTCAGCGACGGTGGCAGCGAAGGGGTAAAGATTCACGACAACCATATCAATGGGAACAATGCCGTGGTCTGCCATCACTGAGTCGTCTTTTCCACGACGGCCTAATATGCCACCGTGAATTTTTGGATGCAGTGTCTTAACACGGCCATCCATCATTTCTGGGAAGCCGGTGTAGTCGGACACTTCGGTTACCGCAATCGAATTTTCACGGAGCAGACTGAAGGTGCCGCCGGTAGAGAGCATTTCTACACCCTGCGCCTCGAGTGCACGGGCAAAATCTACAATGCCAGTTTTATCGGAAACACTGATTAGTGCGCGGGAAATTTTTCTTAGGTCGCTCATGAAGTCCTCGGATTTTGATTGGATGGCAATCGTTCTGTAATTGGCTTGAAGTCGTATTGTTATTCGGGCTGCAGTGCAGCATGTCGTTACAGCAGGTCGTACTGCTTCAATTTTTTGCGCAATGTGCCGCGGTTTAGGCCTAGCAGTTCAGCGGTTTTACTTTGATTTTGACGTGTATAGTTCATTGCTGCACTGAGTAGCGGCGGCTCTACCTCTGCCATCACCATATCGTATAGTTCGCGGGTATCCTGACCGTCAAGATCAGCAAAGTAACGCTGCATAGCCTCGGCTACGCTGTAGCGTAGAGACTGATTGCTATGGGACTCGCTATGGGATTCGCTAGGGACAGCTGTGGAGATATCTTCCGCTGTTTGTAATTGTTGTTCTGCAGAATTCATGCGGCCTGTTCCTGATTAATTGCATTAAGGAAAAACTGCTGGAGAAATTCCTGTTGGTGAAGAGTACTTTCAAGCTTATTAAAGTGCTGGGTAAATTCTTTGCCGCCGGTCAGCCCGCTACTGTACCAGCCAATATGTTTTCTCGAGATACGCACACCGCCAACTTCACCGTAAAATTCGTGCAGTGCTCGCAGATGTCGAGCCATCATTTGACCCACTTGCTGAAAGCTAGGGGGTGCGACTAATTCACCCTGTTCAAGATAATGATTTATTTGGTTAAAAATCCAAGGATTACCCTGAGCGCCACGACCGATCATGACGGCGGAAGCACCGGTGTGTTCGAGCACAGCTATGGCTTTTTCTGGGCTGGCGATATCGCCATTGGCGATAACAGGCATGGACACAGCTTCTACTACGGCGGCAATAGTGTCGTATTCAACTTCACCCACAAAGCGACAGGCGCGAGTGCGACCATGTACAGCCAAAGCTGCGACACCAGCTTCTTCGGCGATCTTAGCAATGCTAACGGCGTTGCGATTATCACGGTCCCAGCCAGTGCGGATTTTTAAGGTGACGGGCACGTCTACAGCGTCGACAACGGCGCGCAAGATATCGCCGACTAGCGGCGGGTCTTGCAGTAGGGCCGATCCAGCGGCACGCTTACAAACTTTTTTTGCCGGACAACCCATATTTATATCAATAATTTCAGCACCCTGGGCCACATTAAACTGTGCGGCGACCGCCATCATTTGCGGGTCGTACCCGGCTATTTGGACTGATCTTGGTGCGGGCTCGTCACCGAATTGAATACGCAGGCGAGATTTTCTTGTTCCCCAAGTACTTGGGTCTGCGGCGACCATCTCTGAGACAACTAATCCAGCGCCCATTTCTCGACATAGTTGGCGAAAGGGCAGATCAGTTACACCAGCCATAGGGGCTAGAATAGTTTTCCGATCAATCTGATAGGGGCCAATATTAAACAAAATAATCCGTGGGGCGTTGTAACAAAGGGTCGCCATTCTACCCTGTGGCTAACTGTTTAAAAAGTGATCAATTAAAAAAAGACGCTTTTTTATCTAACCCAAAGGCTTAGTTGTTGGGTCCGCTGTCTATCGTTGTAAAAAGACAGGCATGTGGCCTATAGTCACAGGCAAATAATAGAATCATTTATATAAACATGACGCCAAATAACGATTTCCCGCAACTTCTCAAGCATTGGGCTGCCCATCGTGATGAACATGACTGGGTGCTAGGCACTGTCTACAAGACCACCGGTCCGAGTTATCGTAAAGCCGGTGCGTTTATGCTGTTTAATAGTTTAGGCCAGCAGTTCGGGTTGTTAAGTGGGGGCTGCCTTGAATCTGATATTCAGCGTCATGCTCAGGCAGTGATGTTGAGCGGTCGGCCCACCACCCTTTGCTATGACGGTTCTGATGAGGACGATATCTCGTTTCAGTTTGGAATAGGCTGTGGGGGCACAGTACATATTCTTTTACAGCCTATTACCAAGCAAAATAATTATCTTCAGCTAGAACTGTTGACTGCAAACTTGGGAGCACGCGAGGCCACAGTCTATTTACAGAAAATATTAGGTGATGTCGCTGAGGCTCGGCTGTTAACGACCGCCGATCAACAGGGTAGTGAATATATTCAGGTTGCCAAGCAGCTCAAGGGATCTAAAGCGCAGCTGGTTACTGTTGATTTGAGTATAGAGGCGCAAGACACTGAGCATGAAGGGCAGGCTGCTGAGTATTTAGCCACAATGATCAAACCGCCCATCCATTTACTGGTGGTGGGGGGCGGTGTTGATGCTCGGCCACTGGTAAGTATTGCTCGCCATCTGGGCTGGGAGGTGTCGCTTTTAGACCCTCGTGCAGCCAATGCAAGGCGTGAGCACTTTATGGATGCGTCCAATGTGCTCGACTGTTCGGTAACGCAATTGGCCAGCCACAAACTTTTTGATAGTTTTAATGCTGCTGTCTTAATTAGCCATAACTTGCAGATAGATGCCGACGCATTGGCTGTGTTGCAGGCTTCGTCCATAGAGTATTTGGCTTTGCTGGGGCCGGAGTCCCGCAAGGCGGCGGTAATTGAGCTCTCTGGATTGCCCCTTGCACAGCACCGTATTCCGGTGGCGGGTCCAGCGGGACTAAACATTGGTGGCGAGCTACCCGAGTCTTTGGCGCTGTCTATTTTGGCGCAATGTCATGCGGTACTGTACGGCGCAGATGCTCAGGCATTTAGTGACCTTCGCGTATGAGCGCCAACATAGGTGTGATTGTATTGGCGGCAGGTGCCGGCTCAAGATTTAAACAGTCTGGTGGCGTGGGCCCCAAGCAGCTAACGCCCATCAATGGTAAGCCGATGCTGCAACACAGTATCGATCTGGCCAATCGGCTATTGCCCGGTGCTGTGCATCTAGTCTTAGGTTGCGACTGGGAGTCGATTGTCGGGCAGATCGTTCATGATGAGATTATCGTCAATCCAGATTGGCAACGGGGTTTGGGTGGTTCCATCGCTTACGCGGTGCAGCAACTGCAGGCTGGGCCATTCTGTTACGATGCTCTATTAGTGATGTTGGGCGATCAGCCTTATGTAAGGCAGCCGGCCTTAACGCAAATGATCGATGGCTATCTAGCGGCTTCTGACAGCCCTTGTTGCTGTGGGGACTATGCAGGCCATGCTGGTGTTCCTGCCATATTTCCTGCGGCACTCTTTTCTCGCCTAATGTCACTGCATGGCGATGCCGGGGCCAAATCTCTCTTGGCATCCCTCGACAATAAAATCATGATTCCTATACCTGAAGCGGCAATTGATATTGACGTTGTCGATGACCTTAAGCGACTAGTTAACTAGCTCAACCGAATAGTTTGTTGCTGTAGTCCCTGGGTCGACAAGCTCTATAGCAATGCTGTTTATTTGCCGTGGCGACATAGTTGGCTTTGTACGTTGCTTGGTAGACAGGTAGTCTTGGGGTTGCAGAATATGCTGGGCCACCAGCTTGTTATCTAAATCAGTAAAGCGAATCCGTAGCTTTGGAAAAGGCTGATAGAATTTAGCGAGGTTCTCTATTGAGAGGCTGACGCTAATGGTATAGGCCTGCTGGGGGTGGCTGCGCACCCTAAGTTGCGACAGTTCAAGTTTGTCTAAATCTCTGTATTCATTGATGGTGCATTGGGTGTATTGGCACAGGCTGATCATTGCGCCCCGATACTTGGGGTCTTGGCTGAGTGTGGCACTATTCAAATAAATCAGTAATAGCGCACCTACGAATACTATGGGCAAGGTTATGGCCAGTGCTGCTAGCCAAGGCTTCTTACTCTGATTCTTATTCGTTTTCGTTTTATTGGCGCGGATTTTATCGGTGGGCGTGGACGGTTGATCATCAAAAGGATTGATAGCTGATAACGGCATAGAGGGCTCTGTACGTTCTATGGCCTCATCAAGAATGTTAGAGAAGTTGGTTTCGCTACTCACCCATTGATCAATGTACTCTCCATTATTACTTTCTTCCGAGAGCCCCAGGACTTCGTTAATGTCGGTTCTAATAACTTCGTCTAATTGTCCGTCTATATCTAGATCTAAGCCTAGCAGGCCGTCTATCTCTTGCTGCAGATTTTCTGTGGCGGCGTTTAGATCAGCGTGGTTATCTAAGACATAGGGCATATACCCCACATTGAGTTCATTGCTAGCAAGCTTTTCAATATGATCGGCGGCTTTAAATATCGTTAGGCACACGCCGCAGCGGACAGATCCAGCAGCTATATTGAGCTGATCGGACTCCACTTGGAATGCGCTTTTGCACTCGGGACAGCGTGTGGCGATATTAGTCATTAGGGTTCTGTCTTAGGGCTCTCACTAACGAGTCTTTGTGGCTGAGAGCCGAGCCCACTCGTCCTCTATACCTGGCGCATCAAAATCAAAATACTGTAAATACGGTGCAGATACAGCCTCAATCTGAGTTTCTAATAGTCCGGACAGGCACAGCAGGCCATTTTGTGTAGTGAGAGCGCTAATATTATTGGCCAGTTGAATTAATGGAGCAGCCAAAATATTAGCCACCATTACGTCAGCGAGAATGTTGTTTGGAATAGCATCGGGCAGGCAGGTGATAAGTCGTTCATCGGCAATGTTGTTGCGCTGTGCATTGTCGCGACTAGCCAGCAGGGCCTGAGGGTCATTGTCGATCGCAATCACTTTGTCCGCGCCCAATAGCAGAGCTGCAATGCCTAATATTCCAGAGCCACAGCCGTAGTCAATAATGGTTTTACCCGCTAGATCTTGCTGGTCCAGCCAGCGCAAACAGAGATGGGTTGTTGGGTGACTGCCGGTACCAAAGGCCAGACCGGGGTCCAGCATAAGGTTGATGCCATTGGGGTCTGGTACATTGGTCCAGCTGGGGCAGATCCATAGGCGATCCCCACATTTAAGCGGCTGAAAATACTTTTTCCACTCTTGGGACCAGTCTTTATCTTCCAGTAGTTCCCAGCGTACCTCGGAATCAAAACGGGGTTTGAGTTGTTGGGAGATATCATCAGTATCTATGCTGGCCGGAAATAATGCCTTGAGAATACAGTGATCCCAGAGCGGTGTTTCACCCACTCCGGGTTCTAGAATTGGCTGGTCGGCAGCATCTTGAAGAGTCACAGTCACAGCACCGACATCAAGCATCGCATCTTCAGCAAGTTCGCTGTGTTGGCGCGATACTTCAGTCTGTAATTGAATCCATCTGGTAGCTGCCATATTGTTAGAGTCCGAGCTTTTTCTCAAGGTAGTGAATGTTCACACCACCTTTCTTGAATTCCGGGTCTCTAACTAGGCGCTCATGGAGCTCGATATTGGTCTTTATGCCGTCGATGACCATCTCATCCAGCGCGTTGCGCATTCTCGATAATGCAGAGTCTCGGTCGCGACCGTAAGTAATCACTTTCCCTATGAGTGAGTCATAGTTGGGTGGTACTCGATAGCCATTGTAGATGTGGGAGTCAACGCGCACACCATTACCACCGGGCGCATGATAAGCATTGATGGTTCCGGGCTGGGGTAAAAAGCTCACCGGGTCTTCGGCATTAATGCGACATTCAAAGCTGTGGCCACGGAAAATAATATTTTCCTGCTTGAAGCTCAGAGATTTACCGCTGGCAATCAATAACTGCTCTTTGACGATATCGACACCAGTGATCATCTCTGAAACTGGGTGCTCTACCTGGATACGGGTATTCATCTCAATAAAGTAGTAGTGGCCGTCTTCATAGAGAAACTCGAAGGTGCCAGCGCCGCGATAGTTAATCTTAATGCAGGCATTAACGCAGCTTTCGAAAACAGCCTGCCGAGCCTCTTCAGGAATTCCCGGGGCCGGGGCTTCTTCAATAACTTTTTGGTGACGACGCTGCAGCGAACAGTCTCGATCACCCAAATGGATTGCATTGCCGCGACCGTCAGAGAGTATCTGTACTTCCACATGGCGTGGGTTTTGCAACAACTTTTCCATGTAAACAGTGCCATCACCAAACGCTGCAGCTGCTTCTGTTTTGGTGATACTCACGGAATTAAGCAGCGTTTTTTCGCTTTCTACCACACGCATACCGCGACCACCGCCGCCCGAAGCTGCCTTGATGATTACCGGGTAACCAATGCGCAGTGCCGTGGCTTTTAAAAATTCTGGGTCGTTGGGTAGGGGGCCGTCTGAGCCGGGCACTGTGGGAACGCCAGCTTCTTTCATAGCCTTAATAGCGGCGACCTTATCGCCCATTACGCGAATAACATCTGCCGTTGGGCCAATAAAGACAAAGCCGCTGTTCTCTACCTGTTCAGCAAAGTCAGCATTTTCTGCCAAAAAGCCATAACCTGGATGTACACCCTGAGCGCCAGTAATTTCCATGGCGCTAATAATGGCCGGTACATTGAGGTAGCTTTGGGGTGACGGGTTGGGGCCAATACACACGGCTTCATCAGCTAGCTTGACGTGTTTTAAGTCGGCATCAATCTTGGAATGCACCGCCACGGTCTTGATATCTAACTCTTTACAAGCGCGCAGGATTCTTAAGGCAATTTCGCCGCGATTGGCGATAAGCACTTTATCGAGCATGATTAGGTTCCTAGCTGGCGTTAAACAATGGTGAACATAGGTTGATCGAACTCGACGGGTTCACCGTCTTCAAGCAAGATAGCCCCAATAGTACCGGCCTTGTCGGCTTCGATCTGGTTCATCATTTTCATCGCTTCGATAATACACAGAACATCACCAGGCGCGACGGTTTGACCGACCTTAACAAAGGTGGGTGACCCCGGTGCCGGTGAGCTGTAGTAGCTACCGACCATAGGTGAGCGCACAACATGGCCGCTTAGTTCGTCGGCTGCAGCAGTTGGTGCGGCTGCAGCTGGTGCGGCGGCAACAGCTGCTGGAGCTGCAACTGCTGGTGCCATGGCCACTGGAGCTGCAGCGTAGGCAATGGGGCCGCCACGACTAATGCGTACAGACTCTTCACCTTCGGTGATTTCTAGTTCATTAATATTTGATTCTTCAAGCAGCTCAATGAGCTTTTTAACTTTACGAATATCCATTTTAATCTCTCAATCTATAATTATTGGTCGAGCTTGCTGAGCACAGCATGCAGGGCAAGGTCATAACTTTTAGCGCCGAAGCCGCAGATAACGCCCTCAGCAATATCAGAAAAATACGAGTGGCGGCGAAACTCTTCACGCCCATGAACGTTGGAGAGGTGCACTTCTACAAAGGGAATTTCTACGCCGAGTAGAGCATCACGCAGAGCCACACTGGTATGTGTGAATGCAGCGGGATTGAAGATAATAAAATTAACTCCCTCCTGCTTAGCGTCATGAATGCGTTGAATGAGTTCGTACTCAGCATTGCTCTGCAGTGCCAGTAAATGATGGCCTGCCGAAATGGCACTGTCCATCAGACGCTGATTGATCTGCTCTAGAGATGCGCTGCCATAAAGTTCTGGCTCGCGGGTGCCGAGTAAATTCAGATTGGGACCGTGTAAAAGAAGAATGGTTGCCATTATGACTCTCAGGTGTCTGCTGCAAAGGCGATTAGTCTGCCCTAAAACCTACAGGCTGTCTAGAATTTGCGAGAGAAACTCATTTTCGGCGAAATTAGAAGAACTTGAATGGTTTTTTAGGGTATTTTCCTCGGTGTTATGCGGGTGTATAAACCCGTTAGCGACCAGATGCTGGTTTTTCGACCCATAATCGCACCAAAATAAGCCATAAATGGCGAAGTTCGCCTAACATGCAGGTAAAATGGTCTAATTAGATCTAAAATCTGGGAAAACCCTATTTTACGCTATTTAGAGCGTCCGTAATTATTGCCGGCAGCAGAATTTGAGGCAATATCTGTGCTTTTCCTGATCCCTGGGGGTACAGCAAATACAGAGGTACACCACTTCGCTGGTGCTCATTAAGCAGCTGGGTAATCCCCGGGTCACTATGGGTCCAGTCGCCTTTAAGGTAGGTGATGCCGTTATCTTGCAGGGCCTGATAGAACTCTTCCGAGCTCAATGCTACCTTCTCATTGGCGAGACAGGTGATACACCAGTCTGCGGTAAGATTAATAAACACCGGCTTGCCTGCGTCGCGTAGTTCACTTAATCGCTCGGGAGAGTAGGTTTCCCAGCGCACTTCTTGGTCATCTCCTGAGAGCCCAAAACCTGGAATAGCAATTGCGGCTACCAATGAGGCGCCAGCCAGTAGCTTGGTAAGGGTGGGCTTTGACGCTTTGATGCCAGCGGCCTCGTCGAGTTTCCATAACCAAATCGCCATGGCGATTAATATCAAACCAATAATGACACCAGCTACAACATCGATACTGGTCTGCCGGCCAGCGACCCAGATCAACCATACGGCTGTCATATAAAGAGGGAAGGCTAAAAACTGTTTAAACGTATCCATCCACTGTCCGGGTTTCGGCAAGCGTTGACTGAGCCCGGGAATCCAGGTTAGTAGGATAAATGGCAGCGCCATACCCAAGCCAATGACCGCAAAAACTAAAAGGGCAGTAGCAGCAGATTGCGAGACGGCAAAGCCTAGCGCCGGGCCCATAAACGGTGCTGTGCAGGGGCTGGCGACCGTGGTTGCTAAAACGCCGGTCAAAAAAGACGAGGTGAGACCCTCGTCGTCGGTATTAGAAGACTGGCCCATGGACATCAGGCCGGTGCCTATCTCTAGATAACCAGAAAATGCTAGGCCCATAACAAAAAACAGATAGATCAGGGCAATAATAAAGGCGGGCGACTGTAGCTGAAAGCCCCAGCCAACGGCCTCTCCTGCTGAACGCAGAGCCAGCATAACCACGGCAATAGCGACAAAGCTGGAGACCACACCGGCGGTATAAGCCAAACCATGAATCTGCTTGCTGCGGTCGGAAAGGTGGGTGCGGGTAAAGCTAAGCGCCTTGATTGATAGCACCGGAAATACACAGGGCATGAGATTTAAAATCATGCCGCCAGCAAGCGCAAATAGGAGTATCCAGGCCAGTGTCAGCGGAGCATCTGGGGACTCAGCATTCATATTGCCGCGCTGGGCTGAAGCAGAGGGGGTGGTGCTTATGTCGACGGTGCCAGAGGCGAGATCCACAGTGACCCACTGCTTGTAGGGCGGGTAGCAGAGCCCTGCATCGGCGCAACCTTGGGACTCGATCTGAAGTTCAATCTGCTGTGCGTCTGTATTGAATGGCAAGGTGACAATAGTGCTGTGGTAATACACTTCTAGATCGGCCTCGAAGTAATCGTCCCACTTCACCTTGCCGGTTTCGAATGTCGGTGCAGATAACTGGCTGCTGGGGTCTACGGCATTAAATTTAAAGCGATCACGGTATAAGTAGTATCCATCGGCAATGGTCCAGTCAAACCTAAGCTGCTGGCCTTCAATGGAAACCGCCAGTTGATAAGCCTGTTCGACCGGAATAAAGCTGTTGCTACTTTGCGTTAGAAGCTCGCTGTTATTAAAGCCTGAGCTTTTAGGAAGCGGAATCTGCGACAGAGAAATTTGACTGGCGGAAAAAAGGCTATGAGAGAGAGTGGCCACAAAGATTGCCAGTAACAGACTTCTTTTTAATAATTTATTCATGGTCGGTGTCCGTTGTGATCCTGCATTTTTAATGCTTTGTTATATTTTTTTAAACACACAAATACAGATATAAGCTCTGTTTATGGGCCCTGGTTAAGCTGTAATTAAGCCTTGATTGAGTCTTAATTGCGCCTTGATTAAGAACTAGAGCGAGTTTATGTGACACCCACTTTAACATTTTGATAGCATAACAAGGACAAAATTAACCGCCTAAATCAGTCGCCATCGCTGGGCCCATGCTATAATTTTTGAGAGGGATACTATGAATAAAACCACCATATTGCTATTGGCTGTGGCTACGCAGCTCGCTCTATTTGGTCCAATGGCCAATGCTGAGGAATCCATGGCAAATAGCCATCAGCACATGTCGAGTGAGCATCAGCCTACCGAGCAACAGATGCAAAACGTCAGCCAGTCTAATTCCAATGCCCTGCATGTGAGCGGTGCTTACATTCGCACCATGCCTCCGGGGCGCACCACCACTGCGGGTTTTCTCAGTGTTACCAATCACAGTGCCATGGCCTGCCAGCTTACGGGGGCTGAATCCTCTATATCTGACCGCTTGGAATTTCACGAGCATCTTCACAGTGACGGCATGATGCGCATGAGACCCGTTGCTGGTGGTGTCACAGTGCCAGCAGGAGAGACGGTTATATTTGAGCCCGGTGGACTGCATATCATGCTGTTTAATATTCAACAGCCGCTTATCTCCGGAGAGAATACGCAGCTGCAACTCAACACAGATCAATGCGGCACTATCGCGGTCAGCACTGAAATTCGTAGCCTTGTGACCAAGCCAATGGGCGGGATGCATCATTAATGGAGCTATTTAATCGACTGCGAGCAAGATGGAATCGCTCTTACAATGACATGAGCGAGACCCTCGCGGAAGACTATGTCGGCGAGCATGCGCCCAAAGGGCTTCGCTACAGTCTGATCGGCCTGATGATACTCTTTATCTTGCTGGCTCTATTGGGTTGGTACTGGAGCAATGAGCCAGAGCCCTTTGATGTTCAGACTATTAGTTATGAGGCTGCACTTCAGGCTGCACTTCAGGCAGCGCCCCAGACGGCACCTCCGGCGGCACCAGTTATTGGTGCTGCAACCACCGCTAGTCTGATTCATGTTATTGATCTAATGCTACACAAGCCGGGTGGTTATCTTGCCAATGACGTAACACCTCCAGGCCTATGGCTGGACAACGTACCCAGCTGGGAGTTTGGGGTTCTAGTTCAGGTACGTGACCTAAGTAAGGCGATGCGTGAGAGCTTTAGTCGCTCCCAGTCCCAGTCTACCGAAGATCGAGATCTCGCCTTAGCCGAACCAAGATTTAACGTCGACCACCGCAGCTGGGCCGTGCCCTGGCCAGAAAGCGAATACGCTGATGGTCGAGATTACCTGCACAGCTATTCACAACGGCTTGGGGACGAAAAAGAATTTGATGCTCAATTCTATGCCCGCGCAGATAATCTTCGTTACTGGCTAAGCACAGTGGAAACCAGATTGGGCAGCCTATCTCAGCGACTATCTGCCAGCGTTGGTCAGCGACGCATAAATACCGATTTGTCCGGGGCCGCTGGAGCCAGACAGTCCACGCCGTCGCCGCAAGACCTAATGGTAAAAACAGACTGGCTGCAGATCGATAATGTTTTCTACGAAGCTCGCGGAACCTCCTGGGCGCTGCTACATTTTCTACAGGCGATCGAAATTGATTTTGCTGATGTTTTAGAAAAGAAGAATGCTCGGACCAGCGTTCGCCAAATTATCCGTGAGTTAGAGATGACTCAGCAGCCGGTCAATGCACCGATCATTGTTAATGGTGAGGGCTTTGGTGTGCTGGCTAACCACTCTCTGGTTATGGCTTCTTATATCAGCCGCGCCAATGCGGCGATTATTGATTTGCGGGAGTTACTCTCCCAAGGTTAGGCAAGGATGACCGATGTTTTGAACACAGATGGAACTGTTGTTGGAGCCCAACTAAAGCAAAGTCTTGATCAAGAGATCAGCAAAGATATTGTTGCGGCTCGCCTGCGGGGCGGCGTTATGGTGGTGGATCATAATTTTAAAGTGGTGATGATTGATCGCAAGGCTGCCAACTTCTGCAATGTCTCTTCTGGACAGTCCCAAGGTAAAAGATTTTACTCTTTGTTTCCCAACCTGCTGGGCAGTTTGTTTGCTTCTGAACTCCATGAAATACTAATTACAGGTGGCGAAAAGCGCTATTCAAGACCGAGCTACAATGTTTTCTTAGACCAATTGAGCGAAGTTTTTGAGGAACAGGCCCAGCCCAAAGAAGTTATGCCAGCGCCTATGCAGGCACTCCTGCAAACGGTTTCCATGCGCGCCTATCCCGATGGTACAAATGTCTATGGGCTTATTAGCCTTGACTTCAATGCCGATCAGGAAACAATAAAGACTGACCGTTCTAGGGCAACGTCTTTCACGCAGCCTCCAGTAAACGACACCAATTTAGAGAGTGCTCCTAGCGCCACAAACACCAATTTTACAGGGCGCAAATATAGTAAGGCAGATACCCAGATCGATGAAGTGTTCAGCCGTACAATTGATTTTGATGAAAATACCGCCGTTTTGGTTATTGACTGTTATGGCTATATATCAACGCTAAATTCTTCCGCAGAAAAGGTATTCGGCTACAGTGAAGCGCTGCTTAAGGGCAGTTCTATACGGCTATTATTTCCCGATTTAAATAGCCTGGATAGTCTAGATAGCTTGGGCAGCCTCGATATCCGTGATAATTTGACCCAATTATTTACCCGCAATCCTCAGGGCTATATTTCCGCAGCAACTTCTCAAGGGCAGACCCAGCGGCTTGATGTTCAGGTTTTAACCTGTGGCAATAAGAGCGACGACGCATCTGGCGAGCTGATTTTACTGTGCCGTGACCGCACCGCCATGAGCCTAGCTACCGAAGAGCTAGCAAACCGTGGGCGCCTTTTTGACCGCATCTCACAAAGTGTTGCCGATGCCGTATTGGTTGTCGACGTCGAGGGCTTTGTCGTGGAGATGAATCCCATCGCCGAACAGCTGTTAGGTTTTGAGCTGGACACCTCTAAAGCATTACAGATTGAAGCGGTGATGCCGTTGGCCAACGAAGAAACCGGTATCCGAGTAACACCGGTCCATGATGCTTTGACCAAGGCCACCAATATTGAAGTGAGTCAGTCTTTGCTGCTAAAAGTACGCGGCGCGGAACCTATGTCTGTAGCTGTATCGGCCTTTCCCATGCGCGATGCAATGAACCGAGTGCAAAAATGTCTGGTTATATTTCGACCGCTTAGCGAGGCTCGAAGAGTTTCAAGCCGATTGCGCTGGCAGTCTATGCACGACACCCTCACCGGGTTACCCAACAGAAAATCTCTGGCAGAGCGTCTTCAGAGGGCGATTGAAGGTGCCAAGCGCGACGGCTCTATTCATGCGCTGCTATATATCGACCTATATAATTTTTCGGTGATTAACGATACCAGTGGCCATATGGCCGGTGATGAGCTGTTAGTCCAATTTGCTCGCCTACTTAATGAGGTGACCGGCCCCAGCGATATTGCTGCACGCATTGGCAATGATGAATTTGCACTGCTATTGCACTGTATTAACTATGACAAAGCCATGGCAATGGCCGAACAGGTGCTTGAAGTCATAAAGGCTTTTAGCATTCCTTGGGAGGGCGAAACGCTGCGAGTAGGTGCAAGTATTGGCGGCATTATGGTGGATGCCGAAGCGCTGTCAGATATCGATGTAATGATCAGCGCGGGCTCTTCCTGTGCAGCCGCTCGAGATAAAGGGCGTAACAAAATTCACTTCCAGTCGTTTAATGAAGAAGTCACCAAACGTCGTCGTCTTGCCACTAGCATGCCCAAAATTGTGTCGGCCCTAGACGAAAACCGATTTACCCTTTTTGCCCAGCCCATTGTTTCGTTAAATAAAAATGTCACCTTGCCAAGATATTATGAAATTCTGGTGCGCATGCGCGATGTGGATGGAACCATCTTGCCGCCCTCAGAATTTATTCCCGTGGCAGAGCATTTTTCGCTTATCGACGATTTGGATAAATGGGTGTTTGCTAACTCATTGCAGTTCTTACAGAAGTTGCAGCGGGGAGGGCACCCACTGCCAACCTTAGCGGTCAATCTATCTGGCAGTACCGTCGGTGACGAAAATGCCATTGACTACATTTTGGCAGGCTTTAGTGACAGTGGTATCGCACCAAAGCACATTCAGTTTGAAATTACTGAAACAGCCGCCGTCAAACATCTGCCTGAGGCCAAGCGGCTAATCGCAACCTTACGCTCGGTGGGGGTGTCTTTTGCTCTGGATGACTTTGGTAGTGGGCTATCGTCTTTTGCTTACCTAAAAGAGCTACCCATCGATTGCCTAAAAATTGATTCCAGCTTTATTCAAACAATGGACAACAGCGATGTCGACTATTCAGTGGTCAGTACCATTAACCACCTAGGTCATATTATGGGTGTGTCGACGGTAGCTGAAGGGGTAGAGAATAAAACCCAGTATGATCTGCTGAAAAAAATGGGTGTCGACTATATTCAGGGGTTCTTGGTTAAACATCCGGAACCGCTAGAAGAGATTCTCAAGCCTAATTAAACCCATAGGATGCTCCTATGGGTTGCTTTCGGCTACTTAACAAAGCGAATTAACAAAGCGCTTACAGTCGGGCCATTTTACGTCAGACGGTTTTAAGTCAGGCGATTTTCAGTCCATTGTATTCAGCGCTATGGAGTCGCGGGCCATATTGGCCAACCACAGCGCTAGCTGCGCGGTTGGCAAATGTGGCAGCCTCTAGAGAGGTTTGCCCCTGACTTATTGCGTACAGATAAGCCCCCGCAAACATATCTCCGGCCCCGTTGGTATCGATCGCGGTGACAGGCTGACTCTCGGCTTTTAAAATACTGAAACCATCAAAAATAATCGCGCCTTCGGCCCCAAGGGTAATCACAAACTGCTTAGCGGTTTGTTGCATAGCTGTGATTGCGGTATCCAAATCGTCCGTTCCACACCAGGTTAGGGCTTCCTGCTTGTTACAAAAGAGCAGATCGACGCCGGGCCCAATCATTTCCTTAAGCCCCGCTGTAAAGTGCTCAACAATGCCCGGATCAGAAAGGCTGATAGCAACTTTGGTACCGCTACTCTGGGCGACTTCTCGAGCCTTAATGGCAGCGGCACGGCCAGTATCACTGGTGACTAAATAACCTTCTATATAAACGTATTCAGAATCGGCAATCGCGGTGCTATCGATATTATCTGGGGACAGCTGCTCACCTATTCCGAGAAAAGAGTTCATTGTTCTCTCTGCATCTGGAGTGACCATTACCAGGCACTTGCCGGTGATGCCTGCCTCAAGCGCATTGCCATTGTTACCATTTAAGCTGTGGTCCACACCGCACTCAATCAAATCTTGCAAATAGAACTGGCCATTATCATCATCGGCTACTTTACAGGCCATATAGCCTCTGCCACCAAACTGAGTCAAAGAGATAATAGTGTTTGCCGCCGAGCCGCCACAGGCTCGTTTGGAGAGAGTGAGATGATCGTCTAAATGCTTGATTAAAAAAGCTTGGCGATCCTCGTCGACCAGAGTCATTAGCCCCTTTTCTATATCGAGCCGCTCTAGATCCAAATCGGTTACTTGGATTTCCGTATCAACAAGGGCATTGCCCAAGCCGTAAACATGGTATTTCTTCATTCTGATCGGGCTCTCTTAAAGGGCTTTTAGGGTTGTTTGTTTCTTAAGGCTTTTGAATCTTAGGGCTCTTAAATTCTAGAGCTCTTAAGGTCTAGGGCCCTTGATTCTAGGGCCTTAACTCTAGGGCTTAGCCAAATGAGTAACAATGCCCTGCTGGGTGGCCAAAAATAATATATCGGCAGGCTTAATGGCGAAAAGGCCATTGGTCACGACGCCAGTAATCTGATTGATTTTTTCTTCCATCTCACAGGCTGAGCCCATAGGGTATAAGTGGTGTACATCGAGAATCAGGTTACCATTATCAGTCACGACATTTTCTCGCCACACCGGGTCGCCACCTAATTTAACTAGCTCGCGCGCCACATGGCTGCGGGCCATAGGAATGACTTCGACGGGTAATGGGAAGGTACCCAAATAATCTACCCACTTACTTTCGTCGGCAATACAGACAAATTCTTTGGCTACTGCAGTGACAATTTTTTCGCGAGTCAGGGCGGCGCCACCGCCTTTAATGAGTTCCAATCTTGGGTTGGCCTCGTCGGCACCATCAATATAAATAGTCACTTCCTGCACAGCATTGAGTTCAAACACCTCGATACCATGGCCACGAAGTTTTTCCGCGGAGGCCTCTGAACTTGCCACTGTGCCTTGAAAACGATGCTTGTGCTGAGCGATAAGGTCGATAAAACAGTTGGCGGTTGAGCCGGTGCCTATACCAACGATACTGTCGTCCTCAATCCTGCTTAAGGTGTAATCGACAGCGGCCTGTGCGACTGCTTGTTTAAGTTGATTCTGATCCACCGATTACCCCAAAAGTTGTTGTTCAAATCTAAGTGGGCAGATTATACGATTATCAGGGGCAAAAAGGAGTAATAAAACCTGTCTCTAGGTTGTTTTAGTGCGATCAGAGGCTGGCGTAAACGGCCTTATCAAACTACCATTGCATCATTAATGAATAACGTTGGAAGCCCCATGCCGCAGAAGTACGTGCAAAAAATTCTTGATGCTCAGATCTATGATCTGGCAATCGAAACGCCAGTTGATGCCGCGCCATTACTTTCCCATCGGTTGAACAATCAGGTTCTGTTGAAGCGTGAAGATTTACAGCCGGTATTTTCCTTTAAGTTACGGGGTGCCTATAACAAGCTTCGTAATCTTTCAAAAGAACAGTTAGACGCTGGTGTTATTGCGGCATCTGCCGGTAATCATGCTCAGGGTTTGGCGCTGGCGGCAAAAAAGATGGGTGTTAAGGCAACCATTGTTATGCCCCAAACAACGCCGCTGATTAAGGTTGATGCTGTGCGGGCGAGAGGCGCCAAGGTTATTTTGATTGGTGACAATTACGATGCGGCAGCGGCACATGCCGATAAGCTTATTGCCGAGCAGGGGCTTACCTATATTCATCCCTTTGATGACCCAGATATTATTGCGGGCCAGGGGACTATTGGCATGGAAATTTTGCGCCAGATCACGGGTGATCTTGACGCTATCTTTATTGCTGTAGGTGGTGGCGGGCTCTGCGCTGGTGTCGCGGCCTATGTGAAAAGCCTACGTCCGGATATTAAAATTATTGCCGTGGAATCTGACGACGCCGCCTGCCTAGATGCAGCGCTAAAGGCTGGCCACAGAGTGCGCCTAAAAGAAGTGGGTATTTTTGCCGACGGTACAGCTGTGGCTCAAATTGGTGAGGAGCCGTTTAGGTTACTTAAAGATTTGGTTGATGAGGTTATTACCGTTAGCACTGATGAAATCTGTGCGGCCATTAAAGACGTCTACAACGATACTCGCGCCATCTGCGAACCCTCCGGGGCTCTGGGTACTGCCGGGCTAAAGAAATATGTAGATGCCCACGGTATTCAGGGACAGACATTATTGGCGATTCAATGTGGCGCCAATATAGATTTCGATCGTCTGCGCTATATTTCTGAGCGCACCGAGACCGGTGAAAAACGCGAAGCAATTTTGGCCGTCACCATCGATGAGCAGCCGGGCAGCTTTCAGCAGTTTTGTACAACTCTGCATGGGCGCAATATCACCGAGTTTAATTACCGCTACAGTAATGCCAAAAGAGCTCAGATATTTGTTGGTATGAAAGTGTCTTCCGATGAAGATCGTCAGGAGTTAGTAACAGAGCTGGCACAAAAAGGTTATGCCGTATCCGACATGACCGACAATGAGATGGCTAAACTGCATATCCGCCATATGGTGGGCGGCCACTCCCCTCAGGTTGGAGAAGAGCAAGTATTTCGTTTTGAATTTCCGGAGCGGCCAGGCGCATTGTTGAATTTTCTAGAGCATCTGGGCGGCCGCTTTAATATCTCTATGTTTCACTATCGCAATCATGGCTCCGCTTTTGGTCGCGTGCTTGTGGGGCTGCAGGCATCAAAGGCTGATGCGGCGGAGGTGAAGGAGTTCTTAGAGAATCTCGGGTATCGCTATACAGACGAAACCGATAACGAGGCGTATAGGTTCTTTCTTGGGGATCAGTAAATAGGGCTAAGACTACAGGCTAGAGCAGGTCCGAAATTTTACGGATCTGCAATGCTTCAAATCCAGAGCCCGCTAAGGCATCAGATATAACCACCACCTGATCGTCCCGTGAAAATTCATCCCGCCCGATCATGATCGCTGCGGCGGCCGCGAGAGTTTTCTCTGAGTCGTCGCCAATTTCAATTTGATAACTTAATACGTTGCGGTTGATTACCAGCTGCCGACGGGTGTGACTGTTGTTGGTAAAGGCGCAAATAATCGATTCTGGGTGACAGTTGGTAATACGGTTGGCCATGCGTCCACGGCGAGTGGGAACAATAATCGCTTTGGCGGCAATAGAGGTCGCTAGATCTACCGCAGCTTTGGCGATTTGCTGTTTGTCATTTTCTAGCGCTAGATTATCAGTAAAGCGAAGGCCACGACTGCTCTCGGTGGAGCGGGCAATACGGTCGAGAATTTCTACACATTTAACTGGGTACTTGCCTACAGTAGTCTCGCCGGACAGCATAATGGCGTCGGCTTCTTCATAGACCGCGTTGGCCACATCGGTTACTTCAGCGCGGGTAGGAATTGGGTTTTCGATCATTGATTCAAGCATGTGGGTAGCAACAATAACGCGCTTGCCCATCTCTGCGCAGGTACGAATAATGCGACGCTGAACACGGGGCAGTACTTCGAGAGGTATCTCAACACCCAGATCGCCACGGGCCACCATGATGCCATCAGCCGCAGCAATAATTTCAACCATATTAGTAATGGCTTCCTGATCTTCTAACTTGGCGATGACCTTTATTTGATCTGCCTTGTCACCGAGTAATTCCCGCAACTCACTGATATCTTCTGCTTGGCGCACAAATGACAGAGCCACAAAGTCGACCCCTTGTTCCATGCCAAACGTAATATCTCGGCGATCTTTTTCGGTAATGGCTGGCAGGTTAACGCGAATGCCGGGAAGGTTGACGTGGCGCTTGCTTTTTAACAGGCCTCCGTCGATAACCTTAACCTGCATAACACGCTCTTCTTTACTGAGCACTTCAAGATTAATGAGGCCATTGTCGACCGTAATAATATCGCCAACATCGACGTCATTAATTAGATCGTCGTAGTTGATATGAATAGAAGTAGACTCAACATCCTCTGCACCACGGGCCACGATGGAAACGATATCTCCCTCGTTTAAATGCAGATCATTGACCATGTCCCCAGTGCGAATTTCAGGCCCCTGGGTGTCGAGCATAATAGCTATGGGATGATTGAGTTTGGTATTGAGCTGGTGAATAGACTGAATAATTTTGGCATGGGACTCGTGGTCGCCATGGGACATATTAAGGCGTGCAACATTCATACCCGCATTGGCGAGTTTTTCTAGCATATCTATAGATTCGGTTGCTGGGCCTATGGTGCAGATTATTTTTGTTTGGCGCATATTATCTCGCGGTCAGTCGCTATTAAATGTAGGGGAATATCCCAGCTCTGCTGAGATATGTTGTCAACTTCTTGGTAGCCATGAGCTAGGCCAATCAACTTGGGTTTTAGGCGATTACCCTCTGCCATAAAGGCGAGAGTGCGGTCATAGTAGCCGCCGCCCATACCCATGCGATTACCTTCGCGATCAAAAGCCACTAGGGGCATCAAAATTATATCCAGGCTCCAGGGAGGTGCTATCTGGGCACTGTTAAATTTGGGCTCTGGAATACCAAAACGATTGGGTACCATTTGGGTGGTAGGATCGTATTGGCCAAAATACAGGCTGTTTTTCTTCAGCGGGTGCAGTATGGGCAAAAAACAGCTTTTGCCGGCTTTTAGTGCAGTTGCCAGAATTGCGCCAGGGTCTATTTCGCCGTCATTGGCGAGATAGATGCCAATGCGCTTGGCGCGCAGAAAAAAGCGCTCTTTACAGAGTATCGTGGCCAGCTGGTCGGCACAGACTCGCTGCTGCTTTACGCTCAGCGCACGTCTTTTGGCACGAAGTTGTTGTCGAATATCACCAGTGTTCATGGTTTAGAACCGGTTATCATTAAATCCCAAAGTGCCGCTGCCAACGTGGCCTTGAACCGAAGAGTTCAAGGTGGCTGCCCTCGCAACAAATCAGGCTTTCCGACGCACGGAATTGCACAACATTGTTGGCGGAGAGAAGCCGGGTATTAATTATCGGCTCAAGGACTTCTTGGCTGGCAAACACCCCAGGAGCGCTAAGTATACAGAGGACAATCAGAAAAATCGCCGTGAGTTAGCGATTTATAGCAGATAAAAAGGCTTTAATTACTGAGGTCAGACAGAACGGAGTCGAGCTTTACATCCATGGATTGCAGTATATCGGCAGCATTGTTGTCCTGCTTTGCAGAATCTTGGCTGCGAATGAGATCATGGGCCAAATTAAGAGCTGCCATCACCGCGATTCGCTCTAGGCCAATAATATGTGAGCCCTGACGGATTTCTTCCATTTTTTCATTGAGCAGTGTGGCGGAATACTCAAGGGCTTCACGCTCTTCAGGCTTACAGTTAACCTGATATTCTTTGTCGCAAATGTGTATTTTAAGAGAAATAGCGGCCACGGTTACTGCTCCGCGCTAAGATTGCGCAATCGACTGATCATAGTTTCAATTTTTTGCCGTGCCATCTCGTTTTTCTCAATTAATTGGCCGCGTTCGCCGACCAGGCCCGCTTCGCGTTCACGCAGCGCTTGATTCTCTTGCTTGAGTTGCTGGCACAGCTCAATAAGTTGGTCCAGCTTTTCTTCGAACTTGTCTGAATCGGTCATGGGGTCAGTTTTGGTCAATTGAAATGAGATAGAACCTGGTAACTATAGGCATTGTCTCAAGTCGGGTCAATTACAAGATCAGGGGCATTTAAAATTACTCTATTCCCATGCCAATCCGAGATGCAGCTATATAGTAAGAATGATAGGATGCGGGATAAATTAACGAGGTGATGCTGTGACGTTCGAACAACTCGAAGATCTGTTTTATGCCCTAAAAATCAATGCTAATCCATCCGGGTTTCACGGTTTTCTCTGCGGCCGCTTAAGTTGCGGTGCAGTGGATATGCATGAGCTTGTAGAGGCATCGACAAAGTGGCTGGCTCTTGCCGAAGAACAGAGCGAAGCCGCCGAGAACGGCCTGTCGGAGTTCTATGAGTCCTCACTCAGCAATTTGCAGGATCTGAGCTTTCTTTTTCAGCCAGTATTGCCCGATGATGAGTTGCCATTGGCCGAGCGGCTAGTAGCAGTTGGTGAATGGTGCAGCAACTATATTTCCGGCCTAGGCGATGGCATGGGCGAGGAGTTTGAAGTCTCAGTAGATGGCAAAGAAGCGCTAGAAGATATTGCTGCGATAGGCCAAATTTCCGTTGATTTTGAATCTGATGACGATGGCGAGCGGGATTTCTTTGAGTTGGTCGAGTATATCCGTATTGGCGTACAACTAGTGTTCGCTGATTTGCATCCAGAGCTGGATACTGATTCAGAGCCGACTGTTCATTGATATAGCCCGCATACAGATTATTAAAGCCGCCACCATGCAGAGTGTTTCTCTATGATTTCAAAGAAAGAATACGCCTCACGGCGCAGAGATTTGATGGCAATGATGCAGCCCAACAGCATTGCTGTAATTGCCGCTGCACCAGAAAAAATCCGTTCCAATGATACCCATTACCCCTACAAGCAGAGCACCAGCTTTAGCTACCTTTCTGGGTTTGCCGAGCCTAGCTCTGTGATTTTGTTAATTCCCGGACGGGGACAGGGTGAGGTGGTGTTTTTCTGTCGCGATAAAGACCCGCTGCGAGAAACCTGGGACGGTTACCGCGAGGGTCCCGCTGGCGTGGTTGCGAATTTTGGTGCTGACGATGCCTTTCCCATTGATGATATAGACGACATTTTGCCCGGTATGCTCGAAGGCAAAGATCGGGTCTACTATGCCATTGGTAAGGACGCAGAGTTTGATAAGCAACTTATGGTTTGGGTCAATGATGTGCGGGAAAAACGTGGCAGCGATGCCAATCCCCCTGGGGAATTCATTGACCTCGATCATCTGGTCAATGAAATGCGCTTGATTAAGTCTGCTGCTGAAATAAAACTGATGCGCAAGGCGGGTGAGATTTCTGCCCGCGCCCATTGCCGAGCTATGCAACTCAGCCAGGCTGGATTGTTTGAATATAATTTACAGGCTGAGATTGAGCACGAATTTATGGCGTCTGGCGCTGCAGGCCCAGCCTATACAAGCATCGTTGGTGGCGGTAAAAACGGCTGTGTGTTGCATTATATTGAGAACCGGGGAAAGCTTAGAGCCGGCGATATGGTGTTGATTGATGCGGGCTGCGAGTACCAAGACTACGCTGCCGATATCACCAGAACCTTTCCGGTTAACGGTAAGTTTAGTTCTGCTCAGGCGGCTATTTATGACATCGTCTTAGCAGCCCAGGCAGCTGCCATTGAGGTGATTGCGCCGGGACTAGAATACCACTTGGCCAACGATGCCACTGTGCGGGTAATTACTCAGGGATTGGTGGATCTTAAAATTCTGAATGGTGATGTGGACGAGTTAATTGAGCAGGGCGCTCACCGAGATTTTTATATGCACAACGCTGGCCATTGGCTGGGCATGGACGTACATGATGTGGGTGATTATAAAATCGACAACCACTGGCGTATCTATGAGCCCGGTATGGTGGTGACTGTTGAGCCCGGTATTTATATCTCTCCCGACAATACCAATGTCGACAAAAAATGGCGCGGTATTGCCGTGCGCATTGAAGACGATGTACTGGTGACCAAAACCGGTAATGAAGACCTGACATCTGGCGTACCCAAAGTCCGTGAGGAAATTGAATTGTTGATGGCAAGTTAGAACATGACCATGACTATAGCCGACAGAAATGCCAATAGCTCTTACGATATCGTTATCGTCGGTGGCGGTATGGTGGGCATTAGTCTGGCGCTGCTCCTTAATCGAGAAGCTAGTCGAGATGCCAGCCTAGCTACCAGCACTCAAAAGCCGTGGAAAATACTATTGGTCGAAGCTCAAACAATTATTAACGAGCCTCAATCTGGCGTTTATTCTTCTAGCCCCTACCACTCTAGCTTCGATGCTCGTTCCACAGCACTGTCTTGGAGCAGCCGCACTATTTATGAGTCTATTGGGATTTGGCCCGAACTAAAAAAACACCTGTCGGCGATTGCTCAGATTCATGTCAGTGACCGTGGCCATATGGGTCTGACTCGCATCAATGCCGAAGAAGCGGACGTCGATGCCCTTGGCTACGTGGTTGAAAACCAATGGCTGGGATCTGTTCTTTTGAAGCAGCTCGAGCAAACGGATGTCGAGGTGTTAGACAACGCCAAGGTAGAAACCATTGCACCTCTTGCGGATGGTATGCGCCTAGAGATTGTGACGGCAGACAACCCCCCCCAGACTATCCACAGCAAGCTAGTGGTTATAGCCGATGGCGCTGGATCAGCTACAGCACAAAAATTGGGTATTCAATCCCAGTCGACGGCCTATGGCCAGACCGGAATCATCGCTAATATCAGCCTTGAGAAACCTCACCATGGGGTGGCCTATGAGCGCTTTACTGAGCAGGGTCCCATGGCACTTTTGCCACTGACAGATTTTAAAGGTCGCCCGCGCAGCGCACTAGTCTGGACTCAGCCGAGCGATGTTGCCGAGTCATTAATGGCTGCGGACGAACAATCTTTTCTCGACCAATTGCAGGAATGTTTCGGTTATAGGTTAGGGCGTTTCGAACAGGCTGGTGAGAGAGCCTGCTATCCACTGGCATTAACCACTGCAGATGAGCAGGTTCGTCGCCACCTTGTGGTGATGGGTAATGCAGCCCACAGTTTGCACCCGGTGGCAGGGCAGGGTTTCAACCTGTCTCTGCGAGATGCCGCTACTTTAACGGATACCTTGGCAGCCACTTTGTCAGGTGCAGAGTCGCAACATTTTGGTGACCTAGGACTGCTGCAAGATTACCAGCAGCGCCAGTCAGTCGATCAGCGCAATACGGTTTTGTTCAGCGATAGCTTGCCTAAACTTTTTGGGCTGTCGTCATCGATTGTTGCCTTAGGGCGTAACTCGGGTCTGTTGGCAATGGACCTAGTGCCTTCCCTGCGCAGTCGTTTTGCTCGTTTTGGTATGGGCATGGCAACCCGGGAGGCTGGGCATGGGTAGTTCGAAGCGAGAATCAAATCGAAAATCAAGTCGAGAGCGCAATAGTCAGTACGATGTCATAGTCGTTGGCGCCGGTATGGTAGGTGCAGCCACTGCTTGCCTCTTTGCGAAAGACAGCCAAAAATATAAGTCGGGCCCCTTAAAAATAGCGTTAATAGAATCGCGCGAATCCCCCCAGTTTAATCCACAGCAGTTTGATCCACGAGTTGCGGCGATAACCGAAAAGTCCCGCCAGCTATTAGAGCGTTGCGGTGTTTGGGATGCTGTCGCTGCCAAGCGTGTTAGTTCCTATGGCGCCATGGAAGTCTGGGATGCAGAGGGTACGGGCAGGATTAAGTTTGATTGCCATGATATTCATCAGCCCAGTCTCGGCCATATTGTAGAAAACTCTGCGCTAGTTGAGGCGTTGATGGCAGAGATTGCTGACCTTGAAAATGTTGATCTCTACTGCCCAGCTGCCATCACCGAATACCAGAATACAGAAGACCGGCTCAATATTGTCTTGGACGATGGTACTCATCTATCTGGAAATTTACTACTGGCCGCCGATGGCGCTAACTCTGCTATTCGTGAGCATTTCGAATTCGAGACCGTTGAGTGGGACTATGGCCATGTGGCGATAGTCACTACCATTAAAACTGAGCAACCCAATCAAAGAACGGCTTGGCAGCGCTTTATGCCTTCTGGGCCTCTGGCACTTCTGCCTCTAGACAACTCAGGCGACTTGCATCATTGCTCCATTGTTTGGTCCCAGGACACTGCCGAGGCCGAGCGCCTGATGAGCCTTGATGACGAGCAGTTTTGTTCGGCACTGTCCCGAGCCAGCGAACACTGTCTGGGAGATGTGCACGAGGTTGAGAAGCGCTTCGCGATTCCATTACGCCAACGCCATGCCAAAGATTACGTGATTCCCCGTGTGGCGCTGATAGGTGATGCTGCCCACAGTATTCACCCGCTAGCTGGTCAGGGGGTGAACCTAGGTTTTGCCGATATTGAGGTACTAGCAGAAGAGATTGCTCGAGGGGCTAATCGGGAAATTGATTTGGGAGATCTAAGTGTATTAAAGCGCTACCAGCGTCGCCGCAAACCTGAGAACTTAGCAACTATGGCGGCCATGGAAGGGTTTAAACGATTGTTTGCTGCCCAGCCTCCGGCAGTGCGGTTGCTGCGTAATATGGGTATGTCTACTTTAAACGAGCTGACCCCGGTTAAAAATCAATTGATCAAAATCGCTATGGGGCTTTAAGAGCTTTTCAGCTAAGGGCTTTTTGATTAGGTGCTTCTGCTGACGGTTTTGTTAAGAGGTTAGCCCTCGTCTGGCGCATCATTTTCTGCCAGGCGCTCCTGGCGTTTTTGCTCTTCAAAAAGTACTGCTTTAATTTCTTCAAGTACCCCATCCACATCAGAGGGATCTTCAGGGTCGTCGAAGTGCCCAGTCAATTCAGTCTCAGGTTTTAGCGCGCCATCTTCATAGAGAGCCCACATTTCTTTGGCGTATTTAGTGCCCAGTAGCTGGGGCGCAAACTGACCATAATACTGAGTCATATTGTTCACATCCCGCTCCAACATGGCTTCGGCATTGTTGTTTGCTGCGGCATCCACAGCCTGGGGAAGGTCAATAATTACAGGGCCATAGTCGTCGACCAAAACATTAAACTCAGATAAGTCACCATGGACAATGCCAGCACAGAGCATAAGCACCACATAATGCATCAGTATGGCGTGGTCTTCGAGAGCTTGCTCTTCACTCATAGAGACGTCCCCTAGTCGCGGAGCAACGCTACCGCTGTCGTCGGTGACTAACTCCATCACCAATACGCCGTCAAAACAGCCATAGGGTTTGGGTACACGAACACCAGCACCAGCAAGCAGGTAAAGGGCGTCTACTTCAGCATTTTGCCAGGTATCTTCTTGCTGTTTACGACCATACTTTGAGCCTTTTTCCATGGCTCGAGCACGGCGGCTATTGCGAACCTTGCGGCCTTCCGAGTATTGGGCAGCTTTTTTAAAGCTCCGTTTGGCGGCTTCTTTATAAACCTTGGCGCAGCGAATTTCGGTGCCACAGCGAACTGTGTATACCGTAGCTTCTTTGCCGCTCATTAACTGGCCAATAACCTCGTCGATTAACCCGTCCTCAATAAGAGGCAGTAATCTTTTTGGGGTTTTCATCGGCTGTAGCTCATTGCGACGAGCTTAAAGGAGCCGTTGTTGGCTACCACCTCGACACGACCAAAGTATTGCTTTGCTCGATGCTCCAAGGGAATAAAGGTATTCACTACAAACAGTGCGTGGCCCTCGGGGGCAAGTAATCTCGTTGCGCTTTTTAAGAACTTATCGCCCAGAGCGCCATTGACGGCAAAGCCCTGATGAAAAGGTGGGTTGCACAATAGGCTATCGAATTGGCCGCCTACTCTGTCGCCGGCATCTGCTGCGACTATTGAATAATCAATGCTCGGAATAGAGGTGGATTTGGACAGCTGTGAAAGATTTTTTTCAGCAGCAGCTAGGGCAGCGGCATTATTGTCTGTGGCCGTTATATGGGTAAAGCCGAGGCGGCATGCTTCATAGGAAAGATAGCCATAGCCACAACCCATATCTAGCAATGATTGCGGCTGGCTGCTGTGGCTTTTAATAAACTGTGGCAAATACTTAGTTAAAAAAGCACTGCCGCGATCAATTTTGTCCCAGCCAAAAATACCGGGCTTACTATAAAACTCAAATTCAGTATCTGTTTTAATCGCCCTTAATTCGGGGTAGCTTTTATCGTCTAGAGGGGTTGGGCTCTGCTGATGTAGCTGCACCGCGGCATGGTAATGGGTGCCATGTTTTTCAGCATTGGTACGATCACCAAAAAGTTTGCATGCCTGCTTAACATAGGTTTTTACACCTTCGTTTTTTTCGCCGCTAAGCAATAGTTTGCCCGCAGGTTTTAGCAGCTGCGCTGCCTGATTAATAATGTGATGACTGCTGGCTCTCTCTTTAGAAACCCGGTAAAGCACATAATCAAAGCTATGAGCTGCTAACTCAGAAAAATCAAAATCATTAAACTGACAGCCGATCCCTGCGGCGTTTGCGTTGCTGGCAATATCGAATCTATTGCTGACAACACTGATCTGACGATCGGGGCTGTTGGCAATACTTGCCCAATGAGCCTGGGCCCAATTTTCATCGGCAACTAATAGGCAGTTGCCCTGTAACTCTGCCAATTGCTGTAGCAATAGAACGACGCTTCTGTCGGTGACAGTTTTGTCGGCGACGCTTTTATCAATGGCGCTTTTATCAGTGACACTTTTATCACTGACATGGCCATCTGCAGAACCTCTGTTTAACTCTATTTGCTTATTCATTGTATAGAAGCAATCTCGAGATCTGTGAGTGGACGATACTCGCCTGGTTCCAGCTCAGTGTCTAAGGTAATGCCACCCACCTGAAAGCGATGCAGGCTGGCAACATGATTACCCAGCGCGGCAAACATGCGCTTTACCTGGTGGTATTTGCCCTCAGCAATGCTGAGAGTCAAATGGTTATCATCAATCTGTTCCATGTGCGCAGGCAGGCAGAGATGTTTTTCGCCTTCTAGCAGCACTCCCTTTGCTAGGGCCGCTGCGTAATCAGCACCTATAGGCTCGGCCAGACCCACTTCGTAAATCTTGGCGCAGTCTGAGCGGGGTGAGGTGAGGCGGTGATTCCACTTACCATCATCGGTAATTAGCAATAGCCCAGTTGTGTCTATATCCAGACGACCCGCAATCTGCAGTTCATCACTGCGATGCTCGTACATCAGGCCTATGGCCGTAGGGTTATGATTGTCTTTGGTTACAGAGACAACACCGGCGGGCTTGTTCATCATAAAGTAACGACTTTTCGCCATGCTAATAACCGAGCCTTCAATGGCCACAGTCTGATCAGGGGCAATCTTTTGCGCCGGGTTGGTGACTATTTCATCATCAATAGCCACTTCGCCATTTTTGATGATGCGTTTAGCGTCGGTGCGTGAAAGATCTGTCGCGTTGCTTATGTATTTATCGAGGCGCAAAATTATAAATGATCCGTATGGGTTAACAGCTGGGCCGCTTCTTTAGCGAAGTAGGTCAAAATGCCATCGGCGCCGGCACGTTTAAAGGCGAGTAATGATTCGAGAATCACCTGTTCACGGTTTAGCCAGCCATTGTCAAAGGCGGCACAGTGCATGGCGTACTCCCCACTCACCTGATAGGCAAAGGTAGGCGCTTTGAGTTCATCTTTAACGCGACGCAACACATCCAAGTAGGGCATGCCAGGTTTGATCATGATCATATCGGCCCCTTCGTCTAAATCTAGCGCGCATTCGTGGAGCGCTTCGTCAGAATTTGCTGGGTCCATCTGATAGGTTTTTTTATCGCCGCCTTTGATATTACCTGCCGAACCAACGGCATCTCTGAAGGGACCGTAGTAGCTGGAGGCATATTTGGCGGAGTAAGCCATGATTTTAGTGTTAACAAACCCATGGTCTTCTAGCTCTTCGCGGATATCTCCGATGCGACCATCCATCATATCTGAGGGGGCGACAATATCTGCGCCAGCTTCAGCATGGGAGAGCGCCTGCTTAACCAGGATTTCGTTGGTAATGTCATTCCATACATAGCCGCTGTCGGCATCGATAATGCCGTCTTGGCCGTGACTGGTGAAGGGATCTAGAGCAACATCAGTGATCACCCCCAGCTCTGGCAACGCCTCTTTTAAAGCTCGCACAGCGCGTTGGGTCAAACCCTCAGGGTTATAGGCCTCTTCGGCTAGCAGGGATTTTTTATCTTGGGTAACAACGGGGAACAAAGCGATGGCGGGAATACCCAGCGCGGCAATCTCTCGTGCTTCATTAACGAGCAAATCAATCGACAGACGATTGACCCCTGGCATAGAGACAACAGCCTCGGACTGCTGTGCTCCTTCAATAACAAACATCGGCAAAATCAGGTCGTCGGCAGACAGTTTGGTTTCGCTAGTGAGGCGTCGCGAAAAACTATTAACGCGATTGCGGCGCATGCGCGTATAGGGATACGGGCCGCGATTACTTTTAAAGCTCATTGGGTCCCCCAGAGGGATGGATTTAATAGCGGTGCCTATAATACGAAAAAAGTATAGGTCACCGCTATCGCAGCTTAACCCGCGAGCGCTTTAAATGCGCGCAAAAACTCGCTCTGCCGCATCTAATGTATCTTCAATATCTTGGTCCGTGTGAGCCGCAGACATAAAGCCAGCTTCAAAAGATGCTGGTGCTAGGTAGATACCTTCTTGCAACATGCCATGGAAAAATTTGGCAAACCGTTCGGTATCACATTTCATGACCTGATCGTAGTTAATGATTTTTTCTTCGTCAGAAAAGAAAACGCCCCACATGGTGCCCACATGGTTACTCGTCATTGGAATGCCGGCTGCTTTGGCTCGGGCGACTAATCCCTTGACCAGCCTGTCGGTACGTTCAATAACAGGTTCTAAAAAGCCCGGCTCCGATATAAGTTCAAGAGTTGCCAGGCCCGCCGCCATGGCCACGGGATTGCCCGACAATGTACCTGCCTGATAGACCGGCCCCAGAGGCGCAATATGGTGCATAATTTCTCGCTTGCCGCCAAAGGCTCCCACGGGCATACCTCCGCCAATTACCTTGCCGAGGCAGATCAGGTCTGCATCTATGCCGTAGTGGCCAATCGCACCTTGCTGGCTTATACGGAAACCGGTCATGACTTCATCGATAATTAACAGTGCGCCATGGGCCGTGCAGCACTCGCGCATAGCTTCCAAAAAGCCGGGTATAGGCGGCACACAGTTCATATTGCCGACCACGGGCTCAACAATAACGCAGGCTACCTGGTCGCCGATTTCGGCAAAGGCTTGTTTCATCTGCTCAATATTGTTGTAGGACAGCGTTACCGTATGGTCCGCTAAACTTTCGGGCACGCCGGGGGAGCTGGGTACACCCATAGTCAATGCACCGGAGCCTGCTTTGACCAGTAGTGAATCAGAATGTCCGTGATAGCAGCCCTCAAATTTAATGATTTTATCGCGACCGGTGTAACCGCGTGCCAGGCGAATCGCACTCATAGTCGCCTCGGTACCCGAGTTCACCATGCGAATCATTTCCATACCGGGAACAATCGAACAAATTTTGTCGGCCAGTTTAATTTCTAATTCGGTGGGGGTGCCAAAGGTCATGGCTTTTTCAAGCTGCACACGAATTGCGTCTAGCACTGTTTCGTGTCCATGGCCCAGTAGCATAGGGCCCCAGGACAGTACGTAATCGATATAGCGTTTGCCGTCTGCATCAAACATATAGGCACCGCTGGCACGGTCAAAAAACAGCGGAGTGCCGCCCACAGCGCGAAATGCACGGACAGGAGAGTTAACGCCGCCGGGAATGTGCTTCTGAGCAGCCTTGAACAGTTGCTGTGAACGCGGGTTTGAATCTGTTGCTATATCGGACATTAAAATTTTCCTAGAGAGTAAACGAATCTTGCTGAATTCAAAGTTTGTATTATCCTTAATTAACAAGGCGGAAGCTATGCAAGCCGTCAATTGAACAATTTACGATTACAGATGCATGGAGCAACTATGAATATTCAGCAGGTTTTAACATTTTGGTTTGGTGAAACTATCAGCGCAGATACGCCATCGGCCCAAGCCAAATTATGGTGGAGCAAACAGCCCACCATAGATCAGCAAATACGTGAAGATTTTGAGGATGGATTACAGGCACTGGTCGCAGGTGAACATCAGGATTGGTTGGAGACCGCTAGCGGCAGGCTGGCAGCGATTATTGTACTGGACCAGTTATCTAGAAATATGTATCGCGATACGCCTCAGGCCTTTGCTCAGGACGAGCTAGCGTTAAAGCTGTGCTTACAGGGGCTGGAGAAAAATATTGACCTGCAACTTGAGCCCCTAGAGCGGGTCTTTTTCTATTTGCCGCTAGAGCATTCAGAGGACCCAGGTATACAGGACTTATCTAGCCGTAAATTTGCCGATTTGCTGGATGACAATATCAATACCGACCCGTTGCCAAGTGATGGAACCTACGAAGGGTTTTATCGGTATGCGGAGAGTCACCGGGATGTTATTCAGAAGTTTGGACGCTTCCCCCACCGCAATAAAATTCTCGGTAGGGCTAATACTGAGCTTGAGCAGGAGTACTTAGATACCCCTGGTAGCGGATTTTAGGGATTTGTTTATCGCGGCTTAGTCGTAAGGGCTAATTCTAGGGGTTTAGATCTAGATGCTTAGGCCTAGAGGCTCGGTTCTAGCCGCTAAAAGGGCTGAACCACCACTAGAATCACGATGGCTAACAAAAAGATCACTGGGATTTCGTTAAAAAAGCGAAAGTAGACATGGGACCTAGTGCTGCGGTCCTCGGCTAACTGTTTCATATTGGCGAGGCAGAGATAGTGGTAGCCAATAAGTAGTAATACAAGAAAGGCTTTTATCTGAAACCAAGTCTGACTGAGATAGGCCTCCGGGGCCATGGAGACAAGCCATACGCCGAGTACTACCGTAGCAATCATCGACGGGTTAGCAATGCCGCGATAGAGTTTGCGCTCCATGAGCTTAAACCGCTCGATGCTAATCGAGTCTTCGGACATAGAGTGGTAAACAAACAGGCGCGGCAGATAAAACAACGCGGCAAACCAGCAGATAACCGCAATAATATGAAATGCCAGTACCCATTTATACATATGAAGCCTCGATAAGTTGCTTGTTCACCCTATACAGGCCGGATTGGAATGTCTGGGGCAAACAATATGAGGTATTATAGGCGGCCAAAATGGTTCTGGACATTAAAAGCGAGGCATACAGGTGGTTAAAGTTGGTATTGTAGGAGGAACAGGCTACACAGGAGCAGAATTACTGCGCCTATTGGTCGGGCACCCCAATGCTAATGTCACAGTGATTACCTCGCGCAGTGAAAAAGGTGTGCCGGTTGCACAGCTCTATCCCAACCTAAGAGGCCTTGTTGACCTGGCCTTTTCAGAACCAGACATCGACAGCCTGTCGGGCTGTGACCTGGTGTTTTTTGCTACGCCCCATGGTGTCGCACAAAACACCGTCCCTGCTATTTTAGCCACAGGCACCAAAGTTATTGACCTATCTGCCGATTTTAGAATTAGAGATATCGCAATTTGGGAACATTGGTACGGCCAGGCTCATGGTGCGGCGGATTTGGTTCCCCGTGCAGTTTATGGTTTGCCGGAATATAACCGCAAGGCAATACAAGACGCAGACCTAGTTGCCTGTCCGGGCTGTTACCCGACCAGTGTGCAATTAGGATTGATGCCATTATTGCAGGCGGGTTGTATTGACCCAACAGATTTGATCGCCAACTCAGCATCTGGCGTTAGTGGGGCGGGTAGGCAGGCCAGCATTGCCAACTTGCACACTGAAGTCAGTGATAGCTTTAAAGCTTACGCGGCATCTGGCCATAGACACCTGCCAGAAATCGAGCAGGGCCTGTCGGATATGGCCGGGATGGACGTAAACCTGACCTTTGTGCCCCACTTGTTGCCGATTAATAGAGGTATTCATAGCACTATTTACGCCAACCTAACGGATACGGCGGTAGATGTGCAGGCACTCTTTGAACAGTGCTATGCCGATGAACCCTTTGTCGATGTGCTGCCTGCGGGCAGTCACCCAGAGACGAGGTCGGTGCGTGGTTCGAATTACTGCCGCATTGCAGTGCATCGTCCGGGCAATGGCAATAAAGTTGTGGTGTTAGTGGTTGAAGATAATTTAACCAAAGGTGCGTCTGGCCAGGCGATCCAGTGCATGAACTTGATGTTCCAGCTGCCCGAGACAGCGGGCTTGAGTATGCCTGGGATGGTGCCCTAATGAATGAAAGTAAACCTATAGTCATTAATTATCGGCCAGGACAAAAATACTGGTTGTTGGCAATTATTATTGTGATCTTTGTTGGCATTCTGTTCCTAGGGAAACTCTGGGGTACGAAGGTGTCCAGCCAAGACTTAGCGCAGATAGAACGCTTGCAAACAGAGACCGTTGAATTAAAGGCACAGCTCGCCGAAAAAGCTGGAGAGTTAAGCCGAGTCGCACTGAGTTCTGAAGTAGATACCGCGGCCCTAGAAAAAAGCCGGTTGGGAATGATCGGGCTGCAGCGCCAGATATACCAGCGCGATGAAGAACTTAAGCTGTATAGGGAGCTGCTGCAGGATAATAACCAGCCCAAGGGCTTATCAGTAGGCGGCCTTAGCTTAGTGGCTCTTGAAGATGGCCGAATACGCTATCGATGGGTCGCGCGGCAAAAGACCGCGAAGATGAAAACTTTGAGTGTTTATGCGGAAATGTGGGTGCTTGGACGACAGGGTGAAGAAGAGGTGAGTCTATCTCTTGCAGACCTTGATGAAGAGGTTAAGCGGTTACCAATAAAGCTTGAATTTAAGTATTTTTCTATTAATCAGGGTATTTTAAAATTGCCGGAGGGCTTCGAACCTGAACAGGTTAGAGTGGCATTGAGATATACTTGGATGGATAAAACGCAGTCCGATCAAAAGTTTGATTGGGAAATTGAGGAATAAAGATGTTTGGACTAAAAAATAATGATAATTCAGGCCCGTTTTCAGTGGGAGCCACTACGTTAATCGCTGAGGGTACTGATGTTGAAGGGGACGTGAATTTTAAGGGTAACCTAGAAGTTCAAGGTAGTGTCACGGGCAATATTTTGTCAGACGACGAAAATGCGCGAGTACGAATTTTACAGGGCGGCTCCGTTACTGGAGAAGTCTGGGTTGCTAATGTTGTAGTCAATGGCCTTATTAAAGGCGATATCTATGCCAGCAAGCAGGCCAAGTTAGCGGCAAAGGCTGTGGTTGAAGGTAATATTCATTACAACCTGATTGAGATTGAGCGTGGTGCAGAGGTTGTAGGTAGCTTTGTGCACGAACATCCCCAGACCAATGTGACTGCCTTCCCTAAAGAGGGTCGCCAGGAAGAAGCTGCGGAGACAACCAAAAAGGTTGATAAGCAGTCGGTTTAGCCAGCAACAACTGACCAATAATATTGGTTTTAGGACATGGAGAACAAATGTCAGGAATTCAAACATTTATACCAACGGCGCTAGATGTTACTGAGCGCGCGGTTGCTAAGGTACAGAGCCTTAAAACTGAAGAAGATAATGCCGAGCTAAAGTTACGTGTTTACGTGACTGGCGGCGGCTGTTCAGGGTTTCAGTATGGCTTCTCCTTTGAAGACACTATGGCTGAAGACGATACGCCTGTGTCCCGAGATGGCGTTACCGTACTTATTGATTCTTTGAGTTTTCAATATCTTGCAGGCTCTACCGTCGATTATGAAGAGGGCCTAATGGGCTCTCGATTTGTGATCACCAATCCAAATGCGTCCACCACTTGCGGTTGCGGGGCCTCGTTCTCGATCTAATAAGGATATTGGTTAATGAAAAAGATTTTCATCGTAGCGTTGTTACTATTACCCCTCTGGGCCCAAGGCATGCCTAACGAAATGGCCAGCCCCATTTCGGTCACTGATGATATTTCTAACGACGGTTTAATTGCTCGTATCGATTTCGAGCAGGCTGACCAGATCCTTGAAGCGCTTCAGCGTGCAGAGGCCTATTATCAGTAAGGCGGTCTCAACTTGAACCATCCGCCCATGGCCTTCGTTATTTATGGGCCGCCCGTCGCTATCTTTTTCAAAGACAACTATCGCGACAATAAAGCTATTGTTGATCTCGCGGCTCGCCTAACAGCACTTAACATCATCGACGTAAAAGTTTGTGAGTTTAGTTATGAAGCCGAGGGGTTGGATACTGATAACTTGCTTCCCTTTGTGACTACTGTGCCTTTCGGTCCAGACGAGGAGACTAGGCTGGTTGAGGACGAGCGGTATAACTATTTCTAGTGTTAAACAGCATTACCTTGGCCTCTGACTATGGGGTCCAGGTTTTAGGTAAATGGGCAGTTCACCATAAGGGCAGTCTAGGGCAGGTAAAGCCCGCCAAGAACCGTCTCTCGCTCAGCACCAGTAACCCCCGCAATATTACCTGCACTACCTTCAATCCGCTGTTTGGCTAACCAAGCAAAGGCGCAAGCTTCTACCCAGTTTGGGTCTAGGCCCAAGGTCGCGGTGGAATCTACAGATGCATCTAGAACTCCATGAAGCTTGGCCATAAGGGCGCCATTAAATGCGCCACCACCACAAACGAACACTTCATCTATCTTGGTATCGAGATTATTAATTTCATCAGCGATAGTTTCTGCGGTTAGCTGGATCAGAGTTGCCTGAACGTCCTGGGGCTCAATAGCATTGAGTAGGCTGAGCTGCTCTTCCAGCCACTGCTGGTGAAAGGCTTCTCGGCCGGTACTTTTAGGGGCGGCAAGAGCAAAGAAACTATGGCTTTTTAGCTGCTCTAACAGGCTTTTATCACAGGTGCCGCCAGCGGCCCATTGACCATTGTCGTCGTATTCTTTGCCCTGGTGTTTTTTACACCAGCTATCGAGTAGAAGATTGCCCGGCCCTGTATCGAAACCTATGCAGGGGCCAGTTGCCGGTAGCACTGTAATATTAGCAATGCCGCCAATATTAACGATGACTCGATTTTTCGTGGTATCTGAAAACAGTTCTCTGTGAAACGCGGGAACTAGCGGTGCGCCGTGGCCTCCGAGAGCCATATCTTTGCGGCGGAAGTCCGCGACTACAGGGCAATCGGTGCGCGCAGCAATAATATTGGGATCACCGATCTGTTGGCTAAAAGCAATGCGACCTTCACCTGGAGCCGCATGGCGTACGGTCTGACCATGACTACCAATGGCCAAAACCTGATCTGCGTCTATGCCTAGTTTATCCATTAGCGCTAACGAAGCCTCGGCAAATAACTCACCCAGCTGCTGGTCCGTTTCGGCATAGAGCTGCACTGAATCCAAGCCTGGCTGGCAGAGATTCTGAATAGATTGTTTTAAATGATCGGGGATGTCGTAACTCAGTGTGCCGATAAGCTTAAATTGACTTTGTTCAAACGAGGCCGCAATGGCATCGATACCATCAATGCTAGTACCTGACATTAGGCCTATATAGAGATTAGCCATCAGAGACGTTTAGTTGGCACTTGAACTGTCAGCTTGCGCAGAGGCGAGTTGAGTCGGCGTCTGATATTTAGCCAGCTGCGCCAGCCTTGGTTTTGTTGCGCTGAAAAACGCCGTTTTTTCCGCTTTGGGAATTGGGCGGGACTGCGGGAGCTTCACTGTGCGTGGGTTGCGGTGAACGCCATTAACCAGGAACTCATAATGCAGGTGCGGCCCGGTGGCATAGCCGGTTGAACCCACCGTTCCAATTAACTGTCGCTGGCGTACCGACTGGCCTTTGCGGACTTTCTTGCGAGTTAGGTGCAAGTATTTAGTAGTATAGGTCTGGCCATGTTGGACAAACACATAGTTACCATTGGCCTTACTGTACCCGGTTGCAATCACTTTGCCGTCACCAGCGGAATAAACGGGGGTGCCTCGAGGGGCGGCATAGTCAACACCCCTATGAGCTTTGATCTTTTTATGGATAGGGTGCTTGCGGCGAAGATTAAACCCGGAGCTTATACGGAAGATATCCAAAGGGGTACGCAAAAAGGCTTTGCGCATACTGCGGCCCTCTGGCGTGAAGTAATTGCTGCGCCCATTGCTGTCGGTATAGCGAACTGCTTTGTAGGTTTTACCGCGATTGGTAAATGACGCAGCAATGATATTGCCTGCGCCCAGCTTCTGACCTTCAAGATATCGATCTTCAAAGGTTAAAGAAAACGAGTCGCCACGGCGAATATCAAAAACGAAGTCAATATCCCAGCCAAAAATATTGGCCAGCTCCATAATAAGTTTGTCGGGCAGTTTGGCTTGTTTGCCAGCCATATAAAGAGAGTCATTAATAACTCCTTCTCTATAGCCGATTAATACATCGGGCTCGCGGACCTTTTTCTCTGCGCTGAAGCCATCATTATTATTGGTAAATATGTAGCTCTCTAGAGGTGATTTTACATAATGTAATTCAGCTAGCTGACCGCCGCTGTCTACACCGAACTTTAGGGTTTCGCCTGGGTATAGATTGCGCAGTGATTTACCCGCTTTAGAGGCTGAAATCTTATATACATCTATAGGGCTTAATTTAGCGCGTTGAAATAAGGTTGAAAGATTGTCGCCGCTGGTTACTTTTTGTTCTTTCCAATTGAGCTCAAAGCTCTGCGGTTGCTCGACGATAGCAGCAGGCACTCTCTCAGCAATAACAATTTCTAGAGGCTCGGCGATTTGGCGCTTAATTTTAACGTCATTCTGTGGATAAGCGGTTAATGCAAGCAGGCAGCCGGCGAGTGCCGACGCAACAATAAGATGGCGACGCGGAAATTCGCGAAATACCGAAAGCAAAAAAACGCTTAATTTTTGCAGTTTACCCATGTTCAAAGTACGCCAAGATCACCAGATTGGTGCGATTTTAGCCTGATTTATTAACAGGTTACAACGGTAACCTCGTGCTTTTTAGTAAATAGGCGTTGCAAATAACCAGGCCTCTTAGGTGCTAGTGCTAGAAATTCTTGTATTTGGCGCGTCAATCTGTAGAGTTGGCGATCCTTGTAACCAGCAGTGAAGCCGTCAAAAATGAAGCACAGTGGTCAGCAGTTAATTGAACAATTACGTAGTCGTGGATTGGTCGCGCAGGTTTCTGGCGACGAAGAGCTTGAAAGTCATTTGGATCAGCCTCAGACAGTTTATTGTGGCTTTGACCCCACCGCTGACAGTCTGCATTTAGGTCATTTGGTTCCTCTATTGGTACTTAAACGCTTTCAAGAGGCTGGCCATACACCCATAGCCTTGGTTGGGGGCGCCACCGGCATGATTGGCGACCCTAGTTTTAAGGCAGATGAGCGCAAACTGAATACGCCAGATGTGATTGCAGGCTGGGCTGACAAAATAAAGAACCAAGTTAGTCAGTTTATTGACTTTGACTGTGGTGATAACTCAGCGGTAGTGGCGAACAATTTGGACTGGACCGCTGAGATGACGGCACTAGATTTCTTGCGTGATGTTGGCAAGCACTTTTCAGTTAACAATATGATTGCTAAAGAGTCGGTTAAGCAGCGTATAGACAGAGAGGGTTCTGGTATATCGTTTACCGAGTTCGCCTACTCTTTGTTGCAGGGTTTAGATTTTGCTGAGCTCAATCGTCGATACAACTGCACACTTCAGGTGGGTGGCAGTGATCAATGGGGCAATATAGTAGGTGGTATTGATCTGGCGCGCAGGCAGAACCAAGCCAAGTGCTTTGGTTTAACAGTACCGCTTGTAACCAAAGCCGATGGTACTAAGTTTGGCAAAACTGAGTCGGGGGCTGTTTGGCTCGACCCAAAGAAGACCTCTCCTTATAGCTTTTATCAGTTTTGGCTCAATGTAGCGGACGCTGACGTCTACAAATTCCTCAGTTACTTTACATTTTTACCCCTTACCGAGATCGAAGCCATTGAAGCGGCAGATGCTGCGGCGGAAGGTCGGCCCCAGGGGCAATCTATTCTTGCTCGGGCGGCTACGGAGTTAGTACATGGCGAGCAGGGGTTAAATGCTGCTCTGCGGATTACTGATGCAATGTTCAGTGGCGATCCAAATAAGCTATCCGAAAAGGATTTTGAGCAGCTAAGTCAGGATGGTTTGCCGTCCTCTAAGCTCAGCGATGAGGATTTAATCGAAAACCCCTTAACTAATTTACTGACAGATTGCGGTATGGCGAAAGCAGGTCGTGAAGTAAAGGACGCTTTGGGCCGCAATTCTGTGTTCATTAATGGTGTCCCTAAGGGGGCGCAAGACAACATGGCAGCGCAAGAAAGCTTCGCCGTTGCTCATGCTCTTTATAGTCGCTTCTTTTTAGTTCGCCTAGGCAAGAAGAAATACCACCTGTTTGAGCGGGTTTAGCCGCTTTTTTGACCACTTTTTAAGCACTCTAAAAATAAATCCAAATACTTGTTGACAGTCTAGTGCCTGTCTGTAAAATGCGCGCTCCCAACAGGGTGAGCCGCTAAGGAAACAGCAGCAAAAAGTAGAAAATAAAAGGTTTTAATTTATTTGTTTTCTTCTGTTGACATGTGAGATTCTGACGCTAGAATGCGCGCTCCCAACAGCAATGTAGGGAAGCAAATAAAGCGTCACGAAAGTAGAGTGAAATTAAAGTTAAATAATTCACTTTCCACTGTTGACAAAGGGTTGGCGTTCTATAGAATACGCCCCCCGCTCAGATGAGCGAATCGTTCTTTAAAAATATAATCAAGCAATGCGTGTGGGCACTTGCTAATTGATATTGGGTAACTATATATCATAAGCAAGTGACTCATCGATTCATTTATGAATTTGTAAGTTTACACTTATGAAACTGAGATTTTAAATGGTAAAGCAAGTTTTGCGTAACCATTTCCTCGACTTTATTGGAGAGGTTAAACGATTAAACTGAAGAGTTTGATCATGGCTCAGATTGAACGCTGGCGGCAGGCCTAACACATGCAAGTCGAGCGCGAAAACACTTCGGTGTGAGTAGAGCGGCGGACGGGTGAGTAATGCTTGGGAATC